>Ga0307512_10000191_pt1 | contig 83822 bp, 77 predicted proteins | sample 14_EM_MG_FD_200267 | JGI IMG/M metagenome (GOLD analysis project Ga0307512, IMG submission 200267) | Populus trichocarpa ectomycorrhiza microbial communities from riparian zone in the Pacific Northwest, United States - 14_EM | ecosystem: Host-associated > Plants > Roots > Unclassified | place... | reverse complement strand
GTGACGTAACAATGTCAATATTTTACGATCAACAGTAGCATATCTGAATGCGACCATAAATGTGAAACCTGAAACGCGGAACCGGAGATTGGAACCGACGGGTCTAGCCAAACCCGGCGAAACCCGCGGGTTGACGGGTACGGGTCCGGGTTTGGCCCGCCAAGAAGCTGCGGGTCGGGTTTTTGGCCGGGTCTGGAACCGAACCGACCCGTTTTTACGGTCCAAACCCGGACCGGTGGCGGGTTACCCGAACCCGTTGCTAACACTAGCATCCAGTGCTTCCTCTGTACTGTCGACACTGCCGAGAATCTGCTTCTGCTCCAAGAGTATTTCAACTTCCAAACTCCAGCTCTTGTAGTCCGTACCATCAAACTTCTTCATCGTGATCACTGTCTGTTCGGCCACCTTGTCGCCGATACATGTGTCTAGTCTGTCTGTCTGTAATCCTCCGAGACCGTGTCGATGATGCCGCAATTCGAGTCGAGTTCGTCAAATCAGCGATGTGCCCGGGCTCAAAACCTGTTGTATGGTGTCCGGTGTCCTGAATCTCTCTATAGACCTACAACTCACTGACTCTCGCTAAGTCTAATTGACACGTACACAAGAACTACAGTGCATGCGGCTCCGTCGCTCTCGACCCTAAACCAATCCACGTGATGACCGCACTCAAATCCGTCCCCACACTCACCAGAGTGGCAAACATGGTAATTCAGCAACATTGTCAGGTTTAGTCAACTTATTTGGCCATGCAGGACATTAACTTGAGACACTACAGTGTTGATAGAGGTTATCGACACTACTCATATAGCCACTTTGGCTGGCACTCCAGGGCCCTGATTGTAGCATACTGTTTGGCTGTAGCTAGACACATTGTACATATGCCTGGTGCGCCACATTTAACATCCAGACCTTCTCTGTTAGCACTTTATAGTGTGCTGCAGTGAGATTAAGCCCTGTCCTGCCCACTTTGGGTGTACTTATAAATACAGAGGGACTTGGTGAATGATAGAATTTGAGCTACATTTCTTTGCATTCATTGTTGCCCAGTTCTGAATATATACAGAAAGTATCCACATCATCAGCAAAATTCTTCAATAGCTGGCACTGGAGATCGGAAACCCAGTCAGAATGTGGACGAATAAACACCATGTCTCTGGGAGAAGGTGTATTGAGGAGGGCATTACCAATCATTTTGGTTCATGATGGAGTGTCAAAGTTGAAGCTTCATCTTTGTCAGGCTTGGGATACTCCATTGGTTTAATGATCAACATTGGAAGCAAAGTCTCTCACAGCTATTGAAAAATTGGAGAATCCACTTGAGTATCTAGTGCCAATGGATGGTACGATTTTCAGGGATTGTTATTTCCTTCCTCAATGTCTCTCAATGATAATGTGCACCTTGCTCACTGCTATTTCAAAACCCTCTATGCTACTAATGCACATCGCAATGTGAATATTTCCCCAACAGTCTTCAATCTCTACAACACATATCATTCTTGTGCTTTACCAACAATTCTGGGTTACTTGTACTTTGCCACATTCCCCCATTCGTCAAGTGTATTCCCCTACAAAATTGACTGCTCCCAACCCACATCCACCTTTTCAGTCATCAGTTGGCAAATCATAGCCACTCCAACTGACATAAAAATCTTGTCAATATCCGTTCAATCTGTCACCATCACTCCTTGCATATCCAAATCACTAATCCCTTACCTCACAATTAACCATAATTCCCTAATCTGGTGGGCCAGCAACTTGGCACCTGGTCAGCCAGGAATTAAATATTTCAAGTCAGGAACTAAGTTATTTTTTGATAAGTGTGTCAGACTGGCATTCAGCAGCTTGATCGGCTTGTGAAGGCATACATTTTCCACACAACTGTGATTTGAATGGAGAACAGTACTCAGTTCAGAACTGCTAGTATCTGGATCAAGAACTTTTTTTGCATCCACTTGCTTCTGAAACTCCTTTGCACATTTGTGTGTTTTGTTGATACTCTCAATCAACTGTTTCATTTGAAATTAGTAATGTAGAACTGGTAGGGTTATGATCAGATACTTGTGAAATTTATTGCAATGTCCAGTACTTAGCAGAGAACCATAGGAACAAATAAGTATGTGTTGAATATAACCAATACTATTCTTTCAATCTGAACTTACTTGATTACTTCTACCAACCTGTTGGCCAGTGACATAGTCACGCTCCATGGCTAAATTCTCCTCAGAACCGTTCAAAGTCTATGTATAGTGATTCATATTCATGTATATCTCGCCTGAACAAGACTAGTGGTGATTACCTTGTCTGGGTGAATTATGTGCTCTGCATCCTCCTTCCCTGCAACTACCTTGATTTCTGTCAAACATATATTTAAATTCTATTCCAGATTCAACTGGAGAGCAGTTGAAATGCAACAGTAGTACAAAGTAAGGCCATTTCTGAGTTTATTTGGCAGCAGCCAATGAGTATATAACAGGCTACACCTGGAGTTGAGTTCATTCTATACCAATATGTAGTTGAATATCACTTCTGGACAGTATAGCTCTTTTGTGTCTCAATCCTTTCTTAACAACATCAATCAGCTCCATTGGGTACCTAACAGCTGTTTCCGAGGCTTGGAGATCATTTGGAAATTTGTGGTCATTGTTTGGCACTCAGCAAATCACATCCATGCAGATTGTATTTTCAGCTGTGTGTACTTCAGATTCCACATGTTGCATGGATGTTGTCCCAAATTCATTGCTGGTCACTTGTTGTATTGCCCTTCTTTCTTTCGGACCTCCCTAATGCTGCTTTTGTATATCTTAAGATTCCTGGTGAGCCACTGTGGCTGAATTTATTTGGCATTGTCAAAATTTTCCAAAGTCAGCCCATTGTTGAAGGTCGCCCAGAATCAGCACCCGGGAGCCTGCAGTGCACGGGTTCATACCCATCCTACATCGAATAGTTCTGTCCCCAGATCATCATTTGGAAGTGCTCCCCCAGAAACCCAGCCACCTACACATTCTTGCAGTAATTGAATATAGTGAAGTTTGACATCAGCAACAACTCTAGTTTCCGTCAGAAACACCCGGGTGTCCTGAATGGCTCTGACGGCTTTGACGGAACCTCGTACCCTCTGACAGAGAATTACACACTTCCCATTGCATAGCATCAGCAAAATGCATTTCAGTCACTGGAAGCCTCCAGGGGTGTCTGAGAGGATGTGGAGTGTAAACTTGGATGCGTCAATTTCAGGAGAATATCAGACCCCCAGAGGGCATTCCTGCCGGCCTTCAGAGTAACTGGGAGCGTCGATGGCATACCTGAGAACACCTGGGAGCGCCAGCGACAATCCTGGGAGCGCTGGCGACATGTCTGGGAGCACCTCGAATCACAGTAGAGCAGTCTGGGAAGGGAACACTGCTGGTGCGCCTCGAAATCCTAGCTACTACCAATCATTCAATGATTATTAAAACTCATGTACTCAGTTTGTATTCTCATCTATGTATCTATGTATGTATATAGCTACCCGTCTACACACGGTATATCTGGACTGGCTGCAGGCGGTGCTTGAGAGCATTTCGAGGTGCGCGTGGAAATGACGATCGACTGAACTCAGAGATCCACTCCGAGGCTGTGATTGTGCGAGTTTGGAGATGCAATTGGAGATCGAGATTGAGGGAACTCAGAGATGCACTGGGAGGCCATGGTTGGGTGAGATTGGCGATGCAGTTGGAAGCCGAGGTCCAGTGAACTCAGAGATGCACTTTTAGACCGTGATTGAGCGAGTTTGGAGATGCAATTGGAGAGCGAGATTGAGTGAACTCAGAGATACACTCCGAGGCCGTAATCGAGTGGGTTTCCAGCTGCACTTGTAGTAGCCTATGATCGAGCGAGATTGGAGGAGTACTTGGAGGCGGTCTATGTGGAGGCGGTCGATGGGAGACGCGCCAGGAGCTGAGACCGTATTCATCGGGTAGTTAACCAGAAACCGTGGGAATGTGACGAGGTGACTTTACCTTTAAATCTCTTATGGAGAACCGGCCGATGGCGGTCGATCAGTAGGGAGGTACGCCGGAAGCTGAAGCTACATTCCGGGGTCAACTCGAAATCATGAGAATGAAGGGATGAGAGACAATCATAGGTGTATTGTGTATTCGGTGTATGCTGTACTCGGTGTATGCTGCACTCAGTGTTAATTCATGATGATGGCATGGAGAGATATAGAGGGATGACTTGACTTTGTGTTCTTGCGATGATGATAGAGTTGTGGATGAGGAAGAGAGAGATGTGGGATGAAGATGAGAACGATATGGAGGATATTAGCAGCTATGAGAAATCACGAGTATGACATGCCTGGTTGGGTTTAGAAGACCTCCTGTCGGTGTTATTACATGCCGAATCCGGACTCATACCTGCTGTATCGGGGATGGTCAATTGACTCGCACACAAACTTCTCTCAGTCCCAGTTTCTCATGATGATTTCCCCCATCTTCTCTGATCTCTCTCTTTCTTGGGCTCAACTCTACCATCACCTAAGAACACGAAGTTAAGTCATCCCTCTCTATCTCTCCATCCCATAATCATGAGTTAACACCAAGTACAGCATACACCAAGCACAGCATCATCCCAAGATCGACAGTCTCCTGCTCCCAGCCAGTTCCTCATCTCTGGGCGGATGTTTTACCCAACTCGCTACATTCCCACAATTACAAGTTAACCAATGATTGGAGTCTCAGCTGCTGTCGTGCCTCCCTCCAAATCGACCGCCTCCAAGTACTCCTCCAATCTCGCTGGATCATAGCCTGCAAGTGCATCTCCAAACTCGCTCGGTCACAGCCTCAGACTGTATCTCTGAGTTCACTCCATTTCGGCCTCCAAATGCATCTCCAAACTCGCTCTATCACAGCCTCCCAGTGCATCATCGAACTCGAACAATCACCGCCTCCAAGTATATCATTCAGGAGCGACGGTGGGTGTACGGAGGGCCAGTGGTAACGGAGGTGGAATGAGCGACGCCGAGTATATATTTGGGAGACCGCAGGGTAGATAGGCAGCATCTCGTTTCCATCTCATCTTGTCATACAAAGAAAATCCACACTCTATCTTTCCATACTTTTGATCTTACTCGCTCTTTCCAAGATTTCGTGGATCCTCACGGCCGTGTAGTATCATATCTTCTCACCTTCTTCCAACCCTCCTCTAGCTCAATTTAGAAGGAACGCGAGGACAGGTTTTCACTGTGTCACCCAGCGCATTGCAATCCCGATGCAAGCGTGTACCCAATGAATCCATTCCGACGTACGGTCACAGTGGGCCACAATCACAGAGTGTGTGTTAAAAATAGGAGACCGACAGAGCGAAAAGAAATGGCAAAAGGGTAATCGGAGGGCAAGGTGCAACGCGATGTGTGCTATTGGCGCCGGGCGCAGAGTAATCAGCCACTGGGGTGTCTCTGACAGCGCTGACGGAGTGCCTGCAGTCTGACATAGTCATTCCGCCCGGACGGAAAGGTTTTTTGCTTATGGACTGTCTTAACCTTTTGGGTAATTGCTTCGAAGAAACCTCAATTTGCTTCAGGTACATTGGAAATTTGACTTCTGTGCCACAAAAGTCCAATGAATAATCGCTCTCCTCGTGTGCATCATGTTGGTTGGAATCGCTCTGGGGAATGTGGTAACTTGGCAAGCCACACAATATCTGATTTCCAGGGTTATGCAACAGACTGATCATTTTGGTTAGATTAATTGGATAACACTCACACTTTCATCTGAAGGATGTTCTGGTTATACAGCACTAGATGTTGTCGGCTGCATCACTGGGTTGTGTGAAGGCTGCACCGGAGTAACCCAAGTTGCACCTGGGGAAAATGGCCCTTATCTTGTGATCAGGGGTATGGGGAATACATAAGGTCCACTGTATCTGCCTTGGGGGATTTCATATCTATGCCACATTTGCCTATAGCTTGGATACATTAGCAAAATGTAACACAGTTTGGAAGTCATAACTGAACAACTCAGCAATACTGCACAGCCACACTGATCCTTCCTGATGCTCCCAGTGTAACAGGTGGGGTCAAGCGTAGATGATATCACAAACAGAAAAAAACACTCGAAGTTCGTATCAAGGAATCATGACAACAATCAAAGGTGTTTTTAAAGTTGTCTGTTGCTTAGCTATACAAGTGAACAAGTAAAGAGAGAAGTAAAGGCAATTCTCCAACATCAAACGATCCTCTCTTTTGTGGCAATTTGTCTGCCACCCTCCAATCATTCCTCATGCTTCGACGTACCATCAAAATCTTCCGCTATGATCTTACACACCACCAATAAATCTCTTGATATAACAACCACACCACATCATCCGAAATTGCAACACCTCAGACCACGTCCATATCATACTGAATAATCCTGCCACCACCTCACTATGATTCTGTACTCCTCCCACATCTCCAAACCTCTCCTCATTTTCGTAACTCCAAATCCTTCCTGCTTTTTTTGAAACCATTCCTCCTTACTTGTAGAATCCACTCTGTAACAGGATGCCCCCCACTGGTTTGAAGTCCTCCGAGATCTTCTTCCAAATATCCTGCCTTCCCTGAGTATTGCTGGTGGAATTCTCCGACTGCTTCCAACCCATCCATGAACTTCGCAGGTTCCCATATCAGTGAATGATACCCAGTCCAGCATATCAAATACTGTAACTGATTCCGATAGATTTGGCTATTCTCAACACTTGAAGCTTGGTACTCCTCTTTACAATCCAACTCAAGCGGAGGTGGTGGGCTAACTCATTCCCCGACGAGAGTATTGTTAACAACAGCATTGATAAGCGATACGGGCTGTACTTACTGATTTCGTATCAAAACAGGAAGATCCAATTCACACACATCTGGTGATATCTGACGGGTAATTGTTAAAGGCCCCAACTAGTTCTAATCCAATTCTGTTGTGGGGCTTGTCATTCAGTTATGCTGGGCATCTAGCCAACCCTGTGATGCTTCCGGTATAGTCAGTGCTGGAATCCAAGCACAATTTACCCCCTCCTCCTCCTACCACGCCTGGCAATGTCTCATTTCCACTTGAAGAGGTTAATAGACCTGTTCCATCGTGGGCTGGACTCGATCTGCATCTATACATTGGTGGTTCCATTCCACCTTTGGGTCATTCAGAAATGTCATCTGGGGGTCCATGCGATATGTGGCACAGATTGGGTTGCACGGTGTTTTTTCCGAAGCCCTATTATTTGCTGCATTCTCTGCCATCGGAAGCCTCCTCACCCAATCATCCTGCTGGTGATTGACAAACACCCGCATGTCCTGTTCCATGCTTGCATTCATTCGGTCGGGGTTGCCATCTGTTTGGAGATGAACAGCTGTTGACATGCTCCGGTCCATCCTCAGGCGATGGAATATCTGGTCCCAATTGGTCAACTTGAACTGGGGTCCTTGATACGAGACAATGTTTGCCCACGGTGGATGATGACATGCCGCCTCTCTTCACAACAACTCAGCCAACCCAGAAGCTGCTATGGTTGTATGACAGGGAACAAAATGTCGCATGTTTGAATGGCTATCCACTACTACCCATATTGCATTGAACCACTCCCATTCTGGTAATCCTTCTACAACATCTATTGAAATGTCATCCGACGGTTTCTCTGGTACCGGGAATGGCTGATGTCCTCCAACCGTCGAATGTTGTGAGCATCTGGACCGTTGACAGCTATGACAATCCCGAACATATTGATCGACATCTCTTCTCATTTCTTTCTAGTAATATTCTCGATCAAGAATGTCAAAAGTCATCCCATGTCCCTGATGTCCTGCCAGTGCTGTCCCATGGTATACCTGTATGAACTGTAAATGTAACACATAATTATCTGGTACATACAGTTTCCCTCTCTATCATATTTTTCCATGCATCTGCATCCGGTCTGCAACTGGTATGTCCTTTAATCCCCTGTTCGTTCGAATTGCTTCTAATATTTTCCCCGGTACTGGGTCTGTGTGATATACCTGTATCATAAGATGGGAAGTATAAGTACAGCCCCGGGCAGGTGCACTATCCGCCAACTAATACAAGTTTTATGGTAGGTTCTGCAGCTTTAGAATCCACTTTTCCATACTTTTTAATCCTTCATCCCCCCCCCTGAGGAAGGTCTCCCACCTTCCTAGTTACAGCATCCACCATCCCATTAGATTTTCCTGCCCCCTGTACTATCTGATAGTCAAACCGGATCACAAATTGCAACCAACATACCTGTCTACAGTTCAACAATCTCTTTGTGATACAGTACTCGATGTTCTTGTGATCTGATAACAAGTGAAGCGGGTATGCCGCCCCTTCACATTCTGGTCTCCATTGCACAAGTGCCTAAATAATAGCAATAAGTTCCTGATTTTATATATCTTAAATGCATTCTGCCAGCGTATGTTTCTTCAAGAAATATGCTACAGGATGTCACACGTTTCTATCATCATACTGTGATAATACCCCAGCAGATAAATACTCGGAGACATCTGTTTCAATAAGTACCTCCTTATCAGGATAAAAATGTTGGAGGACCTGTGCGGATGCAAACGTTGTTACGATCGTCACAACAGCCAACTGTTGTTCTGATTCCCATCAAAATGGCCCATTTTTCTTTGTTAGCCTTCTCAAAGGTTCTGCTTTTTCTGAATATTTAGGAAGACAGTGTCAGTAATGATTGCAAAACCCAAGGAATTGATGTACTTTGAATAGGTTGTTCAACCTGCGATTCTTTGTCTTCTCTTCCTGGCTCCAATTCCTCACTGTTTCCACTTTATTCTCATCCATCAAGATCCCTGTTGTTGATATAATCAACCCCAAATACCTAATGGTCTCCTTATGGAATTCGCATTTGTTGGGTTTCAAATAGAATCCCACTTCCAGAAGGTGTTGCATGACCCACTTAATATGTTCTTCATGCTCTTCCTCCAAATTGCTATATATTAAGATATCATCCAGATCAGCCAATACAAAATCATCCAGAGCTTCTCTTATGGTATTGGTAATATACCTCTGGAAGTTGGCAGCAGCATTTGTTGTCCTGAATTGCATAACTGTTGGTTCAAACAGGCCATATCTTCTTTAGAAGGCTAGCTGATGTTCATCTCCTTCTTTTACTTGTATCAGGCTATATACCCCTCAGACATTGAGCTTAGTATATATTCTAGCTCTCTGAAAAAGATTCAGTGTTTCTCATAACAGGGGAAGGGGGTACATATTTTTAGCAGTTATACTATTTACATCCCGATAGTCAATACAGAATTGGAGTCCTCCATCAAGTTCCTTCACGAACAAAACTGGTGCCCTAAATGGTGACAATGACTGACAGATGAAGCCCTTAGATATATTCTCCTGCAGCCACGGCTGAAGAACAATTTACTCTGCTTTTGACATCGAATAGAGCGGTCCCCATGTCGACATTTCACCTTCTCTCAGGCATACCTTACGATCAATGCCTGGGCAATGCGGTGGAAGTCGATCTCCCTAAACATTATCAAACAATTGCAAAAACTCATGATACTGTATGAGAACAATATCTTCTGAAGGTCATTCCTTCAGATTCTTCACTTCACTAGCCTTATTTGGATCGTATAGTGACGCTTTAAACATTTTCAGCATCCCTTTCTTGACTGTTAAAAAGAATGAGGATCCATTAAGCATTACTATATTCCCTCAGAATGGTTGTTATGGTCGAATGTATGGGTCAAGTATAGAACCCTCCCTGGGGTAGCTAGGTTCCGGGGGTTCTTCAGCAACCCCTTGGACTCTACCTGGTGAGTCATGATAGTGTGTGGTGAAATAGTGTGATCCAAACGTAACCATATTCGATGCAAATCACACTGGAACGTCATCTTGTCGTAGCCAGGGGATTCCAATAACAATGGGGTGATGTCCTACCTTTGTGACGAACATAGCTAATTATACTTTATGATCTTGAATTGTCATTGCAACTTTGCCAACATGTGTAATGTCCCCACATTCAATGGGTCTTCAGTCGATAACCTCGACCTGTCTATTCACTTTCAGATCCGAGTGGGTGCGGCAAAGATGGAAACCACCAATTGGATCAATTAATGCAATGCCCGTAGCTCCGCAGTCGACCAGCACATGTATTGGTATTTCTTTGTCCTTCACAGTCCATGTGCAGGTTACCACTAAACAGTTCCCTTCCATTGATCCTTTTAATGCCTTCACCTTGCTAACTGAAAGACGCAAAATTGCAAAACAATTCACAGCATTTAAAACAAACTGTTTCTTATCAATCAAAAAGGCATTGTTCTTTGATTGATCAAATATTTTCCTGATTCCTTGGAACCTGACCTGGTTTCTACTTCCTGAACCTCTGCGCCAGCTGCATTGAACATCTGGGCTTTCTTCCTTGCCGCACATTCCGCCATCCTGTCATTAAACCCACCACAATTCAGACACCTTCCCTCTGCAAATCTTTTTGCTCTTTCCTCTGCCAAAATGCTTCATTTGTTTGCGCATTGATCCATGGGTGCTGGTCCAGGATATTCGGCGACTGTTCCAGCGGGGATAACTGTAGGGTCCTTCGGGGGTGTTGCTGGTGTTGGGGGCTTTGGGCAGCAGCTCAAACTTGTGCCTCTGCTCAATAGTTGTGCGGCTTTCTCTGCCCAGTGCAGTTGAATGTAATTAATGCATTTTTGACACATGGTCATGAATATGTGCAGTTCTTTGGGCATAGCAGTGAATTGAATGGAATGCTTCATATCATCCGAAAGTCCTATTCTCAGGGTGTTCCTTAGGGCCGAGGGGTTCCCGTCCAGATATGCAGCAATAACTTGGAAATCAACATAATTCTGAGAGAACTCTTGGTTCATTGGTTTATTTTCCTGGACAATCCTTTTTTCCGTGGCTGCCCTGTCATGGTCCCCAAAAGCTGCTTCCAGGAGTTGAATAAAAGCTGTTAAGTCTCCCAGCCCAATGGTTCCATCATCTCGGCTGTGTGACAAGATCTGCTCCAAGGCTGTGCCCTTGAAGAGGTCAAATGCGTACCGCATCTTCGTCTGTTCTTCGGGAAAGCTGCCTGGCTTTGGGTGGGTTACCATCCGGAGTTGAGTGTTCAAGCCTCCCAGTTGAGTTCGAGCTGAACGTGAAAAGCCAGTGGAGTGTCGAAATTTCTGGCTCTTGTCTTTCTGGCCCTGGGGAGCAGCTGGAGCCACCCTTGATGCCAGGGTCAGAGCGTTGACTAGCTGTGTCCACAAAGTCTGAACCTCCTCTCTAGATTTTCGTGCATCTTGGGTCATTGCTGCCGGGTCCGTGTGCACTTCATCTGAGCTGTCTTCGACGGCTGGCCCTCTTCTATCTTGTGCGAGATCGTACTCTAGGCCTCCTATCCATCAGTCCATTCCAGAGTGGTCACAGGTTGGGTGCAGAAAGTGCTGAGCTGTCAAATCTGTGATCTCCTTCTGTAGTGACAGTATCTGTTTTGGGTGGTTGCAAACCCTCTGCACCATCTCTGCGGGTTCCATCAATCGTGCCACCTGTAATAATACCTTATGAGGCTTCCCAAACATATCCAGGGTTTCCTCGAATCGCATCCTGAGTATGCTCCGATCGATGACCTCACCCATGAGGGCCCGATCATCGACTGATACATGTGCCACATGGTCGAGATGCTCCGATTCAGACATCAGAACGAACTAAGGACATGTACCATTGCCTTTTTAATATGTCAATGTCGGAGGGATTAGGGGTTGGAGGTACAACAACAATTCACGGAATCACAAAGGACTTAGCTGTTGTTGCTGCTGCTACTGCATGTCTAACTGTGGATTTAGCTCCTACGCAGTTATGTTCTTCATAATCACACTCTTCCTCGGGGTCGCAATCTGTAAATCACCTGTGATGTAATCCCCTATCCTTCATCCAATGTTGTTCTCACAATAGTTTGTGAATATTCAATCCTCTGCCTTCTCTGGCTGTGTCGGTCCAATAAAGATTGCAAGGAGAGGGGATGTCTGTTTGTTCTGAAAAATAAGATTACAAAGGTTCATCTTTAAATGTTGCTGTCATTACAGCTTCAATACTGTCGAAGAAGATCAATGGTTCAACTTCGAAAATGAGACATGCGGTTCAAGCCATATCAAACAGAATCGTTCTAGATGCACAGTTGCCATCGTACTTTGGCATCCGAGTCTGGTCATCAATATGAGTAATAATGGATATGAAATCCGGTAAGCCGGGGCGGGATGGCTACAAAATCATTGCAAACTTGAATCCAATCTCAGTCGGGTGCTATATATACCCAACAAGAGATAGAGGAAGGTTCAAGACAGAAATTACACCCAGCTGAGCGATGTATGCATATTGAATGTCAGCTACAATGTGTAGGGACTCCTTCTAGTGTAACAGGTGTAGGTGATATTGGTAACAATAATGTGATATCCCAAACAGAACAAAGCACTCGAAGTTCGTATCGATGAATCAAGCCAAGACTTCAAGCTCGTTTCAAAGTTGTCTGTTGCTTTACTATATAAGAGAATGAGTAAAGAGAGAACTAAAGGAAATCCTCCAACATCAAATAATCCTCTCCTTATATATAAATCATCTGCCTCCCTCGAATCATTCCTCATGCTCCAATGTACCATCTGAATCTTCCACAATGATCATACACACTGCCAACACAACTCTCTTTATCACAACCACGCCATATCATCTAATGTCATAACACCTCAGACCACTTCCTTATCATACTAAATAATCCCACCACCACCTCACTATGATTCTACACTCATTTCGCATCTCCCAATGCCTCCACCATTCTGTACCTTGAATTCTGTCCTGCATTTACCGCAACCATTCCTCCTCACTCATACAACCTGGGCCATGACACCCACATACTCCCAGGTGGATTAAATGCAAAATGGTGTGGTTTCAGCTGGACTGAGATGACTTCACTAGTGTTCCTCAATGCTCCGGAAGTTGTGGAACAGACTACCAGAATATCCTGAACAGTGTATAGTTGTCGGCAAAATTCTACAAAATCAAACTATTAGATGGTGCAAATTTCAGATCTATTGGGATGATTGCCTCCAGTGCCAAGATTATTCCAGTGCAACTCAAACCTGGAGCCATACTCTCCGGGAATGTTTATTACAATCATTTTATCAAATTGTACAATTCGATTAACTACCTTCGTCCTGCTCACCTTGATTCTGGCATTACAACCTAATTTACAGTCCAGTAGGTGTCTAATTCCATATGATTATTTTCAAGCCATACTCTATCGATTCTATCTGATGCAGGATTCTCTCAGACCAACTGTGCCAGTCCAATATTTGCTCCAACAGGTACAATATGCTTCTTATCAGTCCGTCTGCCAACCCAGATGAACCTAACAACACATTCAGCCCAACCAAGCAGATCATTGTACTGTGTTGGAATCACCACCACATATTCTTCAGCTTGAGGACATAATATCCACATTTCAGTATTCTTGCGTGTCTTAGAAAAGGTTGATATTGACAGTTTGGCAGGCGGATGCTCCAAATACTGCAGGATCTGTTTCGGTGGAGTTCAGCTACAGTTTAATGCAGGAATTGATGGAACTTGGCCTTGGAAGGTGTTATTGAGGTCACTTTTTGTATATTTGACTTAGATGTCATGAGATCCTTGAATCATCCCTTGGTTAGCATTGTTATATTCTACCATGCAATCAAGTCCCAGAGGCTTAACAGATGTAGGGCAGTGAAATGGCTGAGGGTAGTACAACAGCCCATTCAGACGTTTAATATATATACTGCCCCTCAGTACATTCTGATCATATCCAAGCACCAGTCCACCAACTTTGTGTCCCCAGTCCTCCTCAATGTGTGCATGGAATAGCTGTCCAAAGTTGGAAATTCCGAGACCTTCTGATGCATCTCTGAGTATGGTTAAGTTGATCTTTCTGCACACTGCGCAGACATTGATTTCTCTCCAATGATGTACCTGTTGTAATACAGGTCAGAAAAATGTCTCTGCCTGACTGTGCTGAAGGTGTAAAAGATGGGCTCAGCAAGTATTGCACTCTGTATTAGCAGAAGATTTTAGGTTGAAAACTTTTGCAGTGTCAACACAGTACCAGCCTTGAAGGGCAAGATACCGCAGTATCACCTGCATGTAGTACAGACTGGTGCACCAGTCATTGTACTTGAGCATCTGTCAAATGTAATTGACGTTGTCGGTAGATCGATATACCTCTTCCACATTACAGATTTGTTGCTGTTCAGAAATATCAGTGGTGATATTGTGGCCAGAACCAATTTGAAGAATTGACTCAGATATATTGGGCACAAGATGGCCTTTGGGATGTCCAAAATGTATTACATGCCATTGGAAGTTTTTCTAGAGCTCCTGAAGGCCAATTGCCAACCACCAAGCTTCAATCTTGATCACATGGATGAAGAATACCTTGTTGAATAGCATCTGCTCATTCGAAGTGGTACCATATATCACTCTTTGCAGCTCATGCGCAATACAGTCTATATCAGTGATATTCCAGGTGGTGGCTTCAGTCTCAGACTCTCAGTATTGGATAGACATTTCTGGAATTGTACACGCTTGATGGGGGTACTATTTCCCACGCCATGACCCTGTTCCTCTGCACTGGTCTTCGTTTGGGGTAGTATTTTGGCAAATGTGCTTCTGGGACTGGTTGGCATACTCCCAACTTCCTGCAATCGTTGTTGCTCATGATGTTGGAATAAGTACTCAAAAAGCTTGCATTTAACATGAATCAACATATGGATTTCACACTCCAATCGTGCTGTTGCCCTCTGCCGATCTGTATCTGACCATTTGGTTGCCACTTGTCAGGCTCTATTCAGGCATAGCTCAAATTGTCTGCAGTTTGTTGTCATATCCATTTCAGCCCTGTACACCTGAACCACCATAGCAGCAAAGATTGTATTGATCTTTTGTTCTTGTTATAGCTGGCATTCTCTTGCGAATGGTTCATTCTCTTTGGCCTTCACAGACTTCATCATTTTTGCTCTAGAAAAGCAACCTTCTGCTTGAAAAGTTGCTTTGCTGCATTGTCTAGTGCTGTGAGGGATGAATCAGAGTGATTTTGTTGGCTAACATGTAGAGAGAATTCACATAATGTCCATACTGCTTTCATTATTATTTCATCAGATGCTGTTTCCACAGCAGTTTTCCCATCCTCTATGGAGCAGTCCAGAATTGGAACACAATTCACTGCCAGTGTTCTATTCATGCCCCAGGTATCTTCTCGCTGCCACGTGCTGCTTGTCAATCAATCTAAGGGATCAGTGAAGTGCAGGAGGCCCACATATTGTGATACCAATGTGAATTGATTGTCAAATTGATCCTTGACATTTCTAGCTTTCATGTATTTGAGTAGCTGGTGCAATAGGTCTTTAACTGACTGCAAGAGCAGCTGATGCAATTTATCAGGCTGCCAAAGCCAATAGACATTGCAGAAAGCATGTTGCCAGAATGGGTTGCACATTTCATAAATAACAAGAGTGTGCAGAACATCGATATTAGTTTCGTCCAGACGCTCCATGTACGGATGCTGATTTCTTGAATTGTTGAGGGGTTGAAAAGTAGAATCCCCAATTGGTGCACTATGAGACGTTTCACAGATCAGGCATGAGCGATATAAGACTTGAGCAATCATGATTTGTTCTGGATAATCGTTAACTGAGGCAGCCGAGGGAGAATAACGTTGTCTCTCGAATCCATCAGCAGAATTCCATCTCAATCTGGGATGAGTTATGTCAACATTGTGGAGTGGGTATGGCACAGTTCCAACTGCGGAATGATATGCCTAGTCAATAATTTTTGCACCTCTCGGGGGACAGAGGCTTGACGCGGCGTGAATCGAGGTGTGTTATACAGGTGTGCAGTGGATATCTTTTTGAATATTACCAATTGCGAGACAAAGTGGCCAGGCATGCTGATCACATGAAGAATTTATCAAGTGAGTCTTCTCAGATGTTCAACACACTGGAATAATTAACGGTCCAGCAGGAACCTGATCTTACATATCCCACCACCAATCGCCAGTGTTCATCTCCCTGTATATTTGGTGACGTTTCAAGTCTGCAAGCTGTACCAGTTCACAATCAAGGAGCGCCTCAAATGGGAAATGTGCCAACAGGAACTGTATACATTTGAAAATATCTCAGTAGTAGAATGTGCTGAAGTTATGCAAATGATCTTCAATCCAACAATCATTGCTTGGCCCAAATTCAGTTCAGAGAGGAGGTTCTGCAGGGCATCTGCTGATTGCATTGATTCAATTCTGAAGTTGTGCAGTCCACACTGCAGATGCTGAACTATCCATGCTTTCATTTGCTGGATCATTGATTGAGACTATTCAAAGTCATGTGCTGACTGAAATGGATGCCATGGATTCCATTGTTCTGAGTACTTGCAATGCTTGTTGTACAATCCTGTTGCTTTGCCATATGCTTTCCCCACAGCATTTTCCACTCCAACTACGTTCCTATGAGCCGTTGTCGTTGTTGGATCTGGGGTACATGTCAGATCAGGCTTTGGGAGTTCTATCATCCCTTCATCAGGAGTATCTTCGGGTGGTGGTGCACCAGGGACATTGTCTATGGGTAGATCATTTGTTGACTTGGTCATCAATGGTCATTCAGGTACACAGGCTAAAGTGCAACTATCATAGCTTGGGTCGATCCCAGCCGGTAGGTGGTTAAGTCATGTCATATAATAGCCCTCCAGTCCTTGAGGTTGGGTGAGGTTTTTCATTGCGAGCCTGGTGTCGGTTTGAATCAAGTGATTCTGTATTGCAGACAAGGCACTCGACATGTTACCAGCAATTGTTGAACACATTTGAGAAATGGTCAGCGAACACGTATTGAGATGAATCTCAATGATGCTTCATGGGGTGACTTTGAGCCTCAGGGTTAGTGGTGTGACAGCAACCTAACCCAGGTTAGCATATCACATTCACAGCCGTTTCACACCCCACCAACTGCTGTGGAGGGGTACAATAAGTTCACCTTATGCTCAGATTTCTTTCATAAACCCGGATATATCTACTATGTCACATACATTCTTCATGCACATCGTCTGCTGAAGATTGTTACCAGAGAAAGGAAGGTTTATTTTGTCATCACTGCATCCACCACAATGGGCATTACACAATGTCATGGGCAGAATATGAGTTATATCTACACTCAAGACTGCGAGCAGCTGACATGAACGTTATCTCATCATACTACAATGAATAAGTGAGTTTGTTAGCTAGCTGTATGCCGACATGATTATCATTGAGATCTGCTAGGCGGGTACGATGGTAGCTTCAGTAACGATCCATGACTGGAATGTGTATCCTGAGGAGAGTAACAATGACCAGACAAGAAGCTCAGTAGGGAGCAATTACCATTGCTGCTCAACTCACAGGCCTCCAATTGAAAGAGTTGGCAAGGTCATACAAGCACTACATCTCTGTAATATCCCTAGTCATGCTAACCTTCCTACTAAATATGATTCTTCTTGCGTTCCTTGAGATATCATACCATATCCCTTCAACAACCTTAAATGTCATGGAAGTGTACAAATGTGTGCATCTATTCAACATCCTAGCATATGCATTCTAGAATATAACAAAGAAAGCAGGGATGTGTGTGATTAAGGTTTCTTTTTCTCAGCCTGGCTGGTGTTATGGATGAAAGCTGTAGTAAAACACCACAGTTCATGATAACAGAATAGAATATAAGAAGCCCATCATTCCACCGAAGGTCACACATAGCTGCAATATACTAACCCATACTCTGATTTATTCTACACCACATCTCGCATCTATAGCAGTTCACCACGATCTTTGTAGACAGAGTTTGTCCAAGATCGAATCTCCAATGAAGACAGCAACTAAGGCTCCACCAGGTGGCCTGTTTGGCGGACACTAACGCCATGATGACAATTCAGAATTATCAGATAATGATTCACACACTGCCACAGGCAATGACTGTCGATTTGGGAAATACACCAATCAATATTATCCACCAGATGGGTATGTTCACTCTACTTCACAGCAGCAATTTTCAGGTGATTCCTAGTTTTATCACCATTCTCCATTCAAGAAGACACTCAGTACGCAACCAACTACCAGTGCAAGCCTAGAACTTCCAAGTTATGAACCAAAGTTGCAAGAATATGACCTCCACCAAGGTGGTTATGGCTGGTCTCAAATGTTCTCACCTGCGCAGTTTCCAAGACCATGGCCATCATCTCCAGATGCACTGAGAGTGCATCAAGGGCCGCCAGGAAACAATCCTGTCAATTGGCCAACATCTTCCAGCACTACTCCTCCAGCTGAACATGCATCTGGCACACCTGGGAGATCGCACAATGGCCTCCCAATGAAAAAATTCCAGCCATCAGCAGGACCGCAAAAACTGATGTCGCAGGGATGATGGATTTCCCCCATTGCCAGATATTTCATATGATGCACTTGATGCAGATGATGAGAGAGATGATTCGTTGAACTTAGCCAGCGTAGAAGGTAAACCCCCAATCAGCCTACAGCAAACAAGATTCTTCTTAAAGCAATTTGCAAAATAAATGGGGCAGTCCAACTGCAGTATGTTGAACAAGCGGAAGAAAGTATGGGTGCCTGGGTTACTGCAGAAAATGCGTCAGGCCATTATCCTGGGGCGGGACAGTGATACACAGCTTTGAGATGGACCGCTGCACTGGGAGACAGCGGTTGCAGATATCAAGGTGACATTCCAGATCTGGCTTCCATTGGAAAAATTTAACATTGCTGAATGGATTCGCTGACATTGCATTGAGAGTTGTTTGAAGAAAAGTGCAAGTCCAATTCGGAAGGTGACGATAATGGTCATGTAAGCCAACCAGTCCCAGGCGATGGATGTGGGAGAGCACATGGGCAACAAGGTGAGAAAATCAGCAACGAACCTAGTTTCCGTCAGGAACACCAGTGTGTTCCAGACGGCCCCGATGGGTCTGACCGAACATCGTACACTGTGACGGAAAATCAAAGGTGACCAGTTGGGTTGCATACTCACCGTGCGGCGGCTAATATACCATGTCTTGTATTCTGGCGACACGTCATGTTGTATATTACCCCGTGGACATTCGCCGCACCAGTGCCGCACTTCCTGTACATTGCATCCGGAATGTGGTGACGTATACGTACGATCAGCACTGCAGGTGTGCTACACTCTTCACCTGGGTGCCAGTTATGATGTAACCGTTCACCCAACGCCTAGCGCTGTGTATGCCATTCCCCGGCTGAGTGCCACATATTACCTCTCCACTATTGCCATTTATCGGATGCCGTACTCTCCCATATGTGATTAAATTTGGGATCTTGTCACTTAGTACGATACAGTCTTCGCAGAGGATAGATCGCTTCCCGTTGCATTTGGTTCACCATTATCGTATTTTACAAGTCTGAAATATACTGTCCAATCTTCACATTATCTAGTACTATGCCCTCAGTCGCTAGTACTATGCCCTCAGTCATCCAAATTCTGCGTTGATCCAGCATCGGCTGGTGATGCTTCTTCCTCCTCATCCGCATCCGAATTATTGCCATCCTCGCCCTCATACCCGTCGACATCACTGGTTAGCAGGTCAACCCTCTCGAGGTCAGTTGCAGCACATCATCGCCGGCTGGCAGTGGGGATGGCATCGCTCTCGTCGCTTTCTTCACCATGATCTTCGAAATCCTCTCTACCCTGTGGCATCCCGAAATGCATTTCGTGATTCGTACAATTGTTGTCTATCGGGATAGTTGGGTCAGTGCCTACGATCTCAGGCTCCTCAATCACCACCTCGGAGGTCAAATAGTCAAGATCAATAGCATTGCCAACATGCGCTTCTTCTGTGCTGATGACCACGGCAGGCATTGAGTCTTCTGCCGGTTGGCTCTGACGCTTGACTGTAGCAAGAGTGCTTTATACACCCTCTGTTGGTAGCTCTCCGGTAGTGTGTTCAAGGAATTCATCCGAAACGTATACGTGTCTGCAATGCCAGGCAAGGTTACCAACCTGCGACCTGTTTCAGCATGGCAGGAGGTGTTGATACCACTGTCGTTCTTGTAGTTGAGGTAGTTCGAGCGATCAGGTCTATCTGCATTCAGCTTTGACTTGGAAGCTTTGGGATGAACACCTTTGTTCTTTTGCCACTCCACGAGAGGATGGCGCAATGCGGTGCAGGTAACCATAATCAGTGGCAAGGGTATATGACTGTCCTTGTAGTCAATCATGGAATTATAAATCCATCAGCATAATTACCATGGGTATTTGCCCAATGATAGAATTTGATGTAGATTGACCCCAGGATTGCTTCGACCAGGAAGTGAACTGGATGCCAGCAATTCGTGAACAGCTTTCGACACTGACTGTGTTGTATTTGGACCGCATGCACCATCTTCCGCACGCTCCTCTACAGGAAATGGATACTTATTCTCTGACAGAAGAGGATCAATCAATTCCAAACGCTCTGCATCGGATACAATGCGGTGGAGATTATAAAGACCTGCTATGTGGTCTTGTCTTGATTGAATATAATGGGATTTGACTTTCTCGACTTGTGCTGGAACCTGGTACTGGTTTGAGTGAGTAATATTCAACGTGGGCCGTTGCTTCAGCACCCCTTATTCAAGATCTCCCTTGTGCATGCCTCAAATGCTATGCACCGAATGTTGTTTAGCTGCATAACGGTGTTCCAGTACTTCTCTATTATTTGGCAGGGTGGGGCTTGAGCTAATGCTTTCGCAACTCATCGCTGTGCATAACTTACCATCTCCAAGTCGCTTGCAGTCATAAACGGCCGTCTATTCCCCATGTAGAGCTCCATGAGTCTGCCCATTGCGAATGCATGACGCGTCATGTCTCAGTGACTAACTCGATGGATGCTGCGAATGCCACAGCCTATTGATCGAGGTGTAGACATCACCTGCAGTTGCAATTGCTACTGCCTCTGTCTTTGATTCCTTTCTGTAGCTCGCATTTGCAGTGAATTTGTAATAATCACGTGGACTTCTGGATTAGGGATGAGGGTGGGCAGGTTTTCAAGACTGCTGGGAGGGGTGGGAGAGTGAGCAATGCCGGATGCGGGGCTGTATACAACGGGATGCATTGAGTCTGTCTGTGACCTTCCTCCGGGTGCTGGTGTGCTACGACTGGGTGTACTCGGCGTGGCAGTTGGAGTATGAATTGACTGTTGTTGTGTAACGGATGAGGTGGAAGTCACGAGTTGAGTGATATCTGCCACACCAGAATTGTTCAGCCAAGATGAGGGGGTGCAGTTCTGACCATGGATTGTAGAGGCAACAGAACTACCTCCTTCAGAGCAATCCCTCTAGCGAGCCGGTGCGGAAATGCGTCTTGTACCAGGGGGAATCTGAGAATTCCGCTAACACCCACGCTTTTGCCGTTTTTGAACATTTCTTACGACCAGAGTCGTGTCAGTGTGAGTGCTTGGGGAAGGCATAGTCTGATATAGCTGTTCGACGTTAAGAATGTAGGAATAATTTCCACTGCATGCTTATGCAACGGCAGGCAAGGTAGACTCCTATTTGTGCGACCATGGAGGGATTCGGAAAAACACTAGGCACAGTGTATACTGCGCTGGACTCCAAATCACTATTGCCCATGACAATACTCACGGATGAGATCCCTTGAAAACTCTTCAATTATGGGTTTAACTTCCATCAGGTTAAACTCAGATTAAACTGAGCATTGATATCCACTGTTACAGCGATGTCTGAAAGTTTATTTGCACAGCTTAAAAGGTGCTTATGCCTTCTTGGTGAAATTATCATAGTATTGCTCTTGTTGTTGGCACAATTCGAACCATGGATTGTGTATATCTTCAGCTTCCCAGTGAAAATCTCCCTTTGGCAGAGCTAAAAGTATTGCAAAGCAAACAATGACGTATTCTCTATCCTATGACATCAGTTACATGTGCTTTTTCCACCGCTAGGCGTGTTGGTAGGCGTGTTGGATGGTTGTGCGGTTGAGACAACTGGAGAATTTCTCAGTTTGCTCCGGAATGCACAAGGTCAGAGCGGTGAAAGTGGTGTGTGATGAAAACGCAACGCCCAGCGTTGTACACTGTCCTCGCCAGGAGTACTAAATCTTGTCTTGATGTTTGTTTCTCATGAGGTGCCTGGTGGTTGTGCAAGATGATTAAGGGTGTGACGTTGTGTGTTCGTTAACCAACTAAATGCAGGATATGAATCAAATTAATCATATCTCACAAGTTGAACAAAGAAATCGCCGGAACTCGAGTATATATATTCCTTCTTCCCTCCTACACCTTATTTCTCTTTTCCTGCCATAGTATACACACTGCCAGCATCCTGAGCTATCTCGACATCCGGTGACTTGAACAAAATTATGCCTCTCATTACAAAACACACCTGATGACCTCCACAGCTGTTTACTCGCCCTCTGGCCTTCTTTCCGCTACATCCAACTGGAGCATAATGCCAAAGCTTCGGAGGTAGATTCATTTTTAACTCATCGCAATGGCAACAAAGGGCAGCCTCCAAGACAAGGGGAAGGATAAAGTAAAGATGCCAAAATCGGTTATAAATCGACGCCTGTGGTTGAATCGAGACTGAATACAATGATTCATCTTGGAACACATCCGTGGACCCATACGGATATACAATACTCGTGGCGTCGAGTATGAGATGTCAAGGGGGCACTTTTATGATAAAATCTTTCTCGATCCAGTCACAACTTGCTACATTTCACAATTCCAGCTGATGTGACCACACAGCAGGTGCAGGTGTTCACCTTTTCGGGAGTGGTGAGCTGCCTTCTGCTCATATATGCGACAAATGTTTGACAAAACCCGCTCTTAAATGAACAATTGTAGGTGGGACAACGCCCGTGGCTTCGGGGATCAAGTCGATTGCTCCAATTCGCAGACATCCAGCTCAGGGAAGGTGGAATTCACCTGCGAGTGATTCTCTTGCTACAGTACCGATGATCTCAGGGCCAAGATTGAGCCACCAAGCTGCCGGCAGCACAAGCCAGGTGAGTTGTTTGCTGTTAGACCACAGAATTGGGATGGGATAATAGACGAGGATGATGATGATGAGAACAGGGCCTATTCCGGAGCACCTAGCAGTGGTAGAAGCCATCGTGGCGATGGGAAAGACAATGATGGCAGCAAGGGGGAGAATAATTGACAGGGCGGTGAGCAAGGAACCGGGAGAAGAATGGGAACGAAGGATGAGAAGGGGAAATGGACACTGACTGAAGATGTGAAGGGGAAGGGGATGGCAACAGAGGAAGGGAAGTGGAAGGGGAAGGGGAATGGGAAGGGGAAGGGGAAGGAGAAGGGGATTGGGAATGGGAAAGGGAAAGGTATCATTATAAAGACCCCAGGGGGAGAAAGCTCGCAGAGCAGTGGCAATGCTACAGGGTACAATGGGAATGGGACATGGAGGGCTCACCAGAGCAGGTATTATTAGAGCCAGAAGCATTGCCTGCCATGTCAATTTCCTCAGATGATGATACTGACTCTACCGAGGAGTCAGATGGCGAATATAACTCAGAACATGATTCTGATGTGGATATGCGCAGGGAGGATGACGTGGACAAAATTTACGGTGTTGTTGTAGACGGTGTTGTGGATATGGTAACGGACGGTGATGATGACTTGGAGGAAGATGAGGAGGAGCAGGATGATGAGGATGAGGAGGAGGAGGATGAGAATAAGGATGATGGCAAAGAACCTCGGACGATCATCCAGGGAGAGATTGCAAATTCATCGGCTGACAAAGTATCTACCGAGGTTGATGATCAGCCAATCATGGTTGCTGAGCAAGGCCAGGAGATGCGCAAGCATACCCCACGGCTACAACGTCCAGCGCCTGCCCCACGGCCACAAACCCCGGAGCCTCTCACACGACCATGAACTCCAGAGGCTCATCCGCGCAGTGGGCTGAAGTTCTTTGGGCTTGTGACGCCGCGAAAACCTTGCCCAGCGGCGCCAAGTTGCGCGATGGGGAGACAGCTGGCAACACTTCGGATGTCGAGGTGGATCAGCAACTATTAGGCGAATCAGTAGGTGGCAATCGTCTCCCCGAAATCCCTCTCCCTGAATTCCCTTAAACTGAGGGTCGCCTGGATCACTCGGGAGGCAAGGACTGAACCACTCCGCACATTGCAGAGGAGGCTATCGTTGTTCTGTTCGGGTTAAGGTTGGGTCCTAGTCTTGTGAGTTTCCTTTGATGTAGTCTATTCATCTCAGGCACTGCTTAAGGCACACATGGAGGTGTTATGTTTGCTTAGGGTTAATTTGTATTCTGGCTGGTTCGGGTTAGGGGTTGTGGGCTTGTTCAATTCTTTTGTTCTAATCTATATATCTAAGGCATTGATTATTACACGCGTTGCGAGGGTATTGCATTACTCAGGGTCCATGTTTGATTTTAGTCATAGTGTTACAGGACTACGCGCATGCAGCGTTTTTACTACTCTTGGCGTGTAAGGAACCTCGTTGTGATGGTGTTGAGGCCCAATACACTTCTCAAGCTAGATGAAATTATTGTGTGCTTACACCCACACCAGACTGCTCAGGCCAAGCACGAACTTTCATCGCTTTCTACAGTGAATACTGCACTCCTTGCGTGTTGTCAACAATGCCACAGATGACCCCTTTCCATTGCCCCAAATGTTCATGCCGAAAGAAGTTCACCTCAGACAGCTGGCGATGTAATCATATAAAATTACCGCATCCTGAACACTTTCAAGTTGCACGCCAGAAGAATCTGACTATTCACAGTGCCCCCTGACACGTTGAACCTGGTCAGCATCGTGAATTCAACTGTATAATAGATCAAGTCAACAACTTGGACACATTTCCCTACCTTGGACAGGTTAAAAACATCCCAGACTCAGAGTCTCAACCACTGGCACCTCCTCTGTCCCAGACGGAAACTTACCCCGGTGCCGGTGCTCCTCTGTGCGACTACATTTCTGATCCATGGGAATGGCATGCTCAGGGTTGCCTTGAGACGATCCTACAAAACGATCTCTACTACCCATCCGCGACATGTGAAGAGTACAGAGATGTCCAGTCTGGGATCGAGAAGAAGGGCATGGAGCCATACTATGAGAACATGCGGACGGAAAAAAACACTGCTCTGCATTTCTGGAGCTTCAAAAATTGAGATGGCATCCAGAACCTCATGGCTAGCATGCCAGATGATCAGGCTCTCGGGGAGTGGGAACTACACACTTTCGAGGATTTGACAAGGAATGACAATCATCAACTCCCTATCAAATACTGGAGTTGAGACATTATCAAAAGTATGAGATGGTTGATGCGGTAGCCTCTGTCGGGCATCTTATATATGCCCCTCAGCATTGCTTGAACAATGATTCACCACCAAGATGTGTCTACACCGAAATGCACACTGCGGACTAGTGGTGGCAGACACAGGTAAGGAGAGATACCCGAGGATGATGACGTGCTAACCAACATTAAGTCAATGCTCACAGTGGTGGATACACTGTTTCTCTTGATCTTCAAGTCTGACAGAACTCATCTCTTGAATTTTGCTTGCAACAAGAAACAGTGGCCTGGATATATGACAATTAGCATTTTATCTTCGAAGATCCGCCGGAGGCCCTCCACGCACAGCGTCGTATTGGTCGTTCCCCTGCCGATTCCGATCAAGAACCACAATATTTCTCACAAGCGGCTTGACGAGCAGCGGCAAACCAACCAAGAGGTGCTGAATGAAGTACTCTGGCGGGTAGTCCAGCCACTCACCAATCAACTAATTCCCTGCAGCGAGGGCGAGCATGACAACGTTCTCTGTGCAGATGGCAACTCCAGGCATTGCAACCCGGAAATAGCTGCACCCCTTGCAGATTGCACTAAGTATAGTACCTTACAGCAGCTCGAGCGGCATGTCTTTTGATGGTGCGAGTGTCCCAAGAATGCACTTGGTGATAATATCCCTCCGGACAAGCAACACCCCCAGCGGGATCACCACTCATATGGAATGTTCAACGATGCAAACACCAATGCAGGCGATGCCGAACTGTCGCCACACCATGTTCACCAATGATTGAACGTGTTTCGACATATTCCATATATCGTGAGCGACCTCCTGAAGTCCGACCTCCCCCATACACTGCAGATTGATATTCTGCACCACCTCCAGAAGTGGATTGTCTACTTCATGAAGACGCACGAACAGCTTGACAAGTACAATGCAATCTGGTTATCTGTGCCTGCTTACCTCAACCTCACACAAAAAACTAAGTTATATCAGGAAGTGTCTCAATGGAATGGGAAGGAGATGAAAGAAATGAGCCGGCGCCGGCTTGGAGTTGTAACCCAGTCTCTACATGGGGAAAGCCCTGCTCAGCGTCCCATATTCTGTTGCGCGATTGAGTGCACATGGGCATTGGGGCAATTCTATCTGTAGGCTCGAGATACATCTCACGATGATGTAACATTGAGCTGCATGGAAGATGCCTTGTGTCGTTTTCACACTTCCACAGATGGTTCCATACCTGGGTGACCCCGCAGAAAGATGAATACCAAAGCTAATTTCCTGAGAACTGAACTCATGAACAAGCGACACATAGAGAAGGAATCCAACACTGAAACTTGGACACCGTCTGAGATGCGGCATGAAATGAACTCCTGGTGCGATTATATCAGCCATCAGATTGATGTATCTATGGAGTTAGATGGCAACTTCAACTTTCCAAAGATCCACTTGATGTCTCATTGGGTTGAACAGATTCCTCAATACCAAGCCTTGCAACTGTATTCTGCTGAGAGACATTAACAAGCACACAAAACCACCCTGAAGGACGGTTGCAACGTCTCCAATCACAATCTCAACTACCTGCCGCAAGTAATCACCTTTCAGTGTCACATTCTCTGCTTCGAAAGGAGAGAGCTCACTCTCCAAGCCCTCGCTCAGCGTCAGGAGAACAGCACTGCCACCTGCAAAGTCCTCCCATCCTGTGCTGATCTGGCTGCCCCCCTGAAATCCCAGTCATATGCGATACCCGGATTCATCAGACTCCAAAACCGCTATGGTGGAAAGCATCCTGATGCTATGTTTGTGAACCCCAGAGCACTACTCGACAATACAAATGGCCCAACGCACCACTTGTCAGTAGTTCAACGGCAGGCAGGAGTTTATCATGCATAAGAGTCGTAACAAGATGTATATATTGGATGAACATCTGCACCCATTGCAGCTGTGCATTTACCATTGTATTAAGGTTCAAGTTGAGGGTTTAGAAGGTGAATGCATAACTCAGATTTCTTGATGAACAGGAAGCCAGAGCTGGAGCAGAGGGGACTGACGGAAGGATTGGGTGTGGGTAACGCAACGCCTTGGGAGGTGTAATGGTGCACTGAATGGTCGTCTTTTGTGGCAACTGCAACAACTATTCAAAATCAAGTTCCTGAACAACAATGGAGCTTTCGTTGAGTACTGGTTAGCCTTGGCGATCACCAAAATACATAGAAACTCAGGTAACTCGGATCCCGTCTCAAAATTTGTATAAGTCAGAACAGCACTAGCAGCGGTTGCTTTGCAAGTTTTAAGTGTGGGAAATGTCGTCGGCAGTGCGCACATGATTCCAGAGATAGCTACTCATAGTAAGACAGGAGACGGACGGAACAAGCGATGGATTGTCAATAGCCACATAGATCTGGTGACTTGGAATGATGTGTATATTTGGTACTGAGAAAATTGCATTTTGCGCCCAGGTAGATGGAACGGGGTGAGAGGTTTTCGCAGCATCACCCATCACGTTGCAATCCCGAAGCAAGCGTGTACCCAATGAACCCATTCTGCCATATGGTCACATTTGGCCACAACGCCAGAGTGTTCGTTCAAAATAGGAGATGGACAGAGCCAGAAGAAACAGTGAAACTGCGCAGGGAGGGCGACATTCAATGCGACGTGTGGCATCCATGCCAGGCACAAATTGGGCCGCCCCCGGGATGTCTCTGATGGCTTTCAGGGACCACCTCCACTCTAACAGAGCCATACCACCTGGACGGAAATCTTTTTTGCTGATCAAGTAACCCCCCAGAGCTGCCAAATACAACATTCATGGTTGGCATTCAGTGGGTGTCAAATGGCAATGATAACATCATATCCCCCACACAACACCAAGCCACATATACAGATGTGTGGCACCAGGAGGGACTAATCGATTTCATCGACAACAACCATGGCACAAACGAGCCATACTTTTCAACATTCATGTTCAAGTGCGCCTTGGAGTAGGACTAATTGGATTAAAAGTATGTGCCATTATATACACACTGGCAAATGATGAATGACCCCATATATAGCATGATATAATACTACTGTTTTCTTTCAAAAGCTTTCAAGTCGAAACTTGGACACAATTTGCGATCATTTTTGGTCGAAATGAAGACAGCTACAGAGAAGGAGAAACCCCAGGACATAATTGAATCAGTGAAGGTAATCTCCACTTGCCGTGGTAAGGCTTGATGTGTGCAACTGCTTGCCATTAGACATACACCGTGGAAAGTTCTGAAGAGGATGGAAGAGAGGGAGAGGATGATGGTGGGCAAGAGAATGATACTTGTATTAATGCAAGTTCTGATTGAACAAATAGAATTGATTGTATTCCATCCATAAAAAATCCATCCAATGGTTGTTTGTGTATGTAAAACCCAACATTGCGATGAATTTCGAGAGGGCTGCAGAATCAGCTTGTTTGCCCAGCCTACATCGGAGCAACTGAAAGAGATCATTCTGTACAAAGAGAAAACAGAAACATGTGCAACGGACGCTCAGGCGTGAGTGGACAACGGTGAGGAGGTCCTTGATCCAGGCAATACCAGTTTCGAATGGAATAGTTTTCTCAACACCAGGAACAACACATCTGATCATGTGTCTTGCTGAGACTGTCAGGCTACCAAAAGCCCATCTGATTCGCCATTCGAAAGCTGACTGGATCCCTGGCAACAAGTATTCAATACCAGGCTTAACCAGAACCTAGTTTCTGGTGAACTAAGTGTGGGCGATATGGTTTATTGTGAGGAGATCGGTCTGGGAGTCAGATATACCAGGAGCAGTAGTGGCAGACGAAATGGGTCTTGACATGACTTTTACCTCAGTGGCAGCAGGCATGAAAGGCAAATTGCTGACTGAGAAGGTTGTTTTGAGGTTGCCACAGTCAATTTTGTGGGAGAATACAGTTGAAGAGTAAGTCAATATGGTGCAGAACAACTATCCTGGGATGATCAATGAAGATTCAGAGTGGTATCCTCTGCAGAGACTGAATTCAGCACCCTGCTGGCTTTGGGAGATCCAGATCACTCCACCTCAGGGGTTTCCAGCACTTACTGTAGCCCAGGAACCAATCCTGGCAATCACAATGTGCGGAGTGGCAGCGACATTCCATAGAGTCATCAATGAAATGACATATGGAACCAATTTCACACTTGTCAACTTGTTGTTCATGGACAATGCAAATCTCACCCATGACAATCTGAACACCAGTATTGATGAGCCCAACAACTGATGGAATATAGATTTCATTTCATATGATACCTTAACATCCCAAGCGTAACCACCAAGCCACAGTCAACTTTCATACTGTTTGTTGAGTGTTGGGATTCTGGATGAGTCCTATCAGTTCAAGACTGAACACAGTGTGGGCTGGCACATTGGAATGACAGTGAGAACTGGATTCACACCTCCAGTTGCAGCTACACTGTGATTCCATTCAGTCCATGACGGGTATTTTCAGACCATATGGCTGTTTTCATGTGGTCCTAAAGATCCAGAGAATGATACTCTGAAGGAAAAGCATGCTGTAGAGATAGTGTACTCTACTGTGAAGAGTTTGATGCATGCTATCTGAACAAAAGACAAGGAAGCTCAACAAGATGTGGCGTACTGGATGATACAGATTGCCAGGTCTTGGGAGATGGAAACGTGGTTGGATTTGAAACAAGCCGATGGAAAACCAGTGATTCATATACTGCGGAAGGTTGCACACCTCATCGATCTCCAGTGGACAGAGGAAGAGCAGGCAAAACAGAAGAACCAGGTGGAGAGATATAATTCATGGGGTTCTTCATGAACATCGAGGGTATATAGAGAGCGGTGGGCATATTTTTCATTCGTGATTTAAGACACCAAGGATTGGAAAGCCATTTGAAGACAATGGCATAATGAATGTCCACTCGATACTTGGGTGGATTCGCTCATATTCTACCAGCTGAGGCAGACATTTTTGCCAAATTATGTTAACAAACCTGTGCAGTGTTCTGAACCTGACTTAGATGACACATCCAGTAAGGTGCTCCTTCCAGAACCAGAGAGATGTGACAGTGCACTCCCCAGTGCACCTCCTCCATAAGAGGCAGTGCTATTTTGTACTCTTCCTGGCGTAGTTGGTCATGTGAAGTGGTGGCTGACCAAGCATTTCATGGATTATATGGATGTATTCCACATCTATGTAGAAATGGACAATGATAAATGCATAGAAATGCAGCTCAAATTCCAGGATTTACAAAATCCCTCTGAATTCATTATTACACCCAAAGTGGACAGGACAGGCGAAACTTTGACATCTGTAAACTCTGCAGTAATAACTCACAAGATCTTCATATTGAATACGGTGCAGTAGGATTTTGCCCAAGTTCCCTGGCTAGGGTAAAACACAGTAGCATACACATGGTTACAGAATATGAGTCCTGGTGGCTATGGTAACCGTGTGAGTGATCTCCATCAACACTGCTGAGAGGCCCAGATGAGGGTCCTGCATGGCTTGATAAGTCCACCGAGTATGGCCATGTTGATAATTTACTAGATTTTGGGGAGTTGTGAGGACCATACGAAGTGGCTGACAGAATGGTGACACATCGCAGTCTGATAAACCATTATCTGAGATTGTCAGGACACTTCATCAAGCTACTCCTCTTTAGACATTCAACCGACATAATCTTCTTAACTGATACAAAGAGTCAAAAAGGTCATTTGTAAGGCACACTATACTTCATAAATGAATCCTTTCTCTGGGTTATTTTGAAGTGAATCAAAGTTCAAATGTTGGAATTGATGTGTCTTAAATCAGAAATGGCTAGAGTGGGATTTCATCGGTGTTTTTGATTATTATTAATGAACAATATGAGATGAAGTTAATCAATAAGCTACAATACAAGTTTCTGGCTGGTCTATCTCATGATGAATGGCATGAGTCGAATTGTATGAATGATGCAGCGCAGGGCTTTGAATCAATCCTCAGTTGGGACTTGGAGCTACGCAGGACAGCTGAAGCCCTGTAAGCATTTTGAGTTCAAAAGACGGAAAGCCACTTACTTCAACTGCGTTCAGGTACACTGGACAATCCTTGGTATACATCATGAGTCTTGTTATGACAGATTGAACACAACAAATTTGCCAATGCAATTTTACAATACAGTCAGTCTAGGCAATTTTGAGTAGCTGCGTCAGGATACAAGACGCCAGCTTTCTGATTCATGCGAGAGCCCCAGGGTTATCTTGCCTTGGATCGAAGTTTGAGTGTGCAGGAAAATCCTGTGCATCTGGTCATGACAGATCTAGCACTGCATATTGGCCAATCCATTTGGCAATACAGATAGTCTAGGCAATATGGAGTGCCTCTGTTTGAATGTGAGACACAGGGTCACTAATTCGTGGCAAAGCCATAGATTTTTCTGTCATAACACAGATGTTGAGGCACACCTCAGATCTGCAACCCACAGAGTCAGAAGCTGGGACACAGCTCAGGTATTATTGGCTACAGAGCAGGTGTCACCACAAAGTGTTTCCTGGCCTACGATTGAAGTCCAGGTACAATTGAGATCTGCAATCTAGTCCAGAATGAGGATCTTGGATTTGTATAAAGCCAACTTTGACAGGCTCCAATTCAGTATGGATGTATTATGCCAATCTGGGCATGCAGCAGCAGTAACAAATATGCCACTGAAGAGCATGTACCTCAGTCCATAGCCCACAGTACATTGTTAATTGCTTTATTCTCATCATGTAATCATCGACCTTGAATCAATGGATGCAGTGCACACGGATTGTCATCTATTGAGACATTTCGCATTTAAGTGCAAGCAGCTCATCCTGCTTGGCCTCTGCAAAGATACAAATCGATGCTTAATAGGTATGTGAAGGCGGCTGCTAAAATGCCTTCAACTTTCAGCTCCATGCCAACTGGCTGTTGGAAGAAGATAGCCCTGCACAACTACAACATAAATGCACAGACCTGGCTAATTAGTAACCTCGCTTGGCTCAATATTGACTAAGTAGTATGTTTGGACCGATACATCCAAATCCTAAATTAGCTTTTGACAGTTCTTACTCTAATAAAAAAGCTGGAGTGTGAGAGTGAGAATGTCAAAAGACAGATTCTGCTCAGCATCTCTGCAAGAGGGCCACCAACACCCTGCTCACCAATGTGCTGCACGTACTGAAAGAGGCCAAAGTTCTCGATGCTTCGAATGCAGACTTAACCAGATCCTCACTGAGTGAAATTTTGGTGCGCCAGAACACTTAACTAAAAATTGCCTATGTGACCTGGTTTCCCTCAGAAGAGAAGTTCAAAGAGAGAAAGTCTCCAAGGTTTGAGTTGAGAAGAGAGAGCTTGGAAGACTACAATTAACTGTCGAAGTTAGCTGAGTCTGCAATCCCCAGCTATTAAACTCAAGCATACAGATATAAACCGCAGCGCACTTCAATTCCCCAGAACTGCATGGATGGAATCATCATTTCTCCACCTGCTATAAGATGACATTCCACTATGCATTCATACTATTGTAGCATATCGCTTTCAATCATATCATTCATTTCAAGTTAACATTATAGTGGTGAGACTCACAATGAATATGTGATTTAATGGTGTGCAACCTACCAGATATGAGGCACTGCATCAGAATTTGAGTAAATATTTATAACCCAATTGTTAGTGATCTTGGCATTGACAAGAGCTTGGATCAATAAAATTACCCCTGAATTATTCATCATACCTTAACCTTCTTTCTCTACCCCTGTATCTCTCCTTTGTGTACCAAATTTTCTCCCTCCACTATTACGTACAACATTGTTGTGGAGGATATTCTGCAGACACAGCCCAGATAGATGCAAGAAAGGGAAGTTATGCTTCCAATATTGCCTTATTGACCACTAAATTAGCTGTAGCATTCGAATACAATACAATATCCTGATATTATGTGTGTCCTTCCAGCGGATGTACTATCTACAGCAATTGATATTCCTGCATAATGGATAACATACTCAGTATGAACCCTTGCAACTCAGCTGTCAGTCTCAAGGTCCCAAATCTATCAAGTTCTGCAGATTCTCAATGCTGCACCAATTCTATGCTAGGTGGTCACCTCAAATGCTCAAACTTTCTCACATAATTGCTACATTTCGAGGAGGAATAAGCAGGGGCACATGTCTTCATTCAGGTTGTCAGTATTCCATCTGAACAGCACCAATGGTTAGTTAATATCACGAGTTTTCTTCTTGTGCATCTGGTTTAGATTCTTCTGGTTCAAGTGTGTCTGGTTCTATTCTATAAGCATTGGCTTTAACCAACCTCCAATTCTTGCATCCACAGTGTGGATTTTTGTTGATAGGAGTGGTTAACTTTCGGCATTAAATATCCATCTGTTCCAGTGCACCTGACTAGTAATCCATCTTGTCCATTGCACCTGGAGACATCCTAAATTGCAACTTGGGACTGCTGTCCTTGATATACATATGAACCATTACAGTCATCTCTTGTGAACACTTCAAGGCATGCCTCAAATTGCATCCTCCTCAACTATCTGGGACTTCTTGCACCATTCTTCCCGTTATTCTATTGCCCCTAATCACATATTTACTGCTTATACACTCTCTCCCGCATTCTCCTACTTTCTATTATATTATAGCAAATGGAATCAATGCCCAGCCAGGTGAGGAATTACTATTCTTTGAAGAATCAAGAAGCACACCTTGAGAGTGCACTCGCACTCAAGAATGCTGCAAAACTTCATTGTCCATCAACAGTTTGCCTTCCAACTATCTGCCTTCCTACATCATATTGCTAAAAGGTAATGTCCCCAATGTGAATAATGAAGCAGAATGACAATACCAATCAGGAGATTAGCGATAACACAAGTGAGAATACAGGAGAGTCCACCTGACCAGCTGACAACAAAGAAGACGATTTGCATTATGAACAGGAGGTTGTACATCTAGGCGAGGTGCGCTGGGACAAGTCATTACAAACTACAAGGATTCCACTGCCAAAGAAAGAGAGCTGCACTGATACTTTCATTGCACACCCTCCACTTCCAAATTCCCGAAATCCAGCTGAGACAATGGCACCAGAACTGCTCACAAGTAAAGAGTCAACCCTCCTCAACAAATTATCTGAGTCTGACCATGCCCCATCCTCCCAGGTGCTGCCACTATGCAAGTCTAAAGCTGACCACAATGTTCCACACCAGAAGGCCAGTGCAGATGAGAACATTCCCCAACACCAAACAGCTATGTTTGAGGTAGCAAAAGGGTGCGTGCAGTATATCATATTCTTGATCACTCCTTGGCAAATATTGTTCGATGACAAGTACTTGATGGTTGAACAAGTTTTGCAACTAGCCATTGAAGCTCAGATTGTCGGCAGGCATTACCAGGTTCAATTGTACATATGCCATCTGGATCTCAATTGCCTGGTGATCCATCTCTTAAAATTGATCCACAAACATGTCAAGCTGTAATTCTTGGATTCTGTTCAATGCTCCTGTATCAGATTTACAATATTCATTATGTCAGAAAATATACATGCTTAACACTGGAGATATATACTATCAAGGACAGTTGGCCAATGCGGCATGCTGAATAGTTGCCCATAGTTACCTGTTTGATTTGGGCTCTGAGACATAGCTTTGGGTGTAGGTAAAGGAGCTACTGTTCGACGATGTTGATCTCTCAACAACTGTGGATGACAAGAAATCAAGTTTCACCTAAATGGAAGTACTTGATCCTATTTACCATCAAATTTTCTTCACTGCCAATAGCTTATGGCATCTACCTACTACATCCCAGTATTTCCAACTGCTTACTCCACAGACTTTTGCACTGGCAGCTGCACCTATTCAGTGTGTGCTGTTTGAATATGCCAGTGGAAACAAGGCCACAGTTGTGTTTACTCAAAATGAATATTGAGGTATAATTTGCCCATCCCTGTGATACATTTTACTCTGGAAGCCACAGGACTCATCAATCACACATTAGTGGGCCATTTGATACCCCCCTGTGGTTCAACTCTGCTAGGATAGGTGCTACTCACTCTCCATCAGCACTCCTCTGCCTAGATAGATGCTCTTGAATTTAATTCCATGCGCTATACTCCCCTTTCTGCACTCCTCAGCTTGGGATGGTAGCTCCTCAATTCCCACCAGCACTTCTTGGTCTGGATTGTCACTTCTGTGTTGCATTCTGCACACCTTGCCCTCACAGCTTGTGGGGCTGCTCCACTGGGAGAGCTCTCGTCAATCCCCATTGGCGCTCCTCAATTTCATTCCGCACTCCTTGCCCTCTCCCCACGTTCGACATTCCTCCGGAACTATGGGCACTCTGTCATCCCTGTCGGCTCTTCTCAGCCCAGATTTGACACTCTTCTTTTTGATTCCATGCTCCTCCAAAACCTTCTGCATCAGCAATATGTATTTTAGTCACTGCGAGCCTCCAGAAGTGTCTGAGAGGAGGAGGAGTGTAAACTTAGAGGGGTCAATTTCAGGAGAGAATCAGACCCTAGGAAGGCATTCCGGCCGGCCTTCGGAGTAAGTGGGATCTTTGATCACTGGTACAGGTGAACCATTGGAGTGGTTGTGATACGTTTGGGAGCACCTGGGACTGTCGCCCAACCAATGCGGGAATCCCAAACTAACTCTGAGAGATGCCTGGTTTCTTATGGATATTCATTCGAAGGACTGCAGGCATTATCTGATATTCTCTGGATGTACATGAGCAATGAGATTACCCTCCACGTATGATGCATAGATTATTGTTCATCATCAACATCTATATCATACTATAGTATCCAGCATCTCATTCAACATTCAATTGTTTGCATCGCTACATTAAGGAGAACCAACGAACATGGCCAGTGATTCAGAAATGAAAGCAGGTAAAACCAAAACAATTACCTGAGTATGCGATCGAATGATATCAATTGAACATAGTCTCAATGACATCCACTAAATCTCTTATCACATCAGGGCCGACAAATGCAGGAACACACAATTCATCAATGGGGCAAAGAAGCTGGAGGCGCAATTTGGATTTTGGAATGATTTGAGCCTGGCGAGTGGGTGAAATTGAATTCCAATGTCGTTTGCCTGGATGTGTGATATCTAAAAGGTTGGAATTGAGAGGTTAGCACTCGGTAAAGCAAAATGGAGTTTGAAAGGCACTAGGATGAATTCGAGGGAAACAGAGGTGCGCTTCCATGCCTGGAGGAGTCCCTGATGTGGTGTGCAAGGTGGGCAAGGGGAGTGCTGATGGTGATGTAGGAGTGTGGAATGAAATTGAGGGGTGCAAAGCCAGGCCCAGGAGCGCCAATGGGGATTGAGGTGCGCCTATCTAGCGGAGCAGCCCATCCATGCTGAGCAGCCCCACAAGGGGAGGGAAATAATGAGTCTGGAATGACTTAGAGGCACTCCTAATCTAAGTTGAGTAGGGGATTGAGGAGCGCCCATCCTAGAGGAGGACCACCGACAGAGAAGCCGGTGAGGAGCAGTGAATGAAATACAGAACCACCAGGCCAGACTGTGGAGTGCCGACAGGGATTCCGGAGTGCCTCTCAAGCGGAGCAGCCCATCCATGCTGAGCAGCTCCAAAAGGGGAGGGAGGTAAAGAGTCTGCAATGAAATAGTGGCACTCCTAATCAAGATTGAGGAGGGGATTGAGGAGCGCCCATCCTGGAGAAGGAGTGCCAACAGAGAAGGCGAGAAGGAGTGCTGAATGAGATAATGAAGCGCCAATCCAGACTGAGGAGTGCCGACATGGCTTCAGGAGCGCCTATTATAGCAGAGGAGCACCATTGGGGGGGGGGGGTATGAACTAGCCCACCATGTGTAATTGATGAGTGCAGTGGCTTCTGCAGTAATACAATCTATCACTGTGGAAGTGCAAAATTTACCTCAATATTCATCTTGAGAAAACATAACTGTAACATTCTTTCCAGTGGCATACTCAGACAGCGCACAACGAATAGCTGCAGCCACAAGCGCTAATGTCTGTGGTGTAAGAGGTTGAAAGAACTGTGATGTGGTCGGTTGTTGCCCCAAGCTATTGGTGGTGAAGAAATATTGGTGGTAGATTAAGTAAAGCACTTCCATCTGCGTGAACCATGATATCTTATCATCCATGACATTCAAGAGATAAGGGTTGTCAAACAGGAGCTCCTCAACTGGGATTTAAACCTCAGCCTCTGATTCTGAATCTAACCGGAAACTACAGACAATAGTTCGATAAGCACCATCCGCCAAATGCCCTCAACTGGTACTGATCTTTAGTTTTGACTATGTATATTGTTGGGGTTTAGTATCAGCATAAGTCCAATTAGGCATCAGAAATCAGAGGAAACACTGACAGCTTCTTGGGTTTGCGGATCGATTTTAAGAGATGGACCACCGGGCAATTGACACACAGATGGTGTACCTACAGGAGCACTTGCTAATGCCCGCAGGCAATCCTGGGCTTCAATGGCTAGTTGCTAAGCTATGTCAACCGTCAAGTACCTCTCATCGGAACTGATTGGCCAGGGAATCATTGTGAATACGATTGTCTCCATGAATCATTTTGCAACCTCAATAGTAGCCATGGGGTGTCGCAGAACATGGTGATCTCCACCGGAATTTGGTTGAGTAACATTCTGATCGCCACCTACCATGGGAAGCGGGAGCGCCGGGGTGGGTACAATGTCAGATTCGCATATTATGTTGATGGTAGACTTTAGCTGTTTGAGCAATTGTGGTGCTATGGCCCCGGCTGGATGTTGCAGATTTGCATGGGAAGTGAGTACAATGACATTATCGGCACGGCTCCGTTTCTTTGGCCGTGGAACCCTTGTAGTTAGTATTATCATATCATGGCACCCCCAGTCTAGATCAGGACCTCATGCTGGTAGTCCACATCGTCTTCCTCGAGGTCACATGACAAGGTGGACTCTCCAGGGTCTTCACTTTTGTTCTCGCTGATCTCCCAATCAGTATCGTCATAATCCTGCTTCATAACAATTACACTGCGGACTTCAGCTATCTCCAACACCATACTTGAAGGCTGGGTTGGAAGTTCAAACATTTGATTGCCAATGAAGATAGGCTGTCGTCTTCAATGCACGTGCAAGTGATCTCTCAAGTTGTGCTTCTTGATTCTTCTGTGAATAGTGATTCCTCACGTGGCTGGCCGTAGGTTCCGTGTTGATGAAGATGAGGTGAAGTTGAGAAATGTAGACCGAAGTATATAAGGGTGAATATGGTATGAAGTGTAATAGAATAACAGACAATACGGCAAAGATGTAACACACGGTCAGGGAGGATGCAATTCGAGGCGTGCCTTGAAACAGTCCGGAAGACATGTCGGTGGTTCATATTTATATTGTTGATGCTGGTTCTTGGTTGTGATTAAGGAAGCGTCAGGTGCACCAGATGTGATGGATTTTTCATGCCCCCAATTCCCGAATGTTATCACTTGTATCCAAGTACGCTATTGATGCAAAAATTGGAGGTTGGTTTGAGCCAACGTACATAGAATTGAAGCAGACACACCTCAAGATCTTGACACACCTGAAGAACTCGAGACATTGACACGGTTGTATCACTGACTAGCTCGGAGGGCCGGTCATATTCAATACTAAGATATGGGTTGATCACGAACACCCCTGCATGTGAGTCCGCCGAAGGTTGTTGATTATGCCTCTAGTTCTAGCATATGAGTGGTGACCGTGTGCCACTGAATTGTCAGTGTGTTGAAGAATCTTGGAGGGGTTAGACATAGGATAGAGTTGGGACCTTGGTGAGTGGCAACAGTTGAAGTTACACTGGTTCAAAGTGATTTTGTTGCTGATATTGGATAAATATGAATCTCCGAATGCGGTATACCATTCGGATGGACACCCTAATTCCATGATATACTGTTGTTTTACAATTGTACAGCAAATTTAACGGTCGATTAGGCAATATTGTGAGCAGAACTTCACTTTCAGCAGTCCGAGTCTGCTCAATTCACAATATTATGTATGCAGTCAGTGTAAGCTGTCAGTGTAAGAGAAGAGGGAGACTGTTGGTTTACAAAAAAGAGATTCAACATAGAGAAAGAACGGTAAAGGTACGATGATGATTCAAGGGTAATCTAATCAATTCCAGCTCTCGTCAATGCCAAGATTGCTAGGAAATGGGTCATAACTAGTCACTCACATTAAAATGTTGCGCATAATAGCTTGTAAACACAGCATCATTTAATCACAAACTCAATATGAGTGTGAATGCTACAATGTTGACTTAACATACATATTGGGTTCAATGCAGTGCATAAAAACGATATGAATGCATTATAGGGCTTGATCTGACAGCAGACAGACGAATAACAGCCTGAATTCTCAGCCAATTGTGGTGCAGCCAGCATTCAATCAGTATCCAAGACTCAATGAGATGTATTAGCTGGGATTGCCGGCTTGCCTTACTGTGACATTTAAGTGTACTCTCAGAGACTGCCAATTCTTGACTCGAGATTTCATTACGATTTGTGCTTCATACACTCTTGTGATTGGACTTTGGCGGAAATTCGATATAGTCTTGTTATGATTTGTCATGAACTTTAGGCTTTCAAGATATGCGGTGTGCAGGAGCTTGCCGGTCACCGATTGAACCACTGAGCAGAAACTGCCCGTCAGATTCAATGTTTTCGAGCTCTCTTGATGGAAATCGGTTCACATAATTTATTTTACACTTCGGGTTTTTGGCCGCCCACGCTTACAAGTTAGTCAAAATGAAGTTTAGTCTGCATTAGAAGCTTGTGAATTTATACCTGTTTGGGCGAGTGTGGTACACAGGTGAGCGGGAGTTGCCGGTCATCTGCATAGTCACTGAGCAGAGGCTGTCTTTTGAGGTTCACCATCTCAAGGTGCAGCACGATTATGGAGCCCAAACGACAGATGATATTTAAAGCTCTTGGAAATGTATAAGTCCAAGCATACTTCTTAGTCAAAATCCTGTTAAGTGTGGTTACTTATTGCCCAGGGCTGTGCGTCTATGGTGAGTGTGTCGTGGGCACCTTCCTCCAAAGGATGGGCTTACATGGAGCATGACGGTTATGGCATTTTGGCGGCGCCCTTCAGATACCAATCAACGATAGATTCAGATAATAGCTGGGGCTGAGCGGGATGAGCCGCGCCTGCACCTGAAAGTTTAGTGTCTGACAGATGACACTCTGTGTGTGCTGGCAGCCACAGTTTCAAAGCATTTAGGAAGGAAGAAAATATGCTTGGAATGGAGTGAAATGAATTGTTCATGGGTAATGCGAAATGGGTATACATGGTTCAGAGGCGTACCTGGAGCAGGATGATGTGTTAATAATAAGTGGTGGGTTGTCAAAATCGGCCTTTGAATATGTGTGCGGCGTCAAATCTGAGACTTTCAACCTCAACAGGTGAGTGGATCTGAGGTGTGCCTGAACATAATTCCTGAGCGAGGAAATACTCAGCAGTATGCTTCGGGTAAGCCTGGAATATGCAAGCTGTGTCTTAGAATACGATACATCAACTCGATATCGCATAGGCAGTTTTTCAATCACCGGATGATTAGAGATGAACTGTGCTGGATGTATAGTGTTAGCAACGGTTCTGGGTTACCCGGCTGCAGACCGGGTTTGGAACCGGACCGGACGGTCCAGTCCGGTTTGTTACCCCAAATACAGGGGTACCCACCGGGTTCGGGGACGGGTTCGAACAGGACCGCGGTTCCATTTTACGGTTCCTACAACTTTGGTTCCAATTAAGTATTTGAGTTCTCATCATATCGTGACGTGATCAGTACGTGAATTGTGCAGTTCTGGCCGCTCTTTGATCTCGCGCATTCCGATTTGCGATCCGATAGATATTTGTTGAGTGGCTGTGAAAAAAGAGCACATTTAAGCGAAATGAGCGGGTTTTCGATAGCGACTCAATGAATATTGGTCGGCTCACATATCTGAGATCGCGAGGTGAAAGAGCGGTTTGAACTGCACAATCCATGTACTGATCATATCATGATACGATCAGAACTCAAATACTTAATTGGAGGCAAAGTTGTGATGTTGAAATGCCGGGTTTTGGGTGGAAACCGGTTGCAATGGTTCGGTTCCGGGTTGGAACCGGGAATATGGACCCGTTGCTAACACTAGTCACAGGAGGGTCAAGAAGTTGATAACCATTCTCTTGTGCAATTGACTGTAAATTATACAACATTGTTGCTTCAGTGAATATTCCGAAATCTTCCCAATTCTAGTGCCCAGTGTGCCTGAAATAGACAAGTAACACATAATTGGAATCACCCTTGGAGGATCAGGTGCACCGGACAACTTGAATCCTGATTAAGGTAGCACACTGGAACATGGGCAATAGACGATGACAATGAGCTGTGACTGCAGCTTGGACAAATCCTCACAATGAGAAATATACAGCACTGCAGAATTTGACATAGTCGATCATTAAACTGGCGCACCTGCTTTCCATCACATATCAGGTCATCCAAATGAGGCTATGTTTCAGTTTACCAGATATCTGTTTATCATTGACTTAATCTCGTATTCATCACTATGATCTATTAACACAAAATGGAATCTAACTCTGACCAATACTCCTGGACCTCTCACGAGCGCCATTATCTCTATACCATTTGACTATTTTACATCAGTTGGTGGGATTGTATTGGTTGAATGTTTAAAGAGGCGTACCCTGATTACACTGCTCTAATAATTATCGTTTGTCCTCACCATCTGATGGCACAACGTCTCAATAATCTGTAGGCTGCTTCGTATAATCTTTTCGACATTTCTGAATGCGGTATATCATCGATGTCCTGATGTTTGGTCTGCTCATCAGGCCATGCTGGACTTTCAGTTGTGCCACACCAGAGAGCTGATGGAAATCACTTGCTCCGTTATCATAACCACTGGGTCCAGTGTTCAATGGCCATGTGTGTGGAACTCTGTGTTGCCCCAGTCGGACAACCCATGCAAATGCGTGCCACCGCTCAATCAATACCCAGAACTTCTGAGTCATTACCGCATTGTTCACTGCTGTGAGATTCAGACCTGTCCCACCCACTTTGGGTGTAGTTACAAACACAGAGGGATTTGGCGAATCTTGGAATTTGAGCAGCATTTCTGTGCGCTCAACGTTGCCCATTTCCACCAACATGTAGAAAATATCCAAATCATCCGCTAAAAACTTTGTGAGCCGCCACTTTAACTGACAAACCTGGGCTGGCAGAGGACAAAATAGCGCCGCATTTTGAGGAGGAGGTGCACGAGGCAAGGAGCTTTTATCACTTCCAGGTTCGAGCAAGACCACCTCATATGTTGCTTCGTCTGCTTCAAGTTCTCGATACTCCGCAGGTTCGTCGACAAGCATTGGCATAAATGTCTCTCTCAGCCATCAGAAACTCGGAGAATCCACCCAAGTATCGAGTGTACATTGATCGTACTATTGTCTTGAAACGTCATTCCCATCTTTGGTGTCTTCCAATACCAATGAGTCACATGCCAGCTGCCATCTATGTACCCTCCATGCTGCTGAAGCACCTTTTGAAGTGTATCATTCAACAAGGGTCTTTAGTGTAGCTTGCTCTCGCTCAGTCCATTTGAGATCAACGTGGTGTGCAATCCCCTTCGGTACTGGAACACGTGGTAACCCATTCCCCGGTTTCAATTTAGACCCCATCCTTATCGTTCTGGGCTTTGCAATTTGGATCATCCAGTGTGCCCCATCCTGCTGAGCGTCTTGGTCTTCTGTCTGGATGGCGTGCATCAAACACTTCACTGAGGAATGCTGTGCCCCGGTGCCATGATTTTCCATCACAGTCTCGTCTTCTGGATCTTCAGGCGCTCCTAAAAACAGCCACATCGTCTGAAAACACCAGTCATATAGTGGATGGAAACCTTGCGTTGCTATCACTTGAAGTTTGAATTGAATTGGCGCATTCATGGCAACTCACCAGCCGAAAAAAATTTTGATCTTGTACCGATGGGAATCATCACATATCCCAAACCTCCATGAACAGTGTGACAGTTGGCGATTGCTGGATTGTTTGGCTCTGGATGTTGAGGTATCATGCAACTCAAGGTGGATATTCCATCAGTTTTCCGGCTCGTCAATCCTGGTGTTCCGATCCTCATGGGTGAGATCTGCATCTTCCGTATGCAACAAAGTAATGAGTGTAAAATCGGTTCAATATGTCGTCGCATTGATGACACTCTTGATTGTGTCTGCAACTCTGGGAATTGTCACCACCAGGATTGGTTCAAAGGCTTATGCAAGTGCTGGACGCGCCTGCAGTGGAGTTCACTGGATCTCTGACTGGCTGCAGGGTACTGAATTCTGTGTCCGCAACAGATACCACTCCCGTTCGTCACCGATAACCCCGGGAACGTCTTTGTGCCATATCCACCCATATGTTCGGGGTATTCCCTCACAAAATCGACAAAGGCAACCCCATTACAACTTTCTCAGTTAGCAGTTTGCATATCATTTCTGCTGCCACTGAGGTGAAAGTCTTGCCAAGACCCATTTTATCTGCCACCAGTGCTCCTTGCAAATCAGAATCCCAAACCCACCTCCTCACAATGATCCATACGGCCCAAACCTGGTGCACAAGAAAATTCTTTCCGGGCAGGCCTGGCATGGAATACTTGTGGCCTGGAACACAGTCATCGGTTGATCGACGAATCAGATGGCCATTCAGCAGGCTGACAGCCTCAGCAAGACAATCACTTTCAAATTCGTTGTTCGAGTCACAACCATGAAAGCTGAACTTGGCAAACCTGGGAGGTTACCTATCGCCATTTTGCCAGCGAGCTCTCTCAAATCCGTCACCGGTTTCTTGTTGCCACACCGTCCCTTCTTCCTGGGCTCCCAAACCTCGCTTGCACATTTCATCAAAAACTTCTCAACCTGTGGTCGCTGATTCCATTTGGCATTATCAAAAATTTCAAAACGCAGCCAGTTCTCAAATGTCACCAAAAAATCTGCAACTGCTGTCTCCCAGCGCGGGGGTCCATCTCGCAGCTGTTTCAAATGGTTCTCTCCCTGGACAATGGACCGATGCTTCTTCTCCAGAATCATAGCCACCTATGCTTTCTTTCACTTGTTGAACGTACTATAGTTGGGCTGCCCCATCCATTGAGCAAATTGCTTCAAGGAGAATTCCGTTTCCTGCAAGCTGATTGGGGCTTGCAGTCAGCTTCACCCATGTCCAATGAATCGTCGCTCTCATAATCTGCATCGTATTCGTCAAAGGTTATGTCTGGTAATTGGGGCAAATTGGTGATCCCTGCAACATCTGTCCTGCGTGGTTCCTCAGCCGGCTGGAATCGTTTCATTGCAGGGCGAATGGCAGGTCTCCCAGGTGTGCCGGAATGTTGTCCTGGTGCAGTAGAGGCAGAAGAGGTTGGCTGAATGACTGTATTGTTTCCAGGCGGTGCTGAAGGCACTTGATGTGAGACTGGAGATGACGGCCCATGTGCTGTGAATTGCTGAGGGGGGAACATTTGAGGTCCACCAGGACCTCCTTGGGGGAATTGCTATGCTGGCCCCGATAGCCGATAACTTCGATATCCCTGGGTTGCCCCAGAGCTTGGTTGTGAGCTTCGTGTTATGTTGAATGGGGCCTGGTCGCAGAACAGTGGAGCGCCTGGAAATAGTGGCTGCAAAGGTGGGTAACTATACCCTGGTGGTGGATGAAATTGAATCCTGCATTGCCTCAATTTACTGTCTTTGCTAGGTGTATTTCAAGCATTATTATCTGATGCTGCCACATTGTCATCTCGGTGTTGTTGTGAGCCAAACCGCCCACTTGTTGGAGCCATATTGGTTGTCTTCAGCAGAGATCCATTCGTCGACATCGTATGTGAACAAATCATGGTACCACACAAATTATCAATTCATCTGGCAATTTTGAATGCAGCAGAGTACAGTTGGAAGTATTCAAGGTAAGAGTGACCTGCGGAGGAATGAAGGCCTCTTATATGCATCTGATTTGTCACGAACTGTGGTGTTTCACTGCACCTTTGATCCCATTGAACCCGGCTGAGATACAGAAATCATAATCACACACATCCCACTATTCTTTGTCATATGCCCAACTATGTATACTAGGATCTTGGATAAAAGCTCAACTTTGTTCAGTTCATGACTGTAAAAGTCATGGAAGGGATACGACATGATATGTCCAGGAACCCAACAAGAACTATATCCTGTTGGAAGGTTAGCACAACTAGGCATTATACACTCAAAATGTGTGTGTACGACCTTCACTTCATTCAGTATGAGGCCATGTCAGTCAAGCAGCAACAGTGATTGCATTCTGTTGAGCACCTTTCGTGATCTGTGTTGTCCTCTCAGGATCCATCCACTGGTCAAGGATCGTTTCTGAAGAAGATATCCTACCACCCTATCCGTTCGCGGTGAATATTGAGCGGGCATACAGCCAGCTAGGAAACTTACCTAATCATTGTATTACGCTGATATTATCAGCTGTTTTAGGCTCGAGTGTAGACATAGTCTGCACAATGCTGCATTGACGTAGTATGCGATAAGGCTGATCCGAGTTGCACCTGATGAACAGTAATAAAAGTTGATCGCAGTGATGACAAAAGAAACTATCTCTGATAACAATTTTCAGTAGATAATGTGCAGCAGTATTGTTCGCGATTTGATGGATACTATCCAAGTGTCTGAAGACAACTGATCGTAGGGTGACTTTGTTTTACCCCTCCTGTTTGTTATGTGGGGTGTGATGCAGCTTTGAAATTGATATGCTAAGCTGAGTTAGCTCGTTTCCAAACAAATATCCTTGAGGCTCGATTCCAGCGAAAAACCATACGCCCTAAAGCATCATCACGACTCATCAGAACACTGAACATTTCTCAAATATGGTCAACACTCGCCGGAAACATGTTAAATGCAATATTTGCAAAAAGACATTCTTCAATGAGAACCGACTGGAAGCTAACTTTCAACAATATGACCCAATATCGATGAATGAACGGCTATTGCCTGACGGGATTCTACCACCTGCCAGCTAGGATCACCCTGCCCCATCATAGTTTGACTACAGTAGGTGCATCTGAATGGCCAACAACAAGCTGTCAATAAGTGATCTACTCATAGACAACATACTGGGTGCACCTCCACCTGAAGATACTTCCAACGAAGAACCTTCAGACCCTCTCCAGCCTGATCTCAGCTGTACCCCTGATCCGGCAAAGACAAAGGCTCAACGGCAGGTAATTGGAGTGGAAAATGCGGGGGGGAAAGCATAGGGCAAAGCAACTGGCTTGTTCAACAAGCATCGAAAGTGCTCAGAACAATGGAATCCATGGCATCCATCTCAGTCTGCATCAGACTTTCAGCAGGCTCAATAATTTACCCAGGAAACCAAAACCCGGATGGATCAACTACCCAGATGTGGACTGGACAACTTCAAAATCGAATCATTCCATTGAGCAGATGCCAAGCGAAAGCTTATCTCTGCACTCGATTTTGGGCTCAGCAATGTTAGTAGGATTGATGTTTGCTCACATATCTTTCGAACATTATACTACAGGGATATTTTCAAATGTATCCAGTTCCTCCTAGCACATCTCCCATTACAGGCAAACCTCAATTTTGTACCATTGCCCATCACTGACACTGAGGGACAACGAATCTACAGCGAGATGAACACAGGCGATTGGTAGTGGAATATGCAGGATCAACTTCCTGCTGGAGCGACCATTGTGCCAGTTATATGCGCATCTGACAAGACTCACTTGACAAATTTTTGGGGCAATCATCATTCCTGGCCACTATATTTCACAATTCATAATATTCGAAAAGATATCAGCTGTATACCTGAGAAGCGCACCTGGATTCTCGTTGGGCCGATCCCATGTCCCCCGAAAGGTGCCAAAAACATTGACAAAGCATGGCATAACATGGTTGGAACTGCGCTGTCTCAACTTACGCATCTTGACATCACTGGTCCTGGCTTGAAATGTGATTGTGTAGATGGATTCCAGCGACAATGTTACCCTCTGTTGGCTGCCTGGGTCAGGGATTATTTGAAACAAGTCATGATTGCTTATGTCTCATATAGCTCATGCCCAATGTGCGAAATTGCTAAAGGCGCTCCAATGTGGCATTCCACCTTTCGACCACTTGATACTTCCAGAGAGTAGCATATTTATTCGGAGCTACTGGAAGACAATATTGTTGATGCTCTGCAAACTCTAGGTGTCCACCCAATCCGCAACCAGTTCTGGCAATACTCTCTCTGCAATGTCTATCAGCTTTGGCAGCCTGATGAATTGCACCAGCTGCACCTGGGTTTAGTTAAAGACTTATTGATCTGGCTACTGAGATACCTCAAAGCTAGAAATGGCAAGGATCAATTTGACAATCGATTCACATCAGTGCCCAGATATCCCAGCCTCCAGCACCTCTCTAAACCATTCGATTCATTGACACGCAGCACCTGGAAATGTTAATAGATACTTGGACTGATCAGAACACTGGCAGTGAATTGTGCACCAATTGTTGTCTCCTCCCAAGATGACAGGAAAGCTCCAGCAGAAAAAGCCATTGATGAAATGGTATTGGGAGCAGTGTGGGCAGTGTGTGAATTCTCTCTACTTGTCAGGCAACAAAATCACTCTGATCAATCCATCACAACACTAGACGATGCACTCAAGCGATTGAACCAGAAGAAGGGTATTATTTGAGAACAGACAATGTCAAAGTCTGCGGAGGCCAAAGTTGATAACCTGTTGGCAACAGAATTCCATCAGTTATGCGAACGAAACATTGATAAGACTCGTGCTGCAATGGAGGCCCTTGTGTACGAGGCTGAAAAGGTTTCCATGACAAAATGTAGGGATTTTCATGGTTACCTGAATAGAGCCCGAGATACGACAACTACTCGGTCAGATGCTGATTGTCAGGAGGCAATTGAGCGATTGGAGCGCGAAATCCATCAAGTGACACCTGATAAACTTAATCTTTTTGATAAATTATTCCAACATCATGAACAACAACTATTGCAGGAAGTCGGCACTAATGCAACCAGTACCGGAAGCGTATTTACCAAACAACTTCCGCTGATAAATCCTGACGACAAAGACGAGGCTTGCGGGGTGGCAACCAGCACTGCTGACAAGCGACTGCAATTCCAGATCCGTCTATCCGATGCTGGGACAGCAGCCACAACCTGGCGCCTGGCTGATATGCAGCGCGTCAGTAACCAGGTGGAGACAGAGATCTACGGCATCAGCTCTAATGAGCAGAAGCAGTGCAAGAAAAAATTGTCCATCCGCTTGATCGAGTTTGAAGCTTGGTGGAAGGCCCATGGCATTCAGGCACTCCGGAAAACCATTGAACAATGTGTAATACATTCCAGATATCCAAAGATGCATCAGGTGAGCCATATATCATTCGAATTGGCGAATGGGTTCCGGTGACAATTGTCTGACTGATAATTCTGAACAGCTACATATCGCCAATGTGAAAGAGGCATATCGATGTAGCGACAAACTCAATTGCATTCGACAGATGCTTATGCATGATGACCAGTGTACTGGTCTCGACTATCAGGAGGAGACACTGTCATGTCTTGCACTACAAGGCTGGTACGATATTGACTCTGCAAATATTTTCAACCTGCTGTCCGCTACCGATACACGGCAATGTGCACCCAGAGCTCAACTGTTCCGTCTCCAAACAAATCAAGACGAGCCCTGTATCCGCCCTCTATCACAGCGGGTTTAGCATTTGAGAGACACGCATGTCCACGGAGTGTGCAGAAATATCAAATTAACCTCACTCAGAGATGCATCACAAGATTTCAGAATTTCCAACTTTGGACAGCAATTCCGCGCACAAATTGAAGAGGACTGGGGACACGAAGTTAGTGGACTCGTGCTTGGATATGATCAGAATGTACTCATTGACAATATATTTATTAAGCTCCAGAATGGGCTGTTGTATTACCCTCAACCATTTCACAACCCTACTCTTGTTGAGTGTCTGGGACTTGATTGCAAGGTAGAATATACTAATGCCAACCAAGGGATTATGCCTGAAGCTAATAACAACTGGGTCCAGCAAACGCAAAGTGAAGAGAATGACCTCGATAACACCTTCGAAGGACGAATTCCTTCTCTTCCAGTATTATTCTTCAGCTGGACTCCCCCGAATCAGATCCTCCAATTTGAGGACCGTCCGCCATCCGGGAAAGCAATATCGACCTGTTATACAAGGTGCAAGAACAAGCACCAATGGGACTTTTGACTTCAAGCTCAAGAGTACACAGTGGTGATTGCAACAAAGTTCAAAGATCTTCCTGGTTGGGCTGATTGTTTTGATGTGTTCATCCAGGTTGTCAAACAGACGAATACAATGAATATTGTACCAGTTAGAGCAATAGTTGGACCGGCGCATTTGGTGCAGGACAATGATGCATCAGGCGGCATCAATAGCATATGGCTTGTCAATAATCATCCCGATTTAGATACCTACTGGACTGTATGCTGATTAGATTACATATCGAGATTCAGGTGTGTAGCTGTGAGATAGTTTATCGTGTTGTACTATTCGATATAGACATTATATATAATCACTCCCTGGCAGTCTGGCTCCAGGTGCACCGGAATCGTCTTGGAGACAAGTGTCATTGTCCCAGCAGCTCCCAAATTTTGCCAACTTAAATGCATGATTATACAGCATTCTGAAGACGACTTCATACTCTTTGGATTAATCTTGTATTGTGTTCCACTCTTTCAGAAGCGTTGAGGAGCACCTGAAAGTACTCTCAGAGCACGAGAGAAGCACTTTGTCTTGCATTAAGCCTGTTCGGGAGCTTCTGCAAGCTTTCAGAAGGATCGGTTAAGCTGTTCGGAATAGCTGAGTCGTTGAGTTCTGACTTCCGAACCATTTTACATTTTGCTGAAATGTGTACTCCTCTCTTCCACACAGCCCTCTGCATCTAGCCCTCCTCTTTTCCTTGTAGATGCTCCCCTTTTGCATTCAAATCTAGCATATTGCCTTTCAAACCCCCATTTAGATATGCAGCTAGTGAACATCTCATTACCCCTTTGTTAGATATCACAAATTGAGCTAAATGCGATTGGAATTCAATTTCTTCCACTGACTAGATACAATTAGCCAACAAATACAAGGAGTGTCTCGAGGTTCTTTGTGCTGTTAATGACATGTGAGTTCCCGCTTTTTTCTGCCCTGATTACATGGGAGAAGTGGTGGATGAGATTGACACCATGTGTAATTGATGTCATTCGATCACTTAGTCTGGTTAGTGTTTTGGTGTACCTGCATTTCTGGTTGAATCACTCACCTTATTTTTTTGGCTCCTCAATGTTGCAAGGCAAAATATATAATGTTACAGAAGATGATAGCGAGTATGATTCAGAAGTGGTAATCAACAATAATCCATGCATCATAGTCGCAATTGAGGGCAATGAATTGCTTGTGTACATCCAGAGAATCTGAGATAACTCCCGCAGTCCTTTGAAGGAATATCCATACCAACCCAGACATCTGTCAGATTTTGTTTGAAATTCCGTGGTTGGTTCAGGGACACTCCCAGGTGCACCCAAAGTGCTCTCTGGTGCTTCAACGTGTTCCCAAACTTATTGCTATCACTCCCATCATACTGCTGTACTAGTCATCAGAGATCCTATTTTCTCTGAATGCAAGCCAGAATACCCTCTCAGGGTCTGATGCTCTCTTGAAATTGACACTTCTAAGTTTACACTCCACATCATCTCAGACACCCCTGGAGGCATCCAGTAACTAAAATACATTTTGCAGATGTACCTCAGCAGTGACTGGCATTACTGAATCATATGTTGACCGTCTACCGGATATCAAGGCATCCCAGGAGACTGACCTTTTAGCCACAAGCACATGACCAATGTTGGTCAATGTTTCAATTTCGGAAATCAGAGAGTGGAGCTCGTATCGAACGAGCATCAACCAACGATGGGAGGATATACATGCCAGCAGCACCGAGCAGCAGAGTGACCAAGCATTTCCTTGGTAACGCCAAATCTGGTCGCTTCAGAACCCTGAAGACTGCTGACCTCATATTATGACATGTCAATTGGCCTGCATTGGACTTGGTGATAAAGAGATTCGATGGCAGTTGTGAATTGTGCCACCCGACCAAACCTCCTCATGACGTACATTATGGACTCAACATGCCACTGTCACCACCTGCTCTTCGCTGGGAGAGGCTAACCATGGATTTCATTACCAACCTGCGAGAGTCAGTGGCATTGGGATACACAAGAATTTCTCTAATACTCAACTTTTCAACCCAAAATGTGACCTATCTCCGCTGCGGAAAGGACATTAACTGCCAAGAGCTAGCACGAATAATTTTCAAACACTTGTTCAGTAGAGGTAGTGTACCAGACAATGTCGCCACCAATCATGGCAAAGAGTTCAACAGTTGATTTTGAGACAGAGTTTGCTCCCACCTCAGTTTCAAGCACTGACACTCAGCTGGCTTCTACCTGCATTTGGACAGTCAAACTGAGTGGCAGAACAATAGTATGGAGCCGGACCTCCTAGCCTTTGGCAACTATGATCAGGACAACTGGTTCAAACAGTTACTGCTGGGAGAATTTCCATACACCCACTCCATCCACCATTCCACTCTGATGATATGCTACTGGGCAAACAACAACTAACATCCAATGATGCGACTGAAGCCGCCCCAGGACCCTAATTTCAGATCACAGCTGTTGGTAGACTCATGGCTCGCAGGAATGGTAGAGACTGAATAAATTTTGCAGGAGAACAAAATCCCAGCGAAGAAGTGTTAAACAAAGTACACTGGCGGGAAATAGATGACTACTGCAGTTGGTGGCAATGTCTGGCTATTGAGCAAGAACTTGAGAACATCTAGGTCTGCAAAGACGCTCGATTACAAGAGCACAAAATCATATATGGCAACTGAGATTATTTATAAGAATGCTGACAAAGTAGACTTGTCATATACAATGCATAACCACAACATTTTGCATGTATCGCTTCTTGATTGTTATACACAGCCTGTTGGAGGTCAATCATCTTCAGAACCACACCCAGTGTTTGTTGAGAAACCAGTGAAATGGGAAGTCAAATGCATACTTGACTCTAGGTAGCGTTATCTGAAGCTCCATTATCTCATTCAATCAGCCGGTTACAACCAAATATGCACTGGCTGGGAACCAGTGGAGCATCTTGAGAATGCCTGAGATCAGGTGATTGAGTTTCAAGGAGAGCATCCTGGTTGGTCACAGAAGTGGAGGTACAGATTTTGGTGGTTGAGGTATGGATCTGAGCGTAGTAGTTGTGATGTTTCATTTGTACTTTGGCCTATTCAATCGCTACACATCTGATTGGGTCTCGGACTAGTATATATGGCATCGGCATGAATTTTTCTATGTAACAATGGAAGTGGCATTTCCCTGCGCACCAAATCTGCCAAATGGTTGCCATTCAGCTGTACTGATGGGTTGTAGAGCTTATGGATTCATTTGATTACGTACATAGGGTGATGGTTTCATTCCTTGTTTCCGGTTCCTTTTTTTCTCTTATACTGACTGTGGCAGCCTGGGAGATCTGTGCCCTAACAGGGGGATGATGTCATGGTGACACAGGACCCAAGGCCGGGTAAGCACCAGTGGATATAGGTCACCGCTGCGGCACCTATATTGGTATCAACTATCTGACCTCTCAATTCCGCATTTTGACTCACTCAGTCTCATTTGCAACCACATCACTACATTATACGTCTCTGGTCAAGCATCAGCCTAGATTCATTTACATCTCTGAACTCATTCTCTTGCATAGCACAGCAATACATGACTTTGAACAGCTTGTCCTCTTGTCTTATTGCTCAATAAGCATTTCAATTCTTTGCTCTGATATCAAATATCACATTCTGGTTTACAATATAGCCAGCATTTAACCCTGCCTGTTATGGGTGGTAGTATTCAATACCACTTACAACTGTAAGATGGAAGACAAGTGAAGAATGGAAGTAAACACTTGGCATTTGTTCAATTCACACACAATGTTTGAAACCCAATTCCGGAATACAACACAGGTCAATTACATTAACAATGAAATAACAATTAGTATACATATATCAGAAGCTCTACAATTATGTAGAACTACCATCATCAGCAAAAACTAAATTTCCATCATTAGATTTATTTAGTTTATTGTACCAACAGACTCAAACAAATGAAATTGAGGTTTCCCAGAAATATGGCATTGCTTTAGCACTCCAGGGTAGTCTTTAAGTTGTGGCGATACCGTTTTTGAGAGTTGTGATCAGTGTACCAATTTTTGCGAATGTGTCAATGAGCACTTGATGAACTCTTCACACTTCCTTTGGCAATATCACAAATCATCTCTTGGCATACACCTACGTCACACAATGGGATTTGTCGTCGTGATGATGATAGTACCCGGTCCATACGTTCAACGAAGCCTGTGGTTCTTGTTTTCAATGACCCTCATGTCTTAATTTGTCCAATGATACTTGCCATGCAGAAGTGGTTCATGATATTGGATTTATTGAAACAAGATAGTTCAGCACCTTGCAGTTAGTCAACTGTCGCAGGAGGGTTATGCATTATTGCAATTATGATTTCGCCCATCTGAGACCAGACTTCAGCAAACCATCAGTTCAATTGCATTTACAACTATCATGATATATCCACGAACGCTAGAATGAAATACCACACGAATGAAATTCTCCGTCCGATCACTGACACCATTCCCGATCTCCGAGCGACATCACACCCGCTAAAATCATACTTCCATCGACATCACCAATATTCTCAATGCTGGTGATGTTGGTGATATTGGTGATGTTGTTGCTGTTGCTGTTGCTGTTGCAGCAGGGGATGGGCTGGCTGCTGCTGGCAGTGGCAGACCTGCCCATAGGTATAACAGCTGAGAATCACATGCTAGCTTCAGAAGCAGCTACAAAGCTGCTGAGACAATTGAAAGAATTGTTGGGATGCATTCTCAGCTCCTCAGGGATGTAATCAAGATAGTCATAATCGAGGCTACCTTGATCATTATGAGATTGTGCAATTGTGGGGTCTGTCGCAATTGAGTAGATACTTCAGTGAATCATCCTGCCAATATTGTCTGTTTTTTTGGCTTGAATGTCTGGCGAGAAAGGACAAAAATCAGAGCCAAGACAACGAAATGAATCAGTGCAAACATTATTAACCCGTTCTTTAATGTTTCTTGTATTGCGCTTACGTTGTGCTCCACCTCCTGGACCAATCTTTGGCAGGACCCTAAATGCACCTGATTCCACGCTGACAGACAATGGTCGATGGCCATCGCAATGAGAGCAATCAACGTCGGGTTGATTTTATCAATCAATGATCTGTCTTTTACCCCCATTCATCGTGTGCCATGGATGTATATCTGGTTAATATGATCCACAATTCCAGTCACTGCAAATCGAAACTTGCACTCCTCAATTGATTGTCAAGGCAATGGTTAAACAAGAAGGGAACTTTCGACTTACCTGGCCAACATTTGTGGGGCATGTAAACCTGTCCTTGGCATATACTCAGGATGCCATTTTCCAGATCTCTGTAGGCGACGTTGTTCAAAATCTGTATATAGTTTGGATTGAAGTCATACAGCAGTATACCAGATCAGCAAGGAAGCAAGCAATCTTTGTGAGTGCATGCTGCACAATGTCAGCAATGAAAATAATCTTTCAGATGACTCATTTACGACTAAAATGTAAGTACGCGGAGGGTCTGAGTTTCTATGAGTTGGATCAATCCTGGCAATTTCCACATACCACCAACTATGGATCTGGGCAGTCTTCACTGCATTCATGGTAAAGGAATTCACAAACATCGTATGTTTGATAACTATATGCTTCAAACGTGCCATGTCCATCGCCGCAATGCCTGAAAGTGTTATCTGGGCATTGTATTCTGGGCAGACGATGAGGCCTGTCATGTCATGGACACACGGGTCATCTCGCAACAGGCTTGCAGCTTTTGACACAACCAATTACTCAACGGATTCATGTGAATCCTGTCTCTCCCCAACATATACATCAGCAGGCGTAGTCAATCGTCCAAATGCGAAATCGAATACCTTCTTGGATGCCAGCAGCGCAGGCTTGTGTTCATCCTCCTCCTCCAAGGTAATATAGACCTCCTGACACCTAGGATGTAGGGGTTGCGCAGACCTAGGAGTGAATATAGTTGCTGCGACTCATTTTCCAAGTGTTGATATGAAGGAATCTTTTCAGGGCCGCTTACCAATTGCTTTCCTGGATGTTTACCAAAGTGGCTGGTCGTCGGATTCTGAATTGTCATCATGATGATCTTTGGAAGTGTGTCCTATCATGCTGATATTGTCATCGAGTTCCTCATGGTGGATAGATCGTCTGCCTCTCCTGGTGCTCGAACGAAGAGGAGAAGGAGGAGAGGTCCGGCACCTTCGTGTCATGATTTAAAATGGCGGCGAGTGATATGTACACAAAAATTAAAGGAGTGACTAAAGGATAGGTAAATGAATGTATAGTAAATGAATTAAAGCGTTGTGTAAAGGAAAGAAAGCTTGGATATGATTAAAAGAATCATCAACATGCTGCTTTTTATGCTGTCGACAATTCTAGGATCTTGGCTTGCCCCACCACCCAACCTGCCAACTGCTTAGATGGACGGGAAGTCAGAACTAAGAATGGGGGGTGACAAGCAAGCCACAGGGCTGTTGATTGGCTTCCTTTGATGAAGACTATCATTGCAACAACCAAACCAGCGTTCGCATTTCACCAATCATTTGGGCTATTTCCTGTGACGCAATGATACGAAAGTACCAGTAAATGATTGCCATACACGGAATCCTCTCGGTTCCACTATGTCTTTCCCAAACTCAAGCGTCTCAACAATTAACCCCAACATTGTGAGCTGTCAACACAGCCCTTTATGCATGAATATGACCAATGTAATAGTAAAATAAACTAAACACCAAAAAGAGACCCAAAACCACTCCAAACAACTGCAAATTATTGCCCATCTGTCCACCCTCCAAAGTGCCAGAAAAATATCCACCCACTATGCAGATCCTTAAACAGCCGTCCAGCCAGTGCATTCCATCCTCACAACAACTAATTTCCAGCTGGGTGGCTGCGTGTACGCATCCGATTGGCCAAAGAACCTGCTGTGGGAGGATGCACAATGTGATCATACCGAGATAGGCAAGCGATATCCTCATCAGCAATGATGCACTGATTGTAATAGGCAAAGAGACAATGAGCACCATTTCGGATGACTTCAAGGTATCTTGGCTGTCGGATAGTCCTCATTTGAATCTTCCCTTCGAACCATTGGAAACCTGTTTCCGTTGTGGGGAAGATTCAAGGATATGGGAGCCGCATTACAACATGATTGTCTGATTCCTCCAAGATACCCACGATCAGATCCCCCGCTGGGGGTGGCAGGATCTCATCCATAGAGAGCTTGCTGTGGCCACCATGCACTGGCGTCTGGGCACCACTTGTGCCGTCAACTTGTTGTCCATAATACAGATGTAAAAATGAGTTGTGTTGTTAAGTTTCATCGCTACCCATACTCGTCCAGCAGCATTATGGTTATCCAAGATTGGCGTGACATTACTCATGTGCAGACCACAACCTCCATTAGGCGGCTCCTGGCAGCCTCGAAGCTGTGGGAATGTCCGGCAGGGGTCCTTCAGATCGGCGATTGAAGCTTTCATGATTAACCCAATTGTTGTATCGACAATTGATGTAACTATCCTAAGTATCAAATCATCATCTCCAGGCCACTGCCATGCCAATAGCTGAGTATTGTTTCCACCCACCGTCTTCCCAGCAACATCAGAATCCACTGAGGCGATGGTAATGCTAAATGGCTCGAACAGGAATTCTGTCCAGGCATTGCTTCGCACGTTTCTCCGCAAAGACCTGCAACCCGGGTATTCTTCCCAGTTGTTTTCGGTATCTATACATCATCGGGAACAGCAAAAGAAGCATCAGGGCGATGGAAGACATACCAACTTGCACAAGGTTTTTCTCCTTACACGGGGTTTCATCACTCCTTGTCTTTCTTCACTGTGAGCCAACCTCCGCAACTCGTCCAGTATTGCCTTGAGTTTCAGAACATCGAGGATAGTCTTGTCTGCCATATATCGTTTCGTAGGTGGCCTTCTAGATGCTATATCACTGGTTCGAGAAACGCAACGATGGATTAGGAGATCCCAATGCTCAGAGCCGGCGCCTGAGTTCTTGCACATCTTCCTGGACTGGGTAATCTCGCAGATGTGCTCCCTCACTTTAGTATGCTTGCGTTTTGTTGTCAAGCCACACTTCTCTTTCCAAATCCACTAGGTTTGAGCTGCCCATTTGCAGCCTCCAACACTGCTGTTCCCGGCCCAGACCCGGACTTGTAGTGTTGGTATCTGCATTATATTAGCATCTGCGATGACAGATATCAGCACCCAGGAGGCATCTCATTGCATTTCAGGTTCTCAATGGTGGTCAATGATTGAGTGGTGGATATCAAATGCTCATTACGCTAAGCAAGTGTCGGGAGTATTGAATACATCATCACGGTTGAATTGATGCGGTAGGAGTGGTGAGGAGGGTGTGCTAGAGGTTCTTGCAAGTGTAAGTAATGTGAGGAGGCAAGGTGAATATATATGTGCGCTTGGAGGGGTTATCTCGATCTGGCATCATCATCTTGGCTGGTACTCAGCCAGGAAACAATCTGCTTGGCATCATCTAAGTGCCCTGATTCATCGACTGAACACTTCAATTCATCACAAAGCCAACTGCAAGCATGCTCTGGAGTCATATCTCACTGCGTTGTCTTTACTCTAGTTCTTGTACCCCGCGATGATGTCGCTGGGTCAGTATCTAAGGAGAATGCATGGTTCATGTAACGTAAAAACTTGATAAAAAGTGACAACCATATATCACGCAATGGGTGTGGGAGTGTCTTGTGGCAGTGCGAAACAATTGGAGCGACAGCGGGAATGTCGACACCGTATGCTTTGCGAGATCCCAGGGATGTTGCAAATCAGAGCAGGATTCAACACTTTGCAAACATGTGAAGGAGGATGAGAGGAATCTGATACGAGTGGTAGGACCCCTTGTTGGACAAAGCGAATCAAGGGCTGGCTTTTTGCGAGGACCAGCCGGCATGAAGCAGTATGAGTAGCTAAAAAACAATCGACACCCATCTTAACAGTGTTCCGAATGATCAGTTTTCTCACCAAACATGAATTTTCGTGAAGGGTGTCATTGCTGCTCAAAGATGTACTCCTACATTGGTGCTTACATCGCTCACCTCCGTTGCAACCACCAAGAAAAGATTGTATCCATATCAGACAAACCACAGCCTGATGATGGTTCTGTGACTGAGCATGAAAGTATTATACTTCCATTTATACATGAACCGCATTGCGAGCCTTTTCATCACCCTTCCAATAATCATTCCCGCGATATGGAAGCTGATAGCCAAGATATGTCAATCGATCGAGAGATACCTCCAGTGCAGACACGTATTTATGGTACTGCACACTTGGAAATCCGTCTAGCCAGCAAGCCTATTAGTAACCAGTATTTCTATATCATCAAGGAAGAAAGTGCTCTATGGTCACAGTTTTCTAGCGAGTAGGAGTATTGATTAGCGCACTGGTATGTCAAGCCCAACTTCAACACAGCTGCTATCGACGAGCTGTGCAGGATCCCTATGACGGCAACCGTCAGCAACTTCACTTTGTGCCACACTATATTCCAAAGGTTGAAATAAATGTCCTATGCGATGGGCATTGACTCTTGGAAATGTGGCAAATTGTGTTACAATCATTTGGCCGATCAACACAACCTTGCCAACTATGATCACCCACTTTTCTTCTACCACGATCCTGTCCAATGTATTGAATTCGTCATGCAACAGCCTGTGTTCAGGGAACATATGTCGAATGCTCCAGCAATGGAATTCAATGATGCTGAGGAACATATTGACTCAGAGGTGACATCTAGCAAACGGTGGTGGAATGAAGAGGTATGTTAGTTGAATTTCGTTATAGGTACAATGAGTTGGAGCTACAATTGTCCCTGTATTTGGCAGTTCAGACCAGACTCATCTTTCAAACTATTCAGGTGACATGAGGGAATGGCCAGTATATTTGAGTCACGGAAACATCAACTGGATGATTAGAACAAAGCCTCCAAATCTAACTACCATCCATGTTATGCTCCTTCCTGTTCCTCCAAAGTATCACTTCCAAGCTCATGCTGAGCCAAATGCTATGAAGGAACAACAATTCCGGAATCGAGAAGTTTTAAGGAAGGTTGAGGAGCATAATTTTCGTCCTCCCATCGTGCTTTTCAACACTGGACAGCTTATGCTTTGTGCAGACAGTCGGATGTGGCAATGTTATCCTGTCATCAGTCCATGGCTGGTTGACAAGTTCGCAGACATTCACTTACACTCAATCAAGGAGCACCACTGCGGAGAGTGTGACGCACTGAAATCGTTGTTTAGAGTGGGGAATTCATAGTTGTGCCAATTGAGAGATTATCGGCTGTAGTTCCAAAAGATGATACTTACAACCCAAGGAGATGAGACAGGCAGATGGGAAGCAAGACAGTCACTGGAAGATCTAGCAGTTGGAACCTGAGAAGCTGTCTTCTGGAATGTGAAATGTATCTCCCCAAAGACTATTATTGTGTGTGATATTCTTCATATCATCTATCGTGGTATGCTTCAGCATTCGATGGACTCAGTAATGTCATTCCTCAAGTAACATTGCGGCATTGGCAAATCCAACCAGCTCAGCGCGATAATGCCTTCATAACCTGGCTTCTCTCGATTCAACAAGCTTGATATCCAAGTCATGCAACGGAGTGGCATGTAAATAAAATCACTCAGATACAGGATTGTTCCAGTTTCTGCGGCACCTCGTTGAAACCCAGTGGCGAGGCAAGTGATTCCCTCCGCTGAAGCCCTGTCGTGCGTCAAGGACTTAGTGTATTTTCACCTTCTGGCACTGTTCCAGTACCATGCAGAAGCTACAATCGAGTATTTGGAGAATTATCAGGAGAAGTTTCATGGTTACAAAGGTGTTTTCAGTCGATTCAGCACCACTACATCTAGACAGTGGGCCATGGAAGCCTCCAGAAGGCAGCCTACTGTCGACAAACCGGAGGACTGGGTGAGTGAACCTGCTTGGAAGAACCATTCTGTTGCTGCAAAGCATAGTCGCATTGATGAAGATAAATTGCGTATCATGTCAGAAATTGCCCAACATCTTATGGACGAATCTGATTTCAACTTTGTAAAGATGCATCTCCTGATCATCTTTTCCGACCTTATCCACCAGTTTGGCAACCTCATCAATGTAAGCTCCAAACTCCCAGAAAGAGTGATGATGGATCATAATCAAGTGTACTGACAAACGAATCATCATGATGCCGCCTTCCAGAATACGCCAATGAATGTCCGACAGGAGGTGTTTCAGTGTTGAGAGCAAAATGCAAACACCGCCTAACAATATCGCAACAGTGAAATTGCTTTAATCAAAGCACCTACCAAGCGAATGATGAAAAACCCGCAACCAGAATCCAACACCCTCGATGACTCAGCGGAGTGGTACGTAATGCCAAAATGGGAGCTACAGAATGACATAGCTTGGTGTTCCATGCGATTTGCCGACTTCACAGACTATGTCAATCATGATCACCATTCCGGTCGTCTGAATGATGCCAATCATATTCAGTACAGCACATTGGCAAATCCGGTGACGTCTTTTCAATGCAACGAGCAGGCAGTTGATATTTCTTGTTGCAGTAGGCCCAGAAGGCGGAGATAGCATAGGCCACCAACAAATGATTGAGTGCTTCTCAGCATGAGGACGAGTCAGGATAGCCACTTTACGTCAACTGCAGGGTGCATGCCTGCACGTTTGAATTGTCGTTTGTCGTTCATGATTCTGAATCAAGCGTTAAAGGGCTTCTTGCCTTGGTACAGACTTCTGCAACAGGCCCGATATGCCAGACTGCCGGTATGGTGATTGTTGAGGAGAAACATCAACCTCTGATGCAACCCTTGCAAGTTGGAAGCTACCGTAGTAAGCCTCTTTTCGGCGTTGCAACCACTTATATCGCCCCTATAAGCATGATTGAACGGGCTGTACATCTTCTTCTGGTGATGCCTTTGGCAGATAGCATGCAGTGGTACTCAAGCAACAGGATTGACTCAAATGTTTTCAATTTGTTTTACATGTACATTATTCGATTCGATGCTTGAAGTACTTGTTGCAGTCATATATTGAAATCTAATGAATGTTTACTCTGGGTGTCTTAATTTGTGTCATGGAATTTGCACAAGCTTGTGTATAATCGACATCTCAAGGGATTAAATAGTTAAGAATATTTGTTCAATCAATGGAACAGTTTCAAAAACCATCGAAACAATTAAAATCTAGAGGACCATCATGAGAACAACAAGCACAGTAAATAATCTTATATGACCAAACAAGTTTTTGAAATGTGGTGAGGACGTGATCACATCATTGAACACTTCGATGCATGGTGGATAATTGGTAATAAGTTGCTCAGATTAGTTGTGGAGAATGTGTAGAAGGATCAGTGTGTGGGGTCCATTTTCGGAAACCAATTTCCCTATTTGGTGATGTTGGAACTCTTAGGACTTCTGTACTCATATCTAGAACCAACTATCGGCTGGCACAGGACACCACGGTGCAGAAGTTAATTGCCTGTAGCAAAGTATCCCATCCAATCAATGCACTGTGCTACCCACAATATTGAGCACATATGCTACTGCCTCCAACTTACAATGCCAGGGACTGAATCTATATGGAGTTCATCGCTCACCTGCCAGAATCAACCAAAGCTGTATACACTGGGATTTTGGTCTTGGTCATTCGATGAACCCTGATGGCAATCCTTGTCCCCTGCCAGCAGGATATCGACTCCCCAGAATTGGTATTTGTGTTGTTCCAGCATGCGATCTGCAAGCGAAGCATACCAACCTTCATCAGGACTAACTGTGGAACACAGTTCACCTACAGATTGCGGATTTGAGTCTGCTCCCACATAGGCTGGAGCATAGACAGAGCACTGCCTTCCAACTGCAGACCGATGGCCAGACCAAGCTGCAGAATCTGACGATAGATCAGCATCTCCGAGCATTCAGCAACTATGGGTAAGATAAATGGGCTGAACTCCATTCCCTGAAAGAATTGAAGTGTAACGACTCAGTGCATCCTTCGACTAGGATGATACCATTCTGGGCCATGTACCATTGGAACCCTCAGATGCAGTTCAAAGCATCAAAAGCATCACATCAAAAATCGGAGCACCAAGTGGACACTAGACTTGAGTGATTGGCAGAGACAAATGTGACTCTCCGTGTAACCATGCTGGAAACCTAGCAACACCAGACACAGTATGCTGGTGGGAGAGAAATTTCATTCAACATCAGGGACCAACTGTCACTTTGGACCAATTATTTCCAGCGGACCAGACTATCTGAGAAGCTCTATTACAAATCTGTGGGACCATTTACTGTGAGTAAAGTCATGAATAGGAATGCTTGCAAATTAGACCTCCTGGAGACGATGCGGAATCACAATGTTCTCCACATGTTACAACTCGAACAGTACACTCTCCCAATTTCAGACTAGCCATTGGATGTACCTTCCCAATAATGGTCAATGACTTGGATGAGTTGGAAGTTGATCACTTTCTCTTTTCAAACAGTGTTATTGGAAGCTTGATTATCCTGTTGAATGGGCTGGATACATATGTGATCATACATGTTGGAAGCCAGTGGAAAACCTCGGGAATACTCAGGAGCTGGTGGACTAATCCCATTGTAATCATTCTGGGAAACCACCATAGTGATGGAAAGGGATCAATCTGGCATTCTGTCTTTGTTCTCTCTATTTTGTGTGATTGTATGCAGTCCAATCAAAATGGCCCTGGCACCGGTTTTCCCAACTTCAGATCACAGTCCAGTCGAGGTGGAGTTTCCCCATACACCATATCTCCAGGACGATCATGGGATTAGTTTCTTGCTTGTTTGTTTGCCTTTTTCACTCATTATGCGGATATGCAGCCCTAGAGGTCCGCTGCTAGAGAGGGGATAATATAATGGCGAGGTCTTAGAGTGGAGGTTAGGGTGGGTATGGCAACATGTGATGTGGCTGGGTAAGCCACAACCTGCAATGGACTGCGTGTGAGGATCATAATCCTCACCGAGAATCTCACCACTGACATATACACATCCTATTACTCTAACCTTGTTTGCAACTGTATCCTGAAAGGTATTTCTTAATCTGGTACCTAGCCGGACACTGGAATATGTACCCTTACCTATGGCATCCTGAAGGTATTCATGAGAAACAGTGGTTCTACAACGTGGTGCATAGGAAGAGGGTGCGAAGCGATGATAGGGTACATGGCTGTGAGGAACCAAGCAATTGAATCGATCTACAAACCCTCGGAAAGAGTGAGTGAATCCACAAGTTGGGAAAGATACAGTGTGTATTTTCTTGGGATGATAAGATGAGATGATGTCCATGTACCCCAGGGTCTCCCGAATATTGACTCCCCATTTCTCAGTCCATCTCCGTTACCCCGGAATCTCTGCACACCCTCTACCACTGAGTCCATCTCCATTCACCCTGGACTCGCATACCTCTCCTGCTGGATTCCCTCTGACATGCTGAGTGACAGTTGTGGTAAGAAACAGATTTTCCAGCCACAGCACCAGTACTTGAACATTTCAATCATGATTGGGAAGAAATTATTGAAACAGATTCTACTGAGTATGTAAGTGCTGCGGTGTTGTCACAATATGATGATAAGAAAGTGTTACATCGCATCGCAAATTTTCCGAAGACACAGACACCAGCAACATGCAATCACATCATTTCTCCCAAGTAACCAATGGCTATTGTTAATGCTCTTGAGAAATGTAGACTGTGATGCAAACAGATGTTACACTCCCATCAATGAATAATTGATCATCAGAACCTCTAATGTTGTATAACAAACTAGTTATTGAATTGATGTCAAGCTTGGTGGGTAGAATTGTTCTCGTGTTGTACATGTGAAATAGTATACCGACCAGGAAATCAAAACCTGAAAGTGGATGCCTAGACAATAAAGTCAGGAGATCTTCCTGAAGGGGGGGGGATGAAAGATTTAAGAATATTCCACACGTGGTTCTAAAGCTACTGAACCACTCAGATCATTTGCATTTGTTGGCAGATGGTCTGCCCATACTGGGCTGTAATTCTATTTCCGATCTTTTTGCAGTAGCCTATGTGACTGACCCACTGCCTGCACAGATATTAGAGGCAATTCGAACAAATGGTGGGTTGAAAGATATTATAGCGGTTGAATGTAAGAAGGAAGAAGGACAAATATAATATCTGGGAAAAATATAGATACCAGAGGTCGATGAGATGCGATTACGCTTAATACAGGAACATCCAGAAGCAGCATTAGTGGGACACCCTGCATTGGCCGAGACGATAAACTTTTTGGATCAATGTTATCGCTGGAAGGATTTGCAGAAGAAGCTCAACAAGCTTGTACACAATTTTCCTAGTTGCAAGAGGTCCTGGAGTAAATAACATTTGACAAATAGGGTTTCTCGACAATTATAGATAACGGAAAAACCTTTCATGGAAATCTCAATGGATTTCATAGTTGGGCTATTTGAGTGAGATGGGTTTGATACTATCCGGGTTGTGGTCGATAGACTATTCAAAATGAGACGTTTCATCCCTTCTTATACTGTAAATAATCCTATTGAATTGGGGAAGCTGTTGTCACGAGGGGTGGTACATCTCCCTGGACTCCCAGCAATTATTGTTCCGGACTGAGGATCTCAGTGTGCGTCAATATTCTAGGGACTGTTGTGTGACTGCGCAGAAGTTGAACATAGAAAGTCAACAGCTATCCACCCCCAGACCAGTGCACAATCAGAATACAAGAACATGAGCATGGAATAATACTGTGGTTTGTGTGTCAGTCTTCAACAAGACAATTGGAAAGACTGGTTACCGATGGCTGAATTTGCCACAAATGACAGTGCTTCAGAAACAACAAAATGCGTACAATTTTTTGTTATTCAAAGGACCAATCTACCTATGCCATTTTCGGAAGCCCTGGAGGAAAGTCGGGATCAACAATGTATTAAGGCAGTTGAAATTCAGTTGACAATGGAAGATGTCCACAAGCATCTACAGGTGGAAATGCGGAGAAGTCAAGTGATACAGAAGGAGAATGCAAATCATTCAGGAATACTGGCACCAAATATACAAGAAGAATCCCACCATTGGTTGGATGCTCACCATGGTCAGACAATAAGACCTACACGGAACTGAGATTTCAAATAGTTGGTATCATATAGGATGGGCTGCAGAATATGCCATCATATCTATGAGTTATACCTTCCGCCGTCAATATGACTCCACTGAGTAAAACGATAGTCACTGTTAGACCTTTTAGTGGATGATCCCTTCGTTGGTGAACAGGTGGACCGTCCCCCTCCAGCGGATGTTGATGGAGAGAAGGAGTATCAGGTTTCAAGTGTTGATGATAGGTTTATGTATCTAAGCCAGTTACGGTATCTCATTCGTTGAACAAGTTGTGATTCCTTGACATGGGAACCCGCAAACCGTCTGAATGGCTTCCAGGTGGTTGACCAGTTCCATCATCGTTATCCAGAGAAGCCAGGGCCGATGGAAATTGTTTTCGGAAAACCTAGCAGATAAGAGGAGGATACTAGCATGGGTCGGATTGTTGATTGGTGGTGCAATGGAAGGAATTAGGTATTGGATAGGGCAAGTGGGAATGAGTTCATGATATGGAACGACAGAGCCTTTGAGACATGCTGAGAGGGCATGAGAACATTGTGCGGTGGTGGCAGGATGATTTAGTAAGATAAGGACGTGATCTGAGATGTTGTGATGTCAGCAGATGTGGCATAGTTGGGTGGACAACTATCATGTCGATTGTGTGAAAGATCATGAGTGACGATTCTGAGTGTTCATTAGGGCACATCATACAATTTGAGGGTGGCAGACAAACTGTAAATGAATAGATATTGTTTGAATTGGTGGGTTTCCTTGTCTTTTCTCTGTACTCATTCGCTTGAATAGCAACTGCAATGGACGACTTTGACCATATTCAAACTCCTGTGTTGTTTTTGCGATACCATTTTAACGTTTCATATGGTTATTTCCATATGATTTTATTGTTACAATATCTTCTACATCCAGCCCTGCCCTTTACATTATCACGCAGTATTTCGATATGCACCGCTCCAGCACTGTCAGGTGTTGGCAACGTTTCCAGACCATGGCTTCGGGTGCAGGTCACAGTTTGAGCTGAACAGTTACCAAATTTGCTGTCTGGGTCGTCAGTACACACGATACGTCAGTTCGGGTACAGTTCGGTTGACATCTCCCATTCTATCTGCAGTGCGTGGGTTGTCAGCGGATCCATCTGTAGATTCATATAATGCTCTTGTTTTTGCTGTTTGATGATAGTATCTTATCAAAATCACTTATTCAGCATCCAGTAATCACTTTTTGCATCTTTTGCTAGTGTTAGCAATGATTCCAACCAGCTAGAATGGTGCCGGGTTAGGGTTGGAACCGCAACCGAACCATTGCAACGGGTCTTACCACACGAAAACCTGGACCGTCGCAATTGGGCCAGTTTTACCACCAATAACCCAGCATTTCACCCTCACAACTTTGCCTCCAATTAAGTATTTGAGTTATGATTGTATCGTGATATGATCAATATGTAGATTGTGCAGTGTTCGCTGCTCTTTCACCTCCCTCTGTCAGATTTGCGATCCAACTCATATTCCTGGGGTAGCTATTCAAAACCCGCAGAGATCGCTTATAACGTGCCCTTATTTCACAGCCACCCAACGAATATCCATTGGAGCGCAAATCTGAACGCTCAAGGTGAAAGAGCAGCTAATTGTGCCCAATCTACGTATTGCTCATGTCACGATACAATCAGAAAGTGGATACTTGATTCGGGTCAATGTTGCAGGAACCGTTATATTGAAGTGCTGTCCGGGTGCAACCCGGCCAAAACACGGCGGGTTTATGTCCGGTCTGGGTAACAACCCCACCAAATCACGGCCAGTCGGGTTGTTGGACAGTTCTAGAACCGAATAGAACCATTCATTGGGTCCAAACCCGGACCGCTGGCAGGTTACCCGGAACCGCTGCTAACACTATGGTTTGCAGTTTGCAATATCAATTATTTCCAAATCCTTGTTTTTCTTTTTATATCTGAATTTGTACCAATGTAGGTGGTCAATAGTTGTGTTATGAGCTCAAGTATCCGCATGATGCCTTGATTACCCAGGATGCATGACCATGAATTGTTGACGCTCCATTGATGCTCATATTCATAATGGGGTAACGTAGATGTCATGCAATGTTTTACTTGACAAGGCCACCATTACGTCATATATTCATTATTTTCACAAAGGGACATTAAGATTACCCAAAATGTAAGACCAAAAATCGTTGCCGCTCTGTCAATGCTAATTTTGGAAATGGGGCAGGGAGCGTTTTGCGTCTGTTTTTGCCCAGAAAGGTAGCCAATGCCTCATATATGGATGGCTGCAACCAAGCGCCAGTGAGATTGCCCAAGATGCGAAGCCAAAAATTGTTGACGCTCCATTGACACTTATTTTCAGAATGGGGTAGTGACAGTGTCAATTTCTCTTTCGACAATAAAGCCTGCTAATATGTTGATTACGCATAACAGCTACCAAATCTGTTAGCAATTACCATACTTACAACACCTAAAATTGTTAACACTCCATTGACGCTCATTTTCATGTATTGTCCATTCGAAATCTGCTGCCAATAATCATTGTGTACATTATTGTTCAAACTTATTGATTGCCATTCAGACTGATTGGGACTCAGCCCTTTGGCAAAGCCGAGTGCAGTGATATTCTTGCCCTGGTCACTCTCATTCCATTTAAATGTATGTATCTTACTAAATGATTCATTGCGCCCTTATCCTTCAATTTATCAAACACTATTCACATGCAACTGCTCACTATGCTCGCAAAATATTTCTCTAAATGAAATTGTCGGTCATGCTACATAATGAACCTGGTGAAAACATATTGTCGCAATGTGTCCTACCTTTTCTTGTTTCCCTAATTGCTTCTCATTTCCATTGCATTGACCATCTTCAACCCCATTTCACCGTGTCTCTTTGACCTTCCTGTTGGCCGAATCAATCAGGGAACATCTCGGGTGGCACTCACATCCCACTGCTCTGGGGTTCCCGGATCTTCCATGCCATTGTCTCGCTCTATATCAGATTCGATGTCTCACTCCCAGTTGTCTTTGTGCTTATTTGGATTATCCAAGTCAACATTCCAGTTAAGCCAATTTTCAGTGTCCAAAATGCTTTCAGGGGCACTGTGTTCATCCCTCTCAGCTGGATAACGGTCGAGTCTGTTTATTTAGCAGTTATATATTTCTTGAGTTCGTCCTCCAGGGAGGTCATTTGCAGACAAAGCTGATGGCAAAGGTGATCTTTCTGACAATTTAAATGCAGCTGCACCATCATGTTGAAAGTTTGACTGGGATGGTTTGACAATCTCTTCAGTATCGGAAATGTATCCTACGGCTGTGATTTGCTTGTTTTGAGCGAGAGATTCCTTCTGTGTAGCACGCAGGTTTTGGCTGCCCTGCCACATCTTCAAAAGGTCATGGTGCTTGACCATTTACTCCAAATCATGTTCCTCTGCCTCTGATTTCATTTGCAAGTCATTTTCAGTTTTCGTCATATCCAATGCTGCATCATTGCCTGCCTATATTTGGTTATAGACTGCACCAAACTCCCTCACTATGACTATTTCCTGAAGGGTCTCGCTTATGGTTTTCGACTACCTCCAGTTAATAACGCCTTACGCAACAGAAGGACTACCCTCGACTCCGACAGCTCGCAGTATGCTGGAGATATTTCCGAGGCCACATCCCAGATATCAGCGTAGTTCATGTGCATTTCCTCTTGTCGATTCTACCAGTTGGTGATATCCAGTATCAAAAATGTACTACTAATCTGCATGGGGTTGGATTGGTAATCATTAAGATTCATATTTACTTGCCCTCTGTTCTGTGGTGATTCAGGCGGTGAATTCAAATAAACCATTGCAGCTGTCAATGAGAGTGCTGCACAATCACTTCGTCCAGGTGTCATTTCAGCCACATTTTCAGGTGGTAAGTATTCTTCATAATTGCTGGACAAATCATATGGATCAAAAGAAGACTGGCCAGATCCTGAATGCGTTGTGGAGAGGAAGAGATTGTTGCTTGGTACTCTGTCAGGTTTAATTATAGGCAAACATCTATGTTTGGCACAGTATTCATTCTCCACACACCTCAGCAATGCCTCTTGGTATTTGGTAGTATTAGAAGTCTCATCGTCAGGATTAAAATGCAGTACCATGTCCCACTTCCTACACGATCGCATCTTCGGGAAAGGATCAATGATGAGTGCTGAATCGAGAACCATATCTATCATTGGAGTAACTTCAACAAAATATTTGGACAACGTCTGTAGTGCATACTTCACTGTGAAGTTTAACGCTTCCTTCCATTGAGGGTTCCTCTTAACTACAGCTTGCATGACACCATCCAGATGATCGAAAATGACATTGTAGACAGCAATGATGTAATGCAACATAACTGTATGTCATTTCGCCATCCACAGGGTCCAGTATTGGAATGGCCTTAAAACTTCCATGACATGCTTGATAATGGACCGTTTATCCTGCGTTGTGGAGAGTGGCAGGTGATCACAGTATTTGAGATTTAGAGCCATTTGCGGGTCAATTGTCATGAACGGTATGCTCACTCAAGCAACTCCAGTCTCGAATTCTACTGTATTTTCACCTCCATAATCGTTAGTACTGCAATTGGTACTTGGTATGTTGGAATGTCAAAGAACTCGGTTCGATGACCCCCGGCTCAGCTTAATCAATACAGCGAGCATTTGCTGCTATAAGAAGGTCGGTTACAAGACTTTCAAAATTTCTTGAAATATGTACTTTCTCAATTATCTTTGCTAAACCTGGTCTCATGGCCAACTCCTTGTTGATTCTAGCATTGCCCTCTTTTCGAAGTCTTTGACTTTTTCCAATGTCTATGCTTTCATTCTCTCCAAATTGCTGATTATGCTCATGGGCTTCCCAAGACTTGGTGCAGCTTTTACACCAAGTCTGCTCATGAATGCACCTAAAGCAAGCTGAATGACATGTGCCATGCATGGAATATGGTTTCTCAATGCAGGCCACTCGATTCGAGAGGGGTCAATGGTGGATTGTAGTTCCAAGGTCAACGAGTAGTTTGAGCAAGTGATATCAGTTGAAATTCCAAGCCAACTACCATCAGGAAGCTCAAAACGCTCAAGAACTTCCTTCAAAAGTATGGCTAGCCTTGCTCCAGTATGTTGACCCTTGACCCATCATCCTTAATTAGGTTTCAAAATAGGAAAAGAATAAGTTATCAACCTCATCAGAAGTAAATTGTACTTCTCGCTATGCGCAATTTTGATTCATACAGTCAGCAATGACCAATGTTATGTCAAATTGTATGTTGATGTCCACCCATCTAAAGCTAAACTAACTTTCTTTCGGAATGCCAAATGTTGATCAATTGCATCCACTGTCATTGAGTATTCCCTCCGGCAAATGTTGCTATGGGTGCTGGCGGACAGTAGCACCAGATCGCTTCATAATGCATTATATGACCATCATAGTTGTTGGTTTGATATGGTCTTCCATGGAATATGAGCCAAAACAAATCATAACATGAGGTAGCAATTCCAGGTGTCTTGGTGAAATTGAGAAGTTACAAAGTCCTTAGCTACCAGTTTGGAGCATCTTGTCTTTCACGTCAGTGTATATGGATAAACCTTGAATGTTGGATATGAATGTCCTTCGAGAACTTAGTATTGTAATTCCTCGACTTCCTCGTGTCATCAGTATAACCGAAGCCATTTCAATGACCATACAACTAGTCCATTCAGCAAATTCCGACTGTGTTAATTCGTTTAACTTTGCGATGTGTACTGTTGACAGGAAACATTTCCCCATTGAGCTGTTCCCATGTTCTGATGGATGGTGTAGAACTTGATGACAAATGATACATATGATGCCAGGGCTGCCGGTCTCCTCACTTCCGCAGAGCAAATAGGAATGCCCTGCAGGAGCATGTCTAGAACTATTCCAAGCAATAGAACCCTTCGAGCCTACATTCATAGAAGCCCACCAATCATTGAATATAACTTTTAAAATAAGGTAGCTCAAATCACCAATAAAGCAATATTCATTTTTGAAATATATCGTAACCTCTAGCTATGAGTTATTTAAAGATTTTGAATACGACATGATAGTACGAATTTGAAAGCTGCGTAATTCGACATAAGAGACTATCAAAAGTTACGTTATAGTACAGGAGAAAGCTGATTCTCAATTATTAACTCTAGAGCTATGGGCAAGTACAAAGTAAGACCTGTGAGACATTGCATGCATATTTGTGAAGTTGTATACAAAGACATATTGAAAAGACTGACCATTAAAAAGTCAATTGAGAAATAATGCAATGCAGTTCATTGCTGTGTAGCTTACTGCGCCCCCACAAGATCTGTTGATGCTCCATTGACGCTCATTTTTAGGAGGTGGTAGCAATATCATCACTGGCATCTTTGCCCATGAGGTGCCCAATACTGTATTTTTGGGTAAATGCCATTGCACAGCCCTTTGAATATCCAAGATGCAAGACCAAAATTTGTTGACAATCCATTCATGATTATTTTTAGGAGGTGATATCATTATCATCACTACCAATTTTGCCTATAAAGGTGGTGAATAATTTGTTTATCAAAGATGCAGGACCAAAAATCGTTGACCCTCCACAGATGCTCATTTTTAGGAGACAGTAGCAATGTCGTCACTATCATTTTTGGCTTTCAAGGTGGCCAATAATTTGCTTATATATCACAGTGACCAAGTCTGTTTTATTGTTATGAGACATACAAGACCAAAAATCGTTGACACTCCATTGACGCTGATATCTAGAATGGCGCAACAAGGGTTTCGCATTTTTTATTACCTATAAACACATTCAATACTTTCACTTTGAAAGGAGATAACTATGCAGCTCTGTGATTGCTGGAAGTGTATGACAACAAATTGTTGACGCTCCGTTAATGCTCACCTTAAAGACATACTAACATTCATTCTCTGCTCAACAATTGTAAGCAAAAATGCATATACTCATTATTCACAGCCAATATATCATTTCTATGTATAATCATTTGCATCCAACAGTTTCGGGGCCTTTCAATTTCTGATACACCACAATACAGATTATCTGACTGTGGAATTATGTAGGCCTATCATGTTCCAGCGCTTTCGGCTGGCAATTTATTCTACAATAATCCATCCAGCAGTTTTTGATACATATACCCTGACTTTCGTACATTTCCTCATCCAGCTCCAATTTCTTGATTTCCGTGACCTACATCAGCAAAATATAAAATGGTTCGGAAGTCATAACTCAATGACTCAGTTATTCTGAACAACCACACTGATCATTCCAAAAGCTCCCAGAAGCTCCCAAACAGGTTCAATGCAAAATGATGTGCTTCTCAGGTTCTCTGCGAAGTACTTTCAGGTGCTCCTCAATGCTTCTGAAGTAGCGGAACAGAATACAAGAATATTCTACAGAGTATGATGTCATCTTCAGAATGCTATATGATCATGCCTTTAAGTTGGTTGAAGTTCAGAGCTGCTGGGACTACAACAATCGTCTGCAGGATGATTCCACTGAACCTCGAGCCAGACTCTCCGGGACAAATAATATATGTCTATATGGAATTGTACAACTTGATAAACTATCTCACAGCTACACATCTAAATCAGGAATTCTAATCTAATTAATATACAGTCCGGTAGGTATCTCAATCGACATAATTATATACAAGCCATACACTATCGATGCCACCTGACGCAGCATTCTTCTGGACCAAATGTGCCAGTCCAAGTATTGCTCCAATGGGAACCCTATGCATTATATTCATCTGTTTGACAACCTGGATGAACCCATCAACACAATCAGCCCAACCATGAAGATCTTTGAACTTTGTTGGTATCTCCACTCTATATTCTTGAGCTTGAGCACAGGATACCCATCGTTGAGTCTTTTTGCACCTCTTACAAATGGTTGATATCGCATTCCCGGCTGGCAAGCGGTCCTCAAATTGGAGGATCTGATTCGGTGGAGTCCCGCTCACCAATAATACAAGGAAAGAAGGAATTAGTCCTTGGAAAGTGTTATCTAGGTCATTCTCTTCACTTTTTGTATACTGGACCCAGATGTCATGAGCTTCAGGCATGATCCCTTGGTTGGCATTGGTATATTCTACATTGCAATCAAGTCCCAGACGCTCAACAGAAGTGGGGTTGTGAAATGGTTGAGGGTAGTACAACAGCCCATTCTGGAGAGAATTAAATATACTGTCAATGAGTACATTCTGATCATATCCGAGCACGAGTCCTCAATCTTTGTGTCCCCACTCCTCTTCAATTTGTGCGCAGAATAGCTGTCCAATGTTGGGAATTCAGAAATCTTCTGATGCATCTCTGAGTGAGGTTCATTTGATACGTCTCCACACTCCGTGGGGACGGGTCTCTCGCAAATGATTTACCTGCTGTGGTACGGGGCGGATCACGGGCTCATTCCAAATTGTTTGGGGTCGTGGCAGATGGGCTCTGCGTGTACTTCACCGTTTATCGGTAGCGGACAGCAGGTTGAAAACCTTTGCAGTGTCAACATAGTTCCAGCCTTCGAGTCCAAGATATGACAGTGTCACCTCCATATAGTCAAAACCGGTACACCGGTCATTATGCTTGAGCATCTGTTGGATGTAATTGACTTTGTTGGTAGATCGATATGCCTCTTTCATGTTGGCGATATGTAGCCATTTGGAAATATCAGTAGTGAAATTGTCACCGGAACCCATTCAACAAATCGACCCTGGTATGTGGCAAACAAGATGCATCTTGGCATATCCGAAATGTAGTATGCGCTGTTCAATTGTATTGCAGTGCGCGTGAATCTAGATTGTCTCCCACCAAGCTTCAAACTCGATCAAGCGGATGGAGAATTCCTTCTGGAACCGCTTCTGTTCATTCAAGGTGATGCCAGAAATCTGTCTCTCCAGCCGGTTAGTGAAGCGCTCTGTACCAGCCAAGCTCCAGGTTGTGGCTTCTGTCTCAGCATCGGATAGGCAGTTCCAAAATTGAAGTCGATTGTCATCATGTATGTTTGCCTCCCCATATGCCTCATCTTCGGCCGCAGTTTTCAGTAGTGCAAGTTGTTGGGCGAATATGCTTCTGGGACCAGTTGCCTTGGTGCCGACTCCCTGCAATAGTTGTCGCTCATGATTTTGGAATCATTTAACAAAAAGATTGCGTTTAGCAGGTATCACTTGATGGATTTCGCGCTACAATTGCTCTATTGCCTTCTGACGATCAGCATCGGATGAAGTTGTTTCTGCTTGACAGGCTTGATTGAGGTGCAACTGAAATTGACTACGTTTTGTTGTGGAATCCTGGTCCGCCCCATACACAAGGGCCTCCATTCTGGCATGAATCTTATGAATCATTTGTTTGTGTAACTGATGGGATTCTGTTGCCAACGGGTCATCTACTTTGGCCTTTGCAGACTTCGACATTTTCTGATCTAGAAATATTCCTTTCATCTGGGATAGTTGATGGAGTGCATTGTCTTTTGCTTTGTGGGATTGATCCGAGTGATTTTGTTGGCTAACAAGTAGAGAGAATTCACATAATGCCTGCACTGCTCCCATTACCATTTCATTGGAGGCTTTTTCCGCCACTCTTTTCCCATCATCCTGGGAGCAGACAAGAATTGCAGCACAATTCACTGCCACTGTTCTGATCATTCCACAGATCTCTTGTTCTTGCCAGGTGCTGCTGTTGGATGAATCGAATGATGTTGAGAAGTGCTCGAGGCCGAGATATAGTGGCACCAATGTAAATACATTGTCAAATTGATCTTTGACCTGTCTCGCTTTCAGGTATTTGAGCAGCAAGTTCAAACAGTCTTTAACTAGATGCAGGAGTAGCTGATGTGATTCGTCAGGCTGCCAAAGCCAATAGACAATGCAGGGATGGTATTGCCAGAACTGGTTGGGGATTGGGTAGACACCCAGATTGTGCAGAGCATCAATAATATTGTCCTCCAGCAGCTCCAAGTAGATATGCTGCTCTCTTGAGTTACCAAGTTGTCAAAAGGTGGATTGCCACATCGGCACACCTTTAGGATTGTCGCAGATTGGGCAGGCGGCTTATGACTTGAACAACCATGACTTGTTCCGGAAAATCCCTGACCCAGGCGGCCAAAAGAGGGTAACATTGTCGCTTGAATCCATCTGCAATATCCCATTTCAAGCCAGGGCCAGTGATGGCAAGATGCCTGGGTTTGAACAGCACTGTGCCAACCGCAGAATGTGATGCCTCGTCAATGGCTTTGGCACCTCTCGGTGGACAATGGATCAGGCCGAGGAGATTCCAGCCGGGCTTTGAAGGTGTCCGGCGGATATCTATTCAAATATTAGCACTTGTGAGATATTGTGACCAGGCATGCTAATCGGCCGAAAAATTGGTCAAGTGAGTTTAGTCGGATACACAAAAGACTGGCACAATCGTCGCTCTGGTAGGAGGTTGATCTTGTGTATCCCACCACCAATCGCCTGTGTTCATCTCGCATTTGATTTGTCGGCCCTCAGAGTCAGCGAGGAGCACAGGTTCGATATTGAGGTGTGCCAGAAATGGAAGATGTGCTAGGAAGAACTGGATACATTTGAAAATATCCCTGAAGTATAATGTGTCAAAGAAATGTCAGTCATCTGCAATCCAACAATCATTGCCGAGCCCGAAACCGAGTTCATAGAGAATCTTTTGCATGGCATCTGCTGATTGGAAGGATTCGATTTTGGCATTGTCTAGTCCACACCTTAGTTGTTGATCTATCCATGATTTCGTCTGGTGGTTAAATAATTGATCCTATTGAAACTGGTGTGGGCACCAAAATGGATGCGATGTAATCCATTGTCCTGAGTACTTTCGATGCTTGTTGTACAATCTAGTTGCTTTGCCATATGCTTTCGCCCCCACATTTTCCACTTCAACTACCTGCCTATGAGCCTTAGTCTTGGTTGGATCCGGGGTACAGGTGAGATCAGGCTGCTGAGGGTCTATAGTTTCTTGATTGGGAGCATTTTCAGGTCGTAGTGCCCCCGGTACGTTGTCTATGAGTAGATCATTAATTCACCGCTTGTCGATGGCCATTCAGGTGCACCTACTGTAGTCCAACTATGCTGGCTCAGGGTGAAGGAAGCTGGCAGGTGGTAGAATCCCATTGGGTAATAGCCCTTCATTCATCGATATTGGGTGATAGTGGTGATAGTAAGCTTCCAGTTAGTTCTCGTTGAAGAGTTTGGTTTTGCAGATAAAGAATGTAACATGTTCCCGGCGAGTTTTCACCATATGCGAGAAGTGCTCATTGTTCTGACGAATCTCAATGATGCTATAGGGGTATGGTTTGTTGCTGGATTTGAACCTGAAGGGGATCTGTTTGAAAGCAAGCTCACTCTGACTCAGGTCAGCGTATCACTTTCAAAGGCGCATCGCACCCCACAGATGTAGAGGAGGGGTACAACAAAGTCACTTCACGATCAGTTTTCTTCATAAATTCAGTTATTATCTATCCATCAGCAAAATGTAAAATGCTTTGGAAGTCATAACCGAACAACTCAGCAACTCTGAACAGCCACACTGATGCTTCCAGATGCTTCCAGATAGGCTGAATGCAAAGCGATGTGCTCTCAGGTGCTCCAAGACTACGTCACCTGTGCTTCTGAATACTCCGGAAGTTGTCAAACAAAATCCAAGAATATTCTGAAGCGTGTATTGTTGTCTTCAAAATCCTTCCAAATGAAACTATTAGGATGTGCAAATTTCTGAGGAATTGGGAGTATTGGCCGCGCGTCAGAGTGTTTTCCGGCGCACCTCGAACCTGGAGCCATACTCTCCGGGAGTGACTATTATAATGTTTATATCAAATAGTACAATTCAATTAACTATCTTCTGCACACTTTGATTGAGGCATTGTAACTTTAATACACATTCCAATAGGTATCTAAATCAACATGATTATTTACAAGTCATACGCTGTCGATTCTATCTGATGCAGCATTATTCTTGTGCACGAAATGTGCAGGTCCAACAATTGCTCCGACAGGTACAATATGCATCTTGTCAGTCAGTTTGACAACCCGGATGAACCCATAAACACAGTCAGCCCAACCATGCGGATCATTGTACTGTGTTGGAATGACCACCGCATAATCTTGAGGTTGAGGACGTAATATCCGTTGCTGCGTCTTCTTGCACCTCGTTGAGACGGTGGATATCGATTGTCCGGTGGTCAGGCGCTCCTGAAATTGGAGGATCTGATTCGGTGGAGTCTAGCTGAAGTATAATACAGGAAAGAAGGAACTCGGCCTTGGAAGGTGTTTTCAAGGTCACTGCCCGTATATTGGGCCCGGATGATATATGATTCAGGCATGATCCCGTGGTTAGCATCCGTATATTCTACCTTGCAATCAAGTCCCAGACGCTCAACAGATGTAGGGCAGTGAAATGGTTGACGGTAGTACAACAGCCCATTCTGAAGTTTAATACATACACTCTCTATAAGTACATTCTGATCATATCCCAGAACCAGTCCACTAACTGCATGTCCCCAGTCGTCTTCAATTTGTGTACGGAATAGCTGACCAACGTTGGGAATTCCGCAATCTATAGATGCATTTTTGAGTGAGGTTAATTTGAAACTTCTGCACACGCCGCGGACATGAGTTTCTCTCAAATGATGTACCTGTGGCGATACAGGGCGGAGAAATGGCTCTTTCGGACAATTTCAGAGGTGATAAGGATGGGCTCAGCTGGTATTTCAATGTTCATCGGCAGCCAATTGTAGGATGAAAATCTTCGCAGAGTCATTATCATACCAGCCTTGAAGGGCAAGATATGACAGTGTCTCCTCCATATAGGCAAGACCAGTACACCGGTCATTGTGCGTGAGCATCTGTTGAATGTAATTGACTCTGTTGGTAGATCGACATGCCTCTTTCACATTGCCGATATGTAGCCGTTCAGAAATATTGGTGGTGATATTGTCGCCGGAACCGATTCGCCGATTTGACCCTGATATATGGCTCACAAGATGCATCTTTGGATATCTGAAATGGATTACAAGCTGTTTGATGGTTTTCCGGAGCTCCTGAATGCCCATTTCCTGCCACCAAGCTTCAAACTCGGCCCAGCGGATGGAGAATTCCTTCGTGGACAGCATCTGGTGTTTCGAAGTGATACCATGAATCTCTCTCTCGAGCCCTTTCACAACGCGGTCCGTATCAGAGATATTGCAGGTGGTGGCTTCAATCTGGGCATCGGATTGACAGACCTGAAATTGCACATGCTTGTCGGCGGTTATGTTTACCACCCCGTAAGCCTCTTTTTCTGCAGCAGTGTTCATTTGAGCAAGTTTTTTTGGGAATATGCTTCTGGGACCGGTTGCCTTAGTCCCGAATTCCTTCAATAGTTGTTGCTCATGATGTTGGAATAATTTATCGACATGCTTGTGTGTCGCAGGTGTCACCAGATGGATTTCGCGCTCCAATCGCTCGATTGCCCTCTGCCAATCAGCATCTGACCATATGGTTGCCCTATGTCATGCTCTATTCAGGCCCACCTGAAATTGCCTTCGTTTTGATGTAGTAACCTTTTCAGCCCCGTACAGCTGATCCTCCATTGCAGCACGGACTTTACGAATCTTTTGTTCTCGTAAAGGATTGGATCCTGCTGCCAATAATTCATTCACTTTGGCCTTTGCAGACTTCGACATTTTCTCATCTCGAAAGGCACCGTGCATCTTGTAAAATCGCTTCAGTGCATCGTCTAGTGCCGCAAGGGATACATCAGAGTGATTTTGTTGGCTGACAAGGTGAGAGAATTCACACAATGCCCGCACAGCTCCCATCACCATTTCATCAAAGGCTGTTTCTGCCGCAGTTTTCCCGGCATCCTGGAAGCAGTCAAGAATTGGAGTGCAATGCACAGTCAGTGTTCTGATCATGCCCCGGATTTCTTTTCCCTGCCAGGAACCGCTTTTCATCGAACCGAATGGTTTAGATAAGCGCTGGAGGCCTGGCTATCATGGTACTGATGTGAATCAATTGTCAAATTGATCCTTGACATTTCTAGCTTTCAGGTATTTGAGCAGCCAGTGCAATAAGTCTTTAACTGAACCCAGGAGCAGCTGATGCAATTCATCACGCTGCCAAATGCGATAGATGTTGCAGAGAGGGTATTGGCAGAACTTGTTGCGGATTGGATGAACACCACGAGTGTGCAGAACATCGATAATACTTTCGTCGAGAAGATCCAAGTAAACATGCAGATCTCATGGGTTAGCAAGTGGTCGAAAAGTTGAATGCCCCATTGGCGCACCTTTAGGAATTTCACACATCGGGAATGAGCCATATGAGACTGGAGCAACCATGACTTGTTCCGGATGATCGCCGACCCAGGCAGCCACCAGAGGATAGCATTGTCTCTGGAATCCATCAGCACAATCCCATTTCAAGCCAGGGCCGGTGATGTCAAGATTCTGGAGTGGGGACAGCACTGTTCCAACTGCGGAATGCCATGCCTTGTCAGTATTTTTGGCACCTATCATAGAACCGGGAATCAGCCCAACAAGACACCAGGCGCGCTTTTTAGGTGTACAGTGGATATCTTTTCGAATATTACAAATCGTGAGGTACAGCGGCCAGGCATGCTTCTCGCCCGATAAATTTGTTTATTGGGTCTTGTCGGATGCACAAATGACGGGCACAATCGTCGCTCCAGTAGGAAGCTGATCTTGCATATCCCACCACTAATCGCCTGTGTTCATCTCGCTGTATATTCTGCGACTTTCTGAGTGTGCAAGGCGCACCGGTTCAATATTGAGTTGCGCCTGAAATGGGAGATATGCCAAAAGGAACTGTATACATTTCAAAATATCCCTGTAGTGTAATGTTCCGAAGATGTGCGAATGATCTTCAATCCAACTATCATTGCCGAGCCCAAAATCGAGTCTAGAGAGGAGCTTTCGTAGAGCATCTGCTGATTGAAATCATGCAGTGTTGGAGTTGTCCAGTCCATGCCTCAGATGTTGATGTATCCACATTTTCGTTAGCTGGCTACATGATTGACCCGGTTGAAAGTTGTGTGCTGACTGAACAGGATGCCATGGATTCCATTGTTCTGAGTACTTGTGATGCTTGTTGTACAATCCAGTTGCTTTGCCATATGCTTTCCCCCCCACATTCTCCAATCCAACTACCTGCCTATGACCCCTCGTCTTTGTTGGATCAAAGGTACAAGTCAGATCAGGCTCCTGGGGGTCTATCGTTTCTTTGTCGGGAGTATCTTCAGGTGGTGCTGCACCAGGTACATTGTCTATGGGTGGATGAATTAGTTGACTAAGCTCATCCATGGCCATTCAGGTGCACCGCCTGAAGTCGAACCGTGATGGCTCAGGTCGATCCCAGCCAGCAGGTGGATAAATCCCATCAGGTAGTAACCCTTCATTCATCGATATTGGGTGATATTGTTGATAGCGAGCCTTGAGTCGGTTCTCATCGAATAATTTCCTTTTGCAGATACAGCACTTGACATGTTTCTGGCGAGTGTTGACCATATTTGAGAAATGAACACTGAACACGTATTCGGATGAATCTCGATGATGATCCAGGGGGTGATATAGAGCATCAGCAATGTTGGTTTGAACGAGCGCTAACTGAGGTTAGCGTAACACATTCACAGCTGCATCGCACCCCGCCAAATGCGGGGGGGAGCTATCTTTCATCATCACTGCAATCACCACAATGGGGCCTGATACTACGTCATTGTGAGTTATGCCTACGCACATGCCTCCGAGCAGCTGATACTGAAGGTAGCTCATCATAATACAGTGACTAGGTGAGTTGCCTAGCTAGCTGGATGTCCGGGCATTGATCATCGAGAACTGATACGGCTGGTAGGATGTTTGCTTCAGTAACGATCCTTGACTGGGGCGTGGATAATGAAGCGAACTAGGATGTATAGGCAAGGAGCTGAATAGGAAGCAATCACTGTTGCTGCTTGACTGACAGACCTTCTATTGAATGAAGTTGCAAGGTCGTACACGCACAACTTATGTGTAATATCCCTAGTCGTGCTAACCTTCATACTGCATATAGTTCTTGTTGGGTTCCTGGAGATATCATATCATAACCCGTCTATGACCTGTAAAGTCATCCGATGCGTACAAAGGTGAGCACCTATCCCATATCTGATTATATGAATTCGAGCATTTAACAAAAAATGGCGGGATGTGTGTGATTAGAGTTTCTTTTTCTCAAGGCCTGGGTTGGTTTCATGGATCAAAGGTGTAGTGAAACACGACAGATCGTGACAACAGAATAGGATATAAGAAGCCCTTCATTCCGCCGAAGGTCACTGCTACCTTAACTATTCTCAACCCTACTCCGATCGATTCCATATCTCATCTCGCATCTATAGTAGTTCACCACTCTCTATGTTTAACAGAGCATATCGACAAAAGAATCTCCACCTAAGACATTGAATATGGCTCCACCTGGTGGCCTATTTGGCTCAGAACAACACGGTGACGCCAATTCAGAATCACTGGATACAAGTTCACGACATGCCACTCGCAAAGACAGTCAATTGGGGAAACACTCTAGTCAATATCATCCGCCGCAAGGGTATGGTTACCCTCCTCCACAGCAGCCATCTCCAGGCGCTCCACAGTTTTATCACCAGTTTCCATTCAACATGACACACAGTTTGCAACCTACCAGCAGTGCAAGCCAACAATATCGAAGTTATGGGCCACTGTGGCAAGGATTTGACCTGCACCAAGGTGGTTATGGGGGGTATCAAATGTTCCCCCCTCCGCAGTTCCCAGGACATGAGCCGTCATCTCCAGGTGCACCGAGAGTGCCTCCAGGACCGCTGGGAAATCATCCACTCAATCAGCCAACATCTTCCAGCTCGACTCCTCCACCTCAACCGAGTTCCGGCGCACCTGGGAGACACCCCGTAAGCCTCCCGACGAAGACATTCCAGCCGCCAGCGGAACCGCGGAAAACAGATGTCATAGGGATTGCGGACTTGCCCCCATTGCTGGAGATAACCTACAACAAATATGATGCAGCTGATGAGAGCAACAATTCGTCAGACTAGGGTGGTGCAGAAGGCAAACCCCCAATTTGCCTGAAGCAAACGGAGTTCTCTTTGAAGCAATTTACCAAAAGAATGGGGCAGGCCAACTACAGTGCATTGCACAAGTGGAAGAAAGTATGGGTGGCGGGGTTTCTCGAGAAGAAGCATTGGTCAATGATCCGGCGGCAGAACTGATTGAAAGAAGTTCGAGATGGACCCCTGCATTGAGTTACAGCAGTCGCAGATCTTTTGGAGACATTCAAGATCTGGCTGCTGTTGGTTAATGTCGATAATGCGGAATGGATTCGCCGGCAGTGGGTGCAGATGTTTTCAAAGAAATGTGCAAACAAAATTCAAGAGGCGAGGAGAAAGGGAAGGCGAGGCAACCAGCGACCGGCGACAGTTTTGGGAGAACGCGTGGGCAACAAAGCGCGAAGTAACATCCCTGAGTTGCCAAATACAACCTTCACGGTTATGATTCACTGGGTTTCGAATGGCAAGGATATGGTTCTAGCCCCCAAACAACTCCAAGCCTCGTAGACAGATGTGAGGCACTGGGAGGAGTTGGTTAATTTCATCACCAAAAATGGCGGCCCGAAAGAGCCATACATTCCCACATCAATGTTCAATTGCACCTTGGAGCAGGACAAATTGGAAGAAGAGTATATGGGAATATACACACACAAGGGCATATCATCAATGACCCCATACATGGCCAGATTTCGTACAACTGTTGCCGTTCAAATGCTTTCAAGTCGACACTTGGACATAATGTGAAGATATTTGTGGTTGAAATGATGAGAGCAACAGGAAAGGAGATTGCCAAGCACGTAATTGCGCTGACAGAGGTAATCCATGCTAGCCGTGTTAAGGCTAGATGTGAGCAACTGCTAATCATTATACATAGACATTGGAAGGTTCTGAAGAGGGTGGAAGAGAGGGAGAAGAGAAGGGAGAGGAGGATGGTGGGCACAAGAATGATACTTGTATTAATGTAAGTTCTGATTGAAAGAATAGAATTGATTATATTCCATCCA
>Ga0307512_10000190_pt1 | contig 83845 bp, 77 predicted proteins | sample 14_EM_MG_FD_200267 | JGI IMG/M metagenome (GOLD analysis project Ga0307512, IMG submission 200267) | Populus trichocarpa ectomycorrhiza microbial communities from riparian zone in the Pacific Northwest, United States - 14_EM | ecosystem: Host-associated > Plants > Roots > Unclassified | place... | reverse complement strand
TACACCAAACCTAGACACTGAATTGCATTGATAGACATCCAATGCAAAATGACATTGTCTAGCCTGTTACTCTTAAGTCGGAAAGTACAAACCAAATTGGCGACAAAATTAACTAACACTATTGAAGTCAGTGATATCATATGAGTCTTAGAAGCAGAGGTCAATGCACAATGCTAACCCATATGAACGATGACTGTCATGCTGCGTTCATCCATACATCCAACTGCATAACTCTGTGCTCATATCTAGTGGACATGGTCGAGATTTTGAAAATTGCTTATGATAGGTCATGGAAATTGTTGAGGATAAGCTTGATGACGAACCACCGCCTAACAAACAGACCCGTGTCATCGGAAAACAAAAACGGTGAATTATGTCAACGATGGCAACATTAATGAAAAAACGGACAGAGCAGATCGATCTTCAACATCGAATTGAACCCGCAGCGGGACTCCCAGCACACCTGGACCATCGGAGGAGAGTCAGCGCGTCAACATGGAAGGACACGCACAGGAATCCACGCAATCGAGTGGAGTCGCGGGAAGACTTGGCGAAGATCAGAAACAGCCACATCGAAATACCTTAGCAACCCCACCAGACAGCGACATACGGACAGCGGAATTCGATTGCATGCATCGAACTGACCCTAGACCGTGACTTCCAGCTGCCCTGGACGACTGAAGGAGGCCGAACGCGAGCGCTGAGACATCAGGCAAACCAGCCACGATGGCGACCCAAGAGGTCAATAGTTTTATTGGAGGAATGATTGAGAAACCCCCAGTTGAGAGAGATATGGACATGGGGGAAGCAGGAGAGGCCAGCGGCATAGCTGTCCAAAGGTCGGGAATGACAACGTGGGTCTCCTTCACGGATGCAAGTGGGCAGTGGGATCGTAAGAGGAATGGGAAAAGACTAGGGAACGAGACCTCATAGCCAGTGAGCGCACCAGGAGACTGGAGGAGTAGAAGGGAGCGAACATTGAGGGAGCAGGTGACTCAGCTGCACCAAATGATCGATAGGATGGCTAGAATGCTAGAAGCGCATGAGGCGCATGATGTGGCAGAATGGCTCGGCATGAGAGAATAGCTGGAGGATAGGGAGACGACGTGGGATGAGCGCCACAAGGACAATGTGCTTTAGGAGACGGGCATCTCGGACAGGACCACGGAGGTGCTTGCGACAGCTAGACTAGGCGATGCGGCAGTGGCCCAGGAAGCGAGAAAGGAAGGAACAGACGAGACCGCTGGGCAGGAAGGGCGAGGCCCAGAGGCCTCACAGCATGCAGACGCAACGCAGGATGGAGAACACGAGAAGCGCTACCTGCTGCAGCAGCAGCAATGACGCACACCCAAACTGCAACTTACACTGCTGCCTGAAGTGCAACACAAACCTAAACCTAATCCTAAGCCATCACCAAATCCGGCCAGAAGGTGGGAGACAGTCCAACCCCAAAGGCAGAGTCAGAAGGCGCCCGCCGGCCCAGGCCCCACCCCGACGACTCGATCATGCATGGCAGAGAGACGCCCAATTTCAAAGAGAGACAAGAGCGTGCAACCCCCCAATAAGATGGACCAGGAAATTGCGTTGGCAATCAACGGAGAGCTTTTCCTCCAGCAGACCTCGGCCGACATTAGGATCTTGAACGCACGAAGAAGCACCAAGGGCGCAACCACAGCAATGACGCACCAGAATGCGACCGCCGAGATGGGTCTGGGATGCCGTGATATTATCATCACGGCCATGAGGACTTTCAACAAAGAAGTCGTTGATGTCGAAAGAAATGAGTCTTCGGAAATGCGAAAGATCCATGCAGTACCTCTCGTATGGTCCATGGGAAAAGGCACCGAAGGCCTGCAGAAGATGCGCCAGGAATTTGAAGCAGAGAATGAGGGCGTAACAATCTCCACTCAAATATGGTGCCTGGTGAATCCCCGCACCATCAGGGAGAGGAGGCAGAACGGACAAATCGCCGCATCATTGGTTGTTTTCGTTCGAAAGGGGAGCAAGGTGGCAAATAGCTTGGTCAGGCAGGGCAATGAGGTGGCGGAAGTGTGGTACCGAGTCGAAGCGTACACGAACACGGGCCCTGACAGCAGATGTGAGCGCTGCTGTGGATGGGGTCACATCGAGAACAAATGTAGCAGCAAGCCGACATGTGGCCACTGCTCAGGTCATCACCAGACAAGCGACCACAAGTGCAACATGGTGGGGTGCACAGCGAAGCTGGGATCACTCTGTGGTCATATGCTGGAGAAGTGCCCCAACTGCAAAGGGAATCACATTGCGTTGCGCAACAGATGCCCAAAGAAGACTGAGGCTGCCAAGGCGGCGCAGCAGAGTAAGGGAATAGGGCCAGCAGGGCGGGCATCTGCGAACGCAGCCACTGGCGTGGCATCAGGGGCGAACGGAGTGATGCTTGGACTGAGGCCTAACGGAACTGCAAAGACAGGGGGGGGAAGCGGAGCGGAATTGGTGGATGCAGAGGGAGCGGAGGCAACGGGGGAGGCAGAAGAGGTTACAATGACCGAGAGTGCAACTACGGTCACGACTGGAACTGAGATTCAAACGTGAGCCCAGGCTACCGATGATTAGAGCGATCCAGCACAACTGCGCTGTTTTGTACGAGTGGACCATTGCCGCGCTGAAGACATGGGTCAAACGTAAAGCGGATGTAGTGTGCTTGGAGGAGCCTCTGAGGGAACGCGGAGGTGTAGGGTTCAGCCACTCGGCTGACGAAATAGGAATAAGAAAAAGAATTTCGACGGTAATACGAAAGGGGAGAGGATTGGTTGTTGATGAGCAGACTGACCTAAGTAGGGTAGCTAACGATCATATCATTGTCACCGATGTCAGGAGGAGAGAAGAGTAGATAACAAGGATTGTCAATATTTACGATCAAAGAGACACACAGTCAGGAGAGAGACTGGCACGAACGTTGGCCTGGCAGGGAGTCATTAAGCAGGGCGGAACGGTCCCCACGGGAGATTTCAACCCACACAGCAGTCAGTGGGACTCGTGGTGCCGAGTGCAGCAGAACGCCGCCTGCTGGGAAGAGGTGATTGACGAGAATGGACTTGAAGTTGGGAATGATGGCCAGCCCACACACTGCACGACATGAGAGGACCACGAAGGCTAGTCGGAGATTGACTTGACATCAGCGAATCGACCGAGAACGACATGATTCATACAGGCTGACGACCACGCCACCGGATCTCACCATGAGGTTATTGAGTAGGAGGTTGCAGCAGATAGGCAAGAAGAGGCAGATCACAAGAGAGAAGTAGGGTGGAACTTAGCTGCGATGACGGAGGAGGACACGGAGGCAGCAGAGACACTGTGGGTGGAACTTGCCAAGGATAGACCTCATCTGGATGCAGAATGCACAGAAGACGAGATGGAACAGGTGGCCGCATGGTGTCAGGGAGCAATGAGTAGCGTTCTCAATGCCACGGCAATAACGATCAGGATCTGCATGAAATCGAAGCGGTGGTGGAACGCTGATATCAAAGCGAGGAGAAAAGCTGTCGGCAGAGAAAAACGAAGAAGACGGAATTCGGAGGAAGCCGCCTGGGCAAAGTCTGAGTTCCAGAAGTTGATTCGGCGTTCCAAGAGCCAAATGTTGAGTGACTACGTGCAGAACTTGAGGGGAGCAGAGGAGTGGAGAGCAGCACGATACGCCAACTCTCGAGCAAGCATGACAGTGGAGGCCCTAACAAACAGAGAAGGCAAGCAGGCCAACACAGCAATGGAGGAAGAGGAGATGCTGAGGCCCGAGTCTTTGCCACCGAACGATGATGACCAGTGAGACGAGCTACCCCCAGTGGGAAGCTCACACACACGTGCCACCGAGCAAGCAGTTGTACGAACCCATTTTCGTCCATCAGTCAGATAAGCCCTGGGCCCAGACGAGCTGTCTTTTGGAGCCATATGGCTACTCTGGAGGAAGGATGAACTGAGAATGTGGGGCTGACGAAGGCAGCCATTCGCACGGGAGGACACCCAGGAGTATGGCAGCGGGCCAGCCAGGTGGTGATTTGCAAGCCTGGCAAAGACGACTATATGACGCTGAAGGCGTATTGCTCCATATCCCTGCTGAGCAACATTGGAACGGTGGCCAAAAAAGTGGTCGTGGAGCTTTGGTCAGAAGAGGCCAAAGGAAGAGGGTGACTGAGCGACGGACAATTCGGGAGCAGGATGGCGCAGTCAGCCATCGACGCAGCGGGTATCATGGTTGGCAGAGCTCATGTAGCGATATCAAACGGCCACATAACAGGCGTACATTTCATGGACATCAAGGCAGCCTTCCCAAGCGTGGCAAAAGGAAGACTAGTCAACTTACTGAAGGTCAGACAAATGGATGGAGAGCTTATATGATGGTAGGAGAGCTTTCTCTCAGAACCGTGGAAATGATAATCGAGGGCAACGCCATAGAGAGTCACCCAGTGGAAGCAGGGGTCCCACAGGGCTCACCCGTGTTACAGATCCTCTTCGTGATCTACACCTCAGGACTGATTAAGTGGGTCGAACAGTACATCTCAAATGGAGGCTTGTATTTTGTCAACGATCTCGGCTGGGTGGCAACTAGAAGCGATGTCAATCAGGTCGTCACGACGCTGGAGCGATGCGCAGCAAAGAGCATCGAGTGGGCAGGTAGATAAGCGCAACAGTTCGGAACAACAATGACGAACGCGGCGCTGTTTACGCGCAGGCGCAGCCACAAGATACACCTCTGGCCAATGCTGACAGCAAAGATAAAGGTCGGGAATGGGTTCATACGGTTCAACAAACAGGCGACGTGCTGGCTGGGTGTCTGGATTGACGCACACCTGACGTTCAAGGAGCACCATAACTGATGCATGAAGAAAGCCAGGGCAGCAAAAGCGAGATTCCGAACCCTCACAAAGACATACGGGGTAGTACCAGAAAGCGTAAGGGCTGTCCAAGTAGCCTGAGTCCAAGCGGTTGCACTATATGGGAGCAAGCTCTGGATAGATCCCACAGAACTAGGCAGGCAAGACGAGCTCCAACTTCTCCTCAATCGGCAAGCCAGGTCTGTCCTGCGAGCGCTGCCCACTACCCCAAGGGGGGCATTAATGTGGGAATCAGGGCTCACACCTGCGCCTGTGATCTCAGACTCCTGACAACAACGAGTCGCAGCGAGGCTGGCAAACGCATGCAGCAGCAAACTGAAGAAGCTGCACGAAGACCCTTCGTCCTGCACACCGATATGCCGAGTAGTCAAGACAGAACGCGAACACGGCTGGGCAACCAAATGCATACGCTGGCTGGCCCCGGGCCAGATCCAGTGGTTAAATCTGTGAGACTGGACGACAAAAGCACAGCCAAGGGTGTGGCGCAGCCCTGGGCAAGAGAGAAGGAAGCGAAAGTGAGAGCGGGAGTCTGGATGTGGTGGACAGACTGGTCATGCTCTGAAGATGGCTCAGTGTGAGCAGCTGCAGTGTGCAAGCATGGTATTGAATGGAGGACCCGCTGCAGTCATCTGGGCACCGGACTTCTGGAGGGTTTTGATCCCGAGCTGTGGGCAATTGGACTTGCGCTCGGGGAGACCGTCAAAGGATGAGGAAGACTGCAAGAGCATGGAGTGAAAACTGCAGCAGACTTCAGCGACTCACAAGCCACAATTCGATGTATGGCACACCGTGACCTGGGCCCGGGGCAGCAATTAGCAAGGCGGCCTGATCGGACAGTGCTGGCTCTTCTCACCGAGGGCATCGCGACCGCAATGGACTGGGTCCTGGGACACTCCGGCGTGCCCGGAAACACAGAAGCAGACCACCAGTCAAACCTAGCCCGAGACACAGGCAGAATCATGGCGATGGAACGGCCATGCACCTCCGCCTTGAATAGAGCTAGATGAATTGCTGAGGGGAGGTCAGGAGCCACGGCAGAGTGGGAGGCCGACAAGTGCAGCAAGGACTTCAGCTATAGACCCAAGCACATGACGGGGACCAAGAGACCTGTTCTGAATACAAGCGTGACATCGCTGGCCACCTGGTTCTACAGACTGAAGTGCGGGCATGCACCCACTGGGGTCTACCTTAAACGGTTCGGCCACCTCCAGGACGACAACGGCTGGTGGTGCAGCAGCGGAGGCAGGTCGGCGGCCCAGACGCGGGAACACCTCTTCCGCCACTGCAGCCGGTAGATAGACCAGCAAAATTCACTATTGAAGGCAGTGGCAAAGGCGACGGCCTGGATTGCAGGCAGATGCAGACACCTGCAGATCTCTGAGCTGTGTTCCATTGAAGAGTGCAACCAAGCGGTGATGCAGATCCTGGCAACTACCGACGGTGGGAAGTTCCCCGCCCAAATGTACGACGGTATGGAGGAGGCGCAGAGTCGGGCTCAGGGGCAGGGATGCGGCAATGGGCGGTTATAGTCGTTGCATTTGCTCCTTTCTATTTTTCTCCTTGTGTTCGGTTGAGTTTTGCTTTTGTTCTATCTTTCAACTTTCATATATATCAGCGGTGATGAAGGGTAGCAGGGGGGGATCTCCACCATCTAGCTGGCTCGCCTAGAGGCGGAGGGGTTCTTTAGGTCCTGTCATACTCTAATTAGGGTGTATACAGTAGGAGTAAACAACAACAGCTGGATGACGAAGAGTGAGACAGTCAGGCTATATATATCAACACTAGTGTATGCATCTACATGCATCAAATTGCCAGCTAAAAGTGCTGGAACATGATAGCCCTATGTCAAATATCGCTCAGATAACATGTATTGTGGTGAACTGGAACTTGAGAGACCTCGAAGCTTCTGGATGCAAATGATCATATATAGACATGGTATATTGACTGTCAATGATCACTGTATGCATTTTTGCATTCAATTTTTGTGCGTACCATGACAGTTAGTATGTCTTCAATGTGAGCGTCAATTGAGCATCAACAATTCCTAGTCTTATACTGTTGGCAATCAACGGGCAGCATAGTCACATCCTTCCAAAGTGACGGTATTGGCCTCCACTCTGACACCATTTGGTATGATAGAGACTATATTGTGTGCCACATTAGAGAGATCATCATTCTTCCAGTGCATTTCTTCTTGTTGACTCCACCAGTCACTGATATCCAGTATCCAAAATGTACTGCTACACTTCTTTGGGTTGAAGTGGTAATCATTAGAATTCAGATTCACTTGCCCCCAGTTCCTTGGTGATTCAGACGCTGAATCCAACTAGAGCTTTCGGGATGTCAATAACCATACTGCATGATCGCTTCATGCGGGTGGGGTGTAAGCAACGGACGCAGGTAACTCGCCAGCAGTCTGGGATCACAGCGCACAAAGGTTTCGTTTCGGTTCCAGAACCATCCAAAACATGACATTCTGCATCATGGCAGCCCAAAGCCGGACCCGGACCCGTCAACCTGCAGGTTTGGCGGGGTCTCGCAAGACTCGGAAGTTCCAATCTCCTGGTCTGTGATTCACCATTTTCTATTCACGATCGCATTCAGAGATTCTACAGAAAATCGTGAAATACTGACTCTGGAACATCATTGTCTTCTTTCGATGTATTGGCCACCCATATGATCAAATCAACCAGAGAGATGCTCACTACCCCATCCTGAAAAGGAGTGTCAACGGAGCGTCAACAGTTTTTGGTCTAGCATCCTGGGTAATCTGAGTGGCGATAGGTTGCAGACAGTCATAAATGATGTATTGGCCACCATTATAGGAAAAAGAGAAAGCTAAACTCTACTGGCCCCATCTTGAAAATGAGTATCAACAGAGTCCCAACAGAGTGTGAATGATTTTTGGCCTTGCATCATGGTGAATCAAAGCGTGATGTGGCTGTTATTGTCTATATACCAAGGTCTAACCATTTTTGTCAGCTAAAACGCTCATGAACACTTGGTTGCATCATTGTCAATCAAGTAAGTTGTTACCGTCCGGGAGGCTTTCGCGGGAATATCCCTTGCGCATCTGCCTATCTAGGCTCCCTACTGCATGTTTATGGATGCTTGTGATCAAGCACCACTCAAATCACCAAAGATGCAAGACCAACAATTGTTGATGCTAAGTTGACGCTCATTTTCAAGATCAGGCAGGGAGCATGTCTCATTCTGTTTTTCCCATAAAGGCAGCCAATACTTCACTTATGACTGTCTACAACTGATCACCACACAGAGTACCCAAGATGCAAGACCGGGAATTGTCGATGCTCCGTTGATGCTCTTTTTGCCATGGCGCTCCTTTTCAAGCTGGGGTAGGGAGCCTGTCCCTTCCTCTTTTTCCTTTAAGGGAGGCCAATACATCATTTATGACTGTCTGCAACCAATCACCACTCAGATTGACAAAAATGGAAGACATGGAAGTGTTGATGCTCCATTGACACTGATTTGGCCAGGGCACATAGTTTCATGATGGGACAACGGAGAGTGTCACTTCCTCTTGTTTCTATACAGGCGGCCAATACTTCATTTTTGGCTGTCTGCAACCAATCACCACTCAGATTACCAAATAGGCAAGACCTGAAAATGTTGACACTCTGTTGACACTCCATTTGCGAGGGAGTACATTTTCATGATGGGGCAGCGAGGGTGTCGCTTCCTCTTTTGCTTATAAAGGCGGCTAATACTTCATTTATGACTATCTGCAACCAATCACCACTCAGATTACCAAAGATGCAAGGCCAAGAATCGGTGAGGCTCCGTGGATGCACATTTTCAAGATGCAGCAGTGAGCATGTTGCTATCATTCGTGCTTATAAAGGAGGCCAATGCGTTGATTATCTGTATCCACGACCATATCAATTTTTAATTACCTGACTACAAAATCTACAATTCTTAATGTTCTGTTGACACTCATTTTGCCACGGCGCACATTTGCAAGATGGGGCAGGGAGCATGTTGCTGCCTCTTTTGCTCAGATAGGCAGCCAATACCTCATTTATGAATGTCCGCAACCAGTCACCACTCCGATCACCCAACATGCAAGACTAAAAATTGTGGATCCTCCATTGACGCTTATTTTGGTATGGGCGTATCCGCAATATGCAATTATATAATTTGGCATAATATATTATTGACAGTGTTTTGGCAGCCTTTCTATCGTCTTCATGTACTTTCTCTTTGATCACAACATTGTTTTTTAATAATACATATGAATATATCCTTTAAAATATACATTAAAGTGTCTGCTAATTGTAGATAATAATACATTGAAAAATCCCGTTCCTTTTGATCAATGCTCATTTTCACTGGAAGGTTCATTCATCAGGCTACTCTCGTGTGCAAAATGGTTGTTAGATGCCTTACCACCCAGCTGATTATGTACTAACCCTAGTGTTAGCAATGGGTCTTGGTAATCTGCCAGAGGTACGGGTCAGACCAGAAAAATGGTTTGGTTTGGTTCCAGACCCATCCAACAACCTGACCAGCTGGTTCTTGGTGGTCCAAAAGCAGACCAATACCCGTCAACCCTTGGGTTTTACCGAGTTTTGCTTGGCTCTTTGGGTCCAAGGTCCGGTTCTGCATTTTGGGTTATTCAATATTTGGTTCTATTCAGATATCCTACTGTTAATCGTAAAATATTCATGACAGTACATCATCGTTCTTCTTGGATGCACTGGCCGCCTTTATAATCAAACAATGGAGAGACACGCCCTGTACCCCATCCTGGAAATGAGCGTCAATGGTGTGTCAGCAATCTTTGGTCTTGAATCTTGTGTAATCTGAGTTGCGATTGGTTGCAGATAGTTATTGCTGAGGTATTGGACTACTGTAAAGGCAAAATAGGAAGCGACATGCTCCCTGCCACATCTCGAAAATGAGTGTCAACTGAGCATCAATGATTTAAGGTCTCGCATCCTGGGTAATCTAAGAGGCACATGATTGCAGACCTCTATTATGGAGGAATTGGCAGCCTCTCTAGGCAGATAAGCAAGCAACATTCCCCCAACAGCCTCCCAGACAGTAACAACTTACTTCTTTTACAATGCTGCAACTAGGAGTTCATGAGCATTTTAGCAGAGAAAAACTGCCAAAACATCATATACAGACAATGACCAATGCATCGCGCATTGATTTCCCATGATGACTGTGCGAAAATCATTGACACTGCGTTGACCCACATTTTCACGATGGGGCAGGGAGCGTGCCGCTGTTTTAGTTCCCTCTAAAGGCAGCCACTACTTTGAGTGTGTATAGTAACAACCAAATCGCTTTTGAATGACCCTACATCCATGACCAACATTCGTTAACACACTGTTGACACTCATTATCAGCATGCGGCAGGGAGCATGTGGCTGTCTCTTTTGCGTACAAAGGTAGCCAATACCACATTTATGAATGGCGGGAACCAATTGCCACGCAGATATACAATGATGCAAGACCAAAAATCGTTGACACTCATTTCGCCATGGGCGTCTCGAGGGTTTGCAACGATGCTGGACCATCACTTTGGGTCCAGGTACGGGTCCAAACCAAACCTTTGCCAAATTGGTGGCCCGGGTGTGCAATAAACCAGAAATGACAACTTCAGTGCAACTGGAAGGAAACCTCCCAACCCATCGGGATTGGGTGGGTTGTCAGTGGTTCGCCCAGCAGGTCCATCTATATATTCCAATTAGGCTCTTGTTTTTGTAGTTTGTTGATAGTATCTGATCAAAATCGCGTTTTCAACAACCAATAATATGTTTTTGGATCATTTACAGTTTGTGATATCAATTAATGCGGAATCAGTGTTGTTCCTGTGATATATTGTATTTTTGCCTATCACGGCGGTCAATAATACTGTTATGGGCGCGAAAATCCGCACAATGCCTTGATTACCAAATAAGCAAGACCTAACACTGTTGACGCTCCTTTGATGCTCAGTTTCGGGGCGCCGCAGGCAGCATGTTGGTGCTATTTTTGCGCCAAAGTCTGCCAATATCTCTTGAATGGATGTCTGCACCCAATCAGAAGATGAATTACGCACGATGCAAATGTAAAAATTGTTTTGGCTCGATTGATGCTTCTTCTCAGAATTGGGCCGTGACCATGTTGCTGTCACTTTCACCTATGCAAGCTGCCAATACGCAAGTTATGCGTAACAGCGAGCAAATCACGGTTCAATTAGCGTACTTACAAAACCACATATCGTTGACCCTAGGTTGACCCTCATTGTAATGGATTGTCCATTCAACATCGGCTGCCAAAGTTAAACATTTTCATCATGATTGGAACATATTGGCTGTCTTGCTGGCAGATAGAGATTTGGCCATGTGTCAAAGCCGAGTGAAGTAATATTCTTGCACTGTTCGCTCTGAACCAACTAAAATTTGTATATGTTGCCAAAAGATTCATTGTGCCTGCTATACTTCTGTGTATGAACCGATATTCACAAGCTACTGCTCACCATTTCCTCATAATATATCTCCAACTGAAACTCTCGGTCGAGCTACAGAAAGAAGCAGGTGAAACATTGACGCATGCTGAGCTACTTTTGCTTGATTGCTTAATCCTTATCGTTTCCATTGCATTGACCGTCACCGATACCTTTTAAGCCTGTCACTTTGACTTCCGTGTTGGCCGAATCAATCAGGAAACATTTGGTGCGGAACTCACATGCCACTACTCTGGGCATTCCGGATCCTCGATGCCTCTGTCATGCTCAATATCAGATCCAACATCTGCCGCACAATCATCTTCGCTGTGATTCAGGGTATTCCAGTCGCCGTTCCAGTCCAGCCAATTTGCTGGGTCGGAAATGGTGTCAGGCGCGCGATCCTCATTACTTTCGCCTGGATGACTGTTGATTCATCGGATCAGGCAGACATTTAATATTTGAGTTCATTCTCCAGGGAGGTCCTTTACAGACAAAGCTGGTGGCAAAGGTGATCTTTCGGACAATTTAAATGCTGCCGCAGCATCATGTTTACAGAGTGACCAGGATGCTTTGACAATCTCTTCCATGTCCAAAATGTATCTTACAGCTGTCATCTGCATGTTGTGAGTGTGAGATTCTTTCTGTGTAGCACGCAGTGTGTGGCTGCCCTGCCACATCTCCAAAATGTCCTGGACCTTGGCCATTCTGTGCAATGTCCTTTCCTGTAACTCGTTCTTCATTTCCAAGTCGTTTTGTGTGTTTATCGTATCCAATGCAGGGTCATCGCCTACCCTGATCCTGTGATTGGCTTGAGCAAACTGCCTTACAACGACCGTGTTGCAAAGGGTCTTGCCTGTGGTTCTTGATTGCCTCCGGCCAATAACATCGCACCCAAGGGAAGCACTCGCCTCCACTCCGACAGCGTGTGGTATGATGGAGACAGTGTCGCGTGCCACATTGCAGAGAACAGTGCACTGTGAGGGCGTCTCCACCTGTTGGCGCAACCAGTCGGTTATGTCCGGTATCCAAAATGTATTAGTAATCTCCACTGGGTCGGAGTAGTAATCATCGAGATTTCGATCAATTTGCCCCAAGTCTTTTTACACTTCAGGCGGTGGATTCAAATAGAGCCTGTTGGCGATCAACCTTCGGGCTGCGCAAAAGATTCTCCTCGGTGTTGTTTCAGTCACAGTGTTACGCGTCAAGGATTACATTTCATCACTGGACAAATCATATGAATCAAAAGATGATTGACCGGATCCTGAAGCCATTGGGGAGGGGACATGATTGTTGCTCGATACACTTTTGGGTTTATTGACAGTCACATGGAGATATTTGGCACAGTATTCATTCTCCACATACTTCAGAAATTCCTCGTGGTATTGTGTAGTATAGAATGTCTCATCCTCAGGACTAATATCGATTCACTTGTCCCACTTCCTAACCAATCGGAAACCCTGGAAGGGATCTAGGATATTTGCAGCAATGCGAAGCATACCCATTGTAGCAGTCACTTCAGCATGATTTTTTGACTGCTTCTGTCGCGCTAACTTCACAGCAAAGAACAAGTCTTCCTGTCATTGAGTCTTCTTCCTAGCCACAGCTTGCATGTCGCCATACATATGATCGAACTTGACATTGATGACAGTGATTCCATGATGCAATGTGACTGAATGCCTCTTCGACATCCACAAGGTCCAATTTTGGAATGGCCTTAAATCTTTCATGACTTAATTGAAAATGGTCGATTCATCCTGTGTTGTGAAGAGTGGCCGGTAATCAATCAATTTCGGATTGTGGAGCCACTCACAGGTGAATTCTTGTAATTGGTTGGCTTGCTCAAGCAACTCCAGTGTAGAGTTCCAATGTGTCTTCACATCCATATTAAGTAGTACTGTGATGCAGAATCAGGCTTTTTGACAGTCAATGAACTCATTTTGATGACCAGGTGTCTGCGTAATGAATATAGCAAGCATTTTCTGCTATATGCAGGTCAGTATCAGAACTTTTAAAATATCTTGAAATACGTACTGTCTGTACTATCTTTGTTAAACCTTGTGTCATCGCCAACACCTGGTTGATTCGAGCATTGCCCACTCTTTGAAGTCTTTGTCTCCTCCCAATGTGTATGCTTTCCGTCTCTCCAAATTGCTGATCTCGCTCATTGGCTTCCCAAGACTTGGTGCAGCCTATTACACCTTGACTTTTCATGGATGCACCTGAAGTCAGCTGTATGATGGGGGCCATGCATGGTATGTGGTTCCTCCATGCAGGCCGCTCGATTCCAGAAACCTCACGTGTTGATTGGTGCTGGGGAGTCATCATGTGATTTGAGGAAGCATTATCAGTTGTATTTCGTTGCAATCGACCGTCAGTGTGCTCAAATGGATCAAGCACAGCCTCCAAATGTACGGCTAGACTTGCTCCAGTATGTAGGCCCTTGATGTATCATCATTAATCAGCTTTCGAAAATGGAAAAGAATAGGCAATGAACCTCATCACAAGAGACTTGTACTTCACGCAATGCCCCATTTCGATCCCTATAGTAAGCAATTCCCTACGTTATAGCGACTTATTTCGTTGATGTCCATCCGTTCGATCCTAAACTAACCATATTTCTTGACTGCAATTGCTTCATAATTGCATCAATGGTCAGTGCATATTCCCTTCAGCCAATATCGCTAAGGGTCAAGGCAGACGGCAGCACAAGATCACTTCGTAATGCATTTTCTGACATTCCTAGTTCGAGATCTGATCTAGCGTTCCATGCAATATGAGGTGAAACGCAGCTTTACATGACGTAGCGATGCCACACGCCTTGGAGAAATTCAGAAGTTTCAAAGTCCTCAGCTGCCAGTTTGGTGCGATTTGTCTGTTATTTCAGTCAATATGGATTAACCTAGTTGTCACATATCATTTTCTTCTGCGAACTTCCTACTGTAATTCCTCCACTCCCTTTGCTCTCAGGGATGGCCGAAGGTGCTTCATCGACCATAGAATCAGTCAGTTCAGTTACTTCCAACTCTGTTAATTTCTTTAACTTTGCAATTTGATCTTTTGCCAGCAACTCTTTCCCCATTGAGCTGGTCCCATGTTCTGATGGATGGCGAAAAACTTGATGACAAACAATACATATGATGCCAGGGCTGCCGGTCTCCCCAATTCCGCAGTTCAAATAAAATGGTCATGAAGACGCACTTCTGGAATTATTCGAAGCAATAGGACGCACCAAGCCTACATCAATCGAAGGCTACAAAGAGTCGAAGATGATTTGTGAAGAAAGGTCGCTCAAATCACGAATAAAGACATGTTCATTTTTGGACGAAATCAAACCTTCTAGCAATGAAGAACTTCAAGATTTGAATCCAACATGGCAGTAGGAATTAGAATCCTGTGTAATCCGACTCGAGGGAGTGGTGAAAGTTATGTCATTGTAAAGTCGAATGCTGGTTCTTGAATATTGACTCTAGAGCTACAAGCAAAAAATCAGATCTGTGGGACATTGCATGCATATTTGTGATGTTGGATACAAGGACATATTGAAAGGATAAACCGTTTGAAACTCACTTAAGAGACAACACAATGCAGTCAATTGCTGTTTAGCATACAGAACCCCGACCAGAATTGTTGAGGCGCCGTGGGTGCTCAATGGTGGTAGATGGAAGGAATACCCTGAATAGCGTTTTTCCCAATCCAGGCTGCCGATACGTTGATTATGGGTTCATGCTGTTACACAGCCCATCAATCATCCAAGATGCAAGATCAAACATCGTTGATGCTCCGTTGATGCTGAGTCCACGCATATTTCAGGCCATAGTTGCAATATTTCTTGAAGCATTGTTGCCTAGATAGTCGGCTGATAGTTCGATTATGGAACAATGTGGTCGCACAGCCCCTCAACTATCCATGATGCATGGCCTAAAATCATTGACACTCCGTTGAAGCTCATTTTTATGACATAGTTGTGATGTTGTCACAAATGTTTCTGCCTAGAAAGGCAGCCGGTAGTCTGATTATGGGTTAATGTCGCTGCACAGCCCAGAGATTATCCACAATGCAAGTCCTAAAATCGGTTACACTGCGTCAACGCCCATGTTTATCGCATAGTTATGATGTCATCGAATGGATTTTTGCCTCGAAAGACAGCCGATAGTTCAATTATAGAGCAATGTGATTGCTCAGACCATCAATTATCCAAAATGCAAGGCTTAGAATCGTGTACTGTCCGATGACAATCATTTTTCGGTGAATGCAGCGATGTTGTAACATCTATTTTTCCCTAGAAAGAAGGGTTGTAGTTCGATTATGGGTTAATGTCACTGCACAGCCCCCCGGTGTTCCAAGATGCAAGTCCACAAGTCGTTTACGCTCTGTTGACGATCATTTCCAGGACACAGCAGCGATGTTTGCGCTATCATATTTGGTTAGAGAGGCGGCCGATAGTTTGATTATGAGTTAATGTTGCCACACAGCTCTTGCATTTGCCAAGATGCAAGGCCAAGAATCGTTGATGCTCCGTTGACTCTCATTGTAAGGATGGGTCAAAGACCATGTCATTTACCGTCCATGCTATACCGCCGACGAATACATTCACTTTGAAGGGATGTGACAATGCAGCCTTTTGATTGGCGAATGTTTAAGACAAAAATCGTTGATCCTGTGTTGAAGCTCACATTGATTACATCGAAACTGCTCTCTGACACTCAATGAATGTATCTCACGAATCATATACTCATTGTTGACATCCAACATTGTGTTTCTAAGTATGATCATATGCATCTAGGAGCTTTGCGGTGTCTCAATTTCTGATTAACCTCTATACATGCAATCTGGGTGAGAGATGACATGGTCTAATCACATTCCTGCGGTATCGGCCTGCAATTTGCGGCATGTGGATCATTTCGATAGTTTTTGGTAAATATTGCTCGACTTCCTCACCTTTCCTCATGCAGCTCCTTCTCCGTGATTTCCACAATGTACCATACGCAATAATGAATATCTCAACCATGTGCACCAGGTCCGTGCAGAGAGTTATGCAGGTGTAAGGATGGATGAAATCAGCATGACGGTCATCATTCAGCCCGATTTATATTCAGCACTGCACGCTCTTGCTATGACTGGTATGACATCAGTCACTGGAAGATTGTTTGTATATTTCGTCACTAATATAGCGTTTGCTTTCTCACTTAACAGCTATTGGCAAACAGAAATCGAACTTATTGGTTGCCTTACAGCCTGATTTTGAGTCTAGAACTTTCACATGGTGTGTTTGACCCTTGCACATGCACAGACGAATTCTCATGTCCCACAATTTGGGCACTGGAATCAAGAAAATCCGGACTTGTAACAATACAAGTACACAAATTACTTTTTGCAGATATATGACTTGGAAGTACAAATGTGTGTCGGCATTCCTCCAATGACTCAGGAGACGTCACCAAGTCTTTGTCCGAATCCGAACTCTAAATGGTGATTAGCTGGGGAGGCTATATGCAGGGATAACAGGTTACGAGTTCAACAGGCGTCGCATTCTGAGTTGGTAATGAATTGGGCTCCGTACTGGGCGCAATACCTGACATACTCGTGTTCCACAGCAGCTTCCCAGAACCTAGCTGAATACGACTACTTTCTGGTCCAGAAGTTCCGTGCAGCATGTGGGATCTTCCAGGCACAATGTCATGAGACTCCATAAGCTCACCAAATGTTGTCAGTGAAGGTGCGGCTACATCATCATATGTTAGCGGTTCAACATCTCCTGGTAACATCAAATCAGATGTGCCGTACTTCATATCTCTCTCACCGTGATAGTTGGCTGAGTCCTCCCAGCCAGGTTGCGTCGATTATTCAAGCTTCGTCTGCTTCTGCCGAAACCTCTCCATCTGCTGCTGTACCATTTTGGGGAATGTGCCCATCACCCAGCCGGGTTCGTCATCTTTGCTCAGCATACCCTGCTCTGTCTCTTCACCATCCTCATCCTCCCCATCTTCCCCATTCTCGGAACTTGCGAGATCAGTCAGACTGTCTCCGATGGGAGCCACGATCTCTTGTCAACTCATTTCGTGCTCTCTGTGCATCAATCCCCCGGTGTCAGCTTTCCTCATTTCCTCCTGCTGTTGCCGAACCGCTGCCTCTGCCTCTTCAACTCACTTTTTTTCCCTGGCGGTTTCTCTCTCAACGGAATCCTCAATCTACTTTTCTCTCTCTTCATTGCGTAAGAAGCGCATATCTCGTCGATTCTAGGCCTGAAGCTTCTTTTCGGATTGGAAGCTGCGCAATGCCCCAATGGCTCAGACTCTTTCTGCTCCCAAACCGCTCTTGCCTTCATTCATTTGATGACGTCGTCATGTCTACCACTTTGTTGATTTGCGTTATTCCCCAGCTGGAAGTGATGAACTGTTCTTTTGGGACAATTGACCATTGTAGTTTGCGTTGACTTTGTTGTTGGGCAAGCTGTTGGATGTTGCTAGATATGGAAAATATGGAGGCAAGCTGCGACATTTATGTCAAGGTTGGTACGTTTAATTATCTTGAGCAAAGCAAAATGTGCCTTTTGACTGTCAATGAATTTGGAATGGTTGGGCTATCCATACAACATGACTCGATTGTTAGCATATGATTTATGTAATATCCCGGACATCACTTGAGACAAACATCAGCCGACATCCTTTCCCTCGAACAATGTCCTATATATATCTCACAATCATGCAATCTGGGCTGTCATACACTGCAATGTATCCCTGTAAACAAACAATTCACCTCGGACTGACTTATTGCAAATCGCTGGGTGGTGGGAAACTCCTGCAAGTTGTATTCATACGCAGCAGCATTCATCTTGAGTACAAAGATCATCTTGTTTGCTACTTATTCCATTCTGACATTATGCTAAATATATAGGGCTCAGGACTTCCCACTTCTTTCCGATATCATCTTCCTCTGCGATTCCACACTGGCAAATCATGGATACAGAAACGCCTCAACAAGGTGTGCGCTGATCCGACCGAAGCCGATTGCCCGGCGCTACATTCAATACGTCACTCATTTGCACATAGCCAGAATGCTGACACCAGTCAGTTCACAGTGACGCTGCCAATGCAGCCACCAAAAACATGACCCAGGGTGCAAAGTTTAAAATCATCCGTAAGACCGGAAGCAGCAAAAATAAGAAGTAGCATGCAGGTGGATGTGAGTATATCCATAACGTGGGTAATGGCGGCTAAATAACCATATAACATATAGGAGGGGTACGTAGAGGGCCGTGTGACGAATCTATCTCAGCCCGTAATGGGAAACCTCCATGGTCGACTAAGCAATTTATACTTACAATCCACAAAATCGAACACCATGTTGTAGTCAGCTCTGCGATTTTCGCAGATGAATTTCCAGATAAACATCCCCAAGAGTGGAAGAAACAAGCTTAAATCACCGTAGAGACAGCTACGGAAGTGTATATGGTTGAGGTAATAGCCGAATTCTATTGTTTGCAGCAGCAACTATCTTCTTGAAAGTTTTCAACATGTCTGCTACTATGGCAAGGCAACAAGTTCGGGTCCAGCTGGAACAGTCCGACATGCTCCTGGCCTTGAATATGGCCATAATGGCCGAAGACAGGTTTTCACGCGCTGCATTAGAGGAAACACATTACCTGATCAAGAATTCTTGCGCCGAGGTCCGGAAAGACAAGAAGTGGGGTGTTAAGTTCCATAGGGATACTGCGGGGTAGGCTGCGATGGAAAGTCACACAACTTTGCTTTGTTAAATCCACATGGCCGGATGACTTCCTTCCAAAGATAGCACCTCAAACAATCCACAGACACGCTGGAGACGCGCAAGAACAGGTGCACCTGCACCCGACCAATGTAGACACCTAAGTCCAGAGCTGATGCCTCCTCTGGCTGGAGCGTCACCCACCCGAACAAGTAAAAATTCCGACCCTCAACATTCCCAAATTGACAATTTGCTAGCAGGATATGTGTATTCACATACTCCTATTGCCTGCACCGAATTGTTTACTCTTGATGCATATGTCCAGGATCACCAGCACAATGCACATTTTGATCCAGATATGCTGACTGATGAAGCAACATCCACTGGTTAGTGCACTATCTGCTGTGTGGTAATGCAGCTAACATCCATTATGAAGATGTGAGCAGCCTAAGGAGTGAACCTGCAAGTAATGACGAGCATTGATCAAATGCCCCGGGATTTTCAAGATCATGATTATCTCACATTAGCGGACACTGTAATTTGTATTTCGAATGATATATTTATGTGTATTATTAAAGAACAATGTAGTCGTCAAGGAGAAAGGAAATGAAAACGCTAGAAAGGCGGCTAAAACAATGTGAATGATAGATGACGCCGAATCAAATGAGGCATGGTATGGATACACCCATGGCAAAATCAGGGTCAACGGAGTGTCAACCATTTTTGGTCATGTAAGTCTTGTAATTGAAAAATGAATCGGTTATGGTTATACAGCATTGAAGTATTGGATGCTTTGATTGGCAAAAATTATTGCGAAACGCTCCCTACCTCATCTTGAAAATGAACGTCAACAGAGCGTCAATGATATTTGGTCATGTGTCCTGGGTAATCAGAATGGCAGTAGGTTGCAGACAGTTATAAAGGAATTACTGGCCGCCTTTACAGGTGAACCAGACAGGGATACCCTCCCTGCCCGATCTTGAAAATGGGTGTCAAACGAGAGTCAACGATTGTTCGTCGTCCATCTGGGGTAATCTGGGGGGTGAAAGGTTGCAGACAGTCATAAATGTAGTAGTGGCTGCCTTTATACGAAATGGAGGATGTAAAACGCTCCCTGCCCCATCTTGAAAATGAGCGTCAAAGAAGCATCAAAGATTGTTGGCCTTCCATCATGGTTAATCACAGCGCGATGTGGCCATTAGGGTCTATATTCATCGTTTTGACTGTTTATGTATGCTAGGAGGCTCAAGAATAAGTAGTAGTAGCGCTGGAAATGGAATAAGTTGTTACTGTCCCGGAGGATGTGGTGGGAATATCCTGTACATATCTGTCAATCAAGGCTGCCATATCCTTCTGTATGAATGCTTATGATCAAGCGCCACGCATATTGCTGCAGATGCAAGACCAACAATCATTGACGCTCCTTTCACACCCATTTTCAAGATGTGGTAGGGAGTGTATCATTTTCTCTTTTTGCTTCAATGGAGGCAAATAATCCATTTATGACATTCTGCAACCTATCGGTGTTCTGATCACCCAGGTCACATCATCAGAAATTGTTGATGCTCAGCTGAAGCTCATTTTCAAGCTGGAGTAGAGAGCGTTTTGCTTCCTCTTTTGGATATAACTGCGGCCAATACTTTGTGTATGAGTGTGTGTAACCGGTCACCCCCCAGATCACCCAAGATACACAACCGACACATGTTGACGCTCTATTCACGCTCATTTTCCGGATGTGTCAGGTCTGCTGTCTGTGTTCGTTCTGAGCAATATGGCGGCCAATATATCAAAAACAAACTGTGACGTACAAATGTCAATATTTTACCATTAACAGTAGCATATCTGAATGCGATCTTACATTTGAAACCGGAAACACAGAACTTGTGATTGTAACCAATGGGTCAAGCTAAACCCGGCAAACCCCATGGGTTGACAGGTACTGGTCCTGGTTTGGGTCCGCCGAGAGTCAGGGGGTTGGGTTTCTGGATAGGTCTGGAACCAAACAGACCCGTCTTTGCGGTTCAAACCTGGACCGCTGGCGGGTTACCCTGACCTGTTGCTAACACTAGGCCCATACACAATATGTTATCATGTAATTTGGCATAGTATATCATTAATGGCATTTTGGCAGCCTTTGGTCCGTCTTTATGTACTTTCTCCTTCATTACTACATTGTTCTATAATAATATATACAAATATATATTTTAAAATATGCCTTAAAGTGTCTGCTAATTGTAGGTAATAATATACTCAAAAATCCCGTTCCATTCCATCTATGCTTGTCTTCACAGTCAGGTTCACTCAATAGGCTGCTGTGGTCTGTGAAATGGATGTCTGCTGCGTTACCACGCGGCAGATAGTGTACTAACCAGTGGATGTTCCTTCATCAGTGAGCAAATCTGGATTGAAATGTTTATCGTGCTTGCGATCTTTGGCATATGTATCATGATTCAAAATTGAGCCCAGTAGAGAGGGGTATGAATATACGCATATCCGCTTGGCACACCTTTGATATCGGTTGCGTGAGCTCTCCCATGGTTGCCGGGTGGCACAGGTGGTGGTCTGGGCAGATGTGGCGTCAGTTTTGGTGTCAGCTGTCTGAGTCGCTCTGGTGGAGGTGCACCATGGCCTTAGCGCCTCCAGCATGTCTGGGGATTCAGTGCTGTGCCATTTTGGCAAGGAACACAGCCATGGTTGTGATTTTCCCAAAGCATAGCCAGGTGTATTTCCATCGCAGCCTTCACATTTTTTGGCCCATGAACCTCAATGGCCCGCTTCTTCTCTTCTCAGATTCCAGCGTGATGTTCCATGATTAAGTATTGCGCTATATCTATCACGGCACGCGAACACTCTTGTTTGGCCATTTTGGCCATATTCAAGGCAAGGCGCATGTCAGACTGTACTAGCTGTGCCCAACCTCCTTGCCTTACCATAGTTGCAGACATGTTGAAAACCTACAAGAAATTGGTTGCTGCATCTACATATCAGATTCGGCTATTACCTCCACCATAGATGCGTTTGTAGCATCCACTAACGTGGTTCAAGCCTATTTCATCCACTCTCAGGGATGCTTATCACCAAATTTGTCTGCAAAGATCCAAGAGCTGATATTGTCATGATGTTCTATTTTGTGTACTGCAGACAAATGCCTGAGTGGACCATGGAAGTTTCCCATTACGGGCAGGTATAAATCAGTCACCCAGTTCTCCACTTATACCAGCTTTATGTGATATGGTTTGTTGACGGCTGTCTATCTCAATATGTCTCTACTCATATCTGATTATATACTTCTGCTTATTGTCGCTGCTTCTGGTGTTACGGACTATTTCTAACTTTACATCCAGGTTCACATTATCTCTTTCGGCATTCGGAGTGTCGCGATGGGCCAAGGGGTGTCTGCGTTGTAGTTGGGTTTCAGCAGGTGGAGTATTGGGTGCAGAGCCTGTTGTTCTGCTCGATCCCGATCCACTCGCACCTTCCTGAGGAGTTTGTGGAGCCTTGATTTGCTGGTGTGGAAGTGAAGAGAAGATGAATACGAAATGAAGTAGGAAGTCCTGAGGATGATGATAACAAAAAGAAGTGGGAAGTCCTTAGGAATATATAGTTAGCTTCAAGTCAAAATGGAATGCGTAACAGCCAACTTTCACAATCTACACAAGATGAATCCTGCTACAAATTGTTGCAGGGTGCACGGGTGTCCAACCATGCTGCGATTTGCACCAAGTCGGCCCGATGTTGTGTGATTGCTTGCTAGCATAAATTGAAGAGAACCACCACTGAAATCTTGTCCTTCTCGGATACAAATCGCATATTCTTCAATGGCAAGGACATCTGGTGATGTTTGTCCCAAGCAATCCCCAGGATCATACATCGAACAGACCCTGAACATCATCCAATGATGTATGGTTCGCAATGCTACTGGCAATGTGGGGACGATCAAAACCAAGATTTAGCTCTGTTCAAGTCAATTAAGTGTACCAACCGCAAAATACATGATGCAGCTTGCCTCTATGCGGTCCACCATGTGCCACATCTAACATCTCACCCTCCAACAAAGTCCACACAAACTACAATGGTCAATGCTCTGATAAAGAACCTTGCGCCACTACCAGGAGGCAAAACTGGCGATTCGGGAATGCACTCCACATGACGACGTCATCAAGCGATTGAAGTCAAGAGTGGGTGCGATGCACAAACAGTTGGAGCGCTTGGAGCATTGTGCAGCTAACAATCCAACCAGAAGCTTGTGCTGGGGTAATGATAAGAAATGCTATTGTTAAGCAACAATGAGAAGGCAAAATGGATCAAGGATGATGTGGATAGAGACACCGGTGTGGCAAGAAAGCGAGTTGAAGATGGAGAGACCGCAATTACGCCAAGGCAGGATGATACGAGAAAAGCTGAAAAGGCGGGATTGAAAACCAGAAAGCCTGAAACTACATTTGAGGAGATGTTGAACACCATTGGAAATCATCTGAGCAATCTTCTGACTTCTGACGATGGGGAGGAATGGGCAGACAAAGATGATGATAAAGTGGATCTTAGGCTGGGCACGCTGAGCAGTGATGACGAACCTGGCTAGCTAATGGGAACAATCTCCAAAACGGTACCGCATTGCATGGCGCGTTTTTGGCAGAAACAGATGAAGCTTGACCAATTGACGCAACCAGGCTGGGGAGACGCGGCCAAGTACATCCGTGAGACAGATAGAAAGTACGGGCCGACTACATTCATGGTTCCAGCTGTTGTTTGATCCAAAACATATGCTGATGCAGCCACCTCTGAACCGACAACATTCGTTGAGTGATTGGAGACTGTGGACAGTGTCCCCGGAACATTGCAAATGCCTCAAGTGACCTCTCTACCAAGGAGTAGTCAATTGAGGCTGGGTTCATGGCAACCCCAGCCACACAAAGGCTTCCCGTGTCTCATATCCGATGCAGAGCCTGATTTGTCAATGATTAAGAAATCAAAACCTGTTGAACCTGTAAGCTGTTACCCTTGCAAATAGTGACCCAAGCTAATTACGATATAGAAATCGGATTTGGACAAAGAATTGGTGATAGCTTCTGCGTCACCGCGGGAGGGAACAGGAAATCAATATTGTTGAAGATGTATCTCTTCGAGATGCAATGCGTGTACCTATTTTCCTACATGTCAGCTTCGACTGAATTTCAGTGACCAAATTTTGAGCCTTGATAATTTGTCTGTGCATTTGCAATGGTCGGATGCACCATGCCAATGTTCCAGACTCCAAACCGTACTGACTGTCAAACAGTGCATTTGATATTGTGCGGCCGGTCACTGTTAAGTCCGAATACGGAATCCAAATTACAGACGAGACTCTCTAACACAATTTATGTCAGAGATGTCATTCTTCTTCAGCATGGAGTGGTCAAAGCCAAACACAACCCAGACTGAATGACGACCACCATGCTGCATTCATTCATCCCTCCAACGGCATAACTCTATGCACAGACCTGGTGAACATAGTTGAGATTTGGAAAATTGCTTATGGTAGGTAGTGGAAATCACGGAGAATGAGCCAGATGAGGAAAAGTCAGCAAGTCGGGCTAAATCAGTTAAAAACTAGTTTACAAATCTACATGCAGTTGATTGCCAGCCGAAAGAGCTGTAACGTGACAGGCCGAAGTCATTTATCACCCAGACATCGTGTCTATTGGTAGATGAGAAATTGATATGCTAGAAAACTTTGGGATGCGAATGTTTATACATAGAAATGATTTATTGGCTGCCAATGACATCTGTATGCATTTTTACATATAATTGTTGAGCATACAATGACTGTTAGTATGTCATTAAGTTGAGCGTCAACGGAGTGTCAAGGATTTTTGGTCTTACATTTTCGGCAAACAAAGGGCTACATAGTGACATACTTCCAAACAGATTCTATTGGCCATTTTAATAGGTAACAAGGAAACTGACTCGCTCGTTGCCCCAGACTGGAAATGTGCATCAATGATGCGTCAATGCAGCGTCAACCCTTCCTGTGCTTCAATCTTGCATAATCAAACCCATGTGCAACGACATTAAGCTATAATGGAAGTGTGGGCCGACTTTATGGGCAAACTCATATTAACAATATCGCTACCGCCTCCTAACGATAAGCATGCACAGAGCGTCAACAATTTTTCGTCGTGTGTCTTGGATAATCAATGGGCAATGCAACTGCATCAACCCATGATCACAGTATCGGCTGCCTTTATGAGTCAAAATGCTACTGACCATATCGCTACCACCTCCTAACAATGAGCATCAACGCAGTGTCAAAAATTTTTGGTCCTGCCTCATGGACACTAAAAGCAGTGTTCATCAGCAGTAACCATTAATCAAGTTAATGGCCGCCTCTACGGGCAAACGTGGTAGTGACGATATCACTACCACCTCACAAAAATGAGTGTCAATGGAGTGTGAACGATTTTTAGTATTGTGTCTTCGATAAACTAAGGGCTAACGACCAGCGTCAACCCATAATCAACCTATTGGCAGCCAATATGAGCAGACCTGATAGTGACGATATTGCATCCGCCTCCTACAATTGAGCGCCCACGGAGCTGCTACAATGTTTGTGGGGGCTCAGTAAGCTACGCATCAATGGACTGCATTGCGTTGTTCCTTAATTGAGCCTTATGCAGTAAGACTTTTCAATATGTCCTAATATACAACTTCACAAATATACATGGAATGTCTCACAGATCTGACGTTTTTGGCTTGTGCTCTAGAGTCAATATTTAAGAACCCACATTCTACATAACTATAATGTAACCTCTGGCAGTCTCTCAAGTCAGAATACCCAGCTATCAAATTCCTACTGCAATGTCAGATTCAAAATCTTCCATTACCTCATTCCAAGAGGTGATGATCGCGTCCAAAAATGAATGTGTCTTTATTTGTGATTTGAGCGACCTTACTTTGCAAATAATCTTCAATGCTTGCTGGGCTTCATTCAATGTATGCTCAAAATGTCCTATTGCCTGGAATGATTCGAGACCTGCTCATTCTTGGTGATTTGTTTTGCACTGCTGAATTGAGGAGACCGGCAGCCGTGGCATCATATGTATTGTTTGTCATCAAGTTCTTCCCCATCCATCGGAACATGAGACCAGCTCAATGGGGAACACTTCCTGGCAAAATCTCACATTGCAAAGTTAAATGAATTAACAGAGTCAGAAGTAACTGAATTGACTAGCTTCGCTGTCGATGAAGCATCTTTGGCCATCCTGAGGAGACGAGCAAGTCGAGGAATTACAATAGCAAGTTTGCAAAGACAAATCATATTGGACATTCAGGGTTGATCCTTATTGACTAAAGTAATTAACAAAACACTCCAAACTGGCAGGGAAGGACTATAAAACTTCCGAATTTCACCTACTCACGTGGAATCGCTACCTCATGTTTGGACCTGTTTCCACTCATATTCCATGGAACAATATATCAAATCTTGAGCTACAACGCTGTTGAAATGCGTTATGGTGTAAATTGGTGCTTCCATCCAGCAGCACGCTGAGCAACATTAGCTGGAGGGAATACACACTGACCATAGATGCAATTAAGAAGCAATTGCCATCATGAAATAAAGTTAGTTTAGCATTACATAGGTGGACCTCAACGAAGAAACCACCCCTATAGGAGGTGATTGCTTACTATATCCATCCAAATTGGGCATTACGTGAAAACTCGCTTTGGATGAGGTTGATTGCATATTCTTTACCTTTTTCGAAGGATAAGTAAGGAAAATAGGACAAAGGACAACATACCTGGGCAACGCTAACCGGACCGTTGAAGGTCGTGCTTTGTCTTTTCAGCTTACCGATGACCATTCGCTTTGAATTATGAATGATACTGCTTCCTCTGATTGATAGGTGACTTGTGAGCTGCAATCGACTCTTGAGGCGTCCGGAATCATGTGCGCTGCATTGAGGAACCACAAACCATGTATGGTGCACGTCATTCAGCTAGCTTTAGGTGCATTCATGGATAGTCTCGATGTAGAAGGCCACACAAAGTCTTGGGAAGCCCATGAGTGCTATCAGCGATGTGGAGAGAATCAAAGCACAGACATCACAAAGAGTTACAGACTTCGAAAACATGGCAATGCTACAATCAACAAGGTGTCGGCCATGAGACTTGGTTTAGCAAAGATGATTGAAAAAGTATGCATTTCAAGATTTTGAAGCTCCTGAAACTAACCTTCATATAGAAGTGAATGCTTGCTGTATTGATTACTCTGACACCTGGCCATCAAAACAAGTTCGTTGACTGTGAGAAAGCCAAAGTCTGCATCGTGGTACTACCTGTTATGGATGTGAAGACACATTAGAATTCGACAGTGTGGTGGCTTGAGCGATCGTACCGATTACCAGAATTCACTTGCAAGTGGCTCCAGAATCCAAAATCCAGTCGATACCAGCCCCTCTGCACAACACAGCATGAATGGACCATTGTCAAGTACGTCATGGAAGTTTTGAGGCCACTCTGATGCTTGCCCCTGTGGATCTTGAAGACAATTATGGTCACATTGGATCACGTTTTCACAGTCTACAATGACATGTTTGATTATATGGATGGCATTATGCAAGCTGTAGCTACGAAAAAGACTGCATGGAAGGAAGCCTTGTACATTGCCGTGAAGTTAGCATGACAGAAGCTGTCAAAATATTATGCTCAAGTCACTCCAATGACTGGTAAGCCTCTCATTGTGGCACATATCGTCGATCTTCTCAGCAAGTTGTGATCATTTTGGAAGTGCGACAAGGGGATGGATATTAATCCTGAGGACAAGACTTCTTATACTACCCAATACCACAAGGCATTTCTGAAGAATGTGAAGAATGAATACTGTGCCAATCATATATGTGTACCGGTCAGTGAACATGATATCCTACCGAGTCACAGTCTCTTCCCCGTCTCAATGGCGTCAGGATCCACTTTATCTTCCTTTCATCGATATGATTTGTCCAGCGATGATGAAGAATCCATAACGCATAACAATTAGGCGGAAACGACACCTGGATGACTCGATCATGCTGCATCCTCGTTGAAGGCTGCCAGGCTCTATTACAAATCACCGCCTGAATTTCCAAAGAACTGGGGGTAAGTTAATCTAAATCTTAATGATTACCACTCCAACCCAATCGTGATTAACAGCACATTTTGGATACCTGATATCACCGACTGGTGGCAACAACAACTGGAAATGCACCGAAAGTACGCCAATCTCTCCAATGTGGCATGAGACCTATTCTCTATCATAACACATGGTGTCAGAGTGAAGGCCAGTTTGACCCCTGGGCAAGATGTGTTCGGCTGGAGGCAGTCAAAAACCACAGGCGAGACCCTTCCCAAAACAGTCATTCTATTCTAGTTTGCTGCAGCCAATGATGGGATATTGGCAGGCGATCACCCAGCATTGGATATGATGAACACAGAAAAAGACTGAGAAATGAAGAGGGAAGAAGAGTGAAAGAAATAGCACAGAATGGCCAAGGTCCACAACGTTTTGGAGATGTGGCATGGCAGTCCAAACCTAGCTGCTACACAGACAGGATCTAGCACTCAAAACAATCAGATGGCAGCCGTAGGATACATTTCTGAGATGGAAGAGATCGTCAGAGCATCCTGACCACACTTTCGACATCATGGTGGGGCTGCATTTACATTGTCGGAAAGATCACCTTTGCCACCAGCTTTGTCTGCAACGGACCTCCCTGGAGGACCAACTAAACTATCAAATGTTGGCCAAATCAGAAGATTCAACCGTGATCCAGTGAAAGGTGATGATGATAGTACACCTGGATGCATTTTGGACACCGAAAATTGGCTAAACTCGAATGGTGACTTGGATAATTCAACACACAGCAAAGACAATTACACGTCAGATGATGGATGTGATATAGAGCGAGACAATGGTATCGCGGACGCGGAAAGCCCAGAACAGCAGGATGTGAATGCCACACCAACTGTTCACGGATCAATTCGGCCAATGCGGAAGTCAAAGAGATTGGCTGAAATGGTGTTTGTGACTGTCAATACAATCGAAAAAATGTGGAATAAGGGAATCAAGAATGAGTAAGACAGAATGCCTCAATATATTTTACCAGCGTCTTTATGTAGCTTGACCAAGAGTTTCATTTAGAGACATATTGTGGGCCAATGGAGAGCAGTGGTTTGTAAATATCAGTTGATAAACAGATGTATAGTGGGCACAATAATTATTTCGGCAAGATATATAAACTGTAATAGTATCAGAGCGAATGGTGCAGGAATATTACTGGGCCTGGCTTTGATGCAGGTCTGAGTCTCAATATGTCAGAAAGACAATCAATATATTTAAAACATTCTGAAAACAATTATTGATGGCAGCAGACATTGAATGATCAATGTATTGAAATGAGCATCAACGGACCATCAACCATTTGTAGTAATGTAAGTATGGCATTTGGAAACTGATTTGTTCCTGTTAGGCATAACCAACGTATTGGTAGCTTGTATAGGCAAAAGAGTCAGCAGCACGGACACTGCGCCATCGTGGGAATGAGCATCAACTGAGCGTCAACAAGTTTTAGCTTTGCATCTTGGGTAATCTGATTTCTAATTGGTTGCAGACATCCATAGATGCGATTTTGGAAGCCGTTAGGAGTAGAAACAACGGCTACACACTCCGTGCTGCATCTTGAAAATCATCTTCAATGGAGAGTCAACAATTTTTGGACTTGCATATTTGGTGATCAAGGCATTGTGCTGATACTGAAGCACATAACAGAACTATTGACCGCCTCGATAGGCAAAAATACAATGTATCAAAGGAAAAACATGCATTCCATAATAATTGATATCACAAACTGGAAAAAATGCTAAAACATATTATTGGCTGTTGAATACACGATTTTGATAAGACAGTATTATCAAGCTGCAAAAACAAGAGCCTCATATGAATATATAGATGGACCCGCTGGGTGACTCTCTGACAACCTGCACAATTTGGATGGGTTGGAAGATTATCATTGAACTGCGCCCGAGCTGATGGTTCGAGTGTATTGACAACCCCGATCCTCAATGTGACAACGGTCCAGTTGTGCCCCAGCCGTGCACCCGCAGCGATGCTCAGCATCTGTTGCTAACACTAACTATCTGGTGGATGTTCCTTCATCCATCAGCAAAGCTGGATCAAGATCTTCATGATGATTGCCAACCTTGGCCAATGCATCAAGATCGAAGAACTGACCATTAGGAACAGGAGCATGGGAATACGCATATCTGGGTGGCAAATTGTGGATTTCGGAACAGTGAACTCCGTCATTGTGACCGAGTGATGTAGGTGGCGTTCCAGGCATTGGTGGCATTGGTTGTGGTTTCGGATATCTGTGTCGGTCTGGTGGCGGTGCACCAGGTACTTTGCGCCTCCAGTGTGCCTGCACATTGTTTCTTGTGCCATTTTAGCAAGGAAGGCATCCGTCCATATGGTTGTCACGAACTGTTGCCGGGTATCTCTTCATCGCAGCCTTCACCTTTCGATGCCCAGGAAACTGAACCGCCTCATCCTCTCTTCTTGGACTTCATTGGGAGGTTCATTGATAAGGTATTAGGTTTCCCTAATGCGGTGTGCATAATCCCTCCTTTGGCCATATTTGCTATATTCCAGGCAAGGCGCATGTCGGACTGTTATTGCAGTACCCTACCCCCTTGCTGTGCTATAGTAGCTGACTTGTTGAAAACCTACAAGAAATTAGTTACTGCTTCACAAAATGAGATTTGGCTATTACCTCTACCATATATGCTTCTGAAGCCTCCTCTAAGCTGTTTAAGGCCTGGTTGGTCCACTCTCGGGAACCGTCATGACATAATTTATCGCCAACAATCCCAAAGGGGACTGGATCTAGATGATCGATTCCACAGACAGTGCGGACAGATCCCGTGGTCAACAGTGGCGGTTTCCCATCATGGGCAGCTATCAATTTGTCTCATAGCACTCTACATATACCCGCCATGCAGTATATGGTTAGTTGACGGCTGTTTCCCACGATATGGATATAGTCACATCGAATTGTGTGCTGATTCTCATCCTTGCTCCTTCTGTTGTTACAGACGATATTTCAATGTGCATGCTGGGTCATGATTTGGGTGGCTGCATTCGCAGCGTTGCGGCGGACTAACTGCTGTCTGCATTGTTGCTCTGTGCCAGCGAGTGAGGCATTGGATGAACCCCCAGTCGATTGGCCTGATTCAGATCCATGCTCACCTTGCTGAGGTGTTTGGGAAGCCATCATTCGCTGGTGTGGAACAGGAGAGGAAGATGCTAACGAAAAGAAGAGGGAAATCTTGGGGATAATATACTTAGCTTCAGGTCAAGATGGAATATGTAACAGCCCACTTGCATGTTCTACTCATGATGGATCCTGCTGCGGATTTCTGCAGGCTACAGGGGTTTCCCACATTCCCTCAATTTTCAGTAAGTCGGTCCAATGTTGTAGCTTTGTTTACAGGTGTCCATAGAGGTTTACGACAGCCGATATCTCATGATTGTCTCAATTAGGCAAGAAATTCTTCGAGGGAAAGGGCATTTGGTGATGTTTGTCTCTAGAAATTCCAGGAATATTAAATGAGCTGACGATGAAAATCAAGTCATGTTGTACAGTTAGTATTAGTATTCCCATTTGGGTGATGGTCAAAATGCAGATTTTGTTTTGTTCAAGTTGATCAAACGTACCAACATCAACATAAAAGATGCAGTCTGCTTCCATATTGTACATATCTTGCACCATCCAACTTCTCGCCCAACACCAAAGTCAACGCAAACGACAATGGTGAATGCTGCGAAAACGAACATTTTGCCACTTGTTGCAGGTAAATATCGCAAATTCACAAACTGTTCCACACAACGACGTCATCAAGCAAATGAAGGCAAGAGTGGCTTGGTAGCGGAAAATGTCTGAGCCGTAAGGGCATTGCGCATCTTGCAATCTATAAAGAAGGTCATGCAGGAGGAAAGTCGAGAAATACACTAATCAAGCAACCAGGAGAATGTAACCTGCATGGACGATTGTTTTCATGGAGAAACTGCTGCAGCCAGAAAACGAGTTGAAAATGCAGAGAGACCTATTAAGCGGGAGCAGGAGGATATGAGAAGAGGTGAATACATGGGATTGACAACCAGTGAGCCCGAAAAAACGTTTGTGGAGACGATCATTGCAACCAGAGACAGTATGAGCGATCTTTCAAGTTTCAACGATGAGGATGATGGGGAAGATGACGATGATGTATATGCAGAGCTGGGCAAGCGGAGCAAAGATGACGAACCCAGCTAGGTGGTAGGCACAATCTCAAACACAGTACACTACGGCGTGGAGAGATGTTGGTGGAAGTAATAGAAGCTTGACGAATTGACACAGCTGGCATGGGGGGATGCTGCCGATCATTTCTGTGAAAGAGATAATAAGTATGGCATGACTGAATTGCAGTTTATGGCAGTCATTGAACCACAAATGGACCAAGTCGCAGCTGCACCTGCACCTAGACCATCTGGAGAGCTTATACAGACAATTGATATTGCCCCTGGAATATTGCGAATGACACAATGGACATCTCGACCTGGAAGTAGTCATATGCTGATACATTCCAGTAAGCCACGGTGAAACAATTGCGTACTGTCTCGTTTGCTCGAGGCGAAGCCCGACTCATTACTGATCAAATAAGGGAATATTGTTGAACCTGTATGCTTTGCCACCGTATATTGCCTCCCTAGCTAATCATCCTATAGACATCGTATTCGGCAAACGAAATGGTGATGGCTGCTGCGTCGCCGGAGGAATAGATAGCCAAACTGATATTGTTGACTGTAAATCTAGTTGAAAAGGTATCAGTGTGCCAATTTGGCTACGTGTTAGCTTTTTCTTGATTTCAGTCACCTAATTGTGAGACATTATAATTCGTCTGTGCATGTGCAAGGGTCGTATGTGCCATGCAAAAGAATTAGACTTCAAATCAAACTGCAGGACAACCAATCAACACAACATCGTCTAGCCTGTTCCTGCTACGAGTGACAGCAATAACCACATTAGTGACAAAATTTACTAACAAAATTTAAGTGAGTGATGCCATACAAGTCATAGAAGGAGTGGTCAATGCATGATATCAACCTGTCTGAATGACGACCATCTTGCTGCATTCACCCAGGCATCCATCTTCATAACTCTTTACTCAGACCTGGCGGACATGGTTGAGATTTTGAAAATTGCTTGTGCTAGGTAATGGAAATCGAGGAGAAGGGGCTGTATGAGGAAATGTGTGGAAGTTGGGCTGTATTGATCCAACACTATTAGAAAGATCTGCATGCCGTAAATTGCCGGCCAAAAGTGCAGGGATGTGATAGGGCTATGTCATCCATCTCTCAGATAACATGTAAAGTGGTGGATCAGAAATCGAGAGGCCACGAAGCGTCTGAATGCAAATGATCACACATTGAAACGCCATATTAGTAGTCAATAATGACTATATGATATGTAGCATACAATTATTGAGAGTACAATGACTGTTAGGATGTGTTTAATCAGAGCGTCAACAAAGCGTCAATGATTTTTCATCTTACACTGTTGGTAATCAAAGTGCCGCGTAGTAACATCCTGGGAAGTCACAACTATTGGTAGTCTCTATAGGTAAAAATGCAACTGACACGCTCGTTGCCCCATCCTCAAAATGAGCGTCAACAGAGCCTCAAGGATTTTTGGCCTTGGATCTTGGCTAATCCAGGCTCTGTGCAACGAGATTAATCCACAATCAATGTATTGGCAGCCTTTCCAGGCAAAAATTCTTGCAACGACATCACCACTATCTTCTAGAACTGAGCGTCAACGGAGCGTCAATGATTTTTGGTCTTGTAAGTATGGTAATTGAAATGTGATTTGTTCCCAGTTATTCATAACTGATGTATTGAAAGCCATTGTAGACAATACAGAAATTTATGTGGTCACCACCCAATACTGAAGATGAGGGTCAACCAAGCTTCCACAATATCTCATCTTACATCTTCGCTAATCAAAGTATTGTTGTGTGGCAATAATTGCGATACGAAGTAATGCGAGTCGATTAAACCAACACAGTGCACGACATGTAAGTTACCCTATCATGAAATGGAGCGTCCACGCAGCGTCACCATTGTCTAGTCTTCCAGTGTGGGTACAGTAGGCAGCGTGCGGACATATGAGCTCATTACAGAACTTTTGACTGCGTTTCTAGGCAAAAACACAACATATAAAAGAAGAAACATGCATTCCAAAACAATCGATATTGCAAACTGCAAAGCATGCAAACAGAGATTATTGGCTGTTGAGTACGAGATTTTGATAAGATAGTATTATCAAACAGCAAAAACAAGAGCTTTATATGAATCTACAGATGGACCCACTGGGTGACCTACTGACAATCCAAACAAATCAGACTGGTTGCGAGATTTCCATCAAACAGTCCCCACATTGACGGTTCGGCTTTAATGACCACCTGGACCACACATCTGGCAACGGCTCAATTTCGACCCGGCCACGGACCCGCAGAGAGGGTCCAGAACTGTTGCTAACACTATGCGGGTGTCACTTCAGCAACATTTTTAGGTGTTAAGTATTCTTCATCATTGCTGGAGAAATGATATGGATCAAAAAAACATTGGACAGATCCAGAAGCCGTTGAGGAGGGAATGACATTGTTGGTCAGTATGCGTTCAGGTTTCATGACGGGCAAACGTCCATGTTTGGCACAGTATTGATTCTCCACCTGATTCAGAAACACCTCTTGGTATTGGGCATTTTAAGAAGTCTCGTCCTCAGGATTGATATCCATTCCCATGTCCCCTTTCCTAAATGATCGAAACTTGCAGAAATGATCGAGGATCTGTGCTGAAATGCGATGTATACCCGTCGTTGGGGTAAATGCAGCTTAGTATTGTGACAACTTCTGTCGCGCATACCTCAGGGTGTAGTAAAGGTTTTACTTCCGTTGAGTCTTCTTCATACCTAAAGCTCACAAAATGCCATCCATATGATCAAACATGACATTGATGACAATGATACTGTGATGGACTGTAACGGTATGCCTCTTTGACATCCACAAGGCCCAGTCCCAGATTGGTGCTAAATTTTCCATGTCATCCTTGACGATGGTCCATGTATCCAGTGTTATGAAGAGTGGCCAATGATCGCTGCATTCTGGATGTGTGAGCCACTTGCCTGTCAATTGTCGTGATCTGTAGGCTCGCTCAAGCCACTCCAGTGTCAAACTCCAACTGGTTTTCACATCCATAACAGGTAGTACTGCGATTTCTACTTGGGCAATTGGACTGTCAACAAACGCGTTTCAACGACCCGGTGTCAGTGTAATCAATGCCCGCAGCATTCTCTGCCATCTGAAGGTCAATGTCAGGACTTTCATAATTTCTCGAAATACATACTTTCTCAATTATCTATGCTAAACAAGGTCTCATGGCGGACACCTTCTTTCTTCTAACATTGCCCTCTTTTCGGAATCTTTGACTCTTCGCAATGTCTATGCTGTCATTCTCTCCACATTGCTGATCATGCTCATGGGCTTGCCAAGACTTGGCGTGGCCTTTCACACTGACGCTGCTCATGAATGCACCTAAAGCCATGTATATGACAAGCGCCAGGCATCGTATTTGGTTTGTCATTGAAGTGCAATCAATACAGGAAGCCTCAAGGGTTCATTGCAGTTCCCAACTCATCAAGTAATTTGTGGAAATATTAGCAGTTGTAATTCAAAGTACACGGCAATCCTTGAGCTCAAAACGATCAAGAACTTCCTTCAAATGTATCGCTAACCTTGCCCAGGTAGGTTGGCCCTTCATTTATCATCTGCAATTATCATTTGAAATATGGGAAAAATAGGTAATCAACTTCATCGGAAGAGAGTTATACTTCTCCCAATGACCAACGATGATCCAGATAGTAAGCAATGAGCGATGCGATGGCCATTTTGTTCGTTGATGTCCACCTGTCCAAACCTAAACTAACTTGATTTCTTGAGAATAACAGCTTCATAATTGCATCCACTGTCAGTGAGTAGTTCCTGCGGAGAAAGTCACTATGGGAGGTGGCAGACAGTAGCACCAGCTCGCTTCTTAATGCTCTATATGAGTGTCATACCTCTACGTTTGATATAGCCCTCCATTGTATATGAGCCGAAAGATATCCTAACATGAGGCGGCGATTCCCGTTGTCATTTTGAAATTTGGAAGTTACAAATTTCGCAACTGCCAGTTTGGAGCAGTTTGTCTCGCAATTCAGTTAATATACATAAACATCATTGTTGAATCAGAATTTCCTTTGGGTACTTTCTATTGTAATTCCTTGACTCCTTTCTTGTCTTGTCAGTATGGCCAAAGATGATTCTTTGACCATTGAACGACTGAATACAGTACCTTCGGACTCTGTGAATTTGTTTAACTTTACAATGTGCGCATCTGCCTGCAAGTGTTGTCCCATTGAGCTGGTCCCATGATCTGATGGATGGCAAAGAACTGAATGGCAAACAATACATATGATGCCTGGGCTGCCAGTATCCTCAATTCCGCAGTGCTAATACTGACACAATGCACAAGCACATCTACAATTATTCCGAGCAACAGAACGCTTCAAGCCCACATTCATAGAAGCTCCCCAAATATCGAATATGGTTCCTAAAGTAAGGCCGCTATATTCCCGAATAAAGGGATATTCATTTTTCGGAGAAAGCATGACGTTTAGCATCGAGGTGGTTAGAGATTTTGTACCCGACACGGCAGTAAAAATTTGAAATCTGGGCAATTCGACTTGATAGACTGTCAAAGGTTACATTATAGTCAAGTAGAAAGCTGGTTCTTAAATATTGACTCTTGAGCTACAAGCAATACAATAGTCATATCTGTGAGACATTGCATACATATTTGTGATGGTGTATACAATAACATATTGCAATGACTAACCATTGCAAATTGAATTTAGGAACAATGTAATGCAGTTCGTTGCTGTGTAGCTTACTGAGCCACCATGGGAACTGTTGACCCTCCATTGGAGCTCATTTTTGGAAGGCAGTAGTGATAACGGCATCAGCATTTTCGCCCATACAGGTGGCCCATACTTCGTATATGGATTACAGCTGTTGCATAGCCCTTTGATTATCCAAGATGCAACACCAAAATTTGTTGATGCTCCGGTGTCGCTCATTTTCAAGAAATAGTAGCGATATTGCCACAGGCATTTGTGCGCATAAAGGCAGCCAATACTTTGATTACAGATCAATGCCACTGCATATCCCTTTGATTAATCAAGATACATGACCAAAAATTGTTGATGCACCTTTGAAGTGAATTTTTAGGAGGTGGAAGCGATATCATCAGCAGCATTTTTACCCATAAATGCAGCTGATACTTCAATTATGGGTTGACCCGGTTGCATAGCCCTTTGATTATCCAAGATGCAAGACCAAAAATTGTTAACTGTGTGTTGACACTTATTTTTGGGAGGTAGTAGCGATATTGTCACAAGCATTTTTGCACATAAAGGCGGCCAATACTGCAATTATAGGTTAATGTCGTTGCACAGCACTGCAATTATCCAATATTCAAGACCAAAAATTGTTGACGCTCTGTTGACGCTAAGTTTTATGAAATAACAGCCTCTTTGTCTTGAGCAGTTTTACATATAAAGGCTGCCAATACATTGATCATGTCTCACAGCAAGCAATGATTGTTTTTATATTTGGACTCACCAGGCCAAAGATTGTTCATGCACCATTGACGCTCATTTCTAGGATGGTGTAACAAATGTGTCACTTACCTCTTTACCTATACACACTACCAGTTGTTCCCATGTGGGAGATGTCATCGATTGGAAGCAGTCAAAAACCATAGGCGAGACCCTTTCCGACAAAGTTGCAGTCATGCAGTTTGCTCCAGGCAATACAGAATATTGGTAACAAGTGATGCAGCATAGGATACGACGAAAACTACAGATGACTTTAAAAGTGAAGAGAGAGGCGGAGGAAAGAACATTTCATCGAATGGCCAAGGGCAACCACTGTTTCAAGCTGTGGCAGCGCAGCCGACACAAAGGAGGGAGAGAGCAGGAATCTCGCGCACAAAACGAGTAGCTGACAGCTGTAGGATGCATTTCAGATACTGAAGAGATCATCAAAGCATCCTGGTCACTCTTTCAACAGGATGGTGCGGCAGCATTTAAATTGTCAGAAAGATCTCCTTTGCCACAAGCTTTGTCTGCAAAGGATCTCCCTGGATGACAAACTCAAGTAATAAATGTTCTCCAAATATGAAAAATCGACGGTCATCCAGCCGAAAGGTGATGAGGATTGTACACCTGAAAGAATTTCGCACACTGAATATTGGCTTTACTGGAATGGCAACTTGGATAATCCTAATTACCACATGGATTATCCAAATGACAGCAAAGATGATTGGGAGGCAGACATTGAATCCAATATAGAGGTAGAAAATGATTCAGGGATCCTGAAAACCTAGAGCAGTGGGATGCGCATACTGCACAAAATGTTCCCAGATTGATTCCACCAACACAAATGTCAATGTGCAAGGCCGAAAAAGGGATGGTTACAGTCAATGCAACAGAAACGAGGAGGAATAAGGAAAATTAGAAAAAGTAGGACAGAATGCATGATTATGTTTCTCCAGGTTCGTTACATGGCTTGATGGAGAATTGCGTTTGAAGATATATCATTGGAGAACAGTGCGCAGTCGGATGTGAATCATGGTTGATAATCAGAAGCATAGCGGGCGAAATGAATCATTTAGGAAGATACATAAATTTTATTAGATTGAGAGCGAACAGTGCAAGAATATTACTGGGCTTGGCTCTGCCAAAGGGCCGATTCTCAATCAGTCAGAAAGGCCACCGAGATGTTCAAATCATTAAGAATGCAATTATCAATGGCAGTAGATCTTGAATGGACAATACATCAAAATGACTGTCAATGGCGTGTCAACAACTGTTGGTTTTGTGAGTAAGGTAATTGAAAAACACTTTTGTTGCGTTTATCCATAACCAACATTTTGGCCGCCTTCATACACAAAGGAGATAGTGACACTATTACTAGCCAATTCTGAAAATAAATGTCAACGGAGCGACAACAATTTTTGGATTTGCATCATGGGTAATCTACGTGGTGATTGGTTGCAGACATCCATAGATGAGATTTTGGCGTCCTTTACGGGCAAAACAAAAGCGACGTGCTCCCTGCCCCATCCTGAAAATAAGCGTCAATGGAGCGTCAACAATTTTTGCCTTTGCATCTTGTGTAATCTCTGTGTCGCTTCGAGGCAATGATTCATATACGGAGTAATAGCTGTATTTCTGAGGCAAACCAGTGCATGACCTTGATGTTGGCCCATCAAGAACATGAGTGTCAACTGAGCATCAACAATTTTTGTTTTGCATCTCGGGTAATCTAGGCATTGCTTAGTGGCAATAATTCATATATGAAGTAATGGCGTCCTTTTCATTGTAAAACAGTGCATGATATCTACTTCACCGCATTATGGAAATGAGCATCAATGCAGCGTCAACAATTATTGGTGTTGTATATTGGGTAATCAAGGCATCACGCGGATAGTTGAGCACATAATGCAGCTATTGACTGCCTTTTGAGGGAACAATACATAAAATAAAAGGAGAAACACTAATTCTAAAATAATCAATATTACAAACTGCAAAACATGCAATAACAGACGACTGGATGTCGAATAATTGCTTTTGATTAGATACCATTATTGTATATCAAAAACAAAAGCATCATATGAATAGACAGATGGACCCATGGTGTGACCTGCTGGCAACCTGCCCAATTCACACATGTTGGGAGATTTCCATCTAACCTTACTCGAATTGAAAGTTTAGGTGTATCAATATCCCGGATTGCCCATGTGCCACTTGATCGGTTTCTACCTGCACCCAGATCCGGATGGACCATCCAGGACCGTTGCTAGCACTAATCACTTCTTGTTCATGGCCTAATACTAACCCCACAGTGCAAGCTTAGATTTCCATTCTTTGTCTGACCTATAGACACCATCCTCTGGAATCTTACCAGCAATTCTACCGCAGGTGCCAAACATTTCACTGTAACCTAGTTTCCATTCGCCACACGACCGCAGGTATACTTCCTCACCTTGCGAATAAGGGCCATTGTTCAGATCCATTTTAGTCTTGGCATGCCTCTAACGCTGGTGGGATTTCCTTCATCCTGTTAACATTTTCATCGCATGCAGGGATAATATTCAGTTTTCGTAGGGTTATATATTGAATTACATTGCCATTGTGTTCTGTGATATATAGAACCTAATGTCTGATTAAGCAAATTGCAATATCTGCGGATTTTGGCGTTATATAGGAACTATTCCCCATCTTCTAATGCCTCTCATATGAGACTGCCACAGTCGCTTGTTCTGCAGCTACCATTGGAAAGATCAGTTACTGGCTGCGTTCATCGAGTTAAGTAGCAGGGCATGAACACCCTTGCCAGTGGCAGTGAAGGTGTATAGATACCACTGGAGAGTGGTTGCCATTAAACAAACAAATGCAGGTGACATTTAGGCCAGAAACGGTGAATTTTTGATGACCTGGGATTTGTTTGCTGTGAAAAATGAGTCGTAAATGGTAGTGTGAGCAACAGTTCCAGACTCCCAGGTTGGGTCTGGTTGCGGTTCCACCCGAAACCAGCCCATTGCAATGAGTCTTACTACACAAAAAACCTGAACTGTTGGAAATGGGCCGGTTTCATCTCCAAACACCTGGCATTTCAAGATCCCAATTTTGGCTCCAATTAAGTATCTGAGTTCTGATCGTATCGTGACATGATCAATACGCAGATTGTGCACTGATGGCCGCCGTTTCAGCTCCTGGTGCCAGATTAGCGATCGGACTGATAGTTGTTCAGTCGCTCTCTAGAACCCGCGAATTTTACATATGATATGGCGTTATTTCACCCAGAGTCAACGAATATTGTTCTGATCGCAAATCTGAAACCGGGAGCTCGAGGAGCTGCTAAAACTGCACAATCTACATATTGATCATGTCATGACACAATCAGAACTCAGACACTTATTTGGAGCAAAAGGTGCAGGAACCGTAGAATGGAACCACAGTCCGGTTTCAACCACGCCAAAATCTGACGGGTGTCTGCCCTGTTCTAGTAACATCCCGGTGCAGGTCACCCAGTTTGGGTTGGTTGGCGGTTCCAGAGGCATGCCAAGGCCTATGTTTTGGTTCCAACCCGGCCCGAAGCCAGCTACCCCACACCAGTTGTTAACACTAGTGAATGGCAGGGGCAATGTAGCTGCTAATATATGGCTCTGTGCGAGTTCGAGGATAAATATCAGTAATATTCCTCCCACAGGATTGTTGCTATCTGCCTTGGAATCTTGTTTATCAAAGATGTATTGTACTTTGTCAAGTAGGCATCAGAGCTTGCCCTTCCACTGCCAGACCTCCATCTCCAGGAGTCGATATAACTTGTTCAGTGCGAAGAAGATCTGTAAGACTACAGGGCGTTGCATGGACCATCGATATCCTCTGCTCTGTACCTGAAGGTATACATTTGTACAAAAGCAAGTCAATGGGTCTTGCATACACTATGTATTCAAGCTCCAGATGATAGGTGACACCATCATTGAATATCCACAATCCTCAGTCCTGTGTCAATGAAGTGGCAGCCATCTCATCTGTATATGTCAGGAAGGGGTTATTGAGCAATATATTCCACCTCATCATTATAGATGCTTGTTCAGCAACATGTCAGACCAGTGGATTCTTGAACTGGTTAATACCTCTCATACTGCTGTCCTTGTTTTGTCTTGTTTTCCACCCATTGTTCTGAATGAGTATCAGTGGCAGCAAAATTCTGTAGAGATCACTGAGTACTTGAATGGAAGGTCACAGGTATCAAGGCTCTCTCACTAGAATTATTGTATTCCTTGGAACTGACAGAGCTAGATGTCTCCACTCACTGGAAAGGTTCCGCCAACAGCTATGCCGAGGGGGAGACTGTCAAGTGTGTCATGCCTACTTTCAGTAAGCTTCATTAGTAAAATGTATTTCAGTCACTGGGAGTCTGCAGGAGTGTCTGAGAGGATGTGGAGAGTAAACTTAGAAGCATGAATCTCAGGGAAGTATCATACCCTAGGAGGGCATTTCGGCTGTATTTCAGAGTGACTGGGATCCCTGAAGACTGGTACAGAAGTACCATGGGAGTCATTGTGTTAAGTTTGGGAATATGCCGGAGCAATAGAGACAACTTTGGCAGCAGATGGGAGTATTGCCATGCCAATATGGGAATCAGAAACAAACTCTGACAGATACCTGTGATCTGAAGAAAAATTATTGAAAGGGTTGCAGGTGTTGTCTAATCCCCTCCAGATATACACGAGGAATCGATTGCCCACAATGCTGAACATCATAGATGTATTATTGTTCATTATCACTTCTGAATCACAGTAGTGATCTCCTTCTTCAACAGTGTATTTTTTGCCTCACTACATTAAGGAATGAAAGAAACTGGTGAGTGATTCAAACATGAACATAGTAACACCAAAACATTATTCTGACTGAGCGATCGAATGTTATCAATCAAATGTGGTGTCACTGTTCTGGACTATTTCTCGCGCAACATCAGGGCTGACAGATGCAGGAACACATAATTCATCAACGGCGCAAAGAAGCTGGAGGTACTCCATGTATTGGCAGATTATTTTTACCAGGTGAGTGGATGAAATTAAATTCCAATGTTGTTTGGCTTGATTTGTGATATTGAACCAAGGTGTAATGAGATGTTTCCTAGTTGCAAATCCAATGGGGGTTTGAAAGACAATATGATATATTCCGATGAAAAAGGGGAGCAACTAACAGGAATACTGGAGTGCCAGATGAGGAGCGCTGTGTGGAGAATGGGAGTACACAGAAGGTGCCGGAGGAGAGTGGAATGAAAAAGAAGAGTGCCGTATCTATGCTGAGGATAGCCGACTGGGATAGGGGAACACCCAGACTTGAGAAGGAGTCCTGAAAAGGGGGGGGAAGAGGTGTGGAATGCACTAGAGCTGTGCCAACTGAAGGCTGAAGTACACTGATGAGGATTCAGGAGCACCGATACTAGCAGATGAGTGCTGAAATGAGGCGGTAAGGAGTGAAGAATGAAATCGAGTAATGCCAAATCTCGGATGAGAAGCGCGCACAGGGAGTGTGGAGTGCCTGGACTTGCAGAGGTGTCCTGAACAGGGGGGGGTCAGGAGTGTAGAAAGAAACAGAGGAGCGCCAATCAAGGCAGAGGAACACCAATGAGAATTGAGGAGTGCTATCCCAGTGGAGGTATGCTGAAAATGAGGAGGAGGGGTAACCAGTGCTGCGTGTAACATAGAAACAACAATCCAGACCAGGGAGTGCTGGTGGGAATTAATTAGTTTCCATCGCAAGCTGTGGAGTGCCCAAAGGGGAGTATCAAGTGTGGCATGAAATAGAGGAGTGCCAATTCTGACTGAGAGGATTAAGGAGTGTCTATCCCAGTGATGGAGCACTGAAAGAGGAGCAATTGACCATGGGATGAAATGGAAGAGCTTCAATCTAGGCTGAGGAGCACCAATGGGAATGGAAGAGTGCTTATCCTTGGGAAGGAGTGATGCCAGGGGGTATCAAGTGGCACATGAATTTGTGATTGATGAGTGCAGTGGCGTCTTGAGTAAACCTTATCAGAGGGGATGGGCAACTGGTACCTTGGTATTCATCTTGTGAAGACATAATCATGGCCATCATTTCCCTGGCATACTCAGATAGCCAACAATGAATGGCTGTAGCTGCCAGTGCTAAATACTGTGCAACAAGAGGATGGAAATACAGGGATATAATTGGCTGGCACCCCAAACTGATGGCAGCAAACAAAGTATGACAATAAAATAGATCATGCTCTTCCATTCTGGTGAAACCTGATTTCTTATCATCCACAACCTTTGAGAGGTAAGCATCTTCGAATGGGAGCTCCTTCACCTGGATCCGAAGGTCAGTCTTGGAGTCCAAATCCACCCAGTCAGTTCAAAACCACCTTTCAATGTGCCCCATCTGCCAGCTGTTCTTGTATCGTTGGTATCTTCCCTCTTCACTCCGTACACTTCGGGGAGTTGTCAATATCATAAACTTGATTGAGAAGCATTAAACAGAATCAATGACTTATGGCTTCTCATTATTGCAAATCTATTTTGAGTGATGCACAACTGGGCAATGGACACTCAGATAGTGATCTTATATGAGCACCTGCCAATGCCCACTGACCATCCACAGCATCGAGAGGTGATATCCAAGCTGCTTAACCATGGAGTATTTGTCATCGGATAAGATTGGCCAAGTAGTCTTCATGCATACAATTTCGATCATGAATCTGTTTGCTATCTCACAACTAGCCTTTTGGTATTGGAGAACATTTTGACCTCTACTGGCCTAGGGTTGTTGAGCATTCTTGTCTCGACTAGACTGGTGTAGTGGCAGCACCTGGGCAGATGGTGCACAGTCAGACTCGGATAACTTGTTGAGGATGGCTGACATTGCCACTTGAGCAGTGGTGGTGGTGGCATTCCCTCATCTCGATTTGGACAATTTGGAAGTGGAGGGGTTGCAATGACAGTATTTGCACAGCTTATTTTCTTTGCCAGTGGAACCAGTGTTCCTCGGAATGACATCTCCATGTATGTTGGGCCCTGGAGCAGGACCTCCAGGTGATCGGAATCATCTTCTTGCATGTCACATACTAATGTAGACTCTCTGGTGTCACTTTCGTCATCACCAATCTCCTGTGCAGTAATGTCATCCTGCTTTTTCAAAGATGTCAGGGACATTGGTAATCCACAATACAATGCACAAAGACAGATAACTGGAAGGCAAATGTTTCATAGACAATGAAGATTTGCTGAATTCTTGAACATGAGTGCTCTCTCAAGGTGTGCATCTTGATTCGTCTGTGAACAGTATATCCTTACCTGGCTGTGTGTTGGTTCCATTTGCTGCAATGAAGATACCAAGTTTGAGAATGTGGAAGAGAGTGTATCAACAGTAAATATAAGTTAAAGTGCAATAGATTAAGGGGAAAATGGTGTCAGAAGTTGCACATAGAAGAGGAGGATGCAATTCGAGGTGCACCTTGAATGGTTCTGACATGATGACTTCAAAGATTTATATGAATATGGAGGATGCCAGTCCGGTGTTGCAATTGATGATTTTGTCAGGTATGCCAGAATAGATGGAGTCCTAATGCCCCAATGTCAGCATCTCCTATCAGAAATACTCTATCTGGAGGGCAGAATGGTAGGTTGGCTAAAGCCAATGAACATAGGATAGAACCAGACGTACCGGAAGACATCTCGCGACATTCACCAACCCATGGTGATGGCCAACTGGAGCACTGACAACCTGAATCAAAACATGTGCTGCTACATATGACTCCTCTGAATGTAGTATATATGAGTGAAAATTGGAGCATTTGAAGTGACCGTGTGGCATAGGATTGAACCAGCATTGATAACCTGATGAACTCGACAGATTTCGGATCTTGAGAGTGATGGATGACATCCACTGGGTGAAACCAAGTTTGTTATCGATTGAGGAGGAATATGGATTTCGGTTTGTGCAGTATTCCTTGAGAGGACACAGATATTTTCGCGATGTTAGATTGAATTAGACTGCTGTAGCTAAGTTAGCAGTCGATAAGGTAATATTGTATGCATAACTTCCCTCTCATGCATTCATCTGGGCTGTAGCTGCAGATTACCCTTCACAACAACATTGCAGTTGATGTTGTAGGGAGAGAATTTGGTATACAAAGAAGAGATGCAGACATAGGGAAAGAATTGTAATGTATGAGAAATGATTCAGATGTAATCTTATTGATTCAAGCACTCGTCAATGACAAGATTGCTAACAAATTGGTCATAACCATTCACTCCCATCCTCATTGTGTGGCTAATATCTTGTACATTGCACACCATTAAATGACATATTCATTGTGAGTCTCACGACTACAATGTTGGCTTAAAATACATGTTGTGGATGCAAGCCATATGCTACAATGGAATGAGTGCATATTGAGATGTCATCTCACAGCAGCCAGAGGAATAATGTTTCAATGCATGCAGTGCCAGGAATTGAAGTGCTCCAAAGTTTAACTGGCGGTGCTTGGGTTCACTGGCTGGTTCTTGGAAGCTTACATTACTCTGACAGTAATTTGCACTCTTTGAAGCTGCCTTGTCTTAACTCGAGATTTCAAGATTCTCTCTTTTCAAATGTCTCTCTTAATGGAAATCAGTTTACATAATCCAATTTCAAATACTAGTTTTGGTGGCCCAACCATACATTTAGTCAGAATCCAATTAAGACTGCATTCAAAGCATTGAGCTGTTAGAACTCATTGAATCTGTGCGGTATAAGTGTGAGCGGGAGTAGCTGGCCCTCTTGAAGAGTTGCTGAGCACGATTTGTTTTTTCAGATTCTGGCTCTGATGCTGCAGCTCATTTGATGGAGTGTAAACTTCCAGAAGCTTTTTTAGGATTTTGAAGCATATATCCAAACATACTACTTAGTCAATATCAAGTTAAGTGGGGTTACTAATTGGCCAGGTCGGTGCATATACAGTTTAGTTCAGCAGGGCAACCTTCCTCCAACGGACAGATCAGATGGAGCTGAATGTTCGACGCTTATCAGTGGTAGCTGTCACAAAACAATGATGTATGGATTCATATATTCACTGAGGCAGAGCAGCATTTGCTGCCTGGACCAACATGTACCATGGCTTGATGGATAACAATCCTTGTGCACAGCATCCACTGATTCACAGCTGAAGTAGACATGATGAGAATGGATAAAGTAAGACATACTGTGCACAACAGCCTAGGGTGCATCCACTTCAGTGGCTGATTTGTCACTTGTGTGGCATGCCTGGGATGGAATGATACAACAATAATGAGTTGCAGGGTGTCGAAGTTGGCTTTATAGAAATGGCTGAGCCACATTCTATACTGGATTGCAGATCTCAGGTGTATCTGAACTTCAATCATACATGATGAAATATCCTTCAGTGACAATGGCAGTTGAGCCACCAATATCCAAGCCATGTCTCAGCATCCGACTCTCAGGGATGCAAGTGTATGGTCTGCATCAACTTGTTTGAAATTCCTGCAAAAGCTGGATCTGTCATAACGGGACTCAAGACATATGCTAAGAATTCTCCATTGCACTATCACTTCAATCATATGCTACCAAACGCTGGGGCATTACGACAAATTTGCGAGTCTGTCTCTCATTTCCTGACACAGCTACTCAATACCGGCTAGACTGACTTGATTGCCGACTGTGAATGGCAAATTTGCAGTGCTCAATCTCTCATAACAGAACTCATCGCACATGTTGACGATTCTCTGGTGAACCTGAACATGAACAATGTATGCATTTCGAATTCATCTGACTTCACGATGAGAACGTGGTCTCAAATGTCCGATGCACCTCACATTCCCAACTGACTACTGATTGAAAGCCCATCTCGGTCTCATCCTGAAATTTACACATATGTCATTTATCATGAGATCGGCCAGCTGGGAAGCTGTAATACAGCAAATCAATTTACATCATCTCTTATTGGTCATTAATAATAGTCAACAATCCCAAAGACTTCCCACTCTAGCCATTTCTGATTTAAGATACAACAATTCCGACATTGGAACTTTGTATTACTTCAAAATGACACTGAGAAAAGTTTCATTCATTTAGTTCAGTGTGCCTTGTAAATGACCTTTTCTTCATTTGTATCAGTTAAGAAGATTAGAATGGTTCAATGTCTCAAGAAGAGTTTCTTGATGACGCAGCCTAACAATCTAGGATGATGGGTAATCAGACTGCGACATGACTTCATTTTCTGTCAGCCACTTTGTACAGTGCTCAGGCAACTTTAGAAACTGGTATATCATCCACATTGTAATGTTCGGTCGACTCACAAAACTAAGCAGTAATCCTGTGTGGGTTACTCCCGACTGCTGGTGGAGATCGCTTGCATAGATATGATACCCAGCAGGACCTGTACTTAGTAGCGATGTGTGTTGCACTCAGCTTTGCCCTTGCCAGACAACTTGTACAACTGCCTGCTGCTGCTCATTCAATACCCAGTACATCTGAGCTATCAGTGCATTGTGTGATGTTGTAGGGTTAAGGCCAGTCCCGCCCACTTTGGGTGTAGTTATGAATAAAGATGGATTTCTTCAATGCTGGAATTTGAACTGCATTTCTGTGCGTCATTCATTGTCCATTTCTGTATACATGTGCAATATATCGACATGATTCGCAACATACTTGGTTAGCCACCACTTCTATTGAAGAATTTGGCCAGGAAGAGGACAAATAGCACTGCCTTTGGTGGATGAGGTGCACTGGGGAGTGCAGTTGAAATTTCTCTCTGGTTCCAGAAGAAGCACGTCTCTTGATGTGTCATATAGGACGCGAATCGGATTCTCGGTGGGTTTGTTGACACAAAATAGCCGAAATGGCTCTCTCTGCCATTGGAGCATCAGAGATTCGACCCAAGTCCAAATGGGGCATTCATTGTACCATTTCCGAAAAGCATCACTGCGATCCTTGATTTTTCCCAGCACTAACACAAATCATGCTAGCAGCCATCCATACATCCTTTATGCTCCTGTGGCACCCAGTGAAGTGTATCTCCCCTCCAGGGTCTTCAAATTTTGTTGCTCATCGTTAGTGGACACGAGATCAAAGAGGTGTGCAGACTCTTTCAGTATCCAAACAAGTGGTTTTACATCGGCTAGGTTTGATTCAGACTGCATCATTATCATGCAAGACTTTCCAATCTGTATCATGCGGTACGCTGTATCTTGTTGAGCTCCTTTGTCTTCAGTTGGGATAATATGCATGAAACATTTTCAGCGCAACAAGAGGCCACTGCGCTATGCTTTTCCATCACAGGATCATCCTTGGGATCTTCAGGTGCACCTGAAAACAGCCACATCATATAATAACACCAGTTATAGAGTAAATGGAATCCTGGCGTAGTTGTGACTATAAGAGTGAATACATTCCTCGCTTTGATCATAATTTGCCAACCCACACTGAGTTTAGTCATGTACTGATAGAACTTATCCCAAAATCCGAAACTCCATGAAAAGTTTGAAAGTTGGCTGCGGCTGGATGGTATCGCTATGGTTGGTAAGTTATCATATGAAACAAGGTGGATATTCCATAGGTTCTCCGGCTTATCAATGCTGGGGTACAGATTGTGGGGGCTGAGATTCGCATTCTCGAGGTGGAAAAAGTCGACCACTTTGGAAGCGTTTCGATATGTCAGCTGCTTGAAGACACTATTGAATGTCTCCGCCACTCCTGGCATTGTCACCCCCAGGATTGGTTTCAGAGCTGAAGTAAGTGCTGGATCCCCCAGAGTTAGAGGCATCTGGATCCCTAAAAGGCCACGGGGCACTGAATTCGGTCTCTGCAATTGATGCCACTCCCATTGTGCAGCGATAATCCCCGCATGGCCATTCTGCGCCACATTCACCCACTCCACGAGGGTATTCACTGGTAAAATTGATGTTGGTAATCATATGACAACCTTCTTAGTCAGCAATTTGCATATTATAGCTGCTGCTCCTGAGGTAAAATTCTTCCCAAGACCCATATCATCTGCCACCAGTGCTCTGGGCATATCTGAATCTGAAACCCATCTCATCACAATGAACTTTGTTGCCCAAACCTGGTGTCCTAGAAAGTTTCTTCCGGGCACGCCTGGAATGAGATACATCTGGGAAGAGATTAGGTCAGCTTTCGAATGGCGAATCTGTCAGGAGTTCAGCAGCCAGGCTTCCTCAACAAGACACTGGCATTCAAATTCGTTGTTCATTGTACTGAGAATACTATTGAATACTGAACTACTATTCGCAGGAGAAATAATCTCATTACTGGTGTGAGCAAAGGTTCCAGCTAACCTGGTTGCGGTCTGGGTTGGAACCAAAACTGTGGCCTCAATTTGGTTCGGGAACCACCAAGGAACAGAACCGCCCGATGATGAGCAGTTGCAAACTCAAACTGCACCTAAAACTTTGCTTTTTGGCCAGGTTTCGCATACAACTGAGCCTCATTTTTGTAAATTCAGAACTGTGGCTTCAACTAGGTATTTGAGTTCTGGTTGTATCACAATATGATATATACATAAAAGCTGCAGTTTTGGATGGTCTTTCACCTCCTTTGCTCTAATTGGCAGCCTGATCAACAATCATTGAGCAGTGGCAAAAAACACCCAATCTTGTGCGTTATTTCACAGCCGCTCGACAAATATTGATCTAACCGCAAATTGAACGCCAGGAGGGCAAAGAGCATCCAGAACTGCATCTTGTACGTGTATATTAGATTGTGATACGATCAAAACGGAAGTCCATAGTTGGACCTAACTATCTAAGTTTGCAAAAATGTGGAGCCGGCCAAAAAACCGTGGCTTCGGCATGATTCGGTCATTTGATGAGATGAATCCTATTGCAATGGTGCCAGTACCATTCCAACCCGCACCCTGAACCGAACCGCAAATTTGGAACCGTTGCTAACACTATTGGTCACCATTCTCCGCTTCCTTGTTAACCTCCCATGCACCTCTATCTGCCTTCTTTCAGTCCTCAATGGTCTCTTTCAGTTGCTCCAATGTAGGCTGGGCGGATGGGCTCATACTCTGGTACTGGTGAAATTGATTGCATTGTTCAGTATTTCACCAACTAGCAACCTTTGGAATGAATCTATCTGGATTGAATACAATCGATTCTGTTCTTTCAATCAGAACTTTCATGAATTCTAGTATCATTCGCGTGCCCACCATCCTCCCATCCCTCCTGAGTTTCAGCCTCTTCAGAACCTTCCAAAGCCTATATATACTGATTTGCAGTCTCATACATCTAGCCTTAACAAGGCCAGTTGGGATTACCTTCACTGGTCCCATTGAGTGCTCGGTAGTCTCCATCCCTGCAGCTCTCTTCATCTCCATCACAAATATTTTTGGATTGTGTCCAACCTTCAACTTCATAGCATTTGAAAGCCAACAGTTGTACAAAATCTGGCTATCTCTGTGGGCATTCATCATTTGTGCATGTGTAAATAATGCCGTATAACATTTGTCCAACTCGTTCTGCCCCAACATGCACTTTAAGATTGACATTCCAATGAATGGCTCTTTTGGGCCTCTGCTTTTGTTGATGAAATCAATTGGCCCCTCTCAGTGCCACACATGTGTATTCATGGCTTTGAGTGTTTTGGGGAACATAACAATATCATTGCCATGTGACACCCAGCAAATCACAACTATGAATGCATATTTGGCAACTCTAGGAGCTTACATCTCGCCTTTCTTCCTGCGCACTCTCCCAAATCTGGTGTTCATTATTCCTTGCCTCCCCAACTATTTTGCCTCGCCTCCCAAATGTAGCTTGCAGATTGCTTTAGACATAGCTGGACCCACTGCCACCGCATCAATTCAACATTATCAAATGTATCTGATGGCAGCAAGTTCCAGAATGTCACTGAACAATCTGCAACAGTTGTCTCCCAGTGCAAGGGACTATCTGGAAGCAGTGTCAAATGATTCTGCCCCATGACGATGGAGTGATGCTTATTCTCCACAAACTGAGCCACCCATACTATCTTCCACATGCTCAATGCGCTGTAGTTGTTGTGCCACAATCTTGTGGGAAATTGCTTCAACAAGAATTCGGTTTGCTTCAGGCCAATTTTGTGTCTGCCCTCTGCACCACCCAGAATAGATGAATGTTCCCACTCATTATCTCCATCACATTCATCAAAGGAAATCTCTGGCAATGGGGGCCAGTCCATACTCCCTGTGACATATGTTTTCTGTTTTTCCGCTAACAGCTGGAATCTTTTCTTGGGAGGCTGTTGGGGGGTTTGCTGGGTTTGGCTAGACCCGTCAGTTCCAATCTACAATTCTGCGTTTCTAGTTACACTATTTATCAACGCCTTCAGATATGCTACTGTTCTTCGCTGAATATTGACATTGGTATGGTACTGTTTGTTTTTGATGAATTGGCCACCTTAATCGTCAACAGGACGATAGACACGCCACAAACTACATCCTGAAGGTGAGCGTCATCGGAGTGTCAACGATTGTTGGTTTTATGTCTCAGGTAATCTGCGGGGCGACCAGTTGCACACAGTCACAAACATTGTATTGGCCACCTTCATAGCAAAAAGAGAAAGAGAAACACTCCTGACCCCATCTTCGAAATGAGCGTCAAAGGAGCATCAATAACTTTTGCTCTTGCATCATTGGTAATATGAGTGGCACTTGATCACAAGCATCCATAAACAAGGTTATGGCAGCCTTTATGGGCAAATATGTACTGGATATTCCCGCCACATCCTCTGGGACAGTAACAATGTATTTCATTGACAGAGCAGCCACCAAGTGTTCTTGAGCCTTTTGACTTACTAAAGCAGTCAAAATGATATATATAGATAATAATGACCACATCATGCAGTGATTGACCATGATGCAAGGCCAACAATCAATGACGCTCTGTTGACGCTCATTTTGAAGCTGGGGCAGGAAGCATGTCACTGTCTCATTTTACAATGAAGACAGCCAATACTTCGTTTATGACTGTCTGCAACCTGTTGCCACCCAGATTCCCCAAGATACAGCACCAACAATCGTTGACGCTCCATTGACGCTTATTTTCAAAATGTGGCAGAGAGGGTATCGCAATCGGTTTTTCTGATAAAGGTGGCCAGCAATTCCTTCATGACTGTCCGCAACTTACAGGCTGTCTGATTAACCAGGATGCAATACCAAAAATGATTGATGCTCCATTGACGCTTCGTTGATGCTCATTGTCTTGCATTGTATACTCAATATCTGCTGCCATCTATAATCGCATAGATAATGTTTTTGTCTTACTGGTTGCCTTTCTGTCCGATTGAGAATCAGCCCGCTGGCAAAGCCGAGCCCACTATCATTCTTGCACAGGCCTCTCTCATTCTACCAAAATTGATATATCTGTCTGAATATCACATTTAGCCAGCTATAGTTTTATTTAAGAACATATATCCTGAAGCCACTGCACACTATTCTCCCATAATATTTCTCTAAGTGAAATTCTCGGTCAAGCAACATATAGAACCTGGTGAAAACATATTGACCTAATCTGTCCTACATTTTCTTGTCGCCCTTGTTCCTCCTTGTTTACATTGCACTGACTGTCATCAACGACTTGTCAGCCTGGTTTATTGACCTCCGCACTGGCTGATTCAATCTAGGAACATGTGGTGCGGCACTCACAACCCGGTGTTCTGGGCTTTCAGAACCTTGATGCCATTGCCTAGCTCTGAATTGGATTCATCGTCTGCCTTGCAGTTGTCTTCGCTCTCGTTTGGATCATCCAAATCATCGTTCAAGTCAAGCCGATTACCAGTGTCAGAAATGCTGTCAGGTGCACTATCTTCATCACTTTCGGCTGGATGACGGTCGATTCTTCTAATTCGGCGGACATTCAATACAGGAGTTTGTCCCCCAGGTAGGTCCTTTGCAGACAACGCTGGTGGCAAATGTGATCTTTGTGACAATTGAAATGCTGCCGCACCATCATGTTGAAAGTTTGACCAGGACGCTTTGATGATCTCTTCACTATCTGAAATGTATCCTACAGCTGTCATTTGGCTGTTTTGAGCGCGGGATTCCTCCTGTGTAGCACGTAGGTTTTGGCGACCCTGCCACATCTCCAAAAAGTAGTGGGCCTAGGCCATTCTGTGCAATTACCTTTTCTCCGCCTCTTTCTTCAATTCCAAGTTGTTGTCAGCTGAGGCGGTATATAAACCTGCACAATCGCCTCCCAATATTCCGTTATTCGCTCAAGCAAACTGCCTTACTACAACTTCATCCCGAATGGTCTCACTTGTGGTTCTAGACTGTCTCCAACCATTAACGTCTCACCCAAGGGAAAAACCGGCTTCCACTCCAACACCAAGTGGTATGATGAAGATTATGTCGCGAACCACATTGGGGAAATCAGTGTACTTTGAGTGCGGTTCCTCTGGCTGGCACCATCAGTTGGTGACATCCGGTAACCAATATGTACTACTAATCTCCATTGGGTCGGAGTGATAATCATTAACATCTGGAATAACTTGCCCCCAGTTCTGTGGTGATCCTGGCCGTGGATTCAAATAGAGGCTTGCAGGTGTCAACACGCGTGCTGGGCAATTGCTTTGCCCCAGGGTCATTTCCGCCACGCTTTTAGGTGTTAAGTATTCTTCATCTTCGCTGGACAAATCATATGGATCAAAATACAATTGACCAAATCCAGAAGCCTTTGCAGAGGGGAAGATATTGCCATGCGGAATATTTTTGGGTGTAATGACGGATATTCGTCGATATTTGGCACGGTATTCCTTCTCCACATACTTCACAAACGCATCCTGGTATTGGGTAGTATAAGAACTGTCGTTCCCAGGATTGATATCCATCTCCTTGTCCCACATTTTAAATGATCGCAACTTCCAGAATGGATCAAGGATATGAGCTGAAATGAGAAGCAGACCAGTCATTGCAGTGACTTCAGACTAATATTCGGACGCCTGCTGTCGCGCAACCTTGATGGCCAAGTATATGTCTTTCTTCCAATATATCATCTTCCTAGCCGAAGCTCGCATAACACCATCCATATGATCGAACATGTCATTGTAGACAGTGATGACATTATGCAGTGTGACTGTATGCTCTTTTGACATCCACAGGGTCCGGTATTGGAATGGTGTTGAGACCTCCATCATGTACTCGATGATAGTCCATTCATCCTGAGTTGTGAAGAGTGGCCAGTAATCACTGTATTTTGGATGCGTAAGCCTCTGGCGGGTAAATTCTCGTAATCCGTGGCCTTGCCCAAGCAACTTCACTGTTGAATTCCACTGTGTTTTCACATCGATGATTGGTAGTACTGCAATTCGTACTTTGGCTTTATGACAGTCAATGAGCTTGTTTCGACGACCACGTGTCAGTGTAATCAATACCCCAAGCATTCTCAGCTATATGATGGGCATTGTCAGGTCATTTGGTATGTCTTGAAATACGTACTTTCTCGATGATCCTTGCCAAACCCGGTCGCAAAGCTGACACCTCATTCATGCTAGCATTTCCCTCGTTTCGCAGTCTTTGCCTCTTCCCAATGTCTGAGCTTTTATTCTCTCCAAATTGCTGAGCGGGCACATGGGATTTCCAAGACTTATTGTGGCCTTTTACCCCGAGACTGCAGATGAACGTACGCAAAGCTAACTGAATGACGTGGGCCATTCATGGGATGTGGTTTATAATTGCAGGCCACAGGATACCGGAGGCATTAAGGGTTGATTCCAATTCCCGAGTGATCAAGCAATTTGGACAAGCATTATCAGTCGTAATTCCTAGTGAATGGCCGTCGGTAAGCTTGAAATAAACCAGAACCTCCTTCAAATTTATGGCTAGCCTTGCACCATTTTGTTGACCCTTGTCCTACCATTCTTGATTAGCATTCGAAATAGGAAATATATAGGCTATCAACATCTTCAAATGCGAGTGGCGCTTCTCGCAATGCCCAATTGCGATCCATATAGCAAGCTATAACCGATGTTATCGCTAATTCGTTCATTGACGTCCACCTGTCTAGAGGTAAACTCACTTTATTTCTTGATGGCAATTGCTTCTTAATTGCATTGACTGTCAGTGACTATTCCCTCCGGCAACTGTTGGTAGGGGTGCTGGCTGATGGCAGCAGCAGCTTGCAACATAATTCATTAAATGACCATCATAGCTCGAGATTTGTTATTGCGTTCCATGGTATGTGAGCCGAAACACATCCTAACATGAGGTAGCAATTCCAGGCATCTTGGTGAAATTCAGAAGTGAGGTAGTCCTTTGCTGCCAGTCTGTAGCGTTGCATCTGGCAATAGTGTTAATATAGGCATGATCTAACTGTCGAATATGAATTGCATTTGTGAACTTACTATTGTAATTCCACGACTGACCTATCTCTTCAATATGGCCCAAGCCGTTTCAGCAATGGTTGTACTTGTCAATTCAGAAACTTCTGACTCTGTGATTTGTTTAACTTTGCAATGTGCACTTTTGCCAGCAGGTGTTTCCCCATGGAGCTGGTCCCATGGTGTGATGGATGGGGTTGAACATGGTGACAAACGGTAAATATGATGCAAGGGCTGGTGGTCTCTTCAATTCCACAGTGCAAATTCAAACGCCACAAAGACGCATGTCTCGAATTACTCCAAGTAATAGGATGCTTTGAGTCTATATTCATTCAAGCCCCCCAAGCCTCAGAGATGATTTGAAATGTAAGGTCGCACAAATTGCGAATAAAGACTACTTCATCTTTGGAAGATATCATAACGTCTAGCAACGAGGTATTGATAGATTGGGAATCTGACATGGTTGTAGGAATTTGGAGACTGTAATTCCAGTTGCGAGACTGTCAAAAGTGATATTATTATTAAGTAGAACTTTACTGCCTAAATATTGACTCTTGAGCTCCATGCAAGACAAAAGTAAGACCTGTGAGACATTCCATGCATAATTGTCAAGTTGTATACAGGGTCATACTGACAAGACAGACTGTTAAAAATGCCATTTGGGAACGATGCAAGGCATTTTGTTGCAGTGAAGCTTACTCAGCCCCCCAAAACCTGTGGCCGCTCCGCTGACACTCATTTTTAGAGAGCAGTAGCGGTATGGTTACTTGCATGTTTGCTCACAAAGGCAGCCATTATGTTGTTTACAGGTTTATGTCAATGCACAGCCCTTGGATTATGCGAGTTGAATGACCATACATTGTTGACGCTCCATGGACGCGCTGTGGACACCACGTACACGCTCCGTGGGCGCTCCGTGGACGCTCAGTTTCAGGACAAAGAAGCGATGTTGTTGGAATGATTTATGCCTAGTAATGGGGCTGATAGTTCGATTAGGGGTTAATGTCGCCACACAGCCCTTGGATTTTCTATGATGCAAGCCCTAAAATTGTTGACACTTCATTGACGCTCATTTTTAGGACATAGTAGCTATGTTGTGGCAACCATTTTGGTCTCGAAAGGCGGCTGGCAGTTCGATTATGGGTTGATGTCACCACACCGCCATTTGATAGTCTAAGATGCAAGGCCAAAAATTGTTGACGCTCTGTTCACGCTCAGTTTTAGGACACTGTAGCGATGCTGTTGCAAGCATGTTTGCCTAGAAAGGCAGCCGATAGTTCGATTATGGGTTGATGTCACCGCACAGCCATTGGTGTTTCCACGATGCAAGGCCAAAAATCATAGACTCTCCAGTGATGCTCATTTTTTGGATGGGGCAAAGAGCATGTCATTTGCCTTTTTAGCTATAACGCCATCCAATACACTGACCTTGGCATGAGCTGACGATGCAGCCGTTTGATTTTAGAATGTGTAACATGTAGGATCGTTGACGCTCCGTTGACGCTCACTTTTAAGATGCGGCAATGAGAGTGAAATTGGCCTGTTCAGCTATGACGCCGACCAATACATTTACTTTGGGACGCACTCATAATCCAGCACATTGATTGTCAAATGTGTAAGACCAAAAATTGTTGACACTCCATTGACGCTTGATTTTATGATGGGGCAACTAGCGTATCATTTGCCTTTCCGGATATACCGCCGACCAATACATCTACTTTGGAACGACGACAATATGGAGCCCTTTGAATGTCGACTGTGTAAGAATAAAAATCGTTGACACGCTGTTGACGCTCAGATTCAACACATCGAAAGAGCCTTCGTACCCTCAATTATCATATGCAACAAATCGCAAACACAGTATTGTCATCCAATAGTGGGTTTCTAAGTATTACCATTTGTATCCAGAAGCGTTGTGGCCTCTCAATTTCTGATCAACCTCTATCCATGTTGTCTGAGTGAGAGATATCATGGACCTATCAAATTGCTGCATTTTCGGCTGGCGATTTACGGCATGTAGATATTTTCACTATTGGTTGATTAATATTGCTCGACTTCCTCACCTTGCCTCATCCAGCTCCTTCTCCTCGATTTCCATCACATACGATAAGCGATTTCAAATATCTCAATCATGTGCACCAGGTGCGTGCGGAGAGTTATGCAGTTAGATGCATGAATGAATGCAGCATGATGGTTGTCAGTCACACAAGGTCGTATTGGGCACAGACCAATCCTTCTATGACTCGGATGACATTACTCACTTAAATTTTGTTTCCATATTTCGTCGCTAATTTAGCTTTTGCTTTCTCACTTAACTGTAATTGGCAAACAGAAATCGAGCTTATTGGCCGCCATAAGACCTGATTTGTGTCCTGGACCATTTGAATGGTTCTTTCGACCCTTTCACATGCATAGCCAAATTATCATGTCTCACAATTTGGTCACTGGGATCAAGAAAAGGATGTCACATAGCAAAATTGGTACCTGAATTACTTTTCACCGAGATGTGACGTCACAAATATCAATATCCCTAGCTGTTCCTCCGATGAAGCAGGAGCCGTCAGCATGTCTCCATCTGAATCCGATTTCCATACGGTGATTAGCTGAGGAGGCCCTCTGACGTGGTCACAGCTTAGAAGTTCAACAGGCTTTGCCTTCCACATAGGTGATAAATGTAGTTCCGTGGCAGGAGCAAGACCGGCTATCCATGTGGCCAACTGTGGCTTCCCGCAATCTAGCCTCATAGCACTACTTCCTGGTCGAGATGTCCCTTGCGGCATTCGCGATATTCCGGGGACAATATCAAGACATTCCATAAGCTCTCCAAATGTTGTGGGTGCAGGCACAGCTGCATCATCAGCCATGTGCAGATTAACGACCGCTGACACCCTCAATTCAGATGTGCCATACTGCTCATGTCTTTGATGGAAGTAGTCGGCTGCGTCCTCCAATTCCGGTTTCGTCACCTCGTGAAGCTTTATCTGATTCTGCCAAAACATCTCCATTCGGTGATGTACAGTTTTGGAAATTTTGCCTATCACCCAGCCACATTCGTCATCTTTGCTCAGCTTGCCCTGCTCCGTCTCTTCATCATCCTCATCTTGCCCATCCTCCCCATCGTTGGAACTTGGAAGATCGCTCAGAGTGTCTGTGATAGCCAAGATGATCTCACTAAATGTCTTTTCGGGTGCTCTGGTGGTCAATCCCGTGTGGTTAGCAGTCCACATATCTTCCTGCTCCGGCCCAATTGCTGCCTCTGTGTCTTCAACTCGCTTTCAAACCCCAGCGGTTTCTCTGCCAACATAATCCTCGCACCATTTCTCTGTGTCTTCATTGCTTAAGAAGTATGTATCTCGTCATTTCTCAGCCGCAAGCTTCTTTTTGGAGCATAAGCTGCACAATTCCCCAAGGGCTCAGAATATTTCTGCTTCCAAGCGCCTCTTGCCTTTGTTCGCTTGATGACGTGGTTGTGTGGACAGCTTTGTTGAATTGCTGTATTTGGTAGCCGGTACTGGTGAAAAGTTTTTTTGGAGCATTGACCATTGTAGTTTGTGTTGACTTTGTTGTTGAGCGAGATGTTGGATGTTGCAAGATATGGACAGTATGGAGGCATGCTTCGTCATTGATGTCAAGTTTGGTACGTTTAATCATCTTGGACAAGGCAAAATCTGGCTTTTAAATGTCAATAAAATGGGAATAGTTAGGATAACTGGTACAACATGACTTGATTGTTAGTGTCGGTTTCATGTATTATCGCGGGGATTATACGAGACAATCATCAGCAGACACCCTTTCCCTCGAAGAATGTCCAATTTGTATCTGACAATCATGAGATTTCGGCTGTCATAAACCTCGATTAATGCCTGGAATCAAACACACAACATCAGACCAACTGATTGTTAATCATGCGACGGTGGGAAACCCCTGCAACTTGCAGTTATACGCAGCAGGATTCATCGTGAGTATAACTAACAACTCGGCAGCAACATATTCCGTTCTGACATGAAGCTAGCTATATATTCCTCAGGACTTCGTACTTCATTTCGTTATCATCTTCCTCTTCTATTCCACACCACCAAATCATGGATACACAAACACCTCAGCCAGGGGAAACCGGATCTGAATCGAGCCGACCAACAGATGTTTCATTCAATTTGTCACTCATTGACACACAGCAAGAACGCAGATATGAATTCGTGCACTGCGATGCTGCCATTGCAGCCACCAAAAATATAACTCAGGATGCACATTTAAAAATCTGCTGTAAGACTGGATGCTAGAAAAATAAGACGTAGCATGCGATTGAATGTGAGTACATCCATGACATGGTGGACAGCTGTCAATCAACCTTACAATATACAGCGGGTGAACGTACAGAGCTACATGACCAATTCATCGCTGCTCGTACAAGTAAACCTCCATGGTCGACGAACCCATACGTCCGCTTAGTCCGCAAAATCGAACATCATGATGTAGTCTGCTCTGGAATTTTTACGGAAGTTTTTCCTGATAATAATCCCCGTGCGTGGACAAAACAGGCTTTAATCACCTTTGGGCAGGCTACTGAAGTGTATATGGTTGAGGTCATAGCCAAGTCTCATTGTCAGAAGCAGCAACCAATTGCTTGGACGTTTTCAACATGTCTGCTATTATGGCAAGGCAAGGAGGTCGTGTACAGCTGGAACAGTCCAACATGCGCCTGGCCTTAAATATCGCCACAATGGGCAAAGGAGGATTTTCGCGTGCCGCAATAGAGGAAACACAGTATCTTATCAAGAAACTTTGGGCTGAAGTCCGAGAAGAGGAGAAGCGGGGTGTTGAGATTCCGGGGCACAAACATGTGAAGGCTGTGATAGAAAGACACCAGGCTATGCTTCGTTAAAACCACATGCATGGATGCCATCCATGCCAATATGGCACCGCAAAGCATCCGTAGAAACGCCGGAGACACAATGGTACACGTGCACCTCCACTCAACTGGCGCAGACGACCGGCTCTGGAGCCGATGCCACCTCTGCCCGGAACGCCACCTGCGCCACCTGGATCAGCAACCAACCAACTTTCCATCAAGAACAGCCGGGTGTTCCTACCGGCCCAGAAAGCTCTGATGGAACCTCGTACCCTCTGACAGTGTTTCAAATGCGATCCGTCGCATTGAATAACTGACCTGCAGTGCCTATCATTCCATATCTTCAATTCTCGCAATGCGTTGCGTTGTATAGTACGCTGTGGAGGCTCACACAAAGTAAAGGAATTGCCGCCCCGGCATCGCGATTCATTTATTGTGAGTCCAGAATGTGGTGACATATACGCACCGTCAGAAGAACACGTGTGTTACACTCTTCGCAGGGGCTCCAGTTACACTGTAGCCGTTTACCCAACGCCTAGCGATGTTTATGCCATTCTCCAGCTGTGTGCCACATTGCACCTCTCTGCTATTGCTATTTATCAGATGCCACACTCTCCCATTTATGTTTCACTTTGGGATCTTGTCACTGATTACAATACAGTCTTCGCTGCGGATACATCACTTGCCTTTGCATTTGCTTCGCCATTATTGTATTTTACAGGTCTGAAATATACTGTCCACTCGTCACACAGTGTAGTACTATGCCCTCCGTACTCCAGAATGTGCGTTGATCCATCATTGGCTTGCGATGCTTCATCCTCTTCATCCGCATCCGCATCATTGCCATCGTCACCCTCGTACCAGTTGACATCACTGGTTCCCAGGTGAAACCTCTCGAGTTCAGTTGTGGCCCGTCATTGCCGGCTGACGGTGGAGAAGACATTGCCCTCGTCAACTTCGTCACCTTCATCGTCGTAATCGTCGCTGCCCCCTGCCATCCTGAAATGCAGTTCATCATCTGTACAATTGTTGTGTATCGGGATATTTGGGTCAGTGCTTCGGATCTCAGGCTCCTCAAGCCCCACCTCGGAGGTCAAATAGTCGAGAAGAATAGAAATGTCAACACGCCCTGGTTCCATGCTGATGATCTCACCAGGCGTTCGGTTCTCCGCCTGTTGGATCTGATGCTTCACTGATGCAGGAGTGTTTATATACACCCTTTGCTGGTAGCTCTGCGGTAGTCTGTTCCAGGTATTCATGAACAATGTATACGTGACTGCAACGCCAGGCAAGATTAACAACTTGCAACCTATAGCAGCGCAGCAGGATGCGTTCTTACCATTGTCGTACTTGTATTTGAAGTAGTTCGAGCGATCAGGTATGTCCACTGGCAGCTTTGACTTGGACGCTTTCGGAGAAACACCTTTGTTCTTTTGCCACTCCAGGAGAGCATGGCGCGACGTGGTGCAGGTAGACATGATCGGTGGCGAGGGTATATGACCGTCCTTGTCATCAATCATGGAATTTCAAAATCCATCAGCATACCTACCGCGGTTATTCGCCTGATGATAAAATTTGATGTAGATATTCCCTGGGATTGCTTCTGCCAGGAAGTAAAGTGCACGCTGGCCATTCATTAGCAGCTTTGGATGCTCTCCGCATTGGATGTGGACTGCGTACACCACCTTCCACACGCTCTGCCACAGGAAAAAGATACTTATTGTCTGCCAGGAGGGAATCAATGAATTCCAAACGCTCTGTGTCGGATTGAACGCGGTGGAGACTATAAAGCTCTGCCAGATGATCCCTTGGTGATTGACTACAATGGGATTTGACTATGTCGACTTGTGGTCGAACCAGGTACCGGTTTGAGCATGTATTCTCCCACATCGGCTGTTGCTTCGGCATACCTCTTTCAAGATCTCCTTTGTGTGTGCCTCAAATGCTATGGACCAAATGTTGTTTCGCTGCATAGGGGTGTTCCAGTACTTCTCTATTATTTGCCCGTGTGGGGCTTCAGCTAATGCTTTCCCAACGCGTCACATTACATCTCTGATAGTCTCCAAGTCGTATGCACTCATACACGGCCGTCTGTTCCACGTATAGAGTTCCATGAGTCTGCGCATTGCAACTACAAGACACTTAATGTCTGACAGACCAAATCGATGGATGCTGCAACTGCCGGAGGCTGTTGATCTAGGTGTAGACACAGCTTCCGGTTGCAATTGCCACTGCCTCTGTCTCTGATGTCTTTCCGTAGCTTGCGTTTCGCAGTGGATTTGTAATGATCGTGTGGGCTTCTGGATTGGACCTGGGGGTAGGCAGGTTTCAAGACCTCTGGGAGGAGTGGAAGTCACCCATTGAGTGATATCAGCCACGCCAGAATTGTTGGGCGAAGATGAGGGGGTGGAGTTCTGCCCATCGATTGTAGAGGCTACGGAACTCCCTCCTTGAGAGGTATCCCTCTCACCAGCCGGTGCTGAAACGGGGCTCTTAGCAGGGGGAAGCTGAGAATTCCCCAAAGGCCAATGCATTTGTTGTTCCTGGACAATTCATACGACCGGAGTCGTGCCAGGGTGAAGGCTTTGGGAAAGCATAGTCCGATATAGAAGTTCAACGATAAGACTGAAGAGACAATTCCCTCTGCATGCATATTGAATGGCTGGTATGGTAAACTCCTATTTGAGCAACCTGGGAGGAATTTAAAGATAAAGGGAGGCGCAGTGTATACCGCGCTAGACTCGAAATCACTATCGCCTGAGATGATACTCAGGGACGAGATCCCTTTAAACGCATTCAACTATGGGGATACCTGCCATCAGATTACACTCATATTGAACTCAGCGTTGATATTCACTGTTACAGCAACTTCTGAAGGTCTTTTTGCACCGCTTGAACAGTGTTTATGCCTTCTTGGCGTGATTATCATAGTATTGCACTTGTTCTTGGAAAAATGCTTTGAACCTTCGATTGTGTATATCTTCTGCTTCCCGGTGGAAATCCCCCTTTGGCATGGCTAAAAGAATCGCACAATGAAGAATGACGTATTGTCTATCCTATGACATCAGTTGCGTGTGCGTTTTCCACTGCTATGCCTGTTGGTAGACATGTTGGATGGTTGTACAGTTGGGACAACCTAATAACAACTCTGTTTGCAGCGAGATGCATGAGGTCTGAGCAGTAACAGTGGTGTGTGATGCAAAAGCGACTCCCGGGGTCGTACACTGCCCTCACTGCGACTTCTCAATCTCGTCTCAAGGCTTGTCGTTCATGAGGTGCCTGGAGGTTGTGCAAGATGAAGGCTGGGCGGTTTTGTGTTTGGTAACCAACAAAACATACGATATGAATCAAAAGTCTCATATCTCAGAAGTTGCACCAAGAACTCGCCGGAACTCGAGTATTTATATCCATTCTTCCTGCCTACACCTCAGTTCTGTTGTCCTCCCTTAGTATACACACCGCCCGCATCCTGAACTATCTCAACATCACATAACTTGCACAAAACAACCCCTCCTGTTCCAAAACACACCCGATAGCCTAAACAACTTTGTACTTTGCATCTGGGCTTCCATCCGCTACGTGCAACAGTATCATAATGCTAACGCTTCGGATGTAGATCCATTTTCAACCCACAGCGATGGCACCAAAGGGCATCAGCAATGGAAGGGGGAGGGGTAGGGCAAAGATGCCAACATCAGTTATAAATCGACGTGTGTCGTTGGATCAGGACCATATAGAAGTATTCATCTCGGAACACATCAGCGGACTCATACTGATATACAATCTTTGCGGCGTCAATGATCAGAGGGCATGGGACCTCTTTTAAGATATATTATTTGTTGATCCAGCCACTACTCGCCACTTTTTACAATTCCGGCTGATGTGGCCGCACCGCAGGAGCAGGAGTTCGCCTTGTCCGGAGTGGTGGGGTCCCTTTGGCTCATATATGGGGCAAATGATTGACACACCCGTGACCAGGTAAAGAATCGGGGGCGGGACAACCCCTGTGTCTTTGGGGATCAAGGCGATCGCTCCAATGGGCAAACAACCAGGTCGGGGAAGGTTAAACGCACCGGCAACTGTTCTTCTTGGTACGGTAGCGATGATATCAGGACAAAGATTGAGCTGCCAAGCTACCGGCTATACAAGCCAGGCGACTTCCTGGCTGTTAGACAACTTGATTGGGATGAGATAATCAATGAGGATGATGATGATGAGAATGTGGTGGATCCCGGAGCGCTGAGCGGTGGCAGGAGCCGTCCTGGTGGTGCCAATGACAATGCTGACTGCGAGAGTGAGGGGGACATGCAGGGTGTTGAGAATGGAACCGGGAAAAGGAAGAGAGTGAAGGATGAGAAGGGAAAACAAAAGGCGACTGAAGACGGGAAGGGGATGGGGATGGCAACAGAGGAAGCAAAGGGGATGTGAAACGGGACCAGGAACACGACTGGGAACGGGACCAGGAATGGGAACTTGAAAGGGAACGGAATTGTTAAACGAACCCTAGGGGGAGAAAACTCGCAGAGGGGTGGGAAGGATACAGGGCACAATGGGAATGGGACACGGTGGGCTAACTAGAGCGGGTAAATTTAGAGCTGGAATTCTTACCTGCCGTATCAATGTCGTCAGATGATGACACCGACTCTACGGAGGAGTCGGACGGCGAATATGACTCAGGACATTATTCTGATGTTTTTGTGTGCATGGAGGATGTTGTGGACGCACTGGACGGCATTGATCTAGACGGCGATGTGGATATGGAAATGGATGGTGACGATGAACAGGAGGAAGATCAAGAGGAGGAAGATGAAGAGGAGGAAGATGAAGAGGAGGAAGATGAAGAGGAGGAAGATGAGGAGAAAGAGGAGGATGAGTATGAGGATAAGGATGAGGATGAGGATGATGGCAAGGAATCTCGGACAATTTGCCAGGGAGAGATGGTTAATACATCGCCGGATGATGCAGATACCATGGTATACAATCAGGGAACCATGCTACCTGAGCAAGGCCAGGAGATGCGTGAGAATACCCCATGGCTAGAACCTCTGGCGCCTGCCCTAAGGCCACAAACCCCGGAGCCTCGCCCCCCACCACAAACTCCGGTGACTCATCCCATCAGTGGGCTGAAGTTTTTGGTGCCTGTGAGTCCGCGAATAACCTCGCCCAGCGGCGCTAACTCTGGGAGAAGCAGAGGTAGCCGGAAACACCTCGGATGTCGATGTAGATATCCTGCTACTTGGTGAATCGCCAGGTGCCTACAGTCTCCCCAATGTCCCTCTCCCCAATGTCCTTCTCCCCAATGGTCCTCTCCCCGATGTCCCTCTCCATGGGGTGCACCCGGATGTCTCGGTATGCCAGGAGTAAACCAGTCCTCAGGTTCTAGAGGAGGCGAGCATTCAGGTTATGGTCGGGTTATTGTGCTGTGAGTTTCCTTTGCTGTAATCCATTCATCTCAGGCACTGATTAAGACACAGGTGGAGGTGTTTTGTTTGCTCAGGGTTTTTTGTATTCCAGCTCGTTTGGGTTAGGGGTTGTGGGCTTGTACATTTCCTTTATTTTTATCAATTCTTCCCAGGGATTGATTGTTACACGTGTCCCAAGGTCGTTGGATCGCTGAGGGTTTATTTTCTATTGTATTCATAGTATTTTGGGACATCACGCATGCAGTGTTTTTGCAACTCCTGGTGTGTAAGGTACCTTCTTGTGATGGTGTTGAGGCTCAATAAATCTCTCAAGTAAGCTAAGCTTATACCCACCCCTGACTGCTCAGGCCCAGCACAAACTTTTGTCCCTGTCTTCAGTGAATAGTCCACTCCTCGCCTGTCATTGACAATGCCAGTGGACACTCATTTTTATTGCCCCGAATTTTCATGCTGAAAGAAGTTCATCTCAGGCAGCTGGCGACTTACACATATCAGACTACACCATCCTGAACACCTTCAAGTTGTACGCGAGAAGAATCTGACTAGTTGCAGTGCGCCCCAAAATGTTGAACCTTCTCAGTGTCGTTAATTCAATGTTAGCAAAGATTCAGTCTAGGACTTGGACGAGTTTCCCTACCTCAAACACGTTGGAAACATTGCAGACTAGCAGTCTCAATCACCGCCACCTCCATCACCACGGATGGAAACATACCCCGGCGCTGGTGCTCTGCTGAGCGAGTACATTGCTGTGCGATGGGAATGCGACGCTTAGGGTTGCCCTGAGACAAACCTACAGAACAATCCCGACTACCCGTTTGCGACGCGTGAAGAGTACAAATATATCCAGCGTGGGATCAAGAGACAGGGTGTGATGACGTAGTATGACATCATGCTGAAGGAAGCAAACACCACTCTGGGTTTTTCAAAGCTTCGAAAACAGGGATGGCGTCCAGAAGCTTGTGGCTAGCATGCCAGATGATCAGGCTCACGGTGAGTGGAAACTGCACACTCTCAAGGATATGAGATCGAATGACAATCCCCAACACCCTCCCAAATACTGGAGTCAGGACATCATCACAAGCATGAGATGGTTGATGCGGCAGGCAGCTTTGGCCGGGCATTATATTCACACCCGTCAGCATTGCTTCAACAGCCATATGCCACCGAAACGCCTGTATACCGAAATGTATATGGCGGACTGGTGGCGGGAGACACACGCAAGGGGAGATAATCGAGGGTGACGATGTGCTAACTGATATTGAGTCAACGCTCAGGGTGGGGGATGCACAAGTTCCCTTGATCTTCATGTCTGACAGAACACATTTCTCGAATTTTGCTCGCGACAAGAAAAAGTGGCCTGTATATATGATGATTGGCACATTGCAATCTATCATCGAGGATCCGCCAGATGCTCTCAATGCACAGCGTGGTGCTGGTGGCTCTCCTGCCGATTCCGATCAGGAACAGCGATATTCCTCTGAAGCTGCTGGATGAGCACCGGCAAACAGACCGAGAGGAGCTGAATGAGTTACGCAGGCAGTTACTCCATGATCACACCTTCGAACAAAATCCCAGCGCTGAGAGTGGGTATTACAACATTCTCTGTGCAGATGCCACTTCAGGCGCTGCAATCCTGTATAAGCAGCATGGCATGCAGATTGCCCTGGGTATTGCGACCTACTTCATCTCGAGTGGCATGTGTGTTGTTGGTGCAGGTGTCCCAAGAACGGACTTGGAGAATACGTCCCTCCAGACCAGCCACACCGCAGGTGGGATCACAACGTATATTGAATGCTCAGCGATACCAACACCTAGGCAGCCGATGCCACTCTCTGGTCGTGCGATATTCACCAAGGATTCAATGTGTTTCGACATATTCCCTGTATCGTGAGTGACCTCCCAAAGCCCGACCTCCTCCATACAATGCAGATCCTCATGCTTGACATCCTCTAGAAGTAGAGTTTTCACTTTATGACGATGCATGAACGGCTCGACAAGTACAATGCAATATGGTGATCCGTGCCTGCTCACCACAACCTCCCACCAAAAGCTAAGTCATATGACGAGGTTTCTCAATGGAATGGGTAGGAGATCACGGAAATGAGCTGGTACCTGCTTGAAGTTGTAACCCAGTCTCTACAAGGACAATGCCCCGCTCAGCGTCCTATATTCAGTCGCACAATTGAGTGCGCACGGGCATTGTTGAAACGCCTCCAATCACAATCTCAACTACCTGCCGCAAGTAATCTCCTTTCAGCGTCGCATTCTCTGCTTCAAAATCAGAGAGCTCAATCTCCAAGCCCTAGCTCTGCATCGTGAGAACAGCACTGCCACCTGCAAAGTCCTCCCTTCCGGGGCGGATCTTGCTGCTCCCCTGAGCTCCCAGGCATATGCGAAGCCCAAATCTATGTGACCCGAGAACCACCGTGATGGAAAGCATCATAACGGTATGATCAAAGACTTCAGCACATTCCTCGACAATACACATGATGTAACACACCGAGTGACAATAGTCAACGCCACGCGGGAGTGTATCAAGCATAACAGTCGTAACAAGACGTATATATGGGATGAACTACTGCAAGCAATGGAGCTCTGTGTTCACCATGGGATTGAGGTTCATATTCAGGGTTTCGATGGTGAACGCATATCTCAGATTTGTCAATGCACAGGAAGCCAGAGCTTGCATGCAGGGGACCGACGGAACAACTGGGTGTGGATAAAGCAATGCCCAGGGAGGTGTAATGGTGCGCTGAATGGTTGTCTCCTGTGGCAACTGCAACACCTATTCAAAATCAAACTCCTGAATGAGGATGGAGCTTTCGTTGAGAACAGGTTAGCCCTGGCAGGCACCACAATTCCTGAAAATTCCGGTAACTTGGATCCCGGCTCGAAATTTGTACAAGTTAGAAATGCACCGGTAGCCGTTTCTTTGCAAGTGGTCAGTGTGTGTAACATAGTCAGTTGGCCGCTGTTAATTGCAGAGATAGCTACTCGTAGTAAGACAGGAGATTGACAGAATGAGTGATGGATTGTCCATAGCCACATAGATCTGGTGACTTTGAATGATGTGTATAATTAGTAAAGAGAGAATTGCATTTTGAGCGCAGATAGAAGGAACAAAAGGAGAGGATTTCGCAGCATCACCCATCGCATTGCAATGCGGATCCAGGCACATACCCAATGAACCCAGTCCGACGTATGGTGACATTTGGCCATAACTCCAGACTGATCGTTGATAATAGGAGACTGACCGAGCCAGAAGAAACGGTGAAACCGCAATGAGGCGGCGATATGCAACGTGACAGGTCATATTTGTGCATAGTGTGGAGTATGCCGCCACCAGGATGTCTCTGACGGCTCTGACAGATCGTGTGCACTCTGACGGAGCCATTCCACCCGGACGCAACATTTTTTTACTGATGGGGCAACAATGCTGGAGCTGAAACAACTGAAATTGTCAATTTGCCGGCCGGATATGTTTATTCACTTACTCCTCCACCCTGCTCTGAATTTTTCATTCCTGATGCATATGCCCAGGATAGCCTGCACAATACAGATTTTGTTCCAGATATGCTGCCTGATGAAGGGACATCCACTGGTTAGTACACTATCTGCTGTGCGGTAATGCAGCTAACATCCATTTTGAAGACCAAAGCAGCCTACGAAGCGAACCTGCCAGTGATGACAAGAATTGATGGAAAGGAACAGGATTTTGGAGTTTATTATTATCTCCAATTCGCGGACACTGTAAAGTATATTTTAAACGATATATTTGTATGTATTATCAAAGAAAAATGTAGTGATCAAGGAGAAGGGAAATGAAAACACGAGAAAGGCTGCCAACACAATGTCAATGATATCCTATGCAAGAACACTTGATTGTGTATTGCGGATACGCCTGTGGCAAAATGAGCGTCAACAGAGTGTCAACAATTTTATGTCATGTAGGTCTGTTCATTCAGAATTGATTTGGTTGTGGTTACACATATTCGAAGTAGGGACCCCCTTCATTGGCAAAAACTATAATGGCACGCTCCCTACCTCATCTTGAAAATGAGCGTCAACAGAGAGTCAATGATTTTTGCTCCTGTAAGCAACGTAATTGTAAAGTGTTTTAATTGCTGTGTAGCATAACCTTTGTATTGGCATCCTTCATAGGCAAAACAGCAAGCAACACGGTAACTGCCCCATTCTGAAAATGAGCGTCAACCGAGCATCAACAATTTTTGCCTTTCCATCTTTGGTTATCTAAGTGTTGATTTGCGGTAATAATTCATATACGATGTATTGGTGGCCTTTTCAGGCAACTCAATGCATGAGATGTTCATTACTCCATCGTAAAAACGAGCATCAATGGAGCATCAACGATTTCTAGTCTTCTATGTCAGGTAATTACAATGTGATCTAATAGTGTTTAGGCATAATGGATGTAATGGCAACCTTTATTGGCGAAAAAGAAAGTGACATGGTCATTGCCCCATTCTGCAAATGAGCATCACCTGAACCTCAACAATTTTTGGTTTTGTATATTGGGTAATCAAGGAGTCACGCAGATGTATGACATCATAACAGATCTAATGACTGCCATAGTACTGCTAAATACAAAGCACAACAAGAAAAACATTGGTTCCAAAATAACCGATGTTTCAACCTGCAAAGTGATCAAAATGGAATTTCTGGATGTTATTTGAGTGATTTTGATCAAATACAATTATCAAACAGCAAAAGCAAGAACATTATATGCATCTACAGATGGACCCACTGCACAACCCGCTGACAACCCGCCCAATTCAGACAAGTTGGGAGATGTCCATCAAAAAGTACCCGAGTTGACAGTTCGGGTGTATTGACGACCTGGACTGCACATTCGACAACGGGTCGGTTGCGTCCCGGACCCGGACCCCAAGCAGCGGTCCGCAACCGTTGCTACCACTCCTCATCACTCAGACATCATTGGCATGTGGTGGTGGTTGGGTGCGAAATGCAGTGGGTCATATTGAATGGAAAATGGTAACAACACTTCAGACTCCCTGGAAATGACTGCTGTTGAGGAGGTTAACCATACCCATACGGCAGATGATATTGATTGGTGTGTTTCCAAGATCACCTGGCATTGTAAGTGGCAGTTCCTAAACGATTATCTGATTATTCTGTGTTTTGGTCAATGTTGGGAAAAGCTTTCGCTTTACCATAACCGAGATTTTCTATGGCCATTAGCGCGGTACTACGATATCTTATTGATATTAACGCCATGCCGCGGCACATTACAGGTTGATTTCCGTGAGTTATGGGATTTTATTGTACGTTTGGTTACATTTTTACTCTTTGCAAGATATTATGGCATCACGTGTGTGAGAGTCTCAACATATGCACACGATTCTTAATACCGAATCGGATCCTGACAAGTTGGCGATAACATACAATAACAATATGTCACAATCACATGTTATATCGGAGCAATCATGTCATAAATCAAGATATATGCTACTTTGTTGGTGTAGAATTCATTTAGCTAAATATATACACAAAGCTCGACTCTTCTACCACGCCCGGTATAGCTCTCACCACTCCAGCGAAGAGATCTCGAAAGTCAACTGTATACCGCGGGCAAATGTCACTGATCAAATGGGAAAACGTGTTGTGCGCGAGAGTAGCTGACACTAGACACAGGTTCATCAACTGATGGCAATGCGCACATACCGAAGATAAATTGGTTTGACTTTTGTATCAGCATTGTGCGCCCTTCCTGAGGGGATCGATATCGGTCTCATGACATTGGTACCGCAACAACTACCCGGTATTCATCACCGCTCTACTGTGACATGTGCCGCTCTGATATGGTCTCTGACAATCGTGGTTTGATTAATGTGGCTCTGACATAGTCCCTGATAATCCCAGCTATGAAAGTGTGCTCTGACATAGTCTCTAACATTTTCGGCTCTGATAAATGTGGCCTTGACAAGAGTGGCCTTGACAAGTGCAGCTTTGACATGGTCCCTGACATGGTCTCTGACAATCCCGGCTCTGATAGTCATGGCTCTGAAAAGTGCCCTCATACATGATCTGACAATCCCGGCTACGATTAATGAATTCCGGCTCTGTTGGGCTCTGAACGAGACTTAGTTGAATCTACCTCTCCTTCAGAGCCTCCACGATTGTATCTTAGATCTAATGAATCTTTCATTTTGTGGATTAAAGAGTATATTATATGGCTAAGTAAATTGGACCTGACAAGTGTGGCTTTGACAAGTGTGGCTTTGACATGTCTGGATCTGACAAGCGCAGCTCTGACATGGTCTCTGACAAGGTCTCTGACAAGGTCTCTGACAATCCCGGCTCCGATAGATATGGCTCTGACAAGTGCTCTCTGTCATGATCTGACAATCCCGGCTGTGATAAATGTGACTGACAAGTGCGACTCTGACATGGACTCTGGCTCTGATTGGCTCTGACAAGGTGCCAAAGGTGGCACTGGATACCTGGCATCCCTGTTGGGATCAACATATCTGATCGATGTAGTGTATCATGTTATATGATTCCAAACATGCGTACTTGGTGAGTAGGAATTAATAATCTTCGCCGCTCAGAACAAGTTGCACGGGTGTAAGCACCCAAGAAACATCTACATGCGTAGTACTCTTTGCGGCGCATCTTGACACAGTATCATTCCATGGGTTTTGTTTGGCATTGCAGATGATAGAGACTCCACATCCTGTATCAACAATAGGACGTGATGTACGGTCTGCCATATTCCACTCCCATTGGCGTTGGCTTCCCCTGTATTGATTCTATTGCTAAAACCAAAAGTGTATAACAGTTTGGCAGGGCAGAATATTGTTGTTGATGTACCCAACTATTGTTTCGTGGTGCTCAATCGCATTGGATCGAAATAGTGTTGAATCAATTGCCTTGTCCGTGCCACTACTCCACACACGTTGCTATTTGAACTATAACTGTATGTCAATTATTGTGCTGCTGTAAAGTGAGTGTGACGCCATTCGCTTGGTATATCTTTTGACAAAGAATCCACGATGCATGGGATCCAGCGGTCCGTAGGTATAGACTGCCGCTCGTATCCGCTTGAAATGTCAAAAAACAGGATGTCAGAGCATCAATAAACTCTGATATGCTGAGACCCTGTGGAAATGTCAAAGTGCAATCATGTTGCGTTTGCTCATCACTCTGTTGATGCGAGGTATCAAACCAGGTGATCATTTGTCCGACGCCAGAGGATCCGCAACATGAAGCTTGCTGTATATATCTGCTCTCGGCGAGAGGGGATCTGGTTGCACGATATGCAGTGGAATCCTGACTCTCGAGTTGATATGCAATCGGCGTATTTCCCATCATAACATCCGCCGAACATTGTTAACCTTGTTAGAAGGACAGTAGCTATCCTAGATGAGGTTTTTGTGAGCGGCTTCAGATATTTCGGTGTCACTGTGATCAGCATAGCCAATTTCCCTACTACATTCGATATAGTGGAGAAGGGAATGAATTTCGGGTATCTTGCACATACTGTGGCTCATGCGGTATGGTAGGAAGAGGTGGATGTTGCTGCTGATGGCACTAAGCGCATCCTGTAGGTATTTGAGCATGGTTTCGGTGTGGGAGTGGTAGCTGGCAATCAATATGAAGTCGGTGACAGATTTGATGAACTTAAAGTGATCGGATTGCCCTTTAAGACGAGGGGCATGCGCTGAAAGCCTGACCTTTGCCTTGTCCTTGTACTCGGCACCGGTCCATTGTTTCACATGGGTAAGTCTGTCTCCAAACTGGTGAATGTTAGAGAAGCGAGGAATTATGGAAAATTGTTCATCTATCAGGTCCAAACCCTCTTCCTGGCCATAAATATTGTTTAGAAAACTAACAATCCATTCTGAAAGGTGATCTTTAAATAAGCCCTTCCGTAGCTGGTGCAACCAGTCGACATTCATTCAACTATGAATATGACAACCATCATGGGCATCGGCAAAATTTGGAAAGTCGGCAACCTTCCACAGCCCCACCTCCTCAGCAGCTGTTGTTGACAAATGAAGGTACCATTGGGGGTGTTGGCGCCTGGGCCTGCGGGCGAAGGCGGGCATGTCATCCAGGCATATCTCGCATAGAGGGCACCAATCATTTTTCACCATCATTATGGTCCACCGCTCTGGGTAACCTGCAAGGAATGACAGAATTCGGAGCAATGCGTGATGAGTGTGACGGTCTGCACTCAGAACTGCTAATCAGCTTGTTGCTGGCCCCTCTATAGCGCACAAGACTGTCGCAATAGATTCATGATAGGCGAATGTATTGGTATGGGTTTGTGGTCCGTTTGGACATTTCGCTAATGGACCGATTTGTGTCAACCGGTTCATCTTAACCGATTGTCTGTTTGCCTCAGAGAGGTTGCCAATACTGAGATACACCGGCCGTGCCGTTTTGTCGCCACTTAGCATAGAGTGCATTATTTTGTCACCGCCAACTATACTGGGGACAACTGTTGATCCATCTGGCCAAGATTCCTAGATTGTGTTAGCAATCGATAATGAGGTTCTGATATCTAGACAAATCCGGTCAACACTGGAGCTGACACTCTTGACACGCCACCCGCTCTGACACAATGAAACTGACACGCTATCCCTGTTACGCTCTCTGACATGCTCTCTCACACGCTCTCTGACACACTCTCTGTCACACTCACTCACAAGCTCCCTAAAACACTCTCTGACACACTCTCTGACACACTCTCTGACACACTCTCTGACACACTCTCTGACACACTCTCTGACACACTCTCTGACAAGCTCCCTAAAACACTCTCTGACACACTCTCTGACACACTCTCTGACAAGCTCCCTAAAACACTCTCTGACACACTCTCTGACACACTCTCTGACACACTCTCTGGCACGCTCTCTGACACACTCTCTGACACACTCTCTGGCACGCTCTCTGACACGCTCTCTGACACGTTCGCACTGTCACACTCTCTCGGACACGATCTCTCTGACATGATCTCTCTGACACCATCTCTCTGGGACAATCTCTGAGACACACTCTGTCGTACATGCTCTCCCTGACATGATCTCTCTGACATGATCTCTGTGACATGATCTCTCTGACATGATCTCTCTGACATGATCTCTCTGACATGATCTCTCTGACATGCTCTCTCTGACACTCTAACTCACCCAAACACAACGAAAATCTCGCAACAGACAATATCGCTGACAATACCAGGAAACTTGCCAGCGTTTCCCACCACGAATCTGCGGTCCACATCTCAGTATATATACGGTCGCCACTGGAATCCATGGGTTTGACTGGCGCGTACAAGAGATGGTCCTTAAACGGGGTATGTCCTAGGATATATCGTACCGCTGCAATCAGGTTCCAATACCAGAACGGAGTAGCTTGTCTTTCAATATTTACAGAACTCTCCTCCCATCCGCATACGAGTCAGTCCATTTCTTCCATGTCCGCAATGAGTTGATAGAGCTGGTCAGGGTTTTCGGCATTGGAGTTGGGTACAATAAGTCATCGTTTGAGGATGTTGTTGAGTTTCGTTTTACCCGGGTTGGTATCCACAATAGAACCACAAAGTTGCCCTTGTTGGGGTGTAGCACACGGCGCAAGGGGGTCCTAGTCATCATCCTACAAAGAATGAACTTGTACTGTGTCATCTATTGGGGCTCCTGCATTGGGGAATATCTGCATCTCAGGTGGCTGGCTGAGTGTATTGCCGTCAAATTAAGGAATGTCGGCTGCTAGTTTGTAATCTAGCCCATCTGTCACAGAAAGATTGCTAGAGTTCGGGTGGAGATACGCATGTGTTGAAAGGCGGTGACGAGTGAAGCCACTTTGTTGGGCAGAGACCCTGCCACATGAATTGCAAATAAAGGACTGCATTGTTGAAGGTGAAAAGTTTGCGATTAAGTGCCCCCTGGAATTTGATCATAGTGAGGCTCCTATCACATGTCCCAATGCTGTGTATTCAGCATACCCTGAACGGACTTGGATGGTAGCCTAGCCTCGTGATATTATTGTACCACACACTATGTTTAGGCTTGGAGTATACTATCTTTAGCCCCCATTGTTTCCTTTTGCGGAATGCTGGGAAGTGCCGCTTTAAGCACCATTTTCAGCATCCCTGAACAGAACAGTGTGAGTTGATGTTTCGGCCACAAACTGATCGGCATTGCTACACTACAACCCCTCACTTCCTTCCGAACCTCATTGTGTTCAGCCTTCCAAAACACCACCACCATTTTTGCATCTACCTATTCCGACCTGTCTCACCAATCTAGCATTTTACTTCTTTGGACTCTCCTCGCTGAAATCTGCGGCGCGGTCTCAATCTGGCTCGACTTGCGTATTCGGATTACAGTCACAATGTGTGTTGGAGTGGTCATCCCACCAAGCGTGGGTCAGAGCGCATCTAGTACTGGTTGGTATATAACACATACAATCCTCACCTATTCACTGAGATCAATCAATGTTAACTTGACGACCGTCATATCCACTCAGTGACCATCCTATCCACTCAGCGACCCATGTCACCGCCAAACAACCATCATTGTGGCACCACCATGAGTTCCACGGTGATGGCCTACCGGCGTTTCGAACTGGACCACAGAAATCTGCGCCTATGTGCTGAAGAAGACGACCCAGGACATAGATGCTGTGAGTAGCCAGTCTGCATTCACTGAAGATCTTGCAGCAGTCCAGGGATGGACAACTAAACACGACGAATCAACTATCCCTTTGTACCCCAATATCACATTGTACACCGAGGTGCGAGGTGTAGCAATGACGGGTGACCAGGTTAGTAAATCCTACTCTGACATTGAGTCTCTGACATTGAGTCTCTGACATCGACTGACATCGACCTGACAAATAGAAGTTTACCGCCATTTGCAAGCTGCCGGCTGATAACTCTCGAGATCTCCTGGGACTTGCACCAGAGGCGAAGCTGAATGATGATGATGTCCGTAAAATGCAAAGACTCATCCCATGCATACAAAGGAGAGTGACTAGGAAGGGCCACAACCACACCCAAGAAAGCCCGACCACGCCCCGCCAGAAAGTCGAAGACCACAATGAGCCCCGCCACACAGCCAAACACTGCATCAAGCCCCGGGCCAAAGCTCACCTCAGCATTTTCATTAACGCATATCCTGGTCCGTCCCACTACACCGATCAATAAACGCACATCAGATGTTTGTGTTGGGTCTAGTACACCCTCAATTTCAAGCTCAACCTCATAGCGAGCAGGAGGAGATATGGTAGTGCGGCATAGACATATCACACGCAGGGGCACTACACGATCAGCAGTAGCATCCACGATTCTGTTTGTTACGGTTCGGGCAGTTTTGTGGGATGCTCAGTCGCCTAGGTTCGACCGATTTCTGATTGACAGCTCTGGCAGTGCCCTCCGGCAACCCTTTTGCTGACCGAATGATGCACGCGATCCCTCGCCACTCTCACTCGTAGATCTCCGCACCAGGAGGCCTACACGCGGTGCAACCAGCTCACCAGCGCAATCTGTTGCGGGAGGCACCTCACCTGGAAATCAATACCAAAAAGTCAGAGAAGACCATATAGATGTTTGTATCACCTGGATGGAAGATGATCACCCGGTAGATGTTATGGAAGAGTTGCAAAGCCCTCGAGTTCTGAGAGACTTCACAAAGAATCCTAATTCGCCCCAGTGTGATGACCAACTTGTTGCTTGGAGTACTCCGCAATATGATCCAGCAACCTATTTGCGGGCTGTTGACTCCTGTTTGGCGAGCACAACATCCACCCAGGGTGATCGTCCATTGTCCAGATTTGCACTGATTGAGAGTCCATTGAACGAATTGAGCTGGCACGACTGTCTGTCGTTTGCCGAAATTGAAGGCTGTGTGATGCGGACATCCGTCACCATCAACGACACGGTCATGGTGGATGCCACCGACAATGACATCGAATACATCAAGACCAACCTACTCAACCTGCAATGAACGCCGACAATTAGGGTGAAACAAGAGGACGAAGATAGCGAGTCCTTAGTTTTTCACTCACTAGACAGTTCCCAAGACGAAAGCAGTGCTGATGAATTCGATCATATGAAGAACGAGGAGGAAGGAGAATGGAAGGAAGAGTCACTGGGGATGACGTAGAACCAGGACGCTTCCAATCCAGGGATCATGCCGAATTCTAACGATGCACCACCAAGTCATTCCCTCGGCTGGACTGTCGAATAAGAGGACCAAGATTTTGACATTCAAAACGCGGAAGAATTTGATCAGTTTGAAGCTGACTTCAACAACATCACCCTAACGGAACTAGAGGGAGCCCACGACCCTGATGCGCAAGCACAGAGAGAGGACCAGCCAGATAATGTCGATGTGGACTGGTGAGTGACTGTCCTTGTCAGATTTGTCGCCGTCAGAGCCGTAGAGCTACTGTCAGAGCTGTTGTCAGAGCTCAGCCGCTGTGAGAGCTGCTGTCATAGTTGCTGTCAGAGCTCAGCCGCTGTCAGAGCTGTTGTCAGAGCCCTTGTCAGAGCTCAGCCCGCTGTCAGAGCTGCTGTCAGAATGTTGAATGAAGCTAATTTATACTCGCAGGTTAGCGGAGCTGATCGATAACCGGGGATTTCAGATTGAAATCTTGGAGGAGTCAATGGCAGCGTCAGGCATCACCATGGAGATCAGTACTTTCAAGCTGCTCCACAAACCCATGCAGGTACAACCGCACCACATTATTACAGTGAGTTGGATGGCAGAGAAGGAGAATTGCTTGGCGAAGGGTGGTTTATTGGCTGATGACTGCGGTACTGTCATGGTTAGACCCTGCTGTGCCCATGTGATATACTGTTCGCCACACTAACAATCATCAGACTCGGACAGCACTAGCATTAATATGTCCCAAGGTTAATGTCTGTGAACAATAAATCAAAAATCCACCTCCTGGATTCGACGAACGGAACATCGACATGAACTAGCACAAAGTGAAGGTTGAACGGGGCGAGAAGGTCGGAAGGGAGCCACACAAGCCGCAGTGGAAGGTCCACCTCCCAACATCAATTCAATGGTATGACCGGAATACATATCACTATAATGACTTCCAGCTAAGGTGGAAAGAGCCCAAAACTGATGGTGGCAGAATGGGAAACTGCGGTGACTTAGTTCTGAGTCAACTCCACATCTCCATTATGGTACTTCTTCCTGCAGGAGGGCATCCCATCGAGCCACTCTTCATGACAAACATTGCAAAATAGTCATGATCTCAACCATTGAGACTTTCTACCAGCGATTCAGCCATGAGGAAGCCAACAGATCAGGATTGTGGGGCCCTGGCATATTTCATCGGGTTATCTTCGATGAGAGCCACCGGTTGAGGACGAGTGTGGCCTCTATCGGCAAGTTTAGGAACGCTAATGGCACATTGGTTGAAATGGACTGCTGCGATTACAATACACATATGGCGTCCGGTATACTCAGTCTGGAGCCACAATACAAATGGATGTGAATGGCAACCCCTTTGGGAAATGGCATCGAACACTTGCGTTGGATCCTGCATTTTCTGGAAAGTTCATCCTGGTTGACCCTGCAGCTGCTGCCAGATACATTCGACTATACTCCGACCAGTGATAATGTTTGGGTCGCGGACCGGAGTAATCTGTCAGGTACCAAACATGGTGCAGGGTTCACGCCGGTTGCAGATCCATACAAGAATGGCCCTGAATTTGAATCACGTGTTCACTGCACAACAATGGCTGGGGATACTTATATGTTGCCCCTAATTGGTGAAGTGGGGAAAGTAAGAAAGGCCACACAAACATTGGATATATTGATCCAACAGCACCGCTACGAGGACACTATTGGGAAGCGAGCTTTTCCTGGTGTATGCACACTAATACCACAGCAAACAATGGTGAGCCATATCCTGTTCAAGAATCCAAAGCCCAACATCAACATCCCTCCTATGCATGTAAACACTGAACTTGAGACATTCACGAAGTCCTTTGGAGCAGGACAGTTCTACATTATTTCGGTAGACGGTAGCAACAAGGGGCTGAGAGAGAGAATCACCAGGGTTGCCTCTGCGCAGGCTACAACGATGGGCAAGACAAAGCCTTTTGGCCCTCGTTGGCGGTTAATTTGCCTTATCTCCATACCACTAATTCTTGCCCCTGCCCGAATGGATCTGGAAATAACTTCATCGAGATGAGTATGGTCAGTACCTTCCGGGGTTGCTGACACGGGCAGACTGAAGCTGATTATACTGAGGACGAATATTTCTGAGTTTGCAAAGGCTTTCCCAGGGAACATCAGCAAAATGTATTTTGGTCACTGGAAGCCTCCAGGAGTGTCTGAGAGAATGTGGAGTGTAAGCTTAGATGCGTCAATTTCAGGAGAGTATCAGACCCTAGGAGGGCATTCCTGCGGGCCTTCAGAGTAACTGGGAGCGCCGACGACAAGCCTGGGAGCACCTGGGAGCGCCAGGGACACACCTGGGAGCGCCGGCGACATGTCTGGGAGCATCTCGAATCACAGTAGAGCGGTCTCGGAAAAACACCATCTTCTGTGGGTACACTTCGGGTGCGCCTGGAAATCATAGCTACTACTTATCGTTCAACAATTATTAAAACTCATGTATTCAGTTTGTATTCTCATCTATGTATCTATATAGCTACTCATCTACAAACGGTATATCTGTACTGGCTGCAGGCGGTGCTCGATACCAATTCAAGGTGCGCCTGAAAATGATGATCGAGTGGACTGGAGATACACTCCAAGGCCGTGATTGAGCGAGTTTGGAGATGCACTTGGAAGCGGAAATCGAGTGTATTTGAAGATACACTTGGAGGCCATGATCAAGTGAACTTAGAGATGCACTCCGAGATCATGATAGAGCGAGTCTGGAGATACACTTGAAGACTGTGATTGTGCGAGTTTGGATGCCGTAATCGTGCGAGTTGGGAGATTCACTTGGAGGCCGTGGTCGTGCGAAATTGGGGGCCGTAATCGAGTGTATTTGGAGATACACTTGGAGGCCGTGATTGAGTGAATTTAGAGATGAACTTTGAGATCGTGATCGAGCGAATTTCGAGATACACTTGGAGGCCGTGATCAAGTGAACTTAGAGATGCGCTTCGAGATCGTGATTGAGCGAGTTTGGTGATACACTTGGAGGCCATGATCTTGCGAACTTGGAGGTCGTGATTGAGCGAGTTTCGAGATGTACACGGAGGCCGTGTTTGTGCGAACTTGGAGGCCGTAATCGAGCGAATTTGGACGAGTTTTTAGAGGCGGTCGATGGATGGCGCGGCAGGGGCTGAGACTCAATTGAGCAGTTAGTTAACTCGCCACCGTGGCAATGTGACAAGGTCACTTTACCATTGAGATCACATGGAGAGCTGGCTGATGGCGGTCAATTCTGTAGGGAGGCACGCCAGAAGCTGAAGGTGCATTCAGGGGTCAACTCATAATCAAGAGAATGAAGGGAAGAGAAACAATCTTCGGTGGATGCTGTACTCAGTGTATGGTGTACTCGGTGTATGCATGTGCTCGGTTTATGCTTGTACTCGGTGTATGCTTGTACTCGGTGTATGCTTGTACTCGGTGAATGCTGGTACTCGGTGTATGCTTGTACTCCGTGTATGCTTGTACTTAGTGTTAGCAACGGGTCCAATTTCCCATGTCGGTTCCGGGTACGGTTCCACCCGAAACTGAACCGTGGCAACTGGTCTTACCACACGAAAAACCTGGACCGTTGGAAATGGGCCGGTTTTACCACCAAAAACCCGGCATTTCAAGTCCACAATTTTGGCTCCAATTCAGTATTTGAGTTCTGATCGTATCATGACCTGATCAGTACGCACATTGTGCAGTTTTAGCCGGTCTTTCACCTCCTGCTGTCAGATTTGCGATCGGACCAATATGCGTTGTGTCGCTATCGAAAACCCGCCAATTTTGCGGAAAATTACGCGTTATTTTGCAACAATTCAACGAATATTGGTCCGATCCCAAATTTGACGGCGGGAAGTGAAAGAGCGGCTAGAAATGCACAATCTACGTACTGATCATGTCATGATACGATCAGAACTCAAATACTTAATTTGAGCGAAAGGTGGAGGAACGGTACAAGTGGAACCGCGGCCAGGGTAACAAACCCGCCAAGACACAGCAGGTCGGGTTTTTCGCCGGGTCTGGAACCAAACCGAACCAAACCGCTGGTCAAAACCCGGACCGCTGGCAGGTTACCCAGACCTGTTGCTAACAATACTTGTACTTGGTGTATGCTTGTACTCGGTGTATGCTGGTGCTCGATGTATGCTGTACTCGGTGTAAACTCATGATCATGACATGGAGAGATAGAGAGAGATGCATTCACTTTGTGTTCGGCAAAGATGGTAGAGTTGTGCACCAGAGAGTGAGAGATGGCAATGGTGATGCGATCAATATAGAGGATACGAGCGGATATGAGAAATCAGGGGTACACCTTGCCTGATTGGGTTGGGAAGACCTTGTATTGGTGTAATTACACGCAGGATTGGAACTTGTACCTGCTGTATCGGGGATGGTAAATTGCCTCGCACCCTGAATTCTCTTAAGTCCCAGTTCCTCATGATGATCTCCCCCATCACCTCTCATCACCCTCTTTCTCATCCTCAACTCTACCATCACCTAAGAATATGAAGTTAATACATCGCTCTCTATCTCTCCATGCCATGATCAAGAGTTAACACCAATTACAGCATACACTGCGTACTGCATCATCCCATGATCGACTGTCTCCCACTCCCAGCCTGTCTGATCTCTCGGCAGACCATGTTGTACCCAAATCTCTACATTCCCACAATTGCGAGTTACCCAATAAATAGAGTCTCAGCTCCCATTGGGCCTCGTTCCCGACATATCGCCTCCAGATAGACCACCTCCTAGTACTCCTCCAATGTTGCTCGATGACAGCCTCCAACTGCATCTCCAAACTCGCTTGATTACTGCCTCCAGACTCGCACGATCACGGCCTCCAAGCTCGCACAATCATAGACATGCAGTACATATCCTAACTCGCCCAATCACGACCGCCATGTTCGCACGATGATGGCATCCAAGTGTATCTCCAACCTCGCTCGATCACAATCACGAAGTGCAGCTCAACGTTCACTCGATCACGGCCTCCAAGTGTATCTCCATGTATACTCGATTACAGCCTCCAAGTTTGCACGAACACGGCCTTCAAGTGCATCTCTAAACTCACACGATTATGGCCTCCAAACTCGCAGAATCATGGCATCCATGTTCGCACGATCAACGCCTCGAAGTGTATGTCCAAACTCGCTCGATCACAGCCTCCGAGTACATCCTAGATAGTGTTAGCAACGGTTCCGGACCGTCACTTCGGGTCCGGGTCCGGGTCAGAACCGAACCGTTGCCAAATTGGCGGTCCGGGTTGTCAACACACCCGAACCGTCAATTCGGGTACGGTTC
>Ga0307512_10000189_pt1 | contig 83851 bp, 73 predicted proteins | sample 14_EM_MG_FD_200267 | JGI IMG/M metagenome (GOLD analysis project Ga0307512, IMG submission 200267) | Populus trichocarpa ectomycorrhiza microbial communities from riparian zone in the Pacific Northwest, United States - 14_EM | ecosystem: Host-associated > Plants > Roots > Unclassified | place... | reverse complement strand
CCCAGGTGCTCCCAAACTTCTCACAACCGCTCCCATGGTGCTCCCGTACCAGTCATCAGAGATCCCAGTTACTCCGATGGCCGGCCAGAATGCCCTCCTAGGGTCTGGTTCTCTCCTGAAATTGACTCTTCTAAGTTTGCACTCTGCCTCCTCTCAGACACTCCTGGAGGCTCCCAGTGACTAAAATACATTTTGCTGATGGATAGCAATTGAATGCCAGCTGCCCCTGGCAATGATTATAGTGAGGCTCCCAGTACATCTTCCAATATGATGCAATTGGCCTTCTCTACATGGACCGTAATGCTAGCCCAGCCTCATTGGATTGGTGTACTGTACAGTATCTTCTTTCTTGGAGTATACTAGCGTGAGGCCACTTTGTTTCCTTGTATGGAATACTGCACAGTTCCACATCAGAATATGATTTTCAGCGTCACTATATAGAACAACGAATGGGTGTTTTGGCCATAATCCAATCAGCATACTTGCACCACACAAATCTTTACTTCCTGCTTAGTCTTGTTTTGTTAAGCCTTTCACAATATCACTCACAATATAGGTTCTACCTTTTTAATCTGTCTATATTAAATATTATTCTGCATCTTTAGACTGTGTTCACTCCAATCTGTATTGCTTTCTCAGTCGGATTGATTTGAAAATTCACATCACTGTTACAATGTATATTGGAGTCGGTTTTCTGTTGAGTATGAGTCAGAGCATATCTAGAACAACTTTTTACATAATATAAACGATCCCTATCTATTTACTAACATTAATCAATGTTTACTTGACAAATGTCATATCTACTCAGTGATTCTCATATCTACTCAGCACCTCTCATATGAACTCAGCAACCCTCCTATTTGCTGAACTTCCATCTTCAAGGCAAGACTTGGGAACCTCCAGCACTAGCCAAGATGCATCTCAAACAAGACCAAAGGGATCTGAACCTCCATGAGGATAAATTCAGCCCAGGGTATTGAGGAAGTTTGTATCCAGCCTACATTCACTGAAACCCTTGCAGTTGTCAAGAAATAACACACTCAATACCCAAAATCTACTATTCCTATATACACCAATATCATATTGTATGGCCCAGTGTGAAGTGTGGCAAGGACATGTAACTCTGTCAGTGAATGTGATACTGACAGTGATTCTTTGTGAAGAACGGATGTTGACCTGAGAAATAGAAGTTAACCAACATCTAGGAGACACATGCTGAATCCTCTTGCCATCTCCTTTATTATACACCATATATTAAGCTAGATAATGGTAATGTCCATACAATGCAGAGACTCATCTCATGCATACTGAGCATAGTTCCCTGAATGGCTGGCACCACATCCAAGAAAGCCCCATCAAATCCCAGCAGAAAGATCATGACCACAATGAGCTCCACCCCAAAGCCAAAAACTGCATCAAGCTTCATATCAAAGATAAAGTTACAATGGCTGATACCTTAGATCATATCCCAGTCTGTTCTACTGCACCAATCACTTGCATTATAGTTATTTCTGTTTTATCTACTACACCAGCAATTTCAAGCTCAATATCATTGTAACTGAGGGGAAATTGAGTATGGTGGACTGGGAGTGCCACTACTGGAGGTACTGCATGAACAGTTGTATTATCTGTAATATTATCTGATACAGTTTTGTTTGTTTTGGTGATGTTGGGCAATGCTCAGTTATCTAGGTTCAACTCTATTGAAATAAGCAGGTCTGGTAGTGCCCTCTAGTGACCCTTGTGGATGAATATGAAGCATGCAATCCCTTTCCACTTTCACTTGTAGATGTCACTTGGAGGAGGTCAAAATGCAGTGTAACCAGCTCTTCAGAATACCTTTCTGTGGGATGCTCATCAACTGGATATCCTTCCCAAGATGCCAGAGAGGACGATGTTAATTGTTTATCAGGCAGATGGATGATAATTACCCAGTAGATGTTGCAGAAAAGATGAAATGACCTCAAGCTCTGACAGACTTTACAAAGAATCCTTATACACCCCAGCGTTGTGACCAACTTGTTATCTGGCAAACTTGGCAATATCATCTAGCAATGTAGTTGCCAACTATTATCTCACATTTGGTAAATTCAATGCCCACTAAGAGTGACAGTCCATTGTCCGAATTTGAACTGATTGACAGTCCGATTGACCAACCCAACCAGGGTCACTGTCTTCTCTTGACTGATATTCAAGTTCTGCTGATTGTGACGTTTGTTACCTTCAACCAGATGGTTATGTTGGTGGAGACTGACAATGCAATCAAATATATCAAGACGAAACCCCTCCACATAGAATGAACATTGACTCTAATGTTGATACAAGAAGTGGAAGATAGCGAACCCTTATTTGTTAGCCTACTAGACAGCGATGACATAGAAATTGGAGCTGATGAATTGAATGATATGAAGAGATAGAGCACCACTGCAGCAGCAGGAGGAGGAAAGTAGCAGGAGCAGCAGAAGCAGAAGCAGAAGAAGCAGCAAACAGAGCAGCAGGAGAAGGAGTCAGGGCCAGGGCAGGGGGAAGGGCCAGGGAAGAAAGAGCCAAAATATTCGACCCGTCCAGATGGACCCAGTCGGGGGTAGAGCTTAGTACAGTCCAGTCCAAATGAAAGGTTGGACTGGACTGGACCAGAGACTGCCCATCTTGGACAGGGCAGGCTTGGTCTGGACCAGTTCACACATGCTTACAATTTCAACATTGTTTCATCTTCAAGTATCACTGAAACCATAACTCATCCTCACATTTAATAACCTCTCACCACTGAATCCCCACTCTGGGCAAAATTATGACAGTTCTATCTGTATGTTCAGTGCCAATAACATTGATTTCTCCCATTAAAGACTGATACAGCAGCAAATATACCCCAACAGAATTCGGGATTATTCCAATTCCAGTCAATCCTGTCCTCGGACTGGGCTGGACAGGACTTGGATGCAACCTGTCTGGAATAATTCATTGCAGGACTGGTGGAATGATTGGGAAGAGCTACCCATACAGTCTGAAGATCAGAATGATTTCAAACCAGAGAGTGTGCCGATAACTCTCTCCATACCACAAACCTATTACCACAGCAGGTAGTGTTAGCAACGGTTCGAAATTCCTGGTTTGGTTCTGGTTCCAGTTTTCAATGAAACCGGACCGTTGGAATGGGTCTTACCACACGAAAAACTTCAACCATTGGAAATGAGCCGGTTTTACCACACAAAACCCGGCATTTCGAGTTCACATTTTTGGCACCATTTGGGTGGCTGAGGTCTGATCGTATCCTGACATGATCAATATGTAGATTGTACCGTTTCAGCCGGTCATTCGCATCTCGCTGTCAGATTTGCGATCAGACCAATCATTGTTGAGTCGCTATTGACAACCCACAAATTTCAGGGTAACATATTGCGTTACTTCACACCGATTCAACGAATATTGGTCCAATCACAAATCTCACAGCGGGAGGTGGAAGAGCTGCTACAATCTAACCATCTACATATTGATCATGTCACAATACAATCAGAACGCAGAGACGTATTTGGAGTCAAATTTGTGGGGACCATGAAATGGAACGATCTTCCACTTTCAACCCGGCCGAAGAACGGTGGGTAAATGTCCGGTCTGGGTGCCGAACTCAAGCTAGTTATCCGCAACGGGTTGCTTGGCAGTTCCTGATCTGGACTGGGGCGTTCAGTTCCGTTCCAACCCGGATGAAAGCCAAGTCACCCGGTACCGTTGCTAACACTCACAACTGGGCATTTGAGCCAGTGAACGGACATTCTGCGATTCAACATGCAGAAGAATTGGATTAGGCATATTCTGACTTCTGCAAAATTACACTGACAGAATGCAATTGAGCCATGGACCCCAATGTTTAATATCAGAAGGAGGACCACGTACTGATTGCTGGTGTATATCGGTGAATAACACTCTGTGTCAGAGTAGTCACTGTCAGAGCCATATGGCTGCTGTGAAAACCCAGATTCAGTCAGAGCTGCAGTCAAAACATTTCCATGACGCAAAATTTAGTCCCAGAGTTACGGAGCTCATCGATACCCAGAGATTTGAAAGGAAAACCTTCGAGAAATGAATCGCAGTATTACACTTCACAATTCAGATCAGAACTTTGAAGCTGCTGGATTAACCTACTTTGTTTCAATTTCACCAGATTATGGCTGCTGATTGGATTACTAAGCTGATGAATAGCATGGTAATGGGTGGTTTATTGGCTGATGACTACAGTACTGGCAAGGTTAGACACTATTGAACTTTTGAGGTATTCAATGTATTATACTAACACTCCTCTGACTCTCATACCACTAGCTGTATTATGTAATCAGCTTAACATCTATAAGCTGAAAATCACGAATTTACCCTCCAGATGATACTAATGGGAGATCAATATAAATGATGCCAAAGCATAGATCAAATAGGATCAGAAGGTCAATATGGGCCATGAAAGCCACAGTAGAAGGTCTACCTTTCAAAATTTATTCCAATGTGTGATGTAAATATGCACTACAATTATATATTCAAGCTAACATTGAAACTGCTTTAAACTGGTAATGGCTGAATCAGACACTGCAGTGACTGCATTTTCTGAGGTAACTCCCCATGTCCATGACAATATATCTTCCTGAAAGAGTGCATTCCATGCAAATTTACTGTATATTGCAATCTATGGAAATTAGTCATGTCTTTGATCTGTGAGGCTCGTAATTGAAGATTCAACCAACAGGAAGTGATTGATTTCAAACTAGGAGGCGCTGGTATATTTGATTAGGTAATGTTAGACAAAGCTCACAGATTGCAAATAAGTGTGAGCACAATGGGCAAGTTTAGGAAGGCTAATGGCATGTTGGTCAAAATAGACTCTGACAATTGCAACATGTGTATGGCATCCTGTATACTCAGTATGTAGTTGCAGTTCGCCTGGGTGCCAATGGCAACCCCATGGGTAAGTGGTATCGAAGACTTGCACTGGATCCAGTATATTCCTGAATGTTCCTCATAGTTATCAATACAGCTGCAACTGCATACATTCAACTATAACCTCAATCTTGATGACCATTTGGTAGCAAACAGAAGTATTGGGTGAGGTACCTAACCTTGTATTGTGTTTATACCAGTTGCATATCCATACAAAAAACATGCAGAATTTAGATTACTTGTTAACTCCACAACAATGATATAGAAAGTTAATAGATCGCCCTTATTTAGTAAAATGTAGAATTTTAGAAGCACCATTTAAAGATCAGACATAATGATCAGATTGCACTATGATAAGGGGACTATTACAAAGTGAGCTATTGTTGATTTTTGAACACTAATGCAATAGCAAATAATGATAAGCCACATCCTATTCAAGAATGCAAAGTCTGGCTGTGACATTTCTCCTATACATGTAACTACTGAACTTGTCGAATTCATAAAGTCTTCCTGGTATAGTCAGTTCTACATTAATCTGGCAGACGGAAGTTATAAAGAGCCCAGAGAGAGAAATCACCTGTGTTGCTGATATGGGAAGACCAACCCAAATCATACTGAGAGTAGTTATTTCCAACTCTCGAATGGCTGTGCCAGGGAACACCAACCAAATATATCCACCTGGGAAGAACAACAGTAAGATATCTAATACAATTGAAACTGCATTGTTATTCAGGAATCTATAGTTCTCTCTGCTTAACTGTTTTTGCCAAATCTCCTTCACTGTGATAGACCATAGAGTGAAGGTAATCCAGTGGGTATATCGGCAACTTATTCCATTGGTCATCAATGATCATTATGTGTCTAAAATTTCCACTTACTGCCACTCTCATCAACTCTGATTTGTGATGCTGATGATTAACACTGAAATTGACTCTTAGTAGAACAATGGTACTAACTGTGTACTGTACTACTGTCTCTTCTCGTACAATTGTTTTCTTATCAATCACTTAGTGAACCATTATATTAATGTTTTGGTAAAGAAGTTATTTATTAACCATATACAGCTAAACATGTTTGTCTTTGCCTCTCTGACAAGCAATGTGAATTTGGACCTACATTACAATTGCCAAATTCCATCCAGGTAGACCAGAGTACAAATTACTCATCAGACCTTCAGGCATAGTCACATATTCAGCAGATTAGTCAGCAGCCAATGCAATGTACAACTCAATTGGTCAACCTCACTATACTCAATTGGTTAATTGAACACACCCAGTCAATGAAGCATTCATCAATGCTATATACACTGGGAGTTTACTTGCATGGTGCCAGTGATGACATTGATCTCACTACTGAACAATTATACATTATCTTGAGAAGAAACATTTCCCCCCTGGTACTGTGGTGAAGTGTGATGGTTGATATAGAAATATAACAGACATTAGTGAATTTAGAACTCGTCACCACATTCCTTGTTTGGGCCTGAGCATTGTTCCACCTGAATTTATTCTTCGGTTTCTGGGTTGGTTTTGGCAGTCCAGATTGGTCTGGACATCTGGGTGTGTTTGGAGTTCCTTCTTGGTCTGAATTTCTTCATTAGTTTGAATATCCAGATTGGGCTGAGTTTTGGATATGATTAGGATTTCTATATTTAGTTGGGGTGCTAGATTTGTATTGGTTTCCAGGAGCTTTTCGGTTCAGGAATTCAGGGTATCTCTGCATGCACTCCTGTTACTCTGATAGCACTGTGCATCATTCGGATTTGTTTGGGTATCCATATTTGTTTTGTTTTCTCGGAATAGTTATGTAGGTATCTGGGATTCTCAGGGTAATTGAGTTTGGTGTGCTGGGTTGTCAGTCATGTTTCAGTTGTCTTGCAGTTGTGTATTTTTGGATAATATCAAACAGTATAGATAATGTTATTGAATAAATGGAGGAAATTGGTTACTGACTTTCACTACAATCCAGCATATGCACCACCCTGACAGCAACTACTCTGACAGCAGCCTCTCTGTCAGCAGCTATTCTGTCAGCAGCCCCTCTTATAGCAGCCACTTAGACAGCAGTTACTCTGACAGCAGCCACTTGGACTGGAGCTTTCTAACCACAGCCCTCTGACAACAACTCTGACAACAACTGTGACAACCACTCTGACAGCAACTCTCTAAAGAGTTTACCTTAACCATGCTTGGCAGACAAAAGATCTTTATCATTTCACAATGCAAAAGCTCTACAAGCAAGTGCCCTTCAACCATATGGTGTAACAAGTACAGTACAGCCAAACTACAATGCTTGCAATTGCAAACCAAACCAGATCTGCCAGCAGCCCCTCCATGCATTGTAAAAAGTTGAGATGTAGTGATGGTTGCATTACACTAAACTGCAGTAGGAAGACTCGGAGCGGCAGCTGCCGCTTCCGCGATATCCAAAACTTCAATGCCTGTAGCAGCGAAACTCACTACAATGAAAATGTTTGACAACAATACCAATCCAGGGGTGATAATGGAGATTCTGTGAACTCAAAAGACAAGCAGATAGGTGAATGTGATAATTATAATCATAAACTGTCATCCCAATATTGATGATCCAGTATACTATTTGATTGTACTCATTCATTCAGTTTGGAAAGCCCAGGAGGAGTAAAAATGCATCCAGGGATGGGTTAAGAGAAGTAGACATGACCATCTATACATTAGACTCTGACAATTTGTTGTTGTCAACACATAGTTCATCTGACATGAAGCAGCCAGCAAGTGGACACAGATATGTTGACTCATTTATCAACCAACTTACTGATGATAATTAGATGTAATTGACCACTCTTTTTCTTGCCAACCCAGGGGAGGGGGGGTTAATAACCACACCCACATCCAATATTTAACTCTCTAGCTGAAACTGTATTGTTATTCCAGTCACCTTGGGAAACTCATCCAGCAAACCAGGAGTGCTGTATTTCACAGTTAATAGAAATATTCCCAGCAGGACTTGGGCTTGATACAACCTCTCAGTCTTTGAACACAACTAGATACAAACAAATAATATATACCCTATCATTGCTGTCCTCCAGCCATATCATAAGGTGGCTGACACCAGAGTCACAGAATCTTGTTGGGATATTGCTCAAAATCTATACTGGGGAATGAATCCTAGCCAGGACTTCTATCTGGCTGAAGTCTACTAAGTTTCCAAGAACAGCCTCCAGAATGCATCCAAAATTTTGAGTCAGACAGTAAAGCAGTTCTATATATCACAAGCAGCTATCCACATGGTCAATATGCAGATGTTTCACACACTTCTAAGTAGCACTCTGAAACAAACATTTCAATCGACAATCAGCTATATGAGTGCTCCATGCTGAACGGACTTGTGAAGCTATGTTATGGGGGTGCTTCCACCTAAGTATCTATACTTTTAGTCCAGTTTCAATAGATGCTTAAGTACTAGGTACACGGCCGTAGTTCCTATTGTAACACTTATGTGTATCTCCAAATGAAATGTATAGGTAACCTATACAAATCATATACACAGAATGGACAAATATGTATAGTCGTTTCAGATGCTACTAGGTAAATAGTTACTAAATCTTATTGTGGTGTGATACATTATTGGCAGTACATATATTGTTATAATTAATCTCGGTGATTGATTAATATTGCCAAGAAAATTTGTACAATTAATCTCGGTGATTAATTAATATCGTAAAGTATTTTCTTATAATTAATCTCAGTGATTGATTAATATCACAAAGTATATTCCTATAAGTAATCTCAGTGATTAATTAATATCATAGTGGTAATAATTTGCCCGTTGATAGTGCAATCTCCATTGACACATATCTTCACAAAATCCCTCTTTCTATCTCCTTGATGAATCTGGCGTTCAGATACTATCGGCAATATTACATCTAAACGTAATCTCCCTCTATATTCAATTCTCCACTCCTATAAAGCTCGCGCGTTATTCTTCTTTGCTTTTTGCTTTGTGTACCAAAGCCGGCTTGTAGTTGTTGATTCGAGAAATTGCAACGATTTTTATTTTTAAACACTCTTCCAGAATGGGTATTGTTTAAATCAACTTCTTTATTTCTTCGGTACATAGGAAATAATCTTTTCTCGAGTGGGTTGTACTGCTGAATCCGAATGTTTGATTATGTCCAACACAGCAGTGTCGGATTCCAGAATTATCACATCTTCAGGATCGCGATATGGCAAAGGCATCACCACAAGGTTCTCAATCTATTCTAAATGGAATATCTTGTAGTGATGATAGTAAATTAATATCTCGGTAAACTCGATGATATGTGCCAGCCACCAAACACATTGTGCAGCAAATAGCTGATCTTCCTTCTCGAAACAATCCAGTAGTAAGGTATAAAGCACATATGATAACGTCGTACTCATTGTTAAACTTATGCTCGACCATGGGGTGGGGGAACCACATACGATCCTCATAGATAACACAGATATACTTGTTAATAATGATAATAATAATAAGAACTGAAAACAACAATAATTTTTCTGCTTCTTTCTCGCAGGTAGGTATTGTTTGTGCTTCTGGGGCTGTCCTTCGAAAGCCGGAGCTTTGTTGTTCTCTTGTAGGTTACTTGTATTGTATGATTGGTTTTAAAGAGTTACTCTCCCACATGGGGCCATCATCATCAATCAAGGATTGCTATGATCTCATCTGTAATATGGTAGAGTACTCTTAGACTTAGCCAATCTCATTTGATAGCGACCACGCTTCCCAAAGGTCATCGTGTTCTTGCATGATTGGTTTTGGAGAATTACTCTCCCTGAAGGGCCATCATCAGCAATAAGATTTAATCAAACAGTAACTTCAACTTAGATATCTCTCAACTCATGTATTTTGGATAGTCGGAACAACTTCGTGCCTGACGTGGTTATTTGGAGTGCTTTATGCAAGTTTGCTTCATCATATAGATCAAGTGGCAACCTTCATCTTTAAGGCTATTTGGCTTAACTGCATCAGAGGCTTACATGGCAACTCACCATTGCTCTGTCAACATTTAATCTTGACGTACTACTTCAGCAATATAGTCAGATAGTAGTTTGCTTTGGGCGCATATCCCTGCCAGGGGAGTCGGAAGCTTCAGGACTCATTTGCTTGCCCACATCTCAATTAATCAGACACACCATGCTTAGGCAAAGACCATTGTCTTTGGCCAGGGAGTACCCGAGGTCTTCCGATCGCATAGAGGAATGGCTTGAATTCGCACTTACTTGCATATTGGCTATCGTGTGTGTGACGCGTCAGTCGCTTTAATGCAGTCAACGTCTCCCATCCCACCTTGCTTAGTTCGATGAATGTGGTAAGAAATATTGGGCATCTTCAACCTTGAAGATTTAAGACTGGCCAAGGCTATTGCATCATCAAATCAGTTGTACTGTACTATGTGAACTTTCAATGAGTCCCGTAGCAATGAAGCTCCCTATCGTATCGACATGAGGCCCCCATGCAATCCCACTGAAGACCACAGGACTGGTCAACTTGCATTGTCTAGGACAGGTGTTATGCATACCTTATGACTAGACCTAGAGTTACTCCGTGGTATATATCCCTTTGACAATTAACCAAGTACCATTACCTCTGTTAAGGGAGAACCCCTAACAAGCTATACCCCAACAATATACTACTATCTTCCATGTCATATCACATGGTGACCACCAAAACCTACAGACATGGCTGTTTTTTTTTGTACATAGCTGTATTTCTTTTCTAACTGCAAGAGTGATGCAACACTGAACCCCATCAATTCTAATAGTGTCTTGCTAATCATCTTAGATGGCTATACAGATGCTTCTCTGTCTTTCACATTTGAGTGTAATGGTAAAAACGTCCACCGAGAACTTCAACCATATAGTTATTGAACCACCATCCTCATCACACTTCATCGAAGAGATGACAGCAGAGTGTTTGTTACTGGCTCCAACTGCAGTACAGCATTCTTTGAACTACTGGGCTGGTGGCAGATTTGTTTACATGATATTTGAAGTAAATACATATAAGAGTATATAGAACACTATTTTGGATATATCTATTCCACATTGAGTAGATATGTACAGTATTCTCTACAACCAATGGGAAATTATCGCACTGGATATGCATAACGAAATCCTAGATAAACATTTCGATAGAATGAACTTATTCAAAGATCAAGCTGAAAAGACACCATATCTCTTACTGTGTAATACTGAAACCACAATTGATAATCAGAACAGGTAGCTGCAAATGTATATAGTATATATGTAATTTAAGCGATTATTATTAGAATACAATTGATGCAAAACTGACTAAATATCTTTCCACATGCAGGTGGGTCCAAAACTACAATTTGAATCGTAATCAGTAAAATACATTGACAGACTCCAATATTTGCCTTTGAGTCTTTTCAAGTGCATGGAGATACTGTGAGGAGCCTCTGTGCTGATTACCACAACGATATGTGTGAGGTGTGACATCTAATGGTAGGCTGCCACAAGAGCAGTACAATAGCATAAAATATTGCAGATAAAATTGCAATGACTATATGTACAGACCTTGACTGCAGAAAGTGGGCTCTGATAAGCCCAGAGCAATAGCATGAGAACCATCTGATATGGTGAGGGTGGCTATAAGTGTGGATTCGGGTTGCTGACAATGGGCTCAGACAAGATCAGAGTGACATGTTGTAACGTCTCTGAAAAGATTATGCCAATCTCTCCAATCGCTAACTGTGTGTTCTAACAAGATACTGTGATCAAGCAAGTAGCCTCCGCGAAATAATACATAGCAAAGATCCGGCATCGTAGTTTGCATACCATTGTGCACAAATGCTCTTGCTAGCTCCCCATGGGAACTTTGTTAGTATACAAATCTCAATGGATATGATAGACATACTACTATCAGTTCACTCGGTATTATCCATTTGGTATCCACATTGCATCTAATGGCTCCAGGATGAATTTGAGTATCTGCTGTTCTGGTTATAGTGGGAGAGTAATGCAGATTATATAGCTTATGGTAAATTATGTATGGCAAAGTAACTATTTCCCAATGTTCTGCTATCTTTGATTCAACAATTCCAGCTTTAGTTTGTATCTATAGTCTAGCTCTCATTCTAGTTCTCACTTTTCTCAAAGTACTGTACTTTAGTATAACTTTTCCTTCTACTCTCAGCTAGCTGACAAGATATTCCACTGTCAAAAGTATTTACACCTACTCACTGTCTGAACAGTTTCACCTTGATGGTTGCATCCACTTGCATCGTGGTGTATCACATAGTGTTGTCATGTTGGCTGTATTCCAAATCAACATGTCCCGGAAATCGTGTCCCAATGATAGCATATATATTGTTACTATATCTAACATGACGTAGCTATTATCGACTCTGCTGTCCAAAGGTATCTATACATCTCAATGAGCTAAATTATTGTTATCCATTTGCACCAGCTGATATACCCAGTTCATACAAGCAGGTGCATTTTTAACTCATAGTTGCAGCTTGAATCCATGATTGTCATTACTTCAAATCAAAGCTGAGAGATTAATTATCTATTCGAAATAATAAATACATCAATTCATTTGCAAATGGATGCTACATTATATTCCTACAGTCTTTAAGTTCGATATAAGATAAACAGATCAACAGTTATCACATATTCATTACAGTTTACTTTGAATGATACTTCCAGGGCTACTTGAATCAGCAATAAGGGTTGCACTTGCAGGAATATTAATAGTTACAATTGTACACCATATTAAGTAATAGTTGAGATAATACTGAACACACGGTTCATATAGAGATGAACTTTAAATCGATCCAGCTTGAATGTACTTGAGATGGCAGCTATAATAGAGGTGCAATTTAATGAAAGAGAAATATACAGTTCGTCTAAATGGATTGATTTTAAATGGAATGAAGTCAATCATCAGATACTACTCAATTGGACATAGAGGTGGATTATGTTATACATGTACTTAGCCATTGTTCGATTGTAACAGCGAAAGTCCGAAGAGATCTATTAGAATCTCAAACGAAGTATGCACAGAATATGTATTGCCAGTATAACAATTTCAAGAAATGTTCAAAAGGCAATCATATACTGAGAAGAGGATTCGAGGGGAGATACTGTTGTATTCTGATCGATGTCTGAGCAAGTCTAAAGAACTGTTCTCTAACCAGAGAAACAGTATCTATATATACAACAATATATGGGTGATTGTCCATGACCACGGTCACGGATCAACAACCATAACAGGAAGAGAAATACTCTGCAACTGTACAAAAATACATAAGAACCGTAAAGAATAAAACAGAACAATCTAGGCGCGTTCTTTTAAGATAAGCTCTGATAAAGCTCTCTTCCAACAGAACAAAAAGAAGGTCCTAGACAAGTTCTAACCGGAACTTTCTACACAACTCAATAACACAAGATAACAAAAGTATTAAAAGTTATTAACACACCACATTATTCTTATTAATAAAGTACCATCTTATCGTAAGGAGAATACTTAGAAAAGTACAATATTAGTAAAGAGAAATGTAGATACTTCTGTATTTCCATTACCCCTTCTCACTTTGATCCAAATATCTTTGAATATAAGTGGTCATTAACATATCTCGTCATTCCCTTTGTACATATATCGGCCAAATTTTCTTCCGAAGGTACATACATAACTAACACATTTCCTTGATCGATTTGTTCCTGAGTAAGGTGATATGCCACATCAATATGTTTTGATCGGTCATTAAGTTTCGGATTGAATGCCACATCCATTGCAGCGTTACTGTCGCAAACGAGAGCATTCGGGATATCTATTTCCAACAACATTTGTATTCCACGCTTCAACCAGAGATGATATTTTGTCGTCATAGCAAGTGCCATATACTCATCTTCACAAGTTGAAGTAGCAATGGCCCACTGTTTCCGACATCTCCAGGAGATAGTGGCGGTTCCAATTTGAAAAATGTATACAGAAAAACTTCGTCTTGTATCGAGACAATTGATGTAAGATGCATCTTTATAAGCAGTCATTTTGAGTTGATTATTCCAGTGATAAAAAAGGTGTCTATCCTTCGTTCCTTGGAGATATTGAAGTACTTGTTTGGCTGCCGTTGGGTGCTTTGTGGAGGAAGATGAGTTGAATTGAGAGAGGTGAGTGATTGTATACGATAAGTTTGGTCTTGTTCCAGTAACTGCATTGATCAAAGATCCCATTATTTATTGGTATGCCGTTGCATCCGTACGCTCGTCATCATCTTCAATGGCCTTCAACTGGTGGTATGAGTCGATAGGCGTTGAGACAGGCTTGCAATCTTGCATCGAACAACGGATCACAATCTTATCGATGAATGTTGTCTGGGAAAGAGTTATCCCATCGCCGGTAATGGTTATCTGGATTTCTAGAAGCCAATTGAGCTCTCCCTTATCGTTGATTTTAAACTCAGTCTTCAATATGTTAATGGTTTGCTCCTTTAGCTCTCCAGTAGCTCCACACAACGTAATATTGTCCACATATATAGCCAGAAAGAGATCTCCTGATTCGTGAACGAGAACACAGGGATCCCCAGCAGTGATGGCAAATCTGAAAGTTTCTAGGTATTCAACTAACCGGTAGTAGCATTCCGTCGGAGATTGCTCCAATCCATAAATACACCTCTCTAACTTTGCCACCGTCCCATCTTACTGGCTGCCTTTTGGTAGATCCATATATACTTCTTTCTTCAATATCCCATACAGAAGTGCAGTCTTGACGTCCAGTTGTCAAGGTCGCCATCCTTTGGATGCTGATAACGCCAATAGAAGTCTAAGAGAATCATAACAAACCACGGGGGCAAATATTTCATCGTAATCCTGTACTATGATGTGTAAGAATCCTTCGGCAACTAACCGTGCTTTATATCCTTCGACTTCTCTTTGAACATTTCCTTTGGCTTTATATACCCATCTGCTAGCGACAATCTTTCTTCCCGCTGGTTTCGGGATAACATCCCAAACAGTATTTTCCTTAAGTGACTTAAGTTCTTCATCCATCGCCTTCTTCCAATCTGACCATTGTGGTGACACTCTGGCCTGTCGGTAAGACTTTGGTTCTTCAACTGTTAATACACTTAAATTTGCCCACTGACTTCCTTCAATTCCTTCCAGAGGTTGAGGTTCTGGGGTAGGAGGTTGAGGAGGGGCATCACGCATACTAGCTTCAGGGGCATACCGTTCAAAGCCATTGCGTTCAGGTGGATTCACAACTCTTCCGGCACGAGTGATGACTTGACCAAATGGAGTTGGTGGGGGCATTACCGGTCATGGAGGAGAAGGAGGAGGACGTCCCATAGGAAGTTGAGATGGTTGGTTGGATTGTTGATGTTCTTCTTCGAGGAAGTTATCTGCAGGAACAACAGTTCGAATAGATTCGTCGAATTCTTCGATTCTGTCGAGTTCTTCGATCGATATTCTTTGGATTGGTTGTTCGGGTAACGCTTCTCGATAAGCCATGTTTTTGGCATCGTAAACCCAATAGGGAGCGCCTTAATATCCGTCTCTTTTTCCTTCAACAAAATCTGCCTGCATTCGTTGAGCAATGGTTGGATGACCATTGTTGACCAAGTCATTAGCTTCTTGAGAATTCTCATCCATCCAATGACACCACATACTATCTGATGTTCTACCCTCATCATTATAGGTATACTCAACGGATGTTGATGGGGTGTTGAGTTGGAGGGGAGTAAGCATTTGGTCAATTTGACGGTTTATCATTGGCGTTGCCCCTTCCATCTCAAGAGGGGGGAAGAAAATGTCTGCTGATACTATAGTCTTTTAAGTATCAGGTAGGAACACTCGATAATGATGGTGGATATTGGTGTATCCGGTAAAAATAGCCCTTGGTGACCTCAGAGATAACGTCTTTCCGTCTGTTCGTTTCTGATACGATACATGGATATAACATTCTCTGCCGAAAGGTTGTAGGTGCTGGATCGATGGATTAGAGCCATATAAAGGCATATAAGAAGTTAGATCCTTTAATGCCGAATGAGGTTGTCGATTTTTTATATATACTAAGGTTAACACAGCCTCAGCCCATAACCTCTTATCATACGTCGATGCACTTTCGAGCATAGCTCTAATTGATTCTCCTAGCTTACGATTAAGAGGTTCCGCAACTCCATTTGACTCGGGGGAATACAGAGGGGACATCTCATGTATAATTCCCTTTGAATCAAAGAACCGTTTCTAGTCCTTGGTAACATATTCCCCTCCATTATCCGTTCGGAATGCTGCAGGAGTCTTGTGGTGTTGAAGTTCCATTTCTGCAACAAAATCTTTGATTATTTTAGTTGTCTTGGATATTTGTTTCATAAATCGAACCCACGCAACCCTGGTAGCATCATTGAGTAGAGTAATATAGTAAAAGGGAATTACCATATGATGGAACCGGAAAGGGTCCTCGTGAATTGGAATGAACAAGATCAAGTTTTTTCCTAACCTTCTTCGATGTTGATGTTCGAGGAAGCTGAGTTATTTTGCATTTGACGCAAGAGGAGCAGACGGAATTTGTAGGTCATGCTGTTATATTGGCATCGGAATACAACTGTAGCGATTTATCCATAGTCAATGGTGCTAAATATCCGAGAGCCTGATGCCAGAAGTCATGAGCAATCTGGGCCGAATGTGATATCTCAGGAATTTCAAACAAATTTCCGTCAAAAACAGCTTCAAAAACAACTTTTGTTCCCTTGTTAATTGAAATATAGTACCCCTCTCCAAACTCTGTATATCCTTTTTCTCGCAATTTCCTCCAAGAAATCAAAGGATGTGCCAAATCAGGAACATGCAAAACACCTCGAACACAGAAAGACGAAACCGATCCATCTCTCAGAACACAGTCCATCACCACATCTCCCCTGCCGACAATCTCCATGCTCTTTTGTGAACTGGATTTTACAAATCTGCCACATACCAAGTAGTTGAGGAGACGTCCTGCAAAAGGGGTCATGTGTGAGGTACAGGCTGTGTCAAAGTGGAAGGATTTGTTCCTTACCTTTTGTTCATTGGTAGTAATATTTGCTTCCTCTGCCTTGTCCTTCTCATCTTTCTCTTCCTTTTCTGTATTGATCTTTTGCAGATGAAAACATTCATTTGAGGTATGTCCCTTGGACTTTCCTGGATTATGTTTCTTGAAACACATGCAAGTCTTCGAGGAGGAGGAGGAGGAGTTGTTGGTATTGCCCGATTTCGCAAGTTTCTTCCCATTTTTCATATTACCCGAGGGTTTGGAAACAAAGAGAGCCGAATCGTCTTCGATCCCAGAAGTGTTGATTTCCATCAGTTGTTGCTTTACATCAGCATACGACAAACTATCTTTCCTAGTAACATTATCGATTTCATTTTTATGGTGTTTAACCAAAAAACGCAACACAAAATCTTACTTGGCCTTATCTCAATTAAGAAAGGTAGCGAAGGTCTTTGGGTATGAAACAGAGGAGGTTTTCGAGAGTTTCGTAAGGTGGAGCCACTGGGACTCAAACTTGGATATAAATCCTGGTAAGTCTGTACCAGAATATTGAGTAGGAAGGGAAACCAGATTCGTTATCTGGGAGACAAGCGCAAAAGCTGAATCTCTATTATATTTGGTGCGAAGCCAGGTCCACATCAGGTGAGAGTCCTCACTACCGACAATTTTTTCCAAAATGTGTTGTAAGACCACGTGTATAAATATGTTTGACGCTGTATGGTCAAGATGCGCGAAAGTATCCATTTCTGTCTGATCAGCATCATCTGCTGGAGACACACCATCCACTACTACCTCGTAAGCCTTAATGCCATTCAGAACTCTATTCACCGAGGCACTCCATATCCGATAATTGTCTTGTCCAGCAAGTATCCTAATGCTATCGAGTTTCACATTTACTGGTGTTTTCTTCTCGACACAAGCCGAAAAAGAGAACATAGGATCATTTCCCGAACAGGTGCCAACTGGTGCCATATCAACTGGTATTGTTGGTCGAGGAGAAGGAGGTAGTGAATTGAGTGGTGTTGTCGGAGGTTTGTTTACTTCAGGATATTCGACGGGAACAGAGTGAGAGTCGAATAAATTCTAACCAAGTGGACGATAATCAGGATTTGAATCAGTGTCGCGCATCCGGGCTCATAACCTATTTGATTATAACACCGAAGGTCTGAAGAGATCTATTAGAATCTCAAAAGAAGTATGCGAAGAATAAGTATTGCAAGTATAACAATTTCAAGAAGTGTTTGAAAGGCAATCATATACTGAGAAGAGGATTCCAGAGGAGATATTGTACTATTCCGATCGATGTCTGAGCAAGTCTAAAGAACTGTTCTCCAACCGGAGAAGCAGTATCTTTATATACAATAATAAACAGGTGATTGTCCGTGACCACGGTCGCGAATGAATAACCATAACAGGAAGAGAAAACCTCCGCAACTGTACAAAAATACATAAGGACCATAAAGAATAAAACAGAACAATCTAGACACATTCTTTTAAGATAAGCTCTGATGAATCCCTCTTCCAACGGAACCAAAAGAAGGTCCTAGACAAGTTCTAACCGGAACTTTCTAGACAACCTAATAACAAACGATAACAAAAGTATTAAAAGTAATTAACACACCACATTATTCTTATCAATAAATTACCATCTTATCGTAAGGAGAATACTTAGAAAAGTACAATATTAGTAAAGAGAAATGTAGATACTTCTGTATTTCCAATAGCCATGGCACAGGAATGCTTGATGGTAGCATGACTTAGCAAGCATGGCGATAGGACTTGGATATGTTGGAAAATACTTCAAGTTAACTGAGAACTAGGCGGAAATACTCTATTTTGAGTAGCTAAAATTTCACAAATCTAACAAAGTAATCTTTGCTATTATTATATAAATATATACATTGTAATCTATTACAATTTACAATATGTAATAGTATTTTCCATCCAATTTTTAAACTAAATTATCAGAAAGATTTATAGATAGATTATCCAAAATATTATTTCATCTTCCTGAAAATTGGATTCTCCAATACTCAACATTGAGGCAGAAACAAATACAAGGTGTTTATAAATAACAGCTGCTGTATATATTTTGATTATATAGTTTTAGTACTAATTATTTGATTTATATTATAGACTTAAATTTTGTTGAGATTCCTATCCCTTTGCTGGTAGCAGACAAACAAAAGCGCCCACTTTTGGGTGGGCTGCATCTTGTCACTAATACTAACACCGCCACCAACTTAAACTGCCCCCTGGAATATAATACATTCGAAGATAACTAGTAGAAGCTTTTATTTACGAATTTCTGTGGCAGTGTGACAAGTTCTGTGGTGCAGAGTTGCATATAAATAGCAGTACTTTGGAGATTGTGAGAGTACTATCCTCCAGCCCAGTGGCAACCAGCTTCCCAGTTCCCATCTACCACACCACAACAACAACCATGAGCAGAGAAGCCCTCAGACCTTGGAATCTTAATGTCAACTACCTACCCCCACCACTTATACTTTCATCTCCACCATCCTCACCAAAAAATGTCAAAAAACAAAGTGCCAAGTGTCGTAGCATGGATGATCCCACTGGTCCAATGCGCACCTCCTCCTGACCACCACCACCAGCTACAGTAGTACAGCACCAACCTGGCATTATACCTGATGTGTCTTCACCCACTACTGAAGCTCCACCTCTAATGTTCAACCTTGACAATAATTATAGCTCCTGAGATGAAGCTTATGTTGAACCAACTTGGTCGATCACTGCGAATCACTCGGCCCAGATGTGTCAGAATATGTTGCGGATGTAAAGCAGATTAAGTCTATTCTACTATCGAAGGAGAAGCTCTGTGTTTAAATACATGAGAGCCTGGAACTCCATGGAAGTCCATGGAAGCTCATGATTGCAAATACCAGGGGTGGTAGTGAGTGAAAACCAGTGGATAAGTCTATGACTGTGAGTCCACAGACTGTGAGTCAATTCGGTGATCTCAGTATCAGCAACCTCTTTTCAGATCATATAGTAACACTTCCCCCCCTTGCTACGCTCCATGGAGCAAGAAAATCAAACTATTCAAACATTGTGCCAAACATCATGCCAGACATCCATAAATTGAAATCTCTGGTGCCTCATTAAAACCCTCCTCCAATTGGTTGTGGTAGGCAGGGTAAGAGTGCAGTCTGTGGCCCAATATGGGATGGCCATCCCATTTATATTAGAAATCAAAATCTATTAATACCAATTTTGTGATCCTGTCTACCATAAGCACTGGGCATTTGTAAACTTCTCATGTTTCTGTCTTCCCAATGCCTTCATGAAGATATCTGCCGCATTCTGTAGTGTCAATATCCAGGAGTATTTGACTATGCCTCATTTGTGGAGATCTCTGTTGTTATGGTAATAAACATCCATATATTTCTTTCCAGACTTGATGATTCCACTGGTGAGATGTGCAAGTGCGCCTTCATTATCGCAGAGAATAGGGAGTGGCTTGTTTTCGTCGCTTTAGTCGTTTTCATTGTGTTTGACAGCTTTGCATAACTGCAATAGTCATCTGCCCTCTCTAGGGGCCTCTGAGCATGTGATATACTGGGTGTTTACTGTGGACATGGCAATGATGTCCTGCATCGGGGACTGCCAAGATATCATGCCAATCGAGATGGATATGTGACCTCCCTGACATGTTCATTCGGTGCTGTTGTTGGCACATTGTGAGTCTGTGTATCCAGCGAGGTTGGAGTGGTGTGTATCATACTGTATTTGGTACTCTCTCACGGACTTCGGATATTCTAGTACTCCATTCGGCTGCAGTCGAATGGCATGTGAAAGGTTTCAAATTGTAACAACTAACTGCTGCCACAGTAAATGATATATCTGGTCTCGTGGCAAGCGCGATATCCATGAGAGATCCCACTATTGCTTGGTATTCTCCGCGATCAGCTTCTCTCTGTCTCATCGAAGAGCTCCAACCTCACCTTGTCGTTGATAGTAGTTGTAGCTTTATAAGCATTCCCCATATGGAAGCGATTAAGCACAGGATCGATAAATCGTCTTTCACCTGGACAGGTCGTACTGTCCTCTATTCGGTCGATTGCAATTTCCAGAAAATGTCGAGCAGTGCCAAGTTTGGTGATCCTGTCAGTTCCAGTGAGAGCTGTCTTCATTCCTTCTGCCTCCTTTGCTGCCTGTCATCGGTAAGTTGAGAGCAGGTTGTCAATGTAGAAAAGTAGAAGATTACTACCCTTGTTTTGTATATAGAGATTTGGGTTAGCCTCTGATTGGAAGAAATCGAATGATCGGAGATATGAGTTCATATGCGGATACACGAGATATGGCACCTGCAAAGACCATAAAGTGCTTTTCGTAGTCGGACAACTCTGACATTCAAGTCTTCCCCCTCAGGGTTGTCGTCCGTGTGATACTCAATATGGGGCCAGCCCTCTAGTAGCTCCATGAGCAGGACATCATTGTCGACGTCACAGTGAAGGGATGCAGTGACCACGTCGAGATGATCGATGGTCAAGTTGTTTTGCGCTGTGATGCTGATTAGCTGTTGAAACGTGGTGAGTTTGCCGACCGGAGGGTATGTTTCTCCCTAGTGCATTCTTTCATATCCTTGCATCTCTAGCCTGGCTTTGTAGTGTGTTGAGCTGACAGGATGACATTTAGTCTTGAAAACCCATTTTGAACCAATTGGCCTTGCTCCGAAATCAGTTCGTAGTTCTTGTACACTGACTTGTGAAAAGGTCTCGGTATGTATGATACAGTTGCTTTTCTCCATCATCGTGGATTGCCATTGATTCTTGAGTGTATTAGGCATCACTTCCTCATATGAGCACGGATCACCAACAATGGTAGTCAACGCTAGAGCATTATGCATCAGTTCAGAGACATTTACCTGTACTCTGCTTCTTGTGACTCTGTCTGTCAGTACTGGGGCTTTCTTTGATCTTTTAGTAGTAGCCACCACAGATCGTCACAATAGTCTTAGTGTGATAATGTCATCTCTTAATGGCGCTTGATGATGAGATTCGAGGGTTGGACAGTGACTGCTATCTCCATTGACTGTGTGTCTGTGCGTCCTCATCAGGAGCCATGTGCGTGTGTGAGTGTGGCCAATGTTCACACCTGAAGCAGGTGGACTTTGATCTCCATGCCCATCTGTACTGTGCCCAGTTAAATGAAGATCGGAATTTGCACCTGCTGTGGCGGGATTCCCAGCGACTAGCCGGCGGGCAACCTGATCAGTGGGGCCATGAGACATGCTTTCACATATTCCACTCGTATCCTGAGTGCGGCTGTGAGCCATGCTCTCATCTGTTCCACTGGCATCTCCATCCTCAGTATATGTTCCTTGTTGCGGTAGACCGAATATGCCAATTTTGGTCATCTCTTTTGGCTCATCATCGTGAACAGCCTGCTCACATTTTAGTGATTGCAGGCATGATATATCGGCATTCCTTTCCTCATCAAATATAAGATCCAATTGAGCCTTTCCTGTGTTATGCTCTGAGTTCCAGATTATTCATAATGTCCTGCAGGCATGCATGTAGCCGACCACCATGCAGGTATTTCACTGTGCTCCCAGCTTCTGGTCTGTTCTCTGCTTTTCTGGGACCAGACTGCTGGCGTAGCATCCAAATCAGCTTAGATGGTGGCGCGGTGCGTTATAATTGATTTCCTTGCATGTGGGATCATCCAGAGGTTTATCAAATTCAGGCTTGCACGACGAATGCAGCATCTTGTATGGCATATCCTATGGGCCTTGAATCCCTCGAGATCATCTTTTCTTGTGAGTCCCATATTGGGCATGCGCTGATGGAGGTATGCAGCGGTGTTGACTGCTTCCCCCCAAAACTCGAGTGGTGCCTGAGAATCCAGTATCATTGCTCTTGCCCTTTCAGTGATTGTGCAAATCATCCTCCCCACAACGCCATTCTTATAATGGGTGTACAGAGCACATAACCCCAGTTCTGTGCCCCGTGCTGCAAGTAGCACGGGGAAGAGCTTGTTATCATATTCTCCCCTGCCATTAGCACATTGAAAATGTTTGATATTGTAGCACCTTGTATTGATTTCAGCTGGGTGGTGCCGATAGACTGGGATACAGATCTCTTTCTTTGTGTCAGGGAGTAAGTAGACTGTCATCCATTGTGTGTAGTCATCAACAAAGATTACATAGTGTAGATGGCCTGGCTTGGTTGGTATTGAGAAGGGACTACAGGTATCTGAGTGCACAAGTTCGAATGGTGCGGTAGTCCTTTTGACTGTAGTTCAAAGAAACTTTTGTTTATGCTTGCCTTGCAAGCAAACATCCCACATAATATCGTGGAGGTTATTGAGTCCATCAATTAGAGATTCCATCCTTGTGGGATTGAGATGTGCTAATCTTCAGTGCCATGGTCCTGCAGTAATCATGGATTTTGGAGTGACATTGGAAGCTGTCTGCGATGCTGTCTTACCCTCCTTGCGAGAGGAGGTTGTGGCTTTTGACTTGAGGGCCACCTGGGAATCAGTTGATATGGCTTCAGAGGTAAGAGTGTGAGGTGATTGGAGAATATGGAGATCTCCGATGCGGTTCACAGTGATAGAAGCAGTCGATGTTGCATTGGCTGATATGATGCAGTTTCCACGTCACAAGGTCATTGTATATCCTGTGTGTTTGAGTTGGCTTATTGATAGCAAAGATAGTCGAAAAGTTGGAGTATAGAGAGCAGCCAATTGCAAGTCTTGAGTGAGATGGGCCAGTCTGTGACATTGGGCAGTGTAAGTTGTATTGTCTCCAAGTTGCATGGTGATCGGGAAAGGCAGTCTATTGTATGAAATGAAGAGGCTTCTATTGTTGCACATGTTGTGAGAAGCTTCTGAGTCTACCACCCACATTGGCAATGTTGCAGTTGATGATGTAAGTGCAGCATCTGTGGTGTTTGGTAGTCAAAATTGATCTCGATCACCAGCCAAAGTTCAATGCTGTGTCAGTGCCCAAATGGCTTCTGCCATCAAGTCTGTAGTGCTTTGTTTGTTGACCACGTTCTGGGCTTCAAGACCTCGTCGGGGACTGTGGCATTTGTCTTTCCTATGGCCAGGTTTTTTACCGTGCAAGCAAAGCACTTATTCGTGCTTCTTTTGGTTACAGCCTACGCTTCCTCATTGGAGTCATGTGAGAATGCCACAGCTTTCGGTAGTATGATTGTTCATTTTGCAGTGGGTGTAGCTGTATTCCTTCAGGTCTTTGTTTACTCCACAGTCTCTGCTAAAATTTCCTCCTCCGCAGCATTGTTTGTTTCCTCCTCCTCCATACTTGCCATATCCTCTGTGATGCTAATTGTGGAGAGCGGATCCGGCTGACTTGTCTCCAATCTCCCTGGGCAAGCTCAGTTCAATCAGCATGCTGTTGTAGTTGGTCCATAACTTGCGGAGCCATTTGGACTGGAATTTGTTTCTCAAGTATCGTAATAGTCGTATTATATTCTATAGGCATGGCAGAGAAGGGATGAGTTTTCAGTGTTTTGTAGGAGATGGCTTCATGAGATCCGATCAGTATCTTGCATTGATTGATCAGTCTAGTAAAGGAATGTGCTATCTTCTCCACTTTGAGTGGGCATAGAGTTTGAAATTTGCGAACAATCTGAGTTTGACCGACCTGATGTTCATAATGTCCAATTGACCTTGTAGTATCTGCCACATTTCAACTGGATCGTCAATGTTATATATCCATGGAAGCAAATTGTATGTGCAACCAAGATGGATCAGAGCAATGGCATCATTGGCTTCTAATACAACTCCATCTGCAGAATGCATGCAGCAGATCCGTTACCCTTGGGAAGGAGCTCCTCTCCAGTGCCAATGTTGTTTGCCCTCATTGCGACTAGCAGGTGGCATACCATTTTCCTCCAGGTAGGGTAATTATCATGAGGGAGCTTGGGAATAAATCCGTGATCGGTTTTAAACATTTTGGTAGTGGCAGACATCATGTGAAGTAGTTGTGGTGTCAAGTTTTAATGTTATTTATATGGTTGTTGGTATGGTGATGATTGTGGGTTTGGGTTGTTGATGCTCTTGTAGATTGTGAGATGAAAGTAGTATAAAGTGACTTCAGTAGGCCACCTCCAGGCTCATAATCTGTTGCACATGTAAAGCTGATTAAGTCTATTCTACTATCCAAGGAGAAGCTCTGTCTTTATATACATCAGAGCCTGGAACTCGATGGAAGTCCATGGAAGCTCATGATTGCAAATACCAGTGGCAGGGTCAAGTGAAAACCAGTGAATGAGTCTACGACTGTGAGTCCACAGCCGGTGAGTCAATGCGGCGATCTCAGTATCTGCAACTTCCTTTCAGATCATATAGTAACAAAACACACTCATAAAACCATTTCAAAGTTTGACAGATCTTCCTGAGCTTCCCACATTCGACCCAATACAACATATCTTCCCTTCTCATTAACCATGGAAATGATTGCCTATCTTGTTCCCCATGCTGGATGCCATTTCTCCAATTCAAATCATCAATCTCTTGCTTACCAACTCTATTATACCACAGCATGTAGCCATCACCAATTCCTATGCCCAGCAGCAGCAACTTGAGCAAGAGAAGGAGCTGCAGCATTCCGGGCAGCCAGTTACTGCTAAGAATCTTTATATCTGGCTGGAAAGTCAATTTCATAGGGGTCTGATTGGAGTTTCTCGTGAGAGGTACTGGATGGAGGATGGAGTTTCCCTTCCCAAGAATGGATTACCACCAGCAGTCTACCTTGGCAAGACTTGCTTTCAGGAGTACTGCCGCTTCTTCCATGTTTCTGCATATAATTCCCCAACTGAAACTCCTGAAGGCTTGCCTTGTTGGCATTCAAAGGTGGATATTCTGTTGGAGCAGCTGTGGTTTTTGTCACAGCAGTACTAAGTCCCTGGCAGCAATGTTACTATTGATGAAGTCATGGTTCTATTCACAGGCAGGTCTATTCACATTACAAAGATGCCAAACAAGTCTATTAGTCAAGAACATAAGTTTGTCTGCATGGTGGAGAAGGGCTATGTCTAAGTCTCTGCTCTTAAAGTTAATATTTAATTACATACTATTTCAATTATTATGTTGATATTGACAAAAAATATAGCATTCCATCAATTCAAGCTAATATAGTAACAGTGCCAGTGTCTTAATTTATCCCACAGTTTTATCCAATCCTATATGAATATTGAGTTAATAATTTAATTGCAATTGGAAATTATCCCTGAGTTGAATATTAGATAGTCAAACTCTGTATTTAAGATTTTATATATAGTATCAATCATATTTATTATAGTATTATACAATATCACTCAAATACTATTGCCTTTAATAATACCTTGAAGGTGTAATATTATACAGTATAAATTCTACATATTTTGTTTGTTTAAATAGTATATAAACTATATTGTCATACTGGATGTATACAAAATTCTTCCTTCCACTTTAGTATTAATTATTGCTGCAATTATTTCAAAACCAAGTCTATCACCACATTACTACGAAATTTAGTTCTAAGATTTTTATTGTATATACAGTGTAAAGTATAATTATTGGTGTCAGTTTTGGGTGATAGTCTATCAAAATATCATCAAAGAAATCTCAAGCTAAATTTAATATAGTAATACTATATAGAATTTAAAAGTTGAGTTTTCAAAGTTGTCAGTTGCCTTTATTAGCTAGAGAATCAGTACAAATAGAATATACATAAATTTACTAATATTTAACAATCATTCTTTCTATATAACTTGTTAGCAACTTCCAAACTAGTCTTTATACTTTATTATATTATTGAAATACTCAGTCATGATATTAGTCACCATCAACTGAAATATTTTCACCCTACTCATATCTTAACATTTTATATTTTGGTATATTTTTATACATTAGAGTTCTTTTCTATTATTTTAAGTATTCACACCACCTTTATGTACCAACATAATACTACTTTAATATTTATAAAAAACTCTGTTTTTCTATATTGTATATAAATCTCTGTATCACACAGTATTAGTAACTCTACTTCTTACCTACATCTCAGTACTGTCATATGGTGATTTTGTAATATTGATATACTGAAGTAGCTTTTGTAATCTTCTATATACAGTTCATATTCTACTCCATAGCAGCCAATCTCCACCTGTACAGAAGTCATTAATAGGATATACATCTTGATTATTTCTTATATTATTTGTACATGCTTCATTCTGATCTATTTGCCTTCCATATTACCAACTGTGAAAAGTTATTTCAATAGATAGTGTTACCCCTTTATAGTGATTACCAAGTTCTGTATAGAATGTAGAGCCAGTAACTATTTATCTCTTAAACTTGTAAAGTAGAATATTTATAAGTTGAAACAGTATACTAGTTATAAATATGAGAGGGTATTAGCAATAATTGAAGTATGAATAGTACTGTAATATAGTGTATAATAGTAGGTAATTAAGTAATATAATCATGCAACTACAGAATAAACATAATTACACTTTATGAATATTTCTTTCTCCTTGCCATATCTAGCTTCTACTTAGTATATTGAAATTGTACTGATTTGGTAACAACTAACTTAAAATGAATACTTTTTGACTTAACTAGCACAAATACTATCACTAGTTACAGTAGTTTTCAGAAATCAGAATTTCTGTCTAGGTATCACCCAGATATAAGATTGCCCTATTTCAGACATACAATCTACTGTATATGCTACTTAATACCCGCTAACCGTGTTGGGCAGTGTACCTCTTGAGTGGGTTATTACAGTATTGCCAAACCCAGTGGTTGCTGTGGATCCAGCATAAATCTCTAACATAGAAGATAGATACTTGTGTGAATGTGAGGATTGATTGGACAGCATTCTTATTCTGCCTTGGGCAGCGAGGGACGGCCTCTATGTATCGGTAGGGTTCCACTTTTACTTTTTAATTGAGTGGGGGTTACGTATTTAGCTTTTATATAGCCCCCCACGATAACAAGCAGAGATAACAGCTAAAGGAATTAGTTCGTTTAAGTACTCGGGTCAGGCAGCAGAACATCGGACGCCCATTCCAGGCAATGGATTTTGCTGTTGGAGCAGGATGTTGTGTCACTATTGACCAAGGGGTGAAGCTAAGAACCAAGTCAAAGCACATTTGCTTTGCCCCTTCTGTTAATATTCAGATCATGTTATACCCATCGCTATACCATATATAGTCAGTTTGTTGTGATAGCCTGCTGGTAAACGAGCGCCCGATCTTCTACTGCCTGACCTGACAGTACTCATTTGTCAATCGCCATCTGAGTTCAGCGAAAGTTAGAACATTGTATTCTATGAATTGCTAGCATAAGTAATCCAAAATCCTAATTGATACTCCAAAAATTCCACCCGTTCCCAACTTCAAATCCAACCCAAGCAAAACAATAACATTTTCAATCACCATGTCACCTCATGTAAAAATCAATGTTATGAACACTAATTTTACAAGATTGACACCCACTCCCTTGTGAACTACCGACACGCAGAAGTACCGTTACAACTCATCAGGCCTTGCTATTGCTGCGGTATTGCGATACGATAGAGGACCCTGTCGTACGAATATCGACATGACTTCAAATAGTATATCAGCAGCTGCCATCGTGGTGAGCTCTGCGTTAGTATCATATGCAGGTGCAACTTCAACAATATCGGCACCGATCAGATTGACATTTTTGAGACCTCGGATAATAGTTCGGAGTTCACGAGTCGACCATCCTCCAGTCTCTGGAGTACCAGTAGCAGGTGCAAAGGCAGGGTCGAGGGTATCAATGTCAATGGAGAGGTAGACCGGGTCTTGGGTGCCGACGCAGTCGACAATGCGCTTGATGATCCCTTCGATTCCAATTGTATCTATCTCCCTGGCTTCTACCATCTGAAATCCAACATTGCCATCGTTCTCATAGTCGCTTATGCCTGACAGCGTTGTGCGGATGCCAACGTGGATATTGGTGTCATTTCGAAGTAACCCTTCCAATGCAGCACTGCCATGGGTATCAGGATCTGAATCGTAAGGATATTTAAACGGTGATATTTTACTTACTGGTAAAAGTATGTTCCATGATTCACTGAAGCTACCTTAGTCGGAGCACCGCCAAATACCTTTGGCTTCCAAGTATCGAGGTGAGAGTCAAAGTGGATGACAGTAACGGGGCCATATTCCCGGTTTATGGAGCGGAGAATAGGGAGTACAATGGTGTGGTCGCCTCCCAGGGTACTTATCGACGCGTTAACATGCGCTGGGTCTCCAGTACAACAGAAACTTACATTATACGTGGAAGAGTTCTTCCGTGGATATTGGGGCCTATCTTTGACGCATTGACTGCTGGCTCACGGGAAAGCAGAGCATGATGGCCATTCTCAATCTGTTTAATGGCGTACTCGTTGTCATATCTATCCTCCTGTCAGATAGCAACACCATCAAGCCATCACTCGACTGGCCACTAACGACGTAACTGGAATATCACCGCAGTCCAAGACCCTGGCCCAGGAATTGAAAGGATTGATGTCTAAAGGGACGTTGTATCCCCCGCTAAACCCAGAACGATATGAGCCTTGTTCGTAAGGGCATATGAAAGCCACAGCAATTCACTGTCAGAGAGACATACTATAAATTGAGTCGGCGAGAACCTTGACGAATGCCTGAAGGTCCAAAGCGAGCACCAGGTCTATATGACGTGCCAGTATCAAAGGGTGCTCCCAAAAACGCAATATCGAAACTTTCGGCATCGGATGCGAGGCAAGGGACGTAGGGGAGTCGCCCAAAGGTTGAGATGCCGGAGAAGACCGAATCGGCCTAGATGGAAGGATGGGATGTAAGCGGACAACTCTGCATTTGCAAGTGGGAAGCTGACGGTGGTTCATAACAAGACTCACTTGGGTTCCTCCTAGGATGTACAGAAGAAACCGGGTTAGAACAGGTCATTCACGCAAGGGAAGGATTTGTACCATCCCCAGGCAATGTCTGGTACCAAAAGCTATCTTTGTGAGGCCCCTGGGCAGCTTGATACACCGATGGATCGCCATTGTGCTCATGGGCTAGCACATTCGGGGCAACAGTAGTGAAAAGAACAAGGGCGGCAGTGAGCATGGCAGGGACTTTTTGATACGAAAAGGGGGTTTTGTAAGTCAATCGAAAACTGACTGAATTGGGAAGGTGGAAACACAAGCTAGCTGCGACTTGAAAGATAGAGGGAGAGGCCCTGAAATGCAGGGCCTTTTATCAAGATATTCGTGCTAATAAACCGGCTTGCACACCGTACTTACGTAGTTGAGAATGTAACGCTACCTGCGGCTATACATAGGGAAGATTCACCTTTGTTATCTATGTAAATGCAGCTCAATCGAAGGTGTGTTGGAAGAGCACCTGCTTAAGTAGGTAGAGGTGAAGAGTGAAACCCTGAAGTTTTATCATCCAAAGTAAAGCAATTTACGTACATGAATACTACTTAAGTACCTAACATAACTTGGTACTAAGTATATAAGTATTTACTCAAGATAACACTTGGACTACTTAGTATCTGCTTTATAGACGGTTCGATAAGGGTTCGATAAAACTTGATACGTTTATAAACAAAAATTTGTGAAATGACAAATGAAGCCTTGCGCTCGAAAACCACCCGTCAGCCGACTGAGCTAGCGAAGTCAGCCAACAGCTTGCGAGCGACGAAAAATTCTGGGAATGAGAGCAAAGAAGCCTTAGAGAATGATTCTGTATGGCGTTTATCAACCTGTTTCCGGGCTGGCAAGGAATTTTCAGTGTCACATTCATCGGCTGGTTAATGATCGCGAACGAAGAAATTTTGGTGAATTGAGAAATGGCCTCAAATACGGTTAACCTCACCCCAACTATCAGTTCCCTTCTTGGCAGCAAAGCAGTCCTCAGCTGCTTCAAGTACTGGCACTTCATACAGACCGGTAGGATACATAATTTCATTGCAGTATATATTAATCAAACAAGAAAACCTACGAGGTTGCATATTGTCCTTCCGTCGTGAAGTCTGTCAGCCGGCTATATTTTTGCTGCGGCGTAGCTGTCTGGTCCGTTTTTAGGGTTTTTAGATGCAGCCGATAGGTGACTAAAATACGCATTACTCCCTCAGAGCGCTAATCAATGGCCATGCAAACAACACATCACTCCGGAGTCCACCCCCACTCCTATCCCCACTCCCACCCATCAAGAACTATCATAATGTTGTCGGATTCAAATTTTGTTACTGATAGAGACGGTGATGGCTTTGGCAATGATTTTGCCTCCAGACTCCCCAGTGGACAGTTACCAAAAATTTGGACATATAGTTTGTAACAATTATGATAAGGTAAAGTTGGTAAATCAGGTTTACACATTTATTCCAGATGTAAGGTTCCACAGGTTAACAGATTCCATTGCAGAGTTGTTGACAATCAATGAGTTTTTTGTCAAATATGAAAAGTGGAAGTTTTATAGATACATGGGGAAAATCGCAATGACAGTTGTATGATATAGTAAAAGTAGTAACTAGAAGAAAAAGCTTTTCAACTATTGGTTATATTGGAATGTTAATCAACGAGACTGAATAGTTGACAATCTGTTAAAGAATATAGATTATATGAGACAATTGCAGTATACCAAGTATGTTAATAGAGAAGGACAAAAGTAATAAAAATACTATGTATTAAATTATGTGTGGTTTGAGTAGATTTGATTATTACATATATATCTGAAGAATTGTCTGGAAGTTTGCAAAACTATGACAATGATGGAAACTGAAAAACTGAAATACAGTCATCTGAAATTTCACTCATTTACTGTAGATATCATACTACCTAATTTCAAAAGCAGCAGGTTGATAACTTCCAGATTGAAATAATCAATCAAAAAGATCAAATACATTATACTAATTGGACTACAGATTCAGTTACTTATATTACACTATGTGAAACATTCAGAAATTTATAATGAAAGGTAATATCACGGCTAAGGTAATGAGTAATGGAACAAGGAAAGGAAATAGTGTTACCGAAAGGTGGAGACGTTGGGAGATGCTGAAGTGGTATGCAATTTTGTGGAATGGGGGCAGGATGTATAATTTCATAAGAAAGTGGTCTGAGGTATTGCGACATCAAATGATATGGCCTGGTGGTATTGATAAGAGTTGTATTGGTGGTGTGGACAGTTATGGAGGATGATTCAGATGATACATCGGAGTATAAGGAATAATCTGAAGGAGATTGACAAATTGTATTTAAAGAGAGGTTGTTTGGTGTTGCAGGATTTCCTTCTCTTCTCTCTTTACTTGTTCTCTTGTATAGCAAAGCATCAGACAACTTTGAAACAGCTTTGACGTGTGGCTTGTGTTAATTCCTTGATACAAACTTCGAGCACCCTTTTGTCTTGATTCACATATCACATAATTGTTTCCAATATCACCTACATCCAACCTCACCCATTACACTAGAATGAGTCCCTACAAATCATACCTGATATTGAATGTGACTATACCCCTCGACTAGGTGTAAGTATTGCTCCAAACCTTGCACGGTTTCCTGTTGGGATAATTCCGCACTGGACAACTGTTCGACTAATATTTGTGATGATTGGGTCAACAATCAGGGACAGCTTGTTGGGTTGGATAACCTCCAGTACCCACATCAATCACCATATTCGAATGCCACAATGCAATAATAAATGCACTTCTCCAACAATTTGGTTTGTTCTGGCTCGAATGCCTTGGATTGCTCTTGAACATGAATCTTTAAAGGCATAAAATGGTATCGAAACAATTTTGGCAGCAATGTTTGATGAAGTACCCTTGGAAGCCTACCTTTGGGAACAATCAACTGTTCCTTCCCCATGCAATCTTCACTGGACAGACACAGCTAGAGTGGGCGGAGGCTTGGATATTAACAATGCAGCTTTTGGATAACACTGGATCAGATACTTGGGAGCACACTTTTGGTTTCCCTGTGACTCTGCGGAACCTTGTGACTGAGAAGATCATACCTGCACAAGAACAAACTCAACAGAAAGACACTCAGCAGCACCAGCAACAATGTCTAGGTCATAGCGGATTCGGCTGATTGTTGTATTACTTATGATGAGCACACCCTCCCAAATTGACGGATATAATTGGCACTCCTAGATGTTCTCAATCCACTGCAATGTGCGTATCAAAACAACATGACCGAGTTGCCCTGGTGATGGCAGATAACCAGGCACTCATAGGAGCACACTTGACCTCAATGTTAGATGGCATAGGATTCAAGGAGACACAGAAATACCTGTTGCAATGCCAGGAGGTATTGTTCCAGGTGGCCAGGTACACAGAACCTGCAGAGACAGTACAGAGGGTGTGCAATCCCCCTGCAAAGATAATCATGTCACAGAAGGAAATTACAGACTTCAAAGCCCAAAATTGTCTGCCTCTTACATACAGCCACTTGGAGATGGATGAGAGGACACCCAGCTTTGAGAATGGACTCACTGAAGCCAGGACAATGGCTGCAGCTGATGGAACCTCGGAGGAGTTACATGTGGACCTAATAGTGAAGACCCAGGACACACAAGAATCTGAAGAGGAGGTGAGGAATTTATGGACGCAACTAGTCAATGCCCTAACCTTGGCAGTGTGGGTGGCTCTGGCTGCTCCCCAGGGCCTGGAGGACAAAGGCCCAATATTTCCAGACTCCACAGACTTTTCAGGGTCAGATTGAACAGAGGGAAGAGGCCGGATTGCTCATCTATGGATGGTCATTCAAATCGAACCGAGCTGCATTCCGCACAAGCAATTGAACATTCTGTATGAATCCAATCGCCTGTGGCGAGGAGCCCTTGTCCAGATCTTGGCACACATCCGGGAAGAGTGAATGATAGGACTGGGTGACCAACCAGCATTTGTACAGGTCCTGGAAGCAGCTATTGGGTACCCTGACAAGGTGGCCACAGCTGAACGGAATTTCCGAGAAATTCAACAACAGTGACATAAGATCTCTCAGGATTAAGCGAAGATGCAAGTTCTTGCCACCGATTTTGATTGGAATCCATGGGCTCCGAAGAACACCCTGAGGATCGGCCCATCAGAAGTGATGCAGGATTCATTTGAATATAATGACATCCCTAAAGTGCTCTCTGCATTTGTGGCCATGTGTCAAAAACGGGACAACTAGATTCAGCAACACTGGGCAGAAAAAGCCGCACAGAAGACAGAAGGGGGGAAAGGTTTCGCATCGTCCCCCTAACCGCAGGAAAGCGTTAGCAATGGTTCCAGACTATCACTTCCGGTCCGGGTTCGGGTCGGTACCAAACAGTCGCCAAAATGGCGGTCCGGATGGTCAAATCACGCGAACTGTCGATTCCAGTATGGTTCAATGCAAATCTCCCAAGCTCTCTGAATTGGGTTGGTTGTCAGTGGATTGTCCAGTGGGTCCGTCTGTAGATTCATATAATGCTCATGCTTTTGCTGTTTGATAATAGTATTTCATCAAAATTGCTCATACAACATCCAGCAATCATTTTTTGAATGCTTTGCAGGTTGTGATATCAATCATTTTGGACTCAATGTTTTCCCATTTATGAGTTGTATTTTGGACAACAACGGCAGTCAATGGTTCTGTTATGAGCTCAAGTATCTGTGCGATGCCTTGATTACCCAATATACAAAACCAAAAATTGTTGAGGCTCTGTTGACGCTGATGTTCAAGATGGGGTAACAAAGATATCGTGCAATGTTTTGGCTGAACAGGCCGCCACGACATTGTATATGCATTATTGTTACAAAGCGACACATCAATTACCAAAGATGCAAGACTAAAAATTGTTAAGGCTCCGTTGAGGCTCAGTTTCAGGATGGGGCACGGAGCATGCTGCTGTTGTGTGTGCCACGAAAGGCGGCTAATACCTTGTTTATAGATGGCTGCAATCAATCGCCACTTAGATAACCCATGATGCAAAGCGAATAATTATTGACACTCCATTGACGCTCATTTTCAGAATGAGGCAATAACCATGTTGCTTTCTCTTTTACCCATAAATGCTGCCATTGCATTCATTATGTCTAACCGGAACCAGATCACATTTCAATTACCTGACTTGAAAGACGAAAAATCGTTGACGCGCTGTTGACACTCATTTTCATGATGGGGTAACAAACATACCAGGCATTGTTTTGCCTGAAAAGGCCACAGATACATTGTATATGAATCATTACCACAAATCAACACTTAGATAACCCAACATGCAAAGCCCAAAATTGTTGATGCTTGGTAGACGCTCATTTTAAGAATGGGGCAATGACTGTGTCGCTTTCTCTTTTCCCTATAAATGCTGTGATTATAATCATTATACCTAACCTCAACCAGATCACTTTTCAATTACCTGACTTAAAAGACTAAAAATCGTTGATGCTCCTTTGACACTCATTGTCATGATGGGGTAATGAAGATACCACGCTTCATTTTGCCTGAAACAGCTGCAAATACATTGTATATGATTCAGTACCACAAATCAACACCTGAATAACCCAAGATGCAAAGCCAAAAATCATTGACGCTCGGTTGACGCTCATTTTCAGAATGGAGCGGTCACCTGCATCGCTCGCTGTTTTGCCTCTGATGACACCCAATACATTTGTTAAGTATCACAGCGACCAATTCACTTTACAATTACCTTTCTTACAAGACCAGAAATCGGTGACTCTTGGTTGATGCTCATTGTAATGTACTGTGTAATCCATATCTGCAGCGATGGATAATTGTACGAATAATTATGTCCACTTAATGGTCATCTATCGGCCTGATTGAGACTCCGCCCTTTGGCAATGGCGAGCCTAGTAATTTTCTTGCACGGGTCACTCCCGTTCTACCAAATTTGTGATATCTTGGCCAATGATTCAATTCGCCCACCACACTTCTGTTTCTGACCAAATATTCACATGGGACTGTTCAATATTCTCCCATAATATTTCTCTAAGTGAAATTCTCGGTCATGCAACATATAGAACCTGGTGACAACATATTGACCCATTCTGTCCTACTTGTTCTTGATTCCCTTATTCCTCCTTGTTTCCTTTGCAGCAACTATCATCAACCCCTGTTCAGACTGTTTCATTGACCTCCATGTTGGCCGTATCACTCTGCAAACATTTGGTGCGGCACTCACATCCTGCTGCTCAGGACTTTCTAGTACCTTGATGCAATTGTCAAGCTTGATATCAGGTTTGTTGTCTGCCTCCCAGTTGTCATCGGTTGCGTTTGGATTTTCCAAGTCATGATTCGAGTCCAGCCAATGTTAGGTGGCAGAAATGCATTCTGGTGCACCGTCCTCATCACTTTCGGCTGGATGGCAGTCGATTCTTTCAATTTGGCGGACATTTACTACTTGAGTTCGTCCTCCATGGAGGTACTTTGCAGACAAACCTGGTGGCAGCAGTGATCTGTCTGCCAATTTAAATGCAGCCACACTATCATGTTGAAGGAGTGACCAGTATGCTTTGATGATCTCATCAGTATCTGAACTGTATCCTTCCGCTGTCATTCGCTTGTTTTGGGCGTGACATTCTTTCTGTGCAGCAGGTAGGTTTTGGCTGCCCTGCCAGAACTACATAAAGTCGTGCACCTTGTCCATTCTGTTCAATTATCTTTCCTCCACCTCTCTCTTCAATTCCAATTCGTTCTCAGTCTGCGTGGTATCCAATGCTGTGTAACTGCCTTCCAATATACTGTTATTGGCTTGAGCAAACAACGGTACTAAGACCTTTTCCTCAAGGGTCTCGCTACTGGTTTCAGACTGTCTCCAGCCAATAATGGCTCGCCCAGGGGAAAAACTGGCCTCCACTCCGACACCATGTGGTATGATGGAGTATATGTCCCATGCCACATTGAAGAGATCGGCATATTTTGGGTGTGTGTCCTCTTGTTGACGTCACCAGAAGGTGATATCCGGTAACCAAAATCTACTGCTAATCTCCGTAGGGTAGAAGTGGTAATCATTGAGATTGGGATTAACTTGCCCCCAGTTCTGTGGTGCTTCAGCCGGTAAAATCAAGTAGATCCTTCTGGCTGTCAATCAGGGTGCACCGCGATGGCTTCTTCGGGGTGTCATTTCAGGCATGCTTTTAGTCGCTAAGTATTTGTCATCATCGCTGCACAAATCATATGGATCAAAAGATGATTGACGAAATCCAGAAGCCTTTGCTGAGAGGAAGCAATTGCTGCCCTCAGCATTTTCGGGTTTAATGATGGCTATTTGTCAATCTTTGGCACAGTATTTGTTCTCAACATACTTCAGAAATGCCTCATGGTATTGGGTAGTATAAGAAGTCTCATCCTCAGGATTAATAGTCATTCCCTTGTCCCACTTTCTACATGATCGCAACTTCCAGAGAGGATAAAGGATATATGCTGAAATGCGAAGCATACCAGTCATTAGAGCTACTTCAGCTTAGTATTTTGACAACTTCTGTTGTACAAACTTCATGGCGAAGTATAAGTCCTTCTTACATTGAGTCTTCTTCCTAGCTAAATCTCACATAATGTGTTCCACATCATCAAACATGTCATTGAAGACAGTGATATCGTGATGTCGAGTAACAATAGGCCTTTTGACATCCACAGGGTCCAGTATCAGGATGGCCTAAAAACCTCCACGACGTACTTGACGATGGTCCATTCATCCTGTGTTGGGAAGAGTGGCTGGTAATCATTCCATTTTGGATTTTTGAGTCACTCATTGGTGAATTGTGTTAATCAGTAGGGTCACTCAAGCAACTCCAGAGTCGAGTTCCACTGTGTGTTCACACCCATAGTAAGTAGTACTGCAATTGGTACTTTGGCTTGTTACAGTCAATGAACTTGTTTCGACGACCAGGTATCAGCATAATCAACACAGCACGCATTCTTTGCTTTGTGAAGGTCAGTTCCAGGACTTCCAAAATGTCTTGAAAGACGAAATTTCTCAAATGTGTTTGCCGAACCTGGTCTCACAGTTGACACCTGATTGATTCTAGCATTGCCCTCTCTTCGCAGTCTTTGACTCTTCCCAACTGCTGTGCTTTCATTCTCTCCAAAGAGCTGATCGCGCTCATGGGATTGCCAAGACTTGGTGCAGCCTTTTACAGTGTGACTGCTCATGAACACACCCAAAGCAAGCTGAACGATGTGCACAATGGATAGTATGTGGTTCCTGATTGCAGGTGACTCGATTCCCGAGGCTGCAAGGGTTGATTGTTGTTCCTGAGAAATTTTATAGTTTGGGAAAGCGTTGTCAGTCATAATTCAAACTACACGGCTGTCGGTAAGCTCAAAACGATTGAGATCCTCTTTCAAATGTATGGCTAGCCTTGCCGCAGTATGCAGACCCTGCACCTATTATCCTTAATTTGCTTTCGAAATAAGAAAATAGCAGGCAATCAACCACGTCGTAAATGAGCTGTACTTCTCACAATGCCCAATTTCGATCCATATATTAAGCATCGACCAACAATATGGCTTATTTGCTCTTTAATATCCACCCGTCCAAAGCTAAGTTAACTTTATTTCTTGATCGCAATTGCTTGGAAATTGCATCCACTGTGAGTGAGTACTCCCTCCGGCAAATGTTGCTAAGAGTGCTGGCTGATGGCGACCGCAGCTTGGTGTGTAATGCATTATATAACCACCGCACCTCGAAGTTTGATAAAGCATTCCAAGCAATATGAGCCAAAACACATCTTAATATAAGGTAGCGATTCAAGGTGTCTTGGGGAAATTCGGCTGTTGCAAAGTCCAATGCGGCCAGTGTTGAGCGTTGCGTCTGTTGATTGTAACAGCATAGGTAAAATCTAACTGTCGAATATGAATTTCCTCTGCAAACTTACTATTGTAATTTCTCGACTGCCTTGTCTCTTCAGTTTGGCCAAAGCTGTTTCATCAATGGTTGAACTTGACCATTCAGAAACTTATGACTCTGTTAATTCGTGTAACGTTTCATTGTGCGCTTTTGGCAGTAAGTATTTCCTGAGTGAGTTGGACCCATGTTCTGACGGATGGCAAAGAACTTGATGACACACAACACATATGATGGGATGGCTGCTGGTCTCCACACTTCCGCAGTGCAAATAGAATTGCCACGGAGTTGCTTGTGTACAATTATTCCACGCAATAGGAAACTGAGAGTGCACATTGATAGAAGCCCACCAGGCATCAAATAGGATTGGTAATGCAAGGTCGCTCAAATCACGAATCATGACATGTTCAATTTGGGAAGATATCATAACGTCTAGCAACACCGTATTTAAAGGTTGGGAATACAACATTGTCATTGGAATTTGAAAGCTGCATTATTCGAGTTGAGAGAATGTCAAATGGAACGTTATAGTAAAGTTGAACACTGGTTCTGAAATATCGACTCTGGAACTACACGCAAGATAACAGTACGACCTGTGAGATAATGCATGCAGAGTTGTGAAGTTGTATACAGGGACATATTGAAAGGACTGAACGTTAAAAATTCAATTTAGGAACTATGCAAAGCAGTTCATTGCTGTGAAGCTTCCTGAGCCCCACAAAAATTGTTACCACACCGCTGATGCTTATTTTAAGGAGATAGTAGGGGTATTGTTAGTACCATTGTTACCCATAACAGCTGCCAACACATCCATTATGGATTTATGCCGATGCAGAGCATTTGGATTATGCGAGTTGCTAGACGTAAAATTGTTGATGCTCTGGTGCCGATCATTTTGAGGACATAGTAGGGATGTTGTCGGAGGCATTTTTGCCTATAAAGGCAGCCAACTGTTCGATTATGGATGAATATGGTTGCACAGCCCTTGGAATATCTATGATGCAAGGCCAGAGATTGCTGATGCTCCGTTGATGCTCATTTTTAGGATGGGGCAACGAGCGTGTTGCTTGCATTTTTAGCTATAAAGCCAACCAATGCATTAAATTTGGAAGGATGTCACAATGTAGCCCTTTGGTTGCCGAAAGTGAAACACTAAAAATCATTGACACTCCAGTGATGCTCACCTTCAACACATCCATATCCATACAGTCATCGTACTCTCATTAATTCTATGCTACCAATTGCGTAGTCTTAATTGACAGACAATATCGCATTTTTCTGTATTATCATTTGCATCCAGAAACTTTGTGGCCTCTCAATTTCAGATCAACCATGATCCACATCATCTGAGTGATGGATGACGTGGCCCTATCACATTCCCGCGCATTCGGCTGGCAATTTAGGGCATGTGGATTCTTCAACTAGTTTCTGATTAATCGAGCCCAGCCTCCTGACATTTCCATATCCAGCTCCTTCTCCTTGATTTCCATGACGTACTGGAAGCAATTTGAAGTATATCAACCATGTGCACCAGGTCTGTGCAGAGAGTTATGCAGTTAGACACGTGTATGAATGCTGCATGACAGGCATCATTCAGACAGATTCGGATTGAGCAGTTACCGCTCCTTCTATGACTTGTATGACATCACTCCCTTAAATTTTGTTAGTAAATTTGGTCACTAATTTAGTTTATGCTTTCTCACATGACAGTAACAGGCAAAAAGATATAGAGTTGATTAGTCGTCTTACAGCCTGATTTGGAATCAAAACCTTTCGCATGGTGGGACTGACGCTTGCACATGCACCGCCGAATTATTGTATCTCACAATTTGATCACTGAAATCAAGACCAAGCTGACACATAGCAAAACTGGTACACGAATTGCTTTCCAGTGAGATACGACATCAAATGATGCAATTGGGCTATCTATTCCTCTGGCAATGCCAGACCTATTACCATTTCTTTGTCCGAATGCAATTTCCATAGTGTGAGTAGCTGGGCAGGCAGTATGCAGAGGTAAAAGCTTACGGGTGCAACAGGCTTCACTTTTGGAATAGGTGTTGAATCGGCCTCCGCGTCAGACAGAAGACACTCTACGCCTTTGTTTGACTACGGCTTCCTGGAACCTAGCTTGATATGACTACATCCTGGTCGAGAAGTCCCTTGCAGCAGTTTCAATATTCCGGGCACAATATCAAGAATCTCCAAAAGCTCGGCTCATTTTGTGGGTGCAGGTGAGGCTACAATATCATCCGTGTGCAGTGTAACGACTGCCAGAACCCTCAATTCGGTTGTGCCATACTTCGTATCTCTTTCACAGCAGTTGTTGGCTGCGTCCCTCCATCCCAGTTGTGTCAATTCGTGAAGCTTCATCTGCTTCTGCCGAAACCTGTTCATGCGCTGCTGTACCATTTTGGAGATTGTGCCCATCACCCAGCTGAGTTTGTCATCTTTGTTCAGCTTGCCCAGCACTGTATCTGCATCATCCTCATTTGAATATCCTCGTCATTATTGGAACTTGCAAAATCGCTCAGACTCACACCGATATTATTAAACATCTCCTGGTATGTATTTTTCGGCTCTCAGGTTGGTAATCCTTCATTTTCAGCTTTCCAAAATATCTTCCTGCTCCTGCTCAATCGTTGCCACTGTGTCTTCAACTGGCTATCTTTCCACAGCGGTTTCTCTCTCAACATAATCCTCGATCCATTTCTCTTGCTCTTTATTGCCTGACAAGTACGTTGCTCGTAGTTTCTCTGCCACAATCTTTATTTTCGATCGCAAGATGCGCAATGCACCAGGGGCTCGGACTCTTTCTCCCTGCAAGCCGCTCTTGCCTTGATACGCATGTTGATGTAGTCTTATGGAACTCTTTGTCGGTTTGCTGTAATTGCCCATCTGCAGTGGCTAGAAGTTCATTTTCGGAGCATTGACCATTGTAGTTTGTGTTGACTTTGTTGTTTGGCGCGATGTTGGATGTTGCAAGATATGGACATTATGGAGGCAAGCTGCGTCTTTTATGTCAATGTTGGTACGTTTGATCAACTTGAACAAAGCAAAATTGGCATTGTAACTTTCACTACGATGGGAATAGTTATGCTTACCGTACAGCATGACGTGATTGGTTGCGTCAGTTGCATCTAACATCCTGGGGAATTTTTGAAACAATCATCACCAGACGTCCTTTCCCGCGAAGAATTTCCTGTTTATATCTGACAATCATGAGTCTTCCGCTGGCGTACACCTCTATTGACCCCTGTAAAGAAACATGGAACATTGTACCAACTTACTGCAAATCGCGGGACAGTGGGAAACCCTTGCAACTTGCAGCCACACACAGCAGGATTCATCTTGAGTGCAACGAGCAAGTGGGCTGTCACTTATTCCATTCTGACTTGAAGCTGACTATATATTCCTCAGGACTTCCCACTTCTTTTCATTATCACCTTCCTCTCCTATTCCACCCCAGCAAATCATGGCTGAACCAACACCTCAGCCAGGTCAGAGTGGATCCGGATCAAGCCAATCGACAGGCGCTTCGTCCCTTGCATCACTCGCTGGCACACAGGAACAACGCAGACAGCAGTTAGTCCACCACAATGCTGCCCATGCAGACACTGAAAACATGACCCAGGATGCACAGTAAAAAATAGTCCATAAGACTGGAAGCAGAAAGAATACGATGCAGCATGCAATTGGATGTGAGTACATCCTTATCATGGCAAACTGCCATCAACTGACCATCTAATGTACAGAGGGTCTAGGTGGCGAGATACGTGACTTTTTATCGCTGTTCGTGACGGGAACACACCACGGTTGACCAAGGCATTTGTCCGCACAGTCCACTAAGTGGAGCATCATGATGTTGTCAGCTCTGGGATATGGATGGACAAACTTCGTGATAGGCATCCCTGAGAATGGATGAATCAGGCTTTAATCACCTTAGAGGAGGCTATGGAAGCATATATGGTTGAGCTACTAGCTGAATGTCATTGTTAGACGCAGCAACTAATTTCTTGTACGTTTTCAAAATGTCTGCTACAATGGCAAGGCAAGCAGGTCGGGTACAGCTGGAACAGTCCGACATGCGAGTGGCATTGAATATGGCCAAAATGGCCAAAGGAGGGTGTTTCCGGGCTGCAATGGAGGATATGCAACAGATGATCAAGACACCCCGTGCCGAAGTCCGAGAATAAAAGAAGCGGGGAGTTCAGTTTCCTGGGTATAGAATGGTGAAGGATGTGATAGAAAGACACCTGGCTATGCTTCGTGAAAACCACAGGGACGGATGCTTCCCTGGCAAATATGGCACCCCACAGAATTGGTAGACACGTTGGAGGCGCAAAGGAACAGGTTCACCTCCACCTGACTGACACAGAGGGCCCACACCAGAACCGTCGCCACCTCTGCACTGAACGCCACTTGCACCACCCAGTGAGAATCAGGTAGATAAAGGTTCTCAAATCGACAAATTGCCACCCAGTTAAATGTATCGACATGCTCCTCTTCTCGTCGCTCAATTTTTCAATTTTGATACCTTTGCATAAGATAGCTAGCACTATGGAGATTTTGATCCAAATATGGTGACTGATGAAGGAACATCCACTCGATAGTACACTATCTGCTGTGTGGTAATGCAGTTAATATTCAGCTTGCAGACGACAGCAGCCAACAGAGCGAACCTGCAAGTGAGGATAAGCATTGATCGAAAGAATCCTGATTTTTCAGTGTATCATTATCTACCATTAGCGGATACTGTAAAGTATATTTTAAAGGATATATTTATATGTATTATTAAAGAACAATGTGGTGATGAAGGAGAAAGTAAATGAAAATGATAGAAAGGCTGCCAAAACAATGTGAATGATATACTATGCCAAATCAACCGATTGCACATTGTGGTTATGTGGGTGGCGAAATGAGTGTCAATGGAGCATCAACAATGTTAGGTTTTGTAAGTCAGGTAATTAAGAATTGATGTGGGCGCAGTTATACATAATCGAAGCATTGGCCGCCTTTAAACTGAAAAATTACACCGACAATCTCCCCACTGCATCCTGAAAATGGGTGTCGACGGATCGTCAACGATGTTTGGTCTTGCATCCTGGGTGATCTCCAGGACGATAGGTCGTACACAGTCAGAAACATATCGTTGGCCACCATTATAGGCAAAAGGGATAGCGATAACCTCCCTGCCCCATGGTGAAAATGAGCGTCAACAGAGCGTCAACGATTGGTGGTCTTGCATCTTCGGCAATATGCGTGACGCTTGATCACAATAATCCAGAAACATGGAGTCGGCAGCCTATATAGGCAGAAAAGCAAGGGATATTCCTGCAACACCCTCCTGGACTGTAACAACTGATTTTATTTACCAATGCTGCCACAAAGTGTTCATGAGCCTTGTACTGTACAAAAACGACCAAAATGATGTATATAAACAATAAAGGCCACATCGCGCTGGGAATCACCATGATGCATGGCCAACAATCGTTGACACTCTGTTGAGACTCATTTTCAAGATGGGGCAGGGAGCGTTTCGCTTTCTCGTTTGACTATGAAGGCGGTGAATACTTCGTTTATGGCTGTCTGCAACCTATTGCCCCTTAGATTACCCAGGATACACGAACAACAATCGTTGATGCTCCATTGACGCTCATTTTCAGGATTGGGTAGGGAGTGTGGCTCTGTTTGATTTAATCATTGAGGGGGTCAATACATCAACAACAGACAGCGACGTACCAAAGTCAATATTTTGGGATTACCAGTAGCATATATGAATGCGACGATAAATAGTGAAAGCCAAAACGCAGAACCGGAGATTTGACTCAATGTGTCTAGCCATATCTGGTGCAACCCATGGGTTGACGGGTACGGGTCAGGGTTTGCCTCACTGAGAGGCGCCAGGTCGGGTTTTTGGACCGGTCGGGAACTGAAGCGTCCCATTTTTGCCGTTCAAACCTGGACTGCTGGCAGGTTACCTGGACCAGTTCCTAACACTGACCCCAGCACCTGCAAAAGGTCCAGCCCCAGCCTCAGCCGGAACAGTTGCTGGAGATATCAGACCGATGCCTATGGATCTCAGCGCAGGCAACAGAAGGAATTTGGGAGAGGAGAGGGCGGAAAGTTTTCAGATGGGAGATATTTGTACTGAACTGGGATTAACAACTGAGTAGCAGAATGCGCAGCGTGAAAAACGACGCAGAGGTTCAAGGCGGCTGGAGCTGACGATATGCACATATGAACCAGCAGTGGCTCTGAGGGATCAGGAAACGTTTAGGTTAGCCAAACACAGATGGCTCATTGGTTGACAGGAAATCTTTTGTTTTGAATGATTCAAAATAGGTTGGAATTTCGCGTTTATCAGTTTGTAAGTTGGAGGTTTTGGAATGATCAATGGAATGAAATCACTTAGTTGTGACCTGTACATTGACCGTGGATATCCAAGAATTACCTAGACATGAGCTGATCGATTGTGGGGCTACAGGTATAGCATTTATGGATCAAGATTTTTTTTGCCATCACCAGATACCTCTGCAGGATACGAATGAAAAATAGCAAGTTGAGGTCATCAATTGAAGACCTATTGAATCAGGGGATATTACACATCTTGACAATGTATGGAAGATAATTCAGGATCTTGAGGAACAATTACCAATGATTGTTATGATGTGAGAAAAATATCTCAGTTCTAGAGATTCCCTGTGTATGACTAAATTCCATAGCAGTCCAATTCACATCAAATACAGTCAGATTTGGGTCACAATATTGCACCACATGTTGCCATGATACACCAGTTACAGTCTATGCAGTGCTGAAGGAACCCCTGGAACAGACTTACCTGTAAATGGAAGAAATATTGGAACTACACATCCGAGCACAATGACCGTTCCGAGCACATACTGTAATATTCACTGGATCTCCTTTGATCCCAACTGTGAAGAAGGGGAAGTGAACAATTTTTGATACCTCACAATATGATATCACTAAGGATATCGAAGTGAAACACTTGAAGGAATGACCCCTGGAAAAGATTGTTCCCAAACAGTATCATGAGTTTCTACCTTTGATTGGTAGGGTTATGACAGGGAGGCTTCCCCCACCTCGGCCAGGTATCGACTACGAGGTACGATCAAAGAAAGGCAAAGCACAAGGTTGAGAACCGTTATATTCAATCTCAAGAGTGGAGTTGAGTGTCCTCAAAGGATGGTTGGAAGATAATTTGTTGAATGATTTTATTCAACAATCATCGTCACCAATTGCAGCACCTGCCCTGTCTGCAAAGAAGCCTGATGGGGGACTCCAATTTTGCACTGATTATCGAGATATAAACAGTAAAACCAATAACAATTTGTACCCTCTTCCCCTACTATGAGAAAAACTAAACCTCCTCCAGTAAGCTAACGCCACTTCAGGTCAGATGGGCATATAATGAGTTCCGAGCTGAGAAAAGGGATCAATATAAGTTAGCCTGCTGGACTCGGTATGGGTTACTTGAACCAACAGTTGTGCAATTCAGCACAACAAATGCCCCTGACAATTACCAAAGGTATACTAAGAATGCTATTGGAGAAGCTTTGGACAATTTTCCATCGGCCTATTTGGATGACATTTTGATATAATGTAATATGGAAGAGGAACATGTGGAACATGTTAAATGGGTTATGCAACATCTTGTGGAAGTTGGGCTATATTTGAAACAGGAAAAGTGCGAATTCCATAAGCAAACTGTGAAGTACATAGGTTTGATTATATCAACAAAACGGATTTTGATGGATAAGGATAAAGTGCAAACTGTGCGGAATTGGTGTCCAGAAAACAAGACAACAAATGGAAGGTGGAATGATGTGTTTGAAGTATAACAGATACTCAGGGTTGAAATTATAATTGAAGGTATATTCCCAAGTACTCGGAGAAGGCAGAACCCCTAACGAGACTTACGAACAAAGATGACCTATCTGGATGGGAATCAGAACAGCTGGCCATTGTGCCAATGATAACTGCGTTCTCAATGGCTCCAATTCTTTGATATTTTCATTATGGCAGGGAGGTCATTATAGAGACAGTTGCCTTTGATTACGTCTCAGCTGGGGTGTTGTTGCAGCACTATGATGAAGGAGTGATACACCCCATGGCATACATTTCAAAAACACACTCACCAGTGGAATACAATTGCGATATATACAACACAGAACTTATGGTGATCATTGATGCTCTCGAGGCATGGAGGCGGGAATGTGAGGGGGCTTGCCACCCTCTTCAATTGTTAACAGATTATAAGAATGTTGAGTATTGGTTGATGAACAAATTGCTGAATTGAAGACAAGTACAGTGGTCTGAGTGTTTATCTCATTTTGATTACAGGATTGTTTACAGACCAGAGAAATCGAACAGAAAAGCGGATGCTTTGATGAGGAGGTCAGGAGACCTCCCTGAGTGGGGGGATAAAAGATTAAAAATATAGAACAGGTGGTTCTAAGGCCACAAAATCTATCAGAACAATTGCATTGGTTGGCGGACATTCCGCCCCCTCAGGGCCATCCTCCTATCTGCAATCCTTTGACTGAAGCTGATTTAACTGATCTGCTACCAGGAAAGTTACTGGAGGTGATTCAAACCCAGAGCAGGTTGAAAGATATCACACTTGCGGAATGTACAAAGCAGGATTAATGGATATGATATAGAGAGATGCTGTATGTATTGCTGAATGGTATATTGCTGTTAAGATTGATACAAGAATGTCATGACCGTGCAATGGCAGGACATTTGGGACAAGGAAAAATCTTCTATCATCTTGACCAGGAATACTAATGGAAGAGAATGCGAACGGATGTCAATCAACAAGCCAGAAATTGCGGTAGTTGTCAATGATTTCGGAGCACATGACACCCAATATTTGGAGTCCTCCGACATTTGTCAGTACCAGGCAAACCATGGGAAGACATATCGATGCATTCTGCAGTGGGGTTACCCTAGTTTGAAGTGTGAGATGCAATCAAGTTGGTAGTAGATAGACTCTCGAATATGCAACATTTCATCCCCTGCTATTCAATGAGAGATTCTCTTGGGTCGGCCGAGTTGTTTTGGAAAGAGGTAGTACATCTCCATCGACATCCAGCAATGATTCCTTCCGATCAGGGACTTCAATTTGCTTCAACATTCAGGTGCCAGTTATGCAATCGCTTGGGGATTCAATGGAGGATATCAAGAGCCTTTCACCTACAGACAGATGGCCAGACCGGACAGATGAATTTGAGTATTGAACAGTACCTGCAGGTGTTTGTTAACCACCAGCAGGATGATTGGGTGAAATGGCTGCCGATGGCTGTGTGCACAGCAAATAATCCAGCATCAGAGACAACGAAGTGCACCCCCTTCTTTGGTGTTCAGCGTATGCACCCCAAGATGACATTTTTAAATGAATGAACAGTTGGATGGGACTGCTGGTAATTGGATGCTGATCCGGTTGAAGCCATGGAGTAACAAATCCATGAGCAGGTCCGAGTGAAGATGAGATGAAGCCAGGCAATACAGGCGAAGGGAGCAAAGCAAGATGGGGCTCTGGTGCCGAATATCCAGGAGGGATCCCGAGTATGGTGGAAGCTCAAGATATCCAAACAACAAGACCTATAGGGAAAATGGATTGGAAGTGATTGGGACCTGTTTCAGTAACCTGCCAAATATCCCCTTACACTAACAAACTGGATCTCCCTGCCGCAGTGCGAATTCAACGGGTACAACCAGTATTACTTGTGGCTGTTGCAATGGACGATCCCCTTGTCGGGCAATGGATGCGGCCCCAACCACCAGTGGAGGTTAATGGTCGAGAAGAATATGATGCTTCGGGTGCCAAGATCAGTCAGGTGAATTGGAACCAGCTACACTATCTCATTCAGTGGATAGAATATGATTCGCTGATATAGGAACCAGCGAAGTTTGTGGATGGCCTGCAGGCAGTGGATCTGTTTCATCAGCATTATCCAGAGAAGCCAGGACCGTTGGAAAATGTATTTAGGGGACCTCAGACCTAAGAGGGGGATACTGTCACTGCTCAGGTTATGAGTAATGGTACAGGGAAAGGAATCAGTGTTACGGAATGGCGGAGATGATGGGAGATGCAGAGGTGGTACACAATTGGGGTGAAATGGTGGTGGGATTGTTTATTATGACAGGGAAGAGGTCTGAGGAGTTGCGACGTCAGATGATGTGGTGTGGTTGTATTAATAAGAGTTGTATTGGTGATGTGTAAGATCATGGAGGAAGATTCAGATGGTACATCGAAGCATGAGGAATGATTTGAGGGTGGCAGCTGCATTGTATACATAGAGAGGTTGTTTGGCATTGGAGGATTTCATTCCCTTTTCTCTTTACTCATTCTCTTGTATAGCAAAGCAGCAGATAACTTTGAAACCACTTCAACTTGTGTCTTGTCTTGAATCCTTGATAAGAACTTCGAGTGCACATTTGTCTTGATTCTGATATTACATCATTGTTTTCAACAGCACCTACACCCAACCCCATCCATTACAGGTATCAGCAGTTGAATGTATTACTTGAACTTATCTGAATATATCATTTGAAGAATAGTGATGTAAGGAAATACCTGGATAGGGTAGATTTATGAGTTCAGTACATGATATATACCATGTCAATAAGTAATACTTACTGAAAGATCAATGTTTCAATTACTTAGTGGAAATGTACAGTATATATAAATACCTAAACTAATTAGTAAGTATTCAAACCCACTTGGTTGTAGTTATAAGCTGACTCAATGATGTATACTTAAAATATAATAGCTATACAGCTTTCGCCATCTAGATTTCTAGATTATATCAGTAGCTGATAGATGTACAGTGAATTACAGAAGCTGGTATCAAGAATTATGGCTCTATTTATACTTGAAATAGAGTGGTGGAAAAAGAACTTAAATACCAAATGATTAATAGTTAACTGAAATATATGCTAGAATGTTGACCAAATTAAAAGACTTTCTTTCTAAATAAACTTAGAAGGAATCTTGCAAAGGAGCTAGTGGAGAGAACCATCAAAAATTGATGAATATGAAAATTGAACATCTAGCTGGTAAGACAACTGATTTCAAGTCTGTAATAACCAAGATGAGGTATTACTTGGTGCTGTTTGTTAATATTATTGTATATAACACAGGGGACCATTCAAGAAACAATTAATACTATAGAAAGAAGATGCCATAATATATTAATAACTGATAATACTTGTCAAAATAGATTCTGCTAAAATATGGCAGATTCTGTGTATTGCTAGTAATGTGATATCTATGTATAATATATTACAATCTGTATATACAGTTGGTAAGCTATACATAGGACTTGAGTCACATGGACATAACTATCATTTCTATTGACCTTTAACCAGTATTTTCCTACAAAATGCAATATTGACTTGCAGATCTAATGCGATTCTATATATAAATATAGGATTAATAGTACTGAATACTTCAAATCAGTCGTTTAAGTATCGTTGGATACCAGGTGGTTTCAAATTTTTTGCAAGCTGGTTATTAAGATGATTGGAATCGAGGTTTATAGTATACTTTCACAATGACTTATGTTTTCAAAAATAGTTTAGGTATATTAACAGTATTCACACTTTCTGCAGATTTAGATATCCAGGTCACATAGTATAAAACAATATGGAGCTTCTTTCTTCAATGAATATGCAGAACTGTACCAGCACAATGTAATTTGGTTACCTGGAGCTTCTGAAAGCAAAAGGGTATTATTAGACCAGAATCCTAAAAAGGTAAAATTTCAAAGTTAATTGAATTCAAGCAGAGCAGCAAAATGCAATATCATTTGGAAGTCATAACTGAACAATTCAGTTACTCTAAACAGCTACCACATGTTGTTCTGATACTCTAAAACACTTCCAAATAGATAGTATGCAAAGTAAAGTGCTTTCCATATTTTTGAGATTCCTTTTAGATATTTATTACTACTTCTGAAATAGTGCAACACAGTATGACATTATCCTTAGAAGTGCAAAATGATCTTTTGAATTTGACATGAATTGATGTGTTTAGGTTAATCCAAATTCACAGATACTTGGACTGTTACTCTGGCCTTGAAGACTATTCCAGTATACATTCAACCTATTACTATAGTCTGCTGGAATATTTATTATGAATAGTACAATTGGATAAACAAATTTACAGCTATATATCTGAATTAGGTATTGTAATTAATATATAATCAAGTATGTATATAAATCTAGATGATGTTTCAAAAGCCACATTCTATCAATTCCATATGATACAACATTCTCTGCCACGAAATGAACTAGTTCAACCCTGTCTTCAACTGGGAGAAGGTATATCTTTCCAACCCGTTTGACTACCTGGATAAGCCCATTAACACAATCAGCCCAACTTTGTGGATATTAATACCATGTTCAAATTACCTTTGTATTGTCTTAACATTCAGAATGTAATACCTATGGTTGAGTGGTCTTCCACTGCTTCGAACAATTAATGTTTTTTTTTGCTGGGTGGTAGTTACTGAGGGATATAGAAGATTACATTCAGTGGTATCGAGGTAAGCTAAGACACTGGAGCAGAGGAGGTTGATTCTTGAAAGGTACCATCGAGATCATAACTTCGCTTTGCAATACTACAAGCCACACATTAGAAGCTGTCGAGATGATCCCTTTACTGACAGTTGTATATTACACCTTGCACTCAAGTTTTGGATACTCAATATAGATAGTATTGTGAAGTGGTTGATGGTAGTACAATAGTCCATTCTGGAGTTTAATTATTAAACCATCTTAAAGAATATTTGTATTCTATTTTTCAGTCCTGTCATCATCAATTTGTAAATAGAATACCTGACTGGTATTGGAACTTCTGAAGCCTTCTGATAAAGCTTCTACTAATGTTACTTAACTACTTCTGCATACATCACAGATATGCATTGTTTTCCTAAAATGCCTCTGCTGTAAGACAGAATGGAAAGAATACTCTTCTAGAAAATGCATATACCATAAGAGATAAACTTGGTATTTTGCCATATATTATTAGCCAAGGGTAGCTTCAAATCAACTTTGGCATGAATATTATCTCAGCATTGAAGTTAAAGATATAAGAGCTTCCCAACCATCAATTGATAACCAGTACACTGTTCATTATATTTGAATATCAGTAAAATTCCATTCACTATATTGCTAGATTGACATCCCTCTTTTACATTGCTCATATGTAGCTGTTTCAAAATATCAGTTGTAAAATAGTCACCAGAACCCATTTACCAAATTCACTTAGATGTATATCTTACCTGATACATATTTAGTTAACCCAAGTATATTATATGCTGAGTGACAGTTTATATTACTTCTAAATGCTGATTGTCACTTACAAAGCTTCAACTTAATCAAGTAGATTCCACATTTTCTGCTAAATGGTGTGAGTGTATTTAAGGTGATTGCGTGAATTGCATCCTTTAGATTGTAAGTGACTTGCTCCGGATTAGCTCAATTTCAAACTGTATCTTCACTGACTGCAATGAATAGACTTGCCTGAAAATCGGCAAGTGTGATATAGATTATATTTGCCTCTCTATAAGCCGGTTTTGCCACAGTTGTGATTTGTGTGAGTTTTTTGGTGAATAAGCTGGTGGGCCCAGTTGTCAAAGTCCCACTATCATTTACTTGTTATTGCTTATGATATAGAATTAATAAAGTGAAAATCTTGTGTTTAGCTTGTATTACATTATGGATTTTATGCTCCAATCATTCTGTTGCCTTCTGTTAACTGTCTGCTGCCAAATCTATTGCTGCTGTTGATGCTTTAGCCAGGTATACTCGAATTTACCTGCATTTGGTTGCAGCATTATTAGCAGCCCAACATGGAACAACATATATTACGATAGAATTTTAACAGTTATAAGCTATTTAGTCAGACTGAATATTGTTATGAACTATTTGCTAACTGAGAACTCTGAAGACTTCAATATTTTCCAATCTTGAACAATACCCTTCTTCTATGATAACGCTTGAAAGCATCTGCCAGTGCTTTGAGAGATAGATCAGTATAATTTTATCAACTAACATATACATGAAATTATGACAAAATGGAAACCATTCTGATAACAGATTTTTTACTTCGTATGTTAGCCACAATCTTCTCATAATGTCTAGACAATGCAGAAATTGCGGTACAATTCAATACCAGTATTCTAACACATTGGGTATCAGCCACATAAGCCTTGTTTAACCAAAATCTTTGCAGATAAGCAACAATATCGACAGCCAACTGAGAATTATATTATCATTAGAATCCATCTGCATGGTTCCATTTCAGGCTAGAACTGGTGATGTTAGGATTGCTTTATGGGGACATTACAGTTCCAAATGTACTATACCCTACTTGATTAGTATAATTGCTACGATTTGGGGGTTATGAAATCAGCCAAATCCGCATTTAGATTTGCTATTGATTTCTGCTGTACATATTATTTGAGATATTACCAATTGCTGGATGCAGCTGGTTTATATGCTGTATATCCAGAACCTTTGTCAGGTAAGTCTTGTGGGATATTCAAATAACCTGTACAATAATTAACCTGACGGGAAGTTGATTATCAGTATACTACAACCAATTGCCCATCGTGATATTATTGTACAAGCTACCGTAATGCAATTCTGAGTGGTGTACTTTGACAAACTGAAGCTTGCATGAAATAGGAGATGTATTAAAAGTAACTAGGTGGATTTGAAAATATACAACATATATAACATTCAGAAGATGTGTGAATCATGTTCAATCCAACTGTTGTCATAGCACCCAAAGTTGTCTGCAGAGACCAACCAATACAGAGTATCGTCAGATTGGACACAATTGATTATGAAGTTAAACAGTGTACTTCTCAGAGATTAATCAATATATACTTCTAATTGCTACAGGAATGATTAAGCCTGTAGACAGTTAAGGGCTGACCATGATCGAAGCTCGGGATTATCTAGTTCTGACTGGTTGTGATGCTTATTGGAAAATGTAGTTGCTTTGCCATATACCTTGTCCCCTATATTTTCAATACTAACTACCTCACTCTGAACTTTTGTCTCTATTGGATCAGAGGTTATACAATGTAATTTGGTAAGAACTTACCATCCATCAATATTCGATGATAGTGTTGCTAGTAAGTCTCTGGTTGTTTGTCATTAAATGATTTCGTATTGCTGTTACAGAATTTGGCACACTTTTAGCAACAGTTAATAATATCCACGAAATGGACAGTTTACTTATGCAGGCACATCTGGCTAATACATCGGAGGATGACAGCATATTGCTGAACTGGAACCTCAGAGATATCTGATCGAAAGCATGCTAAATTGGATTAGCTTAACACATTTGCAGCCACATACTATGTAGCATAATATAGATAAAAGGTTAAACACTACCATCTTATGACAAGTGATTTTCATAAACTAGGATACATGTCTGATCCCACATGATATTCACACATATCTTCAGCAGAAAAGTTTTACCTGTGAAAACAATATTATGGTTGTTATCAATGGAATCTACTTTTATATTCTATTAATCACATACATCTGCAATAACCACAATCAGCTTCATTATGTACAGTATCATTGCAATATTCAAAATTGCCTGCCTATATATGTCTTGTACAGTTGATAATAAGGATAGTTCATATTGATACAATGAATAGATATGTTTTCTAGCTAGCTGTATGTCTACTTAATTATCACTGAGCATTTATTTTTGCGGGTAGTTTTAGTATCTTTAACAATTAATCACCAGTAGGTGGATTTTGAGAAGACAATGACCATTGCACCAGGAGGTTAGTAACAGGTACCACTGTCACTGAATAACATACAGATCTTCTAATGAATAGTGTTGCATGTCATCTATGCAAAATAAATATTTAATACGACAGGTTAAGCACACGTCAAAACTCGATATCGGTGTTATTGGTTTCCTTCACATTTTAAGGTGTACTGTTTCTATGACAATTCCAGCTAATTATTCTATGAAAGTGTGCAATTATCCAAGATTCCAGTTTACTGATTTGATTAAATACTAAATCAAAGCAGAAGGTGACAAAGAGTTCAGTTATTCTACAAGGCTGTTGTGACGTACCTGTAGAGACGTTTGAATGAATGGGTCCAAGTCTAAAATGACACGTAGCCAATATAGTAGCTGTCAGACCTAACCCACAGCCGCATGATGACATACTTTACAAAGACTCCATCTGACACTCCTCCAGGGTAATAACATGTCTGTTAAACATTAAGCCATTGAGAAACAGACAGAAAACAAACAGAAGGCAAAAGCCAGAAGACGGAAGCCAAACCATGCAATGCCCTGAGCTCCTCCCAACAACCATTCTCCCAAATGACCAATCTGCTCCTTGTCCCATGGGAGGCATCAATCGTATGCCTATTCCTAAGCGCAGTAGTTGATTGTCCTGTCGGCTTCAACTCTCTTGACTTCCAGTCAATGGCTCCTTTGAAGGTGACAGACCGTCGTGTTGTATCATGATTGATATCATGTTGGAAAATATATATATACTTGGAATACATGCCGGGTACAGTATCAGAAGTACTGCACCAACCAGCTGGAGCGTTGTTATTACCCAGATGCAGCCTCTGGGTTCGTATCATGGGGTGTGCATAGTGTTTGCGACGGTTCCAGACAGTCTCTTCAGATCAGGGTCCAGGTCGGAACGGAGACATTGCCAAGTTGGCGGTCCAGGTCATCAATCCACCCGAGCTGTCATTTCTGGTATGGTTCGATGGATAACTCCTAACCAGTCTGAATTGGGCAGGTTGTCAGCATGTTATCCAGCAGGTCCATCTGTAAATTCATTTAATGCTCTGCCTTTTCTTCTTTGATAATAGTATCTGATTAAAATCACTTATTCAACATCCAGTAAGTCCTTTTGAACACTTTGTAGGTTACGATATCCATTATTTTGGAATCAACGTTTTTCCTTTCGTGTTTTGCATTTTGGACTACTAAATCAGTTGAAAGTGCTATAGTGATATCAAATTTCCACCCCATGCCATGATTACCCACTACACAAAACCAAATGATGTTGACACGCCGTTGACACTCATTTTCAAGGCGGGGTAATAAAGATATCATGCACTGTTTTGGTGGAAATGGCCGCCATTACATCGTATATGAATTATTGCCACAAAGCAACATGTAGATTACCAAAAATGCATGACCAAAAATCTTTCAGGCTCCATTGACGCTCATTTTCAGGATGGGGCAGGGAGTGTGCAGCTGTTGCTGTTGGCCCTAAAGGCAGCAAATACCACATTTATGGATGTCTTCTACCAATTGCCACTTAGATAACCCAAGATGCAAAGCCAAAAATTATTCACACTCCGTTGATGCTCATTTCCAGAATGGGGCAATGACCATGTCACTTTCTCTTTTGCCTATAAAGACTGCCATTACATTCATTATGCCTCACCACTACCAGATCACTTTGTAATTACCTGACTTAAAAAACTAAAAATCATTGACACTCCGTTGACTCTCATTTTCATGATGGGGTAACGAAGATATCACGCATTGTATTGCCTGAAAAGGCCGGCAATACATGGTATATGAATTACTACAACAAATCTACACAAAGATAACCCAGGATGGAATGCCAAAAATCATTGATGCTCGGTTGAAGCTCATTTTCAGAATGGGGCAGTGACCGTGTCGCCTGCTGTTTTGCTTATTACGGCTGCCAATACATCGGTTATGCTTGACAGCAACCAAGTCACTTTACAAGTACCATGCTTACAAGACCAAAAATCGTTGACACACTGTTGACACTCATTTCACTGTATTGTGTATTCAATATCTGTTCCCATCGATAATTGTATAAACAATTGTTTGAACGTAATCGTTGCGTTTCTGGCATATTAAGACTGAGCCCTTTGACAAAGCCGAGCCCAGTAATATTCATGCACAGGTCGCTCTCATTCTACCAAAATTGGTGTATCTTGCTGAATAATGAATTTCGCCCACTATTCTTCTATTTATGAACAAATATTCACATGCAACTGCTCAACATTCTCCCATAATATTTCTCTAAGTGAAATTCTCTGTCAAGCAACATATAGAACCTGGTGTAAAAATATTGACCCATACTGTCCTACTTTTTCTTGTTTCCCATATTCCACATTGTTTTCATAGCAGTGACCGTCATCAACCATTTTTGTACCTGGTTCATTGACCTCCCGGTTGGCTGAATCAATCCGGGAATATTTGGTGCAGCACTCACAACCCGGTGCTCTGGGCTTTCTAGAGCATCGATGCCATTGTCTAGCTCTAGATCGGAATTATCATCTACCTCCCAGTCATCCTCACTTCCATCTGGATTATCCAAGTTACGATTCCAGTCAGACCAATTTCGCTGTCAGCAATGCGGTCAAGCAAACTATCCTAATCACTTTTGGCTGGATGACGGTCGATCCATCTGATTTGGCAGACATTCAATACCTGAGTTCGTCCTGCAGGGAGGTTCTTTGCAGACAAAGCTGGTGGCAAAGGCGATCTTTTTGACAGTTTAAATGCAGCCGCACCATCATGTTGAAAGAGTGCCCAGGATAGTTTGACGATCTCTTCCATATTCAAAATGAATCTTACGGCAGTTATTTGCTTGTTTTGAGCGCGAGATTCCTTCTAGGTAGCACATATGTTTTGGCTGCCCTGCCACATCTCCGAAAAGTCGTGGCCCTTGGCCATTCTGCAAAATTCTCAATCCTCCACCAGTTTCTTCAATTGCAAGTCGTTTTCAGTGTCCATGGTATCCAATGCCGTGTAATCGCTCACCAATATAGCATTATTAGCTCGAGCAAACTGCCATACTATGACTTCTTCCCGAAGGGTCTTGCGAGTGGTTTCAGATTGTCCCCAGCTAATAGTGTCTCGCCCAAGGGCAGAACTGGCCTCCACTCTGACACCATGTGGTATAATAAAGAACATGTTGAGTGCCACATTGGAGAGATTGGCCTACTTTGAGTCTGTTTCCTATTGTTGACCCCACCACTCAGTGATATCCGGTAACCCAAATGTTCTACTACTCTCCATAGGGTCGGAGTGGTAATCATTGAGACAGCGATCAACTAGCCCCCAGATCGTTATTGCATCAGGCAGTGAATTCGAATAAAGCCGTAAGTCTGTCAATAAGTGTGATGTGCGATCGCTTCATGCAGGTGTGGTTTCAGCCACCCATTTATGTGTTAAGTATTTCTCATCATAGTGGGACAAATAATATGGATCCAAAGAGGATTGACGAAATCCAGAAGCCTTTGGAGAGGGGAACAGATTGCTGCCCAGAACATGATCATGTCTAATGAGATACATTTGTCGATGTTTGGCACAGTATTCGTTCTCCACATAGTTCAGAAAAGCCTGCAGGTATAGGGTACTATAAGATGTCTCATCCTCAGAATTAATATCCATTGCCTTGCCCTACTTCCTAAATGATAGCGAGTTCTTGAAAGGATCAAGGATATGTGCTGAAATGAGAAGCATACTGGTCGTTGGAGTTACTTCAGCATAGTATTTGGACTGCATCTGGTGCCACAACAACGCGGCGAAGTATAAGTCTTCCTTCCATTGAGTGTAGTTCTTAGGTAAAGCTTGCATAACGCCATCTGTATAATCAAACATGTCATCATAGACTGTGATGACATGGTGCATAGTAACTATATGCCCTGTTGACATCCACAGGGTCCAGTATAGGAATGGCTTCAAAACTTCCATGACATACTTGACCATTGTCCATTCATCCTGTGTTATGAAGAGTATCTGGTAATCACTGTATTTTGGATTCTTGAGCCACTCGCAGTTGAATTCTTGTACTCAGTTGGCTTGCTCATGCAACTCCATTGTCGAATTGCACCTTGTGTTCCAATCCATAAGAGGTAGTACTGGGATTTGACATTTGGCATTGTGCCAGTCATTGAACTAGTTTCAACGACCAGGTGTCAGTGTAATTGATTCAGTAAGCATTCTCTGCTATATGAAGGTTAGTTTCAGATGTTCCAAAATGTCGTGAGATATGTACCTTCTCAATAATCTTTGCCAGGCCAGGTCTCATAGCCAACACCTCGGTGATTCTAGCATTGCACACTTTTCGCAGTCTTTGACTCATCCCACTGTCTGTGATTCCATTCTCTCCATATTGCTGATCGCACTCATGGGCTTTCCACGACTTGGTGTGGCCTTTTACACCAAGACTGATCATGAATGCGTCCAAAGCAAGCTGATTGACGTGTACCACGCATGGTATGTGGTTTCTCATTGCAGGCCAGTCGGTTCCCAAGGCCCCAAGGGTAGATTGTAGTTTCCCAATCATCGAGTAATTTGAGGAAGCATTTTCAGTTTTATTTCCAAGTAAACGGCCATTGGTAAGCTCAAAATGAATAAGAAGTCCCTTCGAATATATGGTTAGCATTGCGCTAGTATATTGACCTTTGACCAAGTATGCTTATGTAGGGTTCGAAATGAGAAAAGAAGTGGCTATCAGCCTCGTCGAAAGCTAGTTGAACTTCTGTCAACACCCAATTTCGAACTATATAGTATGATATGACCAACATCATGGCTAATTTGTTCAATGATATCTACCTGTCCAAAGCTAAGCTAACACTATTTCTTGACGACAATTGCTCCTCAGTTGCATCTTGTGTCAGTGCCTATTTCCTCAGGCAAATGTTGCTATGGGTGCTGGCGGACAGAACCAGCAGCATGCTGCTTAATTCATCACATGACCGCCATCACTCTAGGTTTGGTATAGCGTTCCATGGAATATGAGCCGAATCAAATCCTAACATGATGTAGCAACCCCAGATGTCTGGGGAAAATTTGGCTGTTAGGAAGTCCGTTGCTGGCAGTTTGGATCATTTTGAAAGTCAATTGTATTAATATAGAGAATGTCTAACTGTCGAATATGAATTTCTTTTGCCAATTTACACTTGGCATTCCTCGACTGCCTTGACACTTCAATATGGCCAAAGCTGATTCATTAACAGTTGAACTTGTCAATTCTGAAATGTCCGACTTTGTTACTTTGTTTAATTTTGCAACATGTTGTGTTTCCAGTAAATGTTTCCCCATTGAGCTGGTGCCATGTTCTGATGGATGGTGAAGAACTTGATAACATAAGATACATATGATGCCAGGGCTGCCAGTCTCCTCAATTCCACAATGCAAAAAGAAACGCCATGAAGGCGCATGTCCAGAATAATTCTGAGCAATAGAATGCTTCGAGCCTACATTCATAAAGGCCCACCAAGCATCAAATATGATTTGTAAAATAAGGTCATTCAAATCACGAATAAGGATACAGTCATTTTTGGAAAACATCATAGCCGCTAGTGATGAGGTATTTGAAGATTGGGAGTCCGACATGGTGGTAGGAATTTGAAAGCGGCGTACTTCCAGTCGAGAGACTGTGAAAAGTTACATTATTGTTAAGTAGAACGCTCGCTCCTAAATATTGACTCTGGAGCCACAAGCAAGACACACGCAAGACCAAGGAGACATTGCATGCATAGTTGTGAAACTGTATACAAGGACATGTTGAAAAGACTGACTGTTGAAAACTCGATTTAGGAACAATGCAAGGCACTTCATTGTAGTGGAGCATACAGAGCCCCACAACAACTGTTGCCGCTCCGCTGACACTTATTTTGAGGAGGTGGTAGCAGAATTGTTACTATCATCTTTGCCCATCAAGGCGGCCAATACTTTGATTATGGGTTCATGTTGAGTCATAGCCCTTGGATTATGCAAGTTTCAAGACAAAAAATTGTTGACGCTATGTTGACACTCCGTTGAGGCTCCATTATAGGACATACTAGGGATGTTGTCATAAACAGTGTTGCCTACAGAGGTGGCCGATTGTTCGATTATGGGCTAATGTCGTCGAGGCACCCTTGGATTGTCCAAGATGCATCGCCAAAAATTGTTGATGCTCCGTTGACGCTCATTTTTAGGATGGGGCAACGAGTATGTTGCTTGCCATTATAGCTATAAAGCCGACCACTACATTCACATTGGAAGGATATGACAATGCAGCCCATTGATTGCCAAATGTGTAGGACGAAAAATCGTTGACGCTCCATTGACGCTCACATTAAAAACATCGATACAGTCATCATACTCTCAATACATGTATGCAACAAAATGTACAGTCATTATTCCCAACCAATATAGTGTTTCTATGTATTGTCAGTGGCATCTAGAAGCTTTGTGGCCTCTCCATTTCTGATCGACCACTATCCATGTTATCTGAGTCATGGATGATGTGGCCCTATCAAATTCCCGTGCTTTAGGCTGGCAATTAATGGCATGTTGATCTTTTCACTTGTTTTTGATTAATATAGCCCAACTCCCTCAGCTTTCCTCATCTAGCTCCGTCTTCTCAATTTCCATGACGTACCATAAGCAATTTGAAACATCTCAACCACGTGCACCAGGTCTGTGTGGAGAGCTTTGCAGTTGGATGCATGGATGAATGCACCATGATGGTCGTCATTCTGACAGATTGGTATTAAACACTGACCGCTCCTTCTATGACATGTATGTCATCACTCACCTAAATTTTGTTAGTAAATTTGGTTACTAATTTAGGTTTTGCTTTCTCACATGACAGTAATTGGTAAACAGATATCAAGTTTATTGGTCGTCTTGCAGCGTGATTTGGATTCTAGAACTTTTGCATGGTGCGTATGACCCTTGCACATGCACAGACCAATCATTGTTTCTCACAATTCGGTCACAGAAATCAATAAAAAGCTGACATGTATCACAATTGGTACAAGAATTGTGTTTCATTGAGATATGACGTCAAACTTAGCATTGTGCCTCTTTATTCCTGCAGAAATACAGGTGCCATCACCATTTCTTTGTCAGAATCTGATTTCTATATGGTGATGAGCTGGGGTGGCAATATGAAGGGGTAGAAGCTTATACTTTCAACAGGCATTGCTTTCTGAATAGGTAATGAATTGGGCTCCACGTCGGGTGGAAGTCCCACCATGCTTTTGTCTGACTGTTGCTTCCCGGCACCTAGCCTCATTTGAGCAGTTCCTGGTCGAGAAGTCCCTTATGGCATTTGCGATATTCTGGGGAAAATATCCAAACACCCCAAGACCTTTCCAAATGCTACAGCTACTGGTGCAGCTGCAGCATCATCCGTTTGTGGTTTAACGACTGCCGGAACTCGCATTTTGGTAGTGATGTACTTCATATTTCATTCATGGAAGTAGTTGGCGGCGTCCCCTGATCCTAGTTGTGCCAATTCATCAGGCTGAATCTGCTTCTGCCGAAACCTCTCCATGCTCTACTGTACCATTTTGCAGAGTGTGCCCATCACCCAGCTGGGTTTGTCATCTTCACTCAGCATGCCCAGCTCTGTATCTTCATCATACTCATCTTCCCCATCCTCCTCATTGTCAGAACTTGCAAGATTGCTCAGACTTTCTCCACTGGCAACAATCTGCTGAAACCTTTTTTCGAGCTCTGTGATTGTCAATCCAGTGTTCTTAGCTCTCCTCCGATCTTCCTGTTCCTGCTTAATCACTGTCTCTGCGTCTTCGACTCGCTTTCTTGCTACAGCGGGTTCTCCCTCAACATAATCTTCAATGCATTTCTCTTTCTCCTGATCGCTTGAAATTGTGTTTCCACTTGTTTGTCCGCTGCAAACTTCATTTTGGATCGCAAGCTGCGCAATACCCCAAGGGCTCGGGCTCTGTCTGCCTCCAGACCACCGTTGTCTTCAGTCGCTTGATGATGTCGGCATGTTGAATGATTGGTCGATTTGCCATATTTGCATGCCAGAAGTGGTAAAAAGTTCTTTTTCAGAGCATTCACCATTGTAGTTTGTGTTGACTGTGTTGTTGGGCGAGATGTTGGATGTTGCAAGATATGGACGATATGGAGGCAAGCTGCATCATTTATGTCAAGGTTGGTATGTTTGATCAACGTGTACAAAGCAAAATCTGGGTTCTGGCCATCACTAAAATGGGAATAGTTAGGTGTACTGTACAACATGACTTGATTGTTAGCATCAGTTCCATGTAATATCCCAGGGATTTTTTGAGACAACCATCACCAGACATCCTTTCCCTCAAACAATTACCTGTTTATATCTGACAATCATGACATTTCGGCTGTTATACACCACTAGTTATCCCTGTAATCAAACAAACAACATGGGGCCGACTTACTGCGAATTGCGGGACGCTAGGCAGCCCTAGCAACATGCAGCCATATGCAGCGGGATTCATCTTGATTAGAACGTACAGGTGGTCTGTTACTTATTCCATTCTGAGTTCAAGCTAACTATATATTCCTCAGGACTTCCCACTTCATATCATCATCATCTTCCCCTCTGATTTAACACCAGCAGATCTTGGCTACACAAACCCCTCAGCCAGGTGAGAGCAGATCCAAAACGAGCAGATCGATGGGGGTGGTATCCAATGCATCACTCACGGGCACACAGCGACAACACAGACACCTGCTAGTGCACCGCAATGCTGCCAATCCAGCCACTGAAAATATCACCCAGGATGCACATTTAAAAATCATCCATATGACTGGAAGAAGCAAGAATAAGAAGCAACATGCAATTGGATGTGAGAAGAACCATACTGTGGTAAACGGCGGTCAACTAGCTGTGTAATGTAACGCAGGTGTACATAGAGGGCTACGTGACCAATTCATCAATGCGGATAACGGAAAACCTCCATCGTCAAATATGGCATTTGACTGCACAGTCTGTGGAATCGAACATCATGAAATTGTCAGTTCTAAGATTGTTGCAGATGAATTTCATGATAAGCATCCCCGAAAGTGGATGAAACATGGATTAATCACCTTAGAGAACACAAGGGAAGCATATATGGTTGAGGTAATTGCCGAATCTCATTGTTAGAAGCAGCAACTAATTTGTTGTTGGTGATCAACATGTCTGCTACTATGGCAAGGCAAGGAGGTCGGGTACAGCTAGAACAGTCCGACATGCACCTTGCCTCGAATGTGGCCGAAATGCCCACCGGGGGTTATTTGCGTGCCGCACCAGAGAAAATGCAATATGTGACCAAGAAGCCATGCGCTGATGTCCGTGAAGAGAAAAAGTGGGGAGTTAAGTGTCCTTGGCCTAGAATAGTGAAGGTCGCAATAGAAAGACACCTGCAATGCTTCGTCAAAACCAAATGGACAGATGCATTTCTTTCCATAATGGCACCGCAAAGAATACACAGACCCGCTGGAGGCGCAGAGGACCGAGTGCACTTCCACCCAACTGACACAGACAGCCGACACCAGAACCGACGCCAACACCGCCTGGCACGCCACCTGCGCCACCCGGTGACAATGAGGGAGCTCTACGTTCCGAAATCAATGATTTACCACCTGGTTATGTGTATTCACATACATCTCTTCCCAGCGCTCAGTTTTTCAATCTTGATGCATATGCCCAGGATAGACAGCACGATACAGATTTCAATCCAGATATGCTGACTGATCAAGGAATATCCACTTGTCAGTACACTATCTGCTGTGTGGTAATGCAGCTAACATCCATTTTGCAGATGAGAGCAGCCTATTGAGCAAACCCACAAGTCAGCACAAGCACTGATCGAAAGGATTGGGATGTTTAACTTTATTGTTATCTACAATTAGTGGACACTGTAAAGTCTATGTCAAGAGATATATTTATATGTATTATTAAAGAACAATGTAGCGATCAAGGAGAATGTAAATGAAAACACCAGAAAGGCTGCCAAAATAATGTGAATGATATTCTACGCCAAATCAAATCAATTGATATTGTAGATACGCACATGGCAAAATGAGCGTCAACAGAGTGTCAACCAAGCGTCAACAATTTTAGGTCATGTAAGTGAGGTAATTGAAAATTGATTTGGTCTTGATTATACATACTCGAAGCATTGGCCGCCTTTATAGGCAAGAAGTATAATGACACACTCCCAACCCTATCCTGACACCAAGCGTCAAGTGAGCATCAACTATTATTGGCCTTGCATCCTGGGTCATCTGACGGGCAATAGGTTGCAGACAGTCAGAAAGGAATTTTTAGCCTCCTTTATATGAACAACAGAGAGTGATACCCTCCCTGCCCCATGGTGAAAATGAGCGTCAACGGAGCATCAATGATTTTTGGTCTTCCATCTTCAGTAATATGAGTGGCACTTGATCACAAGCATTCATAAACAAGGACAGGGCAGCCTTTATAGCCAGATACACACGGGATATCCCTGCGACAGCCTCCAGCACAGTAACAACTTATTTAATTCACAGAGCTACCGCTAAGTGTTCTTCAGCCTTTTAGTGTACAAAAACAGTCAAAACAATGTATATGAACAATAATGGCCACACCATGCTGTGATAAACCATGATGCAAGGCCAACAGTCTTTGATGCTCCATTGACACTCATTTTCAAGATGGGGCACAGAGAATTGCACTTCCTCTTTTTCCTATAATGGCAGCCAATACTTCGTTTAAAACTGTCTGCAACCTATCGCCCCTCATATTACCCAAGTTACATGACCAATCATCGTTGACGCTCGGTTGATGCTCATTTTCATGATGGGGTAGGTCACGTGTCTCTGATTGTTTCGATTATTAAGGCGGTCAATACATCAACAAAAGACAGCAACATCCTAATGTCAATATTTTGCGATTAACAGTAGCATATCTGAATGCGACCATAAGTGGTAAAACCTGAAACGCGGAACCGGAGATTTGAACCGATGAGTTTCGCCAAATCTGGCAACACCCAAGTCTTAGCGAGAACGGGTCGGGGTTTGGCACACCACCTGGCAGCAGGTCGGATGTTGGTTCTGTTCCGGAACCAAACCATCCTGTTTTTCCAGTCCCAACCCAGACCACTGGCAGGTTACCTGGACCTGTATCCGACAATAGGTATGCTGACAGTGTCGGTGTAGAAATTAGAGACTCTTCTTCACGGCAATGTTGAATTCCGCTTGACATGCGAAGTGGAAGTGTTGGTTGTCCTTTCCATTTTAAACGCAGGGGCACCTAGCCAGTTGTACAGTTGTGGATGCTAGCGTAGCCGAGTCTGTATTGGTGTCAGTGTCAGTGTTGAAATTGGACACCCCTCTCCATAGCTGGAGTCCGAATTGGAGACACTTCTCCATAGGTCCTCTCCCATCTTGGCTAGGCCTAGGAAACTCATTCCTGTAGATCCTAAATCCCCATACATGGCCTCCTATGTGGAGGAATGTGGTTGTTGTCATTCAAGGTTTAGGTTGAAGGTCCACACTGTACAGCTTCTATTAATGCTTCCATGTCCTCACAGTTGAGGAATCCAGAGGCTGTGTGGATTCATGGCCACAATTGCCACCGCCGGTCTCTCAAGTATGTTGTCGCAAATCATATACCCAGTGCAACGTAGTGGACCAACGGCCGTGCGCCCCAGGGGTTGCATTTGGGTCTGCCGACATCTCCCTAGTATCCACAGTGCATTACCCGCCCACTTCTCATACACTGTCCAAATACCATAGTGTATGTCGATCTGCTTGGCTGGCCACCGGTTGACCTGTTACGAAATCCCTTTGAAATCATTCTGATGTTGAGCAGAACTCCTCCAAGGGTGTTGACCTGATGTTGACCCAAACTCCTCCAACCATTACTCCCAAACTGCACTCCGTACTCATCCCCAATGCGTCCTGTCCACGTTTCATCCGGTTGCCATAATCTCATATACCTGTGGAACTTGACACCATGGCCATCTAAGCGGTTGTGAGTGAGATTTGGTCATGAAAAAGCATTTTTTGCACAGTTCAATTGTCGTCTTGGAACAGTATGGTGGCTGTCTCCCGGCCCCGGATACGTGCCAAATGGGTCTGTGATGCGCAGGTGGCACTCAGATATTGGTTCACAATTCAACTGTGATCTCTGGATAGGTTTCGAGATTGGTGTCCAGATTGTGGTTGTGCCCGGGCTGATATTCTGGTAAGACGAACTCATTTAGATGATTGATTGATTGAGTCTAAGTTCAAGATGACACATACCTGATGTAGTAGTTGACAGTCCCAATCTACAGCCACATGATGACGTACTCTACAAAGACTTGGTCTAACACAGGCTTCATCAAATGAAGGTGTAGTGGGAGAAGGTTTTTGCTGACTATATCAATGGATATAAGAGTTCTTTATTCTGCAGAAGGTCACTGCTATCTTTACTATATTCCACCAATACTTTAATTTACTATTACTTAGAAATTGGTTCTATAATTGATTACACGTACCTTCCAACACACCTTCCTAATAAACAGATGTTCCTTGAAGACTGTCAATGTAAAACCAGCTGGTTGTCTGTTCGGCTTCCAAAAAAACTTAGATAATTATTCAGCAACATTGGATATTAGTACTCAAAATATTTCTCACAATGACTGTATTTGGGACATCCACTATTCCGCTTTATCAGGTGTCTTGGTATATATACTGTCCATTGCAGCATTTAGTTTAAGACCCTTTCAAGTTCTAATACACTTCACCATTCAATATAACACCACCAAGAACTAGCAAATGTCAAGCATTGCCTTCAGGTGGAGTACTTTAGGAATGTTATCAATTCACTTAATGTAGTTATGGTGGACCTCACATATAGCCCCCTTAACATTCTTCAAAACATAGTCTGTTATATTCTGGTACAGCTTAAGGGCCCCCAAGACTGCCAGAATGTGACACAGTCATCAAGATGGAAACTTCCTGCTCAACACCATCAGGACCTCAGACAAGGACATCTAGGTGACTCTGTATTGGCATGGCAACAAAAACATTCAAGTTAGCTGTGGCACTGGGGCAATGTGACAATTGAATTATTGTATACCACTATCATTGAAGGGAGCATTTCTGCAATCCATACAAGGCTGTATATGAGCATGAAAATTTATTGAATAGGGACAGATTAAATGATAGAGTTCAAATTAGCATTCAGTATACTGAATTCTTGTTGAACTAATTATCAAAAAGAATGAATCAGCCTTACCACAGAATCATCAATAAGTGGTAGAAAGGATTTATTACTGGGTTTCACGATGAAACGTATTACAGTATTAACTAACGATAGAACCATATGACTCAGCAGAGTCATTGCCTTCTGTTTGCAGAGATACTAGTTGGATGATACTTAGCAACTCTCAAGAACTGGTAGCTATTGGACAATATTGAATGGACAGATTTGATATGCCAATGATCGATACAGATATTTGAAATGAATTGAAATAGCAACATTAGGAAGGTAATAAGGAACTGAAGACAACATAATGAGTAACTGGCAACTAAAGTGAAAAAGTAGCCATGCAACGTTATGAGAAATAACTTTCTGCAGTTTTCAAATAGCATGTTTGTGATTATCATTTGCTAGGTGAAGAATAATAACAATGACCATATGTATCAGAAACCACTCTAATACTTGTAAACAGAGATGAGATACTAGTTTGAGCTTATCAATTTCAAGGACAGAACATGCTGGTTAGAATAAGCTATACCTTCTAATTACAATGTACCCATGTACCTTATAGCAGCAATTATTGGACAACATGAATATGACATTGTACACATACAGCCAAATAATCACTAAATCAATATATGGATAGAGTTCATATAACTGTTGCCTGTCAATTACTTTTAAGTTGAATTGGGGATATGATTTAAATGTATTTTTGGTAGAAATGAACATTGTTGCACAAAAGAAGAGTGCAGAGTGTATAATATAATTGGGTAAGGCAATCGCTGCTTGCCTTGTTCAAGAACATCATTACCAGGTGCTAATTATTAAAAATACGAAATGAAGTAGTCAAAATGGCATCAATGAGTGGAGAATATAGAGAATGGTGTAAGGATGAATGGGAGTAGATTTAATTCAAATTCTGATTGGAAGAATAGATTTGATTGTATTCCACAAATAATTATTCATTCCAATACCAATCTAGATTATAACTAACACCATAATGAATTTGAAAAGCACATCAGTATAAGGCCATGTAGCTAAGTCACCACTGAATATTTCAAAGTGATTATTTAGGATGCACAGAATACAGATGTAGCTGGGAGGCAGTTTCAAGAGCAATTGGTTGGAGAGGACATAGTTTGTCATGATAATAGTGGTTCATTAGTAGGTACAGTTTCTAACATCATAAGCAATTTATCTGAGCAGAAGAATCTGAATCAGAGAGTGAAATAGAGGAATATTCATCTGATTTGCAAATCGGATGATTATAGAGTATCTGCCTTCAAGGGTGGAACTATATATTGGCTACAAACCAAGTGTCGGTCTTACCTCATTAATGCAGTAGGATTCATATTTAGGTAATGAGTTTGCGATTTGAGTATGCTAGCAATACTGGTTGTAGTTCATATAGGTGCTAGCAAAAAGTTTATCTCTATGGCCATGGATATAATATGCAAATTACTGACTGATAAGGTTAATGTAGAATTTCCACTGTCCAGTCTGAAGGGGAATACTCTCCACAAATGGGTTACAATGGATGGAAAAGTCTGTCCCTTGATTATTAGTGAACAACAAGATTGGTATGCATTGCAGAGAATGAATAATGTACCCTGCCATCTTTGAGAGATTCAGACAACTTTACCTGTATAGCATTCTGCACTAAAGTTAGTGTTAGCAACGGTTCCAAATTCCCGGTTCGGTTCCGGGTCCGGTTCCAACCCGGAACCCAACTGTTGCAACGGGTTTCCACACAAAACCCAGCATTTCAACATCACAACTTTGCCTCCAATTAAGTATTTGAGTTCTGATCGTATCATAATATAATCACTATGTAGATTGTGCAGTTCAAGCCGCTCTTTCACCTCCCGATCTCAGATATGTGATCCGACCAATATTCATTGAGTCGCAATCGAAAACCAGCTAGTTTCGCTGAAATTTCCCCTGTTTGCATAGCCACTCAACGAATATCAGTCGGTTCGCAGATCGGAATGCGCGAGGCGAAAGAGCGCCCAGAACTGCACAATTTACATACTGATCACGTCACGATACGATGAGAACTCAACCACTTAATTGGAGCCAAAGTTGTAGAAACCGTAATATTGAACCGCGGTCCGGTTCGAACCCATCCCCAAACCCGGTGGGTACCCCTCTATTCCGGATAACAACCCGGACTGGAAAGTCCGGTCCAGTTCCAAACCCGGACCGCAGCCGGGTAACCCGGAACCGTTGCTAACACTAACTAAAGTCAACGATTGACCTTCTCTCGTTGGTGACAATGTGCTGAGTGCTAGAGACATTGAAGGATATCATCGAAGAGGGCTTGCATGGGACCAAGCTGATACTGGTAAACTGATTGTATCTGGAATCTGCCAATGTCACCTATGAGGATCTGCATACTGATTTTGATGAAGCGCAAAGATCTGGGAACTACCGATCATTTCAAAATATACTGCAGTATCCTTAGGGACATTATCAAATAATAGCCCACTCCAACACCAGTTACGGATAATTGTGAATTCTTATCAATTAACTTTGGGCAAGATGAAATACAATAGAGACTTGGAATATAAGCCCAATTGTAGGATATATTTGAAGCTTCTGGTCACAGTAATACCACAATGCTAATCCATCATACCAGATGATTTGAGTGTAATTGAACACTTCTGAGTATGTACAGAATTGTTCCAAGATTGATGTCCACAGTTGAGATGTACTGCAATGTAAGATGAAATGACTGATGCATAAGATGTTTGCTGAAGAAATGCAAGTTGAAAATAATAAGGTGTACAAAATAACTCACATCACAATGTACTCGCTGATTGGGAGGTTGTTAGAATGAGAACTATCATTTAGGAAAGAACTAGTTTGGATTCCAAAAGAAGAAAAAACATCGTATTGATCCCAAAACAATTAGGGGAAAGCAAGCAAAACCGCAGCCATGGGATGAAAGATACATTTTGCCAGAATCTTCTGGAACATAAAGTGTATTCAGATAGTTGCTGGTATATTTCTCATTAGTTATAGCAGGCCCAGAGGATTGCAATAACCATTTGGAAATTGACACAATAAATGGAAGTGGAATGAATTGTTAGATTTTCTGATATTCTGATAGCTGAGTGATACAGTTCTGTCAATACTTGTGAATTATCCAGTTCAGTATCACAAATCAGACCAAGATGAGCCATGAAGTGAGATGGTTTTTTATCAATCAGCAATAATTGATAATTTGCTTTCTGGTATACTGCGACACAGCTGATGCTTTTCGGGCCACTTCATCTTCAGGTTCATCAATTCATGCAGTGACGAACAAAGTTACATTTGCATCCGGTGGATATTTTCTGCATGTATGGCAAACATGGACAATTATTGCTATCATGATATGCTACTAATATTCCCAGACTCACCAAATTCCTTGATACTCTTAAATATTACAAAACTAGTCCTAACTGGTTTCAATATTACAGAGATATGTTATACACCAATGATTAAGATGTTCTGGGCATTGACTAAACAATACTGTGTATATACTTGAGTTGTCCATCTAGGGCAAAGCAGAGTGCTATATACTGGCCACAGAATATATGTCCCATGGTTATGATAACTAAGTCTGTGATCTCTACTAATTGTTAGAAGTAGTCTGGATGAGAGTACTATATACCTTGATGAAATAACTATATCTGACGACTTCAATAATATACTGTATTTTGTAGTCTGGTCAGTATTCTACATTGCTACTTACAGATAAAGAAGATAGTTTGTAGTTAAATTTTGACTTCCAACTATAATCATAGAATCTTAGATGATTATGGTGATGAAATTCCACTATGCATTTGTGAAATTTGAACCTTTGCATTATCATCAACTGATGCAAAATTATTACAAGATACCATTGGTAAGGTACTTCTGTGAATCTATGAACCATTTGTCTCTGTTGTATTAAAATGAATCTGTTGTTAATGCAGGAATTGTTGCTTGTTACATTCATTTTGGTTAGAGGGGTATTCTAATCAATTTAGGAAATAGTAACCATCTGGTAGAGAACAACTTTTGTTATCAAATCACAAGTTGGTCATTGGGTGTGAGTAACTTAACTGATACTGAACCAGTAGTAAATTACCTACCAAATATTCAATATTCACTCAAATGTCAGATCTGCAATCCAGTTCGGTTTATTATTCGTAGATTTGACTGCACCTGAATCTTTCATATAATTAGCGAACTATAAACATGCTCCCATTCCTGATAGACATACCATTCCTGATTTTGGACACCATAGATTCACTAAGCAGCTACTACAGCACGTGTACGTTGTCCATAATACACACGAAAATGTCATTTTGTTTCACTTCCAGTTGTTCTTCTTCCAGTGCAAATGATAGTGAATCTGTAGCACCAGCATAAACACACGGATATTTATAGCATACTTCACCTTGAGATGCAGATGGTTTATTCTGCTTGGCCTGTACTTATATTTGAATCTATACTTAATTGGTATTTGTTGACCACCATCAAATGGCATTGTCAGCAACAATCCATATCAACCATCCTTAGAAGGAAGGTAGTTACCACATTCAAAACCATAGATGCTCTGCCCTGGCATATTCACAAATTCACACAACATCACATTGACTATTTAGTATATTTGGACAATGCTTTTAGATTGTTAAATCACATCAGCAGTTTGGCCTCTGTCAACTGAGCTGGTGGCTGAGAGAAATACTCTTAAATGACAGTTGCAGCTTAGCAACTTTGTAAATAACCAGCAACTTCCACGTATCCTTTATTTGGTAATTCTCAAAAGAGACTGTAGTCCACAGCACATTTAATGCAGATTTTACTAGATCCTTACTAACCTGTACATTTGGGCCATTAACTATCATATCGAATAAATGATTATAATATTCAGTGTACATCAAGAAAGGTCACGAGTGAGAACTTCCAAGCCAGTCTCTAGTCAGCCAAAGAGTATGAAATCTGTAATTTCCACCTGATACAGACTCTGAAAGGCTAAATTTACTAGTTGATTTTCTACTGCACTATGCATTTTGCACCAACTACCATATCCCAAGACAGCATGAAGGTCAAAATTGTCTTAAATGCTTGCATCAATAAAGAAAGCTTTTGTGAGTACAATCCACTCTCTGTATAAAATAAGCATTTAATCTCAGCTATTGCAGTCTATATTATACATCAATTCTAGACTCAGTGTATTATAATTGTATTAACCTGATGAAACTAATTATTTCCCAACTGTTAGATGAAGCTTTACTATATATGAATATTGTCTCATACTCATTTTTCAACTCCAACTTAAATATTATGTCACCTTTTGAGCAGAAATCATAATATTATGAATATATAATCCAACAATATGTGGTTGAGCAGATATTCAGTTCAGTATTTGAATGTGTCAGTTGTTATAATGACATTGCTAATAATCTTGGCATTGATAAGAATTGAAATTAATTAGATTACATCTGAATCTTCATTGTACTTTATTATTTTTTCTGTGCATTTTCTGTGTCCTTTGTATACCCACAGTCCCTCACTTACAGAATAACTGCAATATTATTGAGAAAATATGCTGTTAACAGAATCCAGATGATCAGATAGAGGTGAAATCATGTCTATAATATTGACTTATCAACTGCTAACATCACTACAGGATTCTCAAACAATAGGATGATACAAAAGTTTGTATTCTACAGATGAATATAATACCTACGAATGTTTATAGTTATCCTAACTTACTCACAACCACTGTTTGCACTCTTGTTATACCACTGACACTGGGAAGAAGATGCCAACTCTAGCTAGCTGTCAGGATTCACAATATGACAACCATCCTATCACACATGGTCACATCAACAGTCTGTGCGATTATCATTCTTCCTACTGCATGATATGCTGAATGCATGGGCAATTATCATTAACAATTTCTCAAAGCTTCTTTCAGATAACTTTTAGTTCTATATTGGGTAAAGCTTTGGCATTACTGTAACTGAGTGTTGTGATGGCAGTTAGTGTGGTACTATGATATGTTATTAATATTACTGCCATGCTATTGCATATTGTAGGTTTATTACCCTGGGTTATGGGATTGTAGGGTATAGTTGCTTCCATTTTAGAAGTGACATGATATAATGGCCGCTTCTATATATGAGCGATAACTTATACATATGATTTGTAATGCCGCTTGAGATCATGGCAAGATGGTGTTTACATTAAACAATGATCAGGTGCAATGTCATGTTGTATCAGTGCAATCATGTGATTAATCAAGATTTATCCTAGTGGAATGGTGTAGAATCTGATTTTGTATAATATATACACCGAGCTCAACTCTTCCTCCACTTTTGCCCATAACTTTCACCACTCCAGCCAACCAATGTGGACCTAATAACTCCACCACAGTGAAAGGTGTATGTTTCAATTGGAAAACATGTTGGTGTGAAGCAAGCAGACACTTAATACAAGTTGATTAACCAATGGCAATATGCACATACTGAGGACAACTTGGTATTGCCTGTGTATCAGCCATATGTGACCTTGCTGAGATAATGGTTATCTTTCTTATGAGATTTGTACTGCAGAACAGTCTGGTATTCATTGCAACTCGGCTGTGAGAAGTGTGGCTGTGATATCATCTGACAATCCCAGTCTGATTAATGTGGCTCCAACAAGTAAGGTTCTGACATAGGCTCTGATAAACCCGGCTATGGAAGTATGCTCTGACATAGTCTTTGACTATTCCAGTGTTAATAAGTGTTGCTCTGTCAAGTATGGCTTTGACAGGCTCTGTGACAATCCTGGCTCTGATAAACATGGCTCTGAGATCTGTGCTTTGACATCATTGACAATCCCTGCCATAATATAGACGACTTACAAGTGTAATGCTGTCACGGACTCTGGCTTTGATATTGCACTGACATGTACTGAATCTGGATACCAGGAATCCTTGTTGCAATCAACATATCTGAACCATCTAGTACATCTTGCTATACAATTCCAAAGATGTGCCCTGATTGAGCAGGAATTGGTTATATTTACTGCTCAGAACAAGTTGAGCAACAGTAAGAGCAAAAGCAACATCAACAATATGTAAAACCATGTACGGTTCATCTCGACCCAGTAATATTTGATGGGTTCTGTTTAGTATTGATAATTGTCAGTACTCCAACTCCTAAATTTGCCATAGAATGTGATGTACAGTCAGCCATATTGCACCCTAATTAGCATTCGATTGCCCTGTATTGATTCTATGGCTTAAATGCAACTCATATAGCTGGTAGACAGGACAATATTCCTGATGATGTACCCAGCTATTGCTTTGTTGCGCTTGATCTCCTTGTATCACAGTATTGTTGGATACATTGCCTTTCTGTACTGCCACTCCATGCTTCTTGCCATTTGAACTACAACAGTATCTGGATTAATGTACTGCTGAATTACTATTGTAACACCATATACTCAGTGAATCATTTGATGGAGAACCCACAATGCACATGATGCAGAGGTCACTTGATGGTGAGTGGCACTCATATCCACTTGAAATGTCTAAAAGTATGACCTTAGAGCTTGAACATCCTCCCATATACTAATACCCTCTGTAAATATCAGTCTTGCAAATTTGCTGCATTTGCTAATTACTTCATTGATGTGAAGTTTCACCATAGGTGTTAATTTGTCAGATGCCAGAAAAGAGCCCAGAAGAGGCTTCCTGCATATATCTGCTTTCAGCAGGATGGGAGCTGAGTTAATAATATGCAGTAGAATACTGACTTTTGACTTGATATCAAATCAGTACATCTCTGATTGTAACATCCGTGGAATATAGTGAAACCTGTTGCAACCATAGTAGCCATCCCTGGCAAGATCATTATGAGTGGATTTTAGATATTGGAATGTCACTGGTATTGGCAGAGCACATTTCCCTAATACCTTTGATATAGTATAGAAGAGAATGAATGTGAAATGTGTTGCTCTTACTGTGACTTTTGTGGTAGGGTAGGAAGAGGTGGATGAAGCTGCTGATGCTGCCAAGTACATCCTGTAGGTATTTGTGTGTAGTCTCTGTACGGGAGTGGTAGCTGGGAATCAATACGATGCTGGTGACAGATTTGAGGAACTTACAGTAGTCGGAATGCCCTTTTCAAAGCAGTGAAACCACTGGCACCCAGGCCATCACCATGTTCTTGTACTCAAAACTGGTTCATTATATCATGCTGATTAGTTTTTTGCTAACTGGTGTATGACAGAGAAGTGAGGAATAATAGAGAATAATGTATTTATCAAGTCCAAACTCTATTACTTGCCATTATTATCTTTCAGACAGCAAACATTCTATTCCCAGGTGCAATCTTTAGATAAGAACTTCTGTAGCTGGTGCCCTCAGCCAATAATCATTGAACTGTATTTATTACAACCTGCCTGGGTATCTGCAAAATTTGGACTGTCACCAAGCTTCCACAGCCCCACCTCTCCAGCAGCCATTGTTCAGAAATGACGAAATTAGTTGGAATGGTTGCACCTGGGCCTGGAGGTGAAGTTGGGATAGTCATCCAGACATCCCTTGTATTGATGGCAGCAACCTGTTTTCTGCGAATTTATGAAGCACTGCTCAGGGTAATCTGCAACAAATGATGCAATTCGGTGAAATGTGTAACAAGAGTGACTATTTGCACACAGCACTGCTATTCCACTGTTCACTGGCTCCTCTAGATTGCACAATATTGCTGCAATACATTCATGTTAGGCAAACCAATTGGTGATATGATTCCACCAGTCCAGATGGTCCGAGTCTGGGGTAGGGCTCAGTCCAGTCCAGTCGAAATGCAAGGTTGAACTGGATTGGACCACAGACTGCCATTCTTGGACTGGATGGGCTCGGTCTGGACCAGTCCACACACACTTACAAATTTGACATTGTTTTATAGTCAAGTATCACTGAAAACATCACTCATCCTCACATTTGATAAACACTCACCTCTGAATACCCACTCTGGGCAACATTATGACAGTTCTGTCTGTATATTCAGTACCATCAAGATATATTTCTCCCATTAAAAGACCAATATAGTGAAAAATATACTCTAACCCTAGACACAATACTGGACTAGTCCACACCAGTGCAGTCCAGTCCCGTCCTGGTAAAACAGAATTAGGGACTGGTCCGATCCCGGTCCGAAAACTTTCTTGACTGGACTGGACTAAACCTGGACTTGTGGAATCATTGAATCAGTGTGAGTTTATCGTCCATTTATTTTTGTAAATGAAGGATCAGTATTAATCTATTTGTCACAACAGATCATCTCTTCACTCTAGAGAAGTTGCTTATACAGAGATTAACTGGCTATGCAATTGTGTTGCAACTTAGTGAAGACGGCATAGTTTTCTCACTGCGAAGTATAATGTAGATAATTGTTGATCCATCTGGACAAGATTCTTAGGATGTATTAGCAATGATTAATAAGGCTCAATGATCTACAAAAATCCCATTGGGACTGGTGCTTGGTCTCTTGACATGCTATCTACATCGGCAAAAGTGCAAATCAACTATAGGCAGCGCTACGCACATATGCGCACATGTGCAGCTCTTAGCAAACTTCCCATGGACCCCTGCATGACACGCAGTCTATAGTCATCTATTTGCAAGTCATAGGGATGTGCGTGGGGGCCTATCCCTTCACAGGTAGCGGGCCCACGAAAGGGCCCACTTTCACATGCACTGCGCCTTGTCGCTAATAACAACACAGCCACCCACTTAAACCCCCCCCAAGAATATTATGAACTGAAAGATAACTAGTAGAAGCTTGTATTTATGAATTCTTGTGGCAGTGTGACAAGTTCTGTGGTGCTGAGTTGCATATAAATATCGGTACTTTTGAGATTGTGAGAGTACCATCCTCCAGCCCAGCGGCAACCACCTTCCCACATCAAATCGACCACACCACAACAACCATGAGCAGAGAAGCCCTCTGACCTTGGAACCTTAATTTCAACTACTTACCCCCACCACTTATACTCTCATCTCCACCATCCTCACCAAAAAATGTAAAAAAACAAAGTGCCAAGCATTGCATCATGGACGATCACTCTGGTGCAAAGCACACCTCCTCCCATCCACCACCACCACCTACAGTGGTACAGCATTGAGTTGTCATTATACCTGATGTGTCTTCACCCACTGCTAAAGCTCCACCCGCAATGCTCGACTTTGACGATAATTATAGCTCCTCAGACAAGGCATATATTGAGCATGCTGGCTCGATCACTGCTAATCACTTGGGCAAGCAGCAACAGAAAACACTCCAACATCCGATTGAAAGTTTGACAGATCTTCTTAAGCTTCCAACATTCGACCCTCTACAACTGATTGTCCCTCCTCCAAAAGAATGGAACCGATTGCTTGTCATGTTCTCTGAGCTGGATGGCATTACTCCAATTCGATTCTTCAATCTCTTTCTTACTAACTCCATCATGGGACAGCTTGTAGCCAACACCGATTCCTATGCCCAGCAGTAGCTTCTTGGGCCTGAGATGGAGCAGCAGTGTTCCTGGCAGCCAGTTACTGCTCAGGAGCTTTATCTCTGGCTGGCAATTCCAATTCATATGGGTCTGATTGGAGTTCCTCCTGAGAGGTACTGCATGAAGGATGGAGTTTACCTTCCCAAGGATGGATTACCACCAGCTGCCTACCTTGGCAAGACTTGCTTTCAGGAGATCTGCCGCTTCTTCCATGTTTCTCCATACAATTCCTCAACTGAAACTGCTGAAGGCCTACCTTGTTGGCATTCAAAGGTGGATATACTGCTGGAGCAGCTGGGGTTTTTCTGCCCGCAGTACCGTGTACCTGGCAGCAATGGTACTATTGATGAAGCCATGATTCTATTCACAGGCAGGTCTATTCACATTAGAAGATGCCAAACAAGCCAATTAGTCAAGGATATGTGTTTTTCTGCATGGCACAGAAGGGCTATGTCTGGGGGTTCCACCCATCATCGAATGCAGTTGGAGGGGATTCTGTTGATGTAGAATACTGTTAGTTAAAGCATGCAGATACTAGAAAGATGGTTCACCACTTGATTAGATGTTTATACCACAGGCATCTAAAGCTCCCCTTCAATGGATACATGGACAACTTCATCACGACACAACCTCTGCTGGCAGAGCTCCATCCGATGGGGATCGGAGCATGTCGCACAGGTGGGCAGCAGTTCTGAGGACTTCCCAATTAGCTAAAAGTTGCGAAAATTGCCAACGTGCCCTATTATTGTCGAAGTGGAGCTGTTAATGATGGGGTTGCAACCTAGCTATTGATGGACAGTTCTCCTGTTACCATGATGTCTACAATCCACCCTCTAAGTGGTGAGGATTCACTGGTGCTGAGAATGAGAAAGCATCCAGGCAACTAGAGTATCAATGCAAGTGGAGCTAATTCCACATTTCTTCCTGGAGAACACCAGAAAGAGCTTGATATACCCGTCAGTATGGATGCCTACAACCAGCACAGGGTGGTTGTGGATATGGCAGACCACGATCGAGCCTATTTCGATACACAGCTCATATCCAGATGTAATTGGTATCCACTATTCTATTGGATTCTAGAGACAGCCCTCATTAATAGCCTTATAATCTATTGAGATCTTCCATCAAACAAAGAGCACACTGTGCAGCATTTTGACTTCTGTCTCTCCATTGTGCGTAACCTTCTTCAGGCTGCAAGTCCATCAACAATGATAAGTTCCTTGCGCAATCCGACTTCACAAGAAATCACTCGGTCGGTTCCCACCACACAATCTGCCTTGCCCCCACTGCCTACCAGGCTAATCACCAAGCACACCCCCCTACCCCTCTGCCGAAAGGTGCCAGGAATGCTTTCCCCACTTTGGTTGGAGAGTAGAGTAGATTGTTTCTTTTGCAGGTGGAGAAGAAGTCAGGGTGGTAGTGGAGAAGACATGAAAACCAGCATAAAGTGTGAGGACTGCGATGAGGCTATGTGTTTCACACCCAAACAAAATTGTTTTTATGTATTTTACCATATGTAGAGTAATTTTATTTATTCTGGGGGCATTTGGCTGGATTGTGGTTGTGTGATGTGTATTTTAAAAGCTGGCCCATCTGTGGGCCCAAACCCGGTTACTGGCAAAGGGATAGGACTATATACGGCTGGCAGCTGGAGATGGACCTACACCTGTTTTTCCTGCCTGGCTGTAATACTCGTACTGAGTCTGCTGGCGCTTGGGGGCCTGCTTGAGGGCCTACTTCGAAGCCTGCTTGATCGCCTTCTTGGAAGCCTGCTGCATTGCCTGCTTGAGAGCCTGCTTGAGTGCCTGCTGCAGAGCCTGCTTCAGAGTCTGCTTGAGAGAGCCACCTCTGGAGGAGTGGAGTTTTCCACCGGAGTCTTTTGGCCGATGGAAAACTCTGAGGTTTTTCCTGCGGAATCTAAGGCTACAATTGTCAACACCATGACCATGAGGCATTGTGAGATCTTGTCTCGGTGGCCGCGCTAAAGATAAGGTTCAAACTATAATTTCGACCAACATCATGATTTCGGGCATACGCCGCCCGCCATCTGCCACACACCACACGCCACAGGCCGCCCGCCAAACACTGCCACCATACGCCACCTGCCTCACGCCTCCCGGTGCCTGGCGCCTGCAACTCACGCCTGCCGGTGCCTGGCGTCTACAACTCAGCAAGTCTCTGGATCGAGCATGCCGTAGCGTACATGGGAGCATATAGTCAAGAGAGAATGGGAGCGTAGAGCCTAGTAGGCAGGGAGTGTACCATCGAGTGCAATTGGGAGCTTTCTTCAGAGCATGCCCGGGAGTATACTTGGGAGCGTACTTGGAGTGTGCTTGCGAGCGTCTTGAGAGCTTGCTTCAGAGCGCACAGTCAAGCAGGCTGGGAGTGTGCCATCGAGTGCAATTGGGAGCGTCCTTGGGAGCATGCCCGGGAGTGTACTTGAGAATGTACTCGGTGGAGTAGGGAGCGTACTTGGAGTGTACTTGGGAGCGTCTTGAGAGCATACTTGGCAACTTATATCAAGCAAGCTAGGAGTGTGTCATCGAGTGCAATTGGGAGTGTATTTGAGTGCGTGCTCGGGAGTATGCTTGAGAGCGTCTTGAGAGCTTACTTTGGAGCGTACAGTCAAGCAGACTGGGAGTGTGCCATCGAATGCAATTGGGAGCGTCCTTGAGAGCATGCCCAGGAGTGTACTTGAGAGCATACTCGGAGGTGTACATGGGAGCGTACTTGGGGTGTACTTGGGAGCGTCCAGAGAGCGTAAGTCAAGCGGGCTGGGAGTGTGCAATCGAGTGCAATCAGGAGTCTACTTCAGAGCGTACTTGGGAGGGTGCAAAGAAGTGCATTTGGCAGTTTGGTTTCAAGTTTGTTGAATGCAGCATGATGTATAGTATCAAGTGCACATCATCGCATGTGTGTCATAGTAATCTAATCAATGGGCAGGTCCATAGAACCTCATAGTGCACGCGTTAAATATGGTATGAATCACCGTCCCAAAATTAGCTTCTCTATGAGTTACGCGTCGCGTAAGGTCACTTTTCCCAGTGTACTCTGACGCAATGAAACTCTGACACATTCGCTGACAATCTGATTCTGATACTCTGTGATGTACTCTCTCGGACAATCTGATGCTGATTCTCTCTGACATATTCTCTCTGACACCGTCTCTCTGATATATTGTCTGTGGCACATTCTCACTGATATATTCTCTATGACACATTCTCACATACATGCTCTCACAGTCATGTTCTCTCAGACACATTCTGTCTGAAATGTTGTCTGATACGCTCTCTCTGGCATGCTCTCTCTGATACACTGTGATACACTCTCTGCGGTGTTATCTGTCTGAAACACTCTCTCTGACATGCTCTGACATGCTCTGTCTGATACTCTAACTCACCCAAATACAATAGAAAATTTGACAAGAAATAATCTCTGACAGTACAAGGAAACTTGTCCACATTCTCCACCACCAATCTGGCATCCACAAATCAGCATAGATAATCTCACCATTGGAACCAATTTTTTGGACCGGCATATACAAAAGGTATTCTATTACTGAGGGATGTTCAACAATATCATGTACCACTGAAATGGGGTTCGCATACCAAAACAGAGCAGCTGTAACTTTAGTGTCAATCGACCTTTCGTCCCATCTGCATCCAGGCCCAACAATTTCTTCCTTCTGTGCAATGAGTTGATAGACTTGATCAGGGTTTCTGGCATTGCGAACAGGTACAAGAAGTCTTTGATTGAGAATGTTGTTGAGTTTCATATTCCCTAGGTTGGTATCCACCATTGAATGATAAACTTACCATTGCTTGGGTGTAGGACATGGCACAAGAAGATCCCATTCATCAGCCGCAAGACACTGAGCTTGAACTGCAGTATGAATTGGGGGTAGTGTTAGCAATGGGTCTGGGTAACCTGCCAGTGGTCCGGGTTTGAACTGCAATAATGGGTTGGTTCAGTTCCAGACCTGTTCAAAAACCCGACCCACTGCTTCTTGGCGGGCCAAACCCGGATCCGTACCTGTCAACCCGTTGGTTTTGCCGGGTTTAGTTAGACCTGTCAGTTCCAACCACCGATTCCGCGTTTCATGTTTCACTATATATCGTTGCATTCAGATATGCTACTGCTAATCGCAAAATATCGACTTTGGTACAGCACTGTCTGTTTTGGATGAATTAGCCGCCTTAATGATCAAAACATAGAGAAGCATGCTCTCTACCCCATCCTGAAAATGAGTGTCAATGGAGCGTCAACGAGCGTTGGTCATATATCCTGGGTAATCTGAGGGGTGATAGGTAGCGCACAGCTATAAACAAAGTATTGGCCTCCTGTATAGGAAAAAGAGAAAGCGAAACATGCCCTGCCCCATCTTGAAAATGAGGGTCAACGGAGCATCAACGATAATCGGCATTGCATCAAGGTCAATCACAGCGCGATTTGGCTATTATTGTTTATATACATCATTTTGACTGTTTCTGTACACTAAAAGGCTCATGAATACCTAGTGGTAGCGTTGTGAATGAAATAAGTTGTTACTGTCCTGGAGGCTTTTGCAGGAATATCCCCTGCCCATCTGCCTATATAGACTGCCAACTTCATGTTTATGGATGTTTATGATCATGTGTGACTCATATAACCGAAGATGCAAGACCGAAAATCATTGACTCTCCAGTGGCGCTCATTTTCGAGATGCAGCAGGGAGGGTATCGCAATCTCTTTTGCCGATAAAGGTGGCCAATACTTCGTTCATGGCTTTACGCAACCTATCGCCCGTCAGATTACCCAGAATGGAAGACCAAAAATTATTGACGCTCCGTTGATGCTCATTTTAAGGATGGGGTAGGGAGCGTGCAGCTATAACTTTTGCCAATAAAGACAGCCAGTACTATGATTATGTATAACCATGACCGAATCTATTATTAATTAGGTTACATACAAGATGTAACGGTATTCAGAATTAGGTTCTCGCAAATGGCACAAGACATGTCGAAGGCCGGGTAAGTACAACCTTATATAGACGACTCGTGATAATCTTACCTTGACTTACCTATCTACTACTCTATTATATTACCACATCCACATGTGCAACCATATCTTCCCATACATCAGCAAAAAGTGGAAAAGGTATTCTGAGCATTCTGAGCATTTTGAAGGTTTTTGAAAGTCAAGTTCGCATTTAGTCAATTTTGTCGGGTCCGGTCATACCAATGATACTCAGTGATATTGCATCCACAATTTGACAGGATTTTCAAACTTTGTATAGTGTTCCAAAATAGGTATAGCCTAGTTGGATACATTTCTTAATTGATCAAAGTCAGCTACTTTTATTTTTGAAAAATGTAATGAACATAGAATACTTTGCTGGGTTATGACATGAAACTTGACATTACTATTTCGAAATGACAAATCAAAAACAAACCAACTCAAATAGGAAATATTATTAAAGATATTCAGTTATTTGTTGATTATAGCTGGAGGTATTCCAAATATGGTTAGTTTCATTATGATTTGTCATGAAGATATATAAACCAAATGTTTCATAATATT
>Ga0307512_10000188_pt1 | contig 84167 bp, 97 predicted proteins | sample 14_EM_MG_FD_200267 | JGI IMG/M metagenome (GOLD analysis project Ga0307512, IMG submission 200267) | Populus trichocarpa ectomycorrhiza microbial communities from riparian zone in the Pacific Northwest, United States - 14_EM | ecosystem: Host-associated > Plants > Roots > Unclassified | place... | reverse complement strand
CTCACAAACTTGATGGCCACGCTTTGAGAGTTGAGCAGGTTGACGCCTAGGACAACGAGCCAGGTCAGGTGGGACTCTGGGTGTTGATGTGGGGGGAGAGAGGAGACGGACCCTTGAAGATAACACCGAAGGAGCCTTCGCCGATTTTCTTGCCCACCCTGTAGTGGACGTCGACGATGTTTTGAGTCGAACTGGAGCCGCCGTGGGTGTGTGCGGACATCTTGAGGCAGACGGAGAGGGAAGGGAAAGGAATATCAATACTCGGCGTTATCCGCGCTTACCCGCGCTTAACGACAGTCCCACCCGCTTCGAATATATTACAGTAACTGCATCACCCCTTCCAAGAAATGATGCAACCGCACAATGTACCCACGACGACCGTCAAGACCACGAGCCCCAACGTGACTTGAAGAGTCCCCTTCAACCTCCGCACGCGCTGTCACCGCTTCCCCCAACAATCATGTAGTCCGAACACCAAGGGCCGCGCACGGGCCGCCTTTTTGCCAGTGGTGCTTCCGCGACGATAGTACGAGTTTGAAAAAAGTTCCACGCCGCCTCTATATTTCGTGCTCGTCACTCTGCCTAAATAACCAGAACCGCCGCCTATATTTCCGCGCGTAACTGACAGAGAAGCAAAATACGGAGACATCAATCCCTTAAATGCGGAAGACCTAAGAAATAATACTTCCTCACTACCCTGTACCACTAGCTAGTACTATCGTAATCCCTGAGAAAACATAGACCGTCAGCCCAGCCCATCCCCGCTCCAGAAGAATGGGGTTCTTCGCACATTAGGTGTGGCGAGGTTAGGGTTGCCAGCGTACTAAGAATGAACACGAGAGTAGTAGTCGTGAGTTTGCAGATGGAACTAAGCGCCTTGAGGCAGCGGTTTGAGAAACGAAGCGTCCCGATGGCATATGAGAGGTCGATACTCAAGGTACGAGCGATTAGAGAGTTACGGAGCGGTGAGACGATGCGTTCTCAACACAAAATTGGTTTCTGGGAGAGATTGCTGTAGTGCTTGACTTACTATATGTCGCCTGCAGCCACCAACTACGGGCATGGGAAGAGACAACCTACCACCCATAGAACAAGTGGACGAGAATGCCCCGTGGATACGTGGGGATGGTGGCATCGTCGCACTATTCTGCTGTTGAATCGAGGCTTCATCCTGGGACTCCGAAGCACTTGGTGATGCGGTATATGCGAGGGTCATATGTGTATTACTACGCAAGTGAACACTCAGTTGCAACAATCCTTGCCGATTCAGCCAGAGAATGGCCGCCTCCTTGCAATTGGGTCTTTCTGATTTGTGGCTGTTGTGACCGAAGATCGTCGATCCAGCACAGGTGGCCAATGGTCGGTGAGTAACATCAGATTGTTTGGCCTTAAGGTGTAGTCACTGTGTGTAAGGTATGTACGCCCTGTAAACGTGGAAAGTGGAAACGTTACTGTATATCTCGGCGACCTACGTGGCCTACGTGCATAACCTCGACCTCGGAACTCGGACCCGGAATCGAGCACCATCAATCACGTGACGTCCTCCAAACGCCCTAGCTCTTCCTCTTCCATTTCCGCCCTCATCCGACATGCCTCCTTCGTCAAGATTGATACATTTCCTCTAACTGCCAAGTCTCCCCCTCTCGTCGCGCCCCAATACCTACGGCCGAGCAGATTGCTCAAGCCCCGTCAGTCGATGCCACAAGTATGCGCCACCATGAAACTCCCGTCACTCCACGTAACGACCACGTTCCACACATCGTGTATGGCCCTGAGCAGGTCTGGACCACATTGCTTTGAATTATCCGTTCTCTATTTCAATATCTCCTCTTTCAAACGTCGCCGCTCCTCCTTCTTCACCCTCGTCGTCTACGTGCCTGCCGCCATGCACCTGGCTATGACCCAGTCGTTTTCAGACACCGTTTTCCCCCACGCGACCGTGTTCGCCTTCGCCCTCCCTTTTTCATTCTCCCCTCTCTACTCGACTGGCATGTAGCATACTTGTCGCGTATTTCTTTTTTTAGCCAAAAAAAAAAAAGTACAACAAAATTAAACATAGGGATTGTCTGATATTCTACTTCTGGGAGTCACTGAGCTACTATAGTAGCCTGTATGCACACCTGGCGTGAACAGTGAACACTGGTCTGACGTGGTATTAACGCGGCAATATTCCGAGTGAGCGCTCGGTGAGGTCCACAGCTCATGCATCATGCCGTAATGAGTGGGCGATTTTCGTGTCTACATATTTGAGGCGCTGCACTGCCAGTAGTCATGCCACCCTCAGAGTGTCCCAAGTATTGCAGTATCCGGGACTCGGACTTCCCTTCCCCTCCTCAAATTCGCTCCATTCAGCCCCAAGCTGTTTTCTGAGGACCCATGACGTTGTTTCCGGGGGTTCAAATTGTGAGTACCGAGTCTACCGACGCTCGTCGTAAGTCATGGATCCAATCGGCTTCCTTTTCGAATATTCGCAACTGCGGCTAATTGTCAGCATTGACAGCTATTATTTCACTCTCTGATATCGACGGCGAAATCGCTGATTATGGACGTATTCTGTCATCATTACCCCGGTCTCATCCTTTAACCTTTTCACCTCTCGTCGCGTTGGCTTGCTGCTACAACAATCGCTACTTGCAATCGGGTCTGAAGGAGGACTTGGACAGGGCAATCTTCCACTTTACACAAGCCATATTCGTCCCACGTCTCTCCGGGGATATACATGATCAAATTGTCGTTCAGACTTTCTTTCTCCTCGCGTCCAAGCTACTTCAACGCGCCGATCACTTCGACCAGCCCAGCGATGCCCAGTACTGTACAGAGTACTTTCGCTATCTACTATCACAGCCACTCGAAGAGTTCGATGTCCCATGCAGTGAGGTCAGAGCATCCCTCGTAGAGGCGCTGGGCTCTCAAGTGAAGCTGGGCATTGGGGATGCAGTGAGGCACATTGATGAAATGACGGACCACTGCCGCGAGCTCCTTGCCTCTGATATCCCACGGTCGGACCTATCGATGGCTGCTAGAGCCCTGGCTTTCGCCAATTTTACCAATTGCCGACAAACCTCGGTACTGGAAGTTCCAGATAGCGTGATTCAATGCCTCCGGGAGGCGAATAGACGCCTGGACCGTCGTGAATTGGCCTACGATCTTGCCGTGAATCTCTCCGTTCGCTTTGCAGCGACTCACGGAATCGATGATTACGAGGAGGCGATGGCTCTTTTCGACAAAATACTTTCTTCCGAATCCAACGGAAATGATCCAGGACCATACCTGGAAGAGGCTGCCTACTTTGAGTCTGCATTACTTGCATTTTGCCGAGCCGGCGTGTACGTGGCTCCAGAGTATGTAGAAGAGGCGGTCCACCGCTGTTGTTTGTTCCTCAGAATATCATCCACTGATGACCCCAGACGCTGTACGATCACAGAGCTTTTCGCACCGATGATGAAGATGCGCTCAGCGATGTTTGGTGTCACCGAAGGTTTTCAAGAAGTGCAGTCTGGTGATACAGAAGTCACTGATGTCCCGTCATTCTCCGGCCTTGTTGCATCGCTTCTCGCCGAATCCACCGTTGGAAAGTCTCGCTGGTGGATGGGGAATGGAGAGGAGGAGCAGCTCCGAGCACTCAAATCCGTGTGTTCCACTACAGATTTAGCGGAGATAGAAGAGGCGATCAAGTATTATCGACTTCTCCTTGCTTCAAATCCACCAAGTGGTGATACCATATTTCGCTCTGCCCTCTCCTTGGGCGAAGTCCTCTTCCATGCATTCGAGTGCACTGATAAATTGAGGTACCTCGACCAATCAGTTACCACATTCCGCGATATGCTCGATATGCCAATTCCAAGTTACAAGCGCTTCGCCGTCATGGCATCTCTTCTTGAAGTTCTATGGGTCCGCATATCACTTTCTCGAGAACGGGACGACATTGAGGAAGCCATACAACTGCATTCCGTAACATCCAAAGATCCACACGGGGACGTACAGTGGCGATCCACGCTTTCACATCTATGGGCATCTGGTGCACGACGCAACGGGCACCCTACCACTTCAACCGCTTATGAGTCCGCCATCATATTGATGGAGGACTCGTTTCTACATGCCCCAACCATCGAAACACAGCATTTTCACCTTCTCACGTTCCGCTCTAATTTTGGGGAGCTTCCAATGGACTACGCTTCATATGAAGTCGACAGAGGTCAACTAAAGGACGCAATCCAAGTCCTCGAGCGAGGAAGAGCCCTAATCTGGTCTGAGTTGCGCGGCTTGCGCCTCTCAATCAACCAACTTCCAGTCAACTCGCATTTGGCAAAGGAGTTCATCACGGTCAATAGGGAACTCGAGACACTGACAATGTCTGTCCCTCCAGGTACAGTTATGGATGACAATGATGGACGCAAAGACGACGAGGGGATGCACAAGTTCGGCCGACTTGTGGTGTCACATCGGAAGCTTTTGGCGAAGCGAAGCGAGCTCGTTTCCCGGATACGGGCAATCCCAGGTTTCGAGGACTTTATGAAGGCGCCATCGTTCGATGATCTCCGTTCTGCTGCTGCAAGTGGGCCGGTTATCATCATCAACCATTGCTGGTGGCGCTCTGACATCCTCATCCTTCTCCACGACACTGACCCCTTACTCATCACTACCCCTGAGGATTTCTACGACCGTGCAATCGACATGAGGACTCGGCTAGTGAAAGCGCGTAAAGAATACCCCCTCGAATCCAGGCAATACCAGCGCGCTTTGCGGTCCGTACTCAAGAGTCTTTATGACCTCGTAGGCCAACCAGTCATCAAAGAACTCCGGAGGCTCGACATACCAGAACAATCCCGGATATGGTGGTGTCCAACGTCCGTCCTGTGTTCACTTCCCCTTCATGCGATGGGCCCTATTCCATCAGATGATGGGGTCCCGCGATATTTCTCCGACTTGTACATCCCTTCATATACTCCGACTCTACTTGCACTCATTGAATCCCGAAAACTCGGCAAATCATCATTGGAGAAACCTTCAATACTGCTTGTGGCAAATCCCGATGATGCCTTACAACAGGCGTGGTCTGAGATCTGGTCCATACAACACCTCGATACAAAAGTGACAACATTTTTGGGGAAAAGGGCAAGGAATTCTGCCGTGTTAGAGGGCCTGCGGGATCACCGGTTTGCCCATTTTGTGTGCCACGGGAACCTAGTGCCAGAGAAGCCATTCGAAGCACATTTCGGGCTTCATGGAAGCAATCGCCTCACTCTACATGACATTGTGCGATCTCGTCTTCCCGATGCGGAGTTTGCCTTCCTCTCAGCCTGCCACACAGCAGAATTGACAGAAGGCAGCATCGCAGACGAGGGCCTCCACCTGACGGCAGCGGTTCAATACTGCGGATTCAGAAGCGTGGTCGGGACGATGTGGGCGATGGCGGACCAGGATGGAGGTGATCTGGCCGAACTTTTCTACGAGTCGATGTTCTCGACTGATCAACCGGATGTTCCCTATTACGAGAGGTCTGCAAGGTCACTTCGGGATGCTGTACGGGCTCTGAGGAAAAAGAAAAAACTTCCTCTTGAACAATGGGTGAATTTTGTTCATTATGGTGCGTGACAGTGGCGATCGTATGATACTGTGGTACCGGTGAGTATTCGAGTTGGATTTGTATGGGTGCTGTCCTCGCTCTGACTGGTTCACTTAAGGGTGCACACTGTTATTTATGTCAGGCGAATGGTGACGTGGAGTAGGGGTGCCCGCTAGTACATGATTAGATGATAGGGCGTTCGGTTAGTTCAAGTTCAAGTTCACGCTGGCGTTTCATGACATCGCCCCACTACCGTGCCGATACGCCAGACGGTATGGGGGGTCAGTGTTCCCGTAGCCGTGACAAGCATGCCAGCATGCATCGTACTGCGGATTCGATGATTGTGGAGACTTATGGATACAATCTCACGTTGTCGATTTGTTTATGGGAACAAAAAATAATGCGCGCAAGGGCGGTGAGATTCGATGCCTGTAACACAGAGATCGCCGGTCCAGGGCAGTAGGTGGTTAGACTAGATGTAGTTGGGTGCATTATCGCCACACCACGATGTGTCGTACACTTTTCGACTTGCCGGTACGCACATGTATGCAATCAAAGCGCTGCCTGTGATCACCGGCGAATCTGTTGCAGATTCAATAATCCGACTAGGCGATAGACTGGGAAGAAAGGACAAAGAGGAGGCTGCGGTTGGGTCAAGATACGTGTAACTTTATCTTAGCACACGCATTCCTATTGGAACGGGTTCAGAGAGGCTGAGGGTCGGCGTTGAGTTGAGTTCAAAAGCTGGCAGAAATGAGATGGGGTGCTCTTCACGTTCTGGCGGCTATAACAGAGATGATCCACGCAGAGTAGCTATTACACACTATGTTTCTTGTCTAGATTAAGACATGTCGCATGTTGATGGTTTCAACGACCAGGCCATCAGGAGAGGGGGAAATACTGTATATTTACAGTAACTGCATCACCCCTACAAGAACGGATGCAAACACTTCCCGCCGCACAATGTGCCCATGACGACCGTCACGACCACGAGCTGCAACGTGACTCGAAGAATCCCCTTCAACCTCCGCACGCAAAGCCACCGTTCCCTGCCAACGCCGTAGTCTGAATACCGAGCGCGCCAGCGAGCCACCAGAAGAGGATCACTGCCCCGGGAACGTAAATTTTTGCCCGTCGTGCTGTCGTGGCGATATACGACTAGCAATAGTTCCACACCATCGAGCGAGCCATTTTTGCACCCACGAATTGCACTCGCCTCTTCGCGGACCGCGAATGACCGTACCTCGCCCTTGAGGATAGGTTTGACCGATCGCATCGTGTGTTGGATCTGAACGCGAGCGGACTCTCTCAGGAACAGCCCTACCCACGAAAAAACCGAGAGGTTTGAAACCCCAAGTTACGCCATGCACCTGCATTTCCTTGTTGAAGACCTGTACTGTTTGGCCCTGTGCCCCACAAAAGTTCGTGTCTCATGGATACCGCGAGACTGGTACTGCGTACGTACCAAGAATCATAGAGTTGTTGGGAAAGCTCGACGCCAAGCCCATAATAGGCTTCAGGTCCACCCTTCGACTTCCAATAGTCGCCAAGCCGAAGACCACTGACGGCAAAGATCTCCACGCGAGGGGGCAGCTGCCACATACCCCACAGAAGCGGCTGTCAGCGTGGCGGTTCAAACGCAACGCGCGACGATCAACGACGCACCACTGAGAATCCGGTTCCGAATATTAGTACATCGAGTGGGACGAGTGCGCCAGTCTTGAGCTGCACTCCCTCCGGCACGACACGGTTAATTTCACCATAGGTCGAGGTCACGTTCGGGGCGGTGTAGGCTTCCCAGGTACTCGGGACCGACGATGATGCGTTTACATAGTTGGGCAGGTTGACGCCTAGGATAAGGAGCCAGGTCAGGTACAGTAGGACTCTGGGAGTTGATGTGGGGTAGGGGCTACCGTGGGTGTGTGCGGACATCTTGAGGAGGACGGAGGGAATGGGAAGGAATGGAAGGGAAAGGGAAAGGTACTACTGTTGTCAACTCTTCTCGTCTCTAACTCTCGGCGTTATCCGTGCTTACCCGCGCTTAACGACACTCCCCCACTTCGAATATATTTACAGTAACTGCATCACCCCTTCCAAGAAATGATGCAATCACTTCCTGCACAATGCACACGACCGTCAAAGACCACGAGCAACGTGACTTGAAGAATCCCTTTCAACTTCCGCACGTGCTGTCACCGCTTCCCCCCCCCCCCCCCCCGAACAACCAGAACAGCCGCTGTTGTGCGGGTATATTTCTGTGTGTAACTAACCTAGCATAGAAGCAAAGCACGGAAGCCTCAATCCCTTAGATGCGGAAGACCTACGAAACAATCATTCTCTTCGTACATTATGTGTAGCAAGGTTAGGGTTTGCCAGTATGAATAAATACCGCCATGAGTCAGCAGGAAGCCCCAATGACATAATTTTTTAACGCGTCAACGTGGCAAATGCCGTAATGAAAATGCACTGCCAATATTAATAGTCGTGCCATTCCTCAAGTGTCCCAAGTATCGCAGTATCTGGGACTCGGACTCCCCTCCCCTCCCGAAATTTGCCGCGTTCCCGGTATAGAGCCAAAGACAGTTTTCTGAGGACCCATGAAGTGGGACCAGGAGGTTCGAATTGAGATTCCGGACGTGGGTCGTAGTAAGTCATGGATCCAATCGGCTTCCATTTCGAATATTCGAACTACGGCTAATTGTCAGCATTAATATCGACAGCCCTTATGCCAATCTCTGACATCGACGGCGAAATCTCTCATTATCAACGTATTCTATCATCATTACGCCGGTCTGACCCTTTAACCCTTTCACTTGTCGACGAGTTGGCTCGCTTATACAACTATCGCTATGTGCAATCGGGTCGGAAGGAGGACTTGGACAGGGCAATCTTCCACTTGACACAAGCGATATTCGTCTCACGTCCCCCCTGGGATATAGATGACCAAAACATCGTTCAGATTTTCTTTCTCCTCGCATTCGAGCTTCATCGACGGGCCGATCACTTTGACCAGCCCAGTGATGCCCATTACAGTGCAGAGTACTTTCGCTATCTGCAATCACAACCACTCGAAGCGTTCGATGTCCCATCCAATCAGGTTAGAGCATTCCTTGTAGAGGCGCTGGCTTTTCAGGTGAAGCTGGGCACTGGAGATGCAGTGAGGTACATTGATGAGATGACCGACCACTGCTGCGAGCTCCTTGCCTCCGATGCTCCTCAGCCGCTCTTATTGAGGGCCGCTAACGCCCTGGTTTACGTCAATCTTGCCATTCGTCAACAATCCTCGAAACTGGAAGTTTCAGATAAAGTGATTAAATGTCTCCGAGAGGCGAATAGACGCCTCGACTCTCGTGAATTGGCCTTCAATTTTGCCGGGCATCTCGTCGCTCGTTTCATGTCACCTCGTGAAATCGATGATTATGAGGAAGCGATGGCTATTTTTGACAGAATACTCTCTTCCGAATCCAATGAAAATGAACCAGGGCAATTGGAAGACGTTGCCTTTAACTCTGCATTCCTTGCATGCCACCGAGCCGGCATATACTGGAATCCAGAGGACATCGAAGAAGCGATCCACCGCTGTCGTTTATTCCTGAGAATGTCTTCCACTGATGACCCCAGACGCTATATGATCACAGAGTTGTTGGCACCAGTTATGAAGTTGCGCTCAATATCGTTTGGTGTCACCGAAGATTCTCAAGAAGCACAGCCTGGTGATACAGAAATCACTGGTGTCCCGTCATTCTCCGGCCTTGTTGCGTCCCTCCTCGCCGAATCTACCGCTGGCAAGACTCGCTGGTGGAGGGGGAGAGGAAAGGAGGAGCACCTTCGAGCACTCAAATCCGTGTGTTCCACTACAGATCTAGCGGAGATCAAACAGGCGATCAAATATTGTCGACTTCTCCTTGCCTCAAATCCACCAAGTGATGCTTACATATATCCCCCTGCCATCTCCTTGGGCAAAGTCCTCTTCCATGCATTCGAGTGTACTGATGAATTTGAGTACCTCGACCAATCAGTTGCCGCATTCCGTGATATGCTCCAGATGCCGATTCCAAGTCTCACTCGCTTCCCCGTCATAAGGCAGCTTCTTGGGGTTCTATTGGTCCGCATATCACGTTCAAGCTCTGGAAAAGGGGACGACTTTGAGGAAGCCATGCAACTGTATTCCATGGCATCCAAAGATACACACATGGACGCACGGAATCGATTCATCGTTTCATGCGAATGGGCAGATATCGCACGAGTCAACGGCCACCCTACCGCTTCAACCGCGTATCAGACCGCAATCATATTGATGGAGGACATGTTGCTATATGCTCCAACTCTCGAAACACAGCATTTTCAGCTTCTCGCATTCCGCTTTCATTGTGAGGAGCTCTCAATGCACTACGCTTCATATGAAGTCGGCAGAGGTCAACTAAAGGATGCAATCCTGGCCCTAGAGCGAGGAAGAGCCCTGATCTGGTCTGAGTTGCGCGGCCTGCGCCCCTCAATCAACCAACTTCCACTCAATTCCGATTTGGCAAACGAGTTCACCAAGGTCAACAGGGAACTCGAGACCCTGACAATGTCCGTCCTTCCAGGTACAGTTATGGATGACGATGATGATGGACACAATGACGGCGGAGGGATGGACAACTTCGGCCGATTTGTCGTGTCCCATCGGAAACTTTTGGCGAGGCGAAGCGAGCTCGTTTCCCAGATACAGGCAATCCCAGGTTTCGAAGACTTTATGAAGACACGGTCGTCCGACGATCTCCGTTCTGCTGCTGCGAGTGGGCCGGTCATCATCATCAACCATTCCAAGTGGCGATCTGACATCCTCATCGTTCTCCACGACACTGACCCTTTACTCATCACTACCCCTGAGGATTTCTACCACCGTGCAATCGAGCTGAGGACTCGGCTAGTGAGAACGCGTAGGGAATACCCCCTCGAATCAAGGCAATACCAGCGTGCTTTGCGATCCGTACTCAAGAGTCTTTATGACCTCGTAGGCCAACCAGTCATCAAGGAACTCCGCAGGCTAAACATACCAGAACAATCCCGGATTTGGTGGTGTCCAACGTCCGTCTTGTGTTCACTTCCCCTTCATGCGATGGGCCCTATTCCATCAGATGATGGGGTCCCACGCTATTTCTCGGACTTGTACATCCCTTCATATACTCCGACTCTATTTTCACTCATTGAGTCCCGAAAAATCTGCAAATCTTCCTTGGAGAAACCTTCAATACTACTTGTGGCACATCCCGATGATGCATTACAACAGGCGTGGCCTGAGATCTGGTCCATACAGCGCCTCGATTCAAAGGTGACAACTTTAATGGGGAAAAGGGCAAGGAATTCTGCCGTATTAGAGGGCCTCCATGATCACCGGTTTGCCCATTTTGTGTGCCACGGGAACCTAGTGCCGGAGAAGCCATTCGAGGCTTCCTTCGGGCTTCATGGAGACAATCGCCTCACTCTCCTCGACATCGTGCGATCTCGTCTTCCGATGCAGAGTTCGCATTCCTCTCGGCTTGCCACACAGCAGAATTGACAGAAGGCAGCATCGCAGACGAGGGCCTCCACCTGGCGGCAGCGGTTCAATACTGCGGATTCAGAAGCGTTGTCGGGACGATGTGGGCGATGGCGGACCAAGATGGAAGCGATCTGGCGGAACTTTTCTACAAGTCGATGTTCTCGGCTGAACAACCAGATGTTCCCTATTACGAGAGGTCTGCAAGGGCACTTCGAGATGCTGTGCGGGCTCTGAGGAAAAAGAAGAAACTTCCGCTTGAACAATGGGTGAATTTTGTTCACTATGGCGCGTGACAGCGATGATGGTATGATACTGTAGTACTTGTGAGTATTCGAGTTGGATTTGTATTGGTGCTGGCGTCGCTCTGACCAGTTCACTTAAGGGTGTACACTGTTGTTTATGTTGGGCAAATGAAGGGAAGTGAAAGTAGAAAAGGAAGGGGAAGGAAGAATATATTAATACCCGCTGAAGCAGGTGCGGGATAATATTCAACCGCAAGACGGGCCAGTCAACTCTCGGCGTTATCCGCGCTTACCTGCGGACACGCCACTTCGAATATATTTACAGTAACTGCATCACCCTTTCCAAGAAATGATGCAACCGGATCCTGCACAATGTAACTTACCCACGATGACCGTCAAGACCACAAGCTGCAACGTGACCTTGAAGAATCCCCTTCAACCTCCGCACGTGCTGTCACCACTTCCCAGCGCTTCCCCCCCCGAATAACTGTCGCCTACTGTTGGGTGGCTTTATTTCTGCGCGTAACCGACAGATCAGCAAAACGCGGAAACATCAATCCCTTAAATGCGGAAGACCTACGGCACAATCTCTCACTACCTTGTGGCACTAGGTAGTACTAACCTGAAAAAAGCACAGAAGTCAGCTTAGCCCATCCCTGCTCCAGAAAGAATAGATTTCTCCGTACATTATAGTTAGGGTTGCCGCCAGCCTGAGAATGAGCATGAGAGTAGCGGGTGGAACAAATTACCTTGAGTCAGCGAGAAGCGCCCCAGTGGCACATGAGAGGTCGATACTCAAGGTGCGAGCAATTAGAGGGTAGCGGAGCGGTGATTTGATGCATGTTTGACACAAAATTGGTCTCTGAGAGAGATTGCCCAAGTGCTTGGCTTACTGTATGTCACCTGAAGCTACTGACTACGGGCAAGGGAAGAGACAACCCACCACCGACATCACCCATGGAACAAGTAGACGAGAATGCCCCTTGGGCCCTTCCTTGGGCTATAGGTGGGCGCGGTGGCATCGTTGCATCGCGCGAGTCTGCTGTTGAAACGACGTTTCATCCTTGGATTCCTTGGAATCCGAAGCACCTGGCGGCTGCAGCATAGTATGCAAGGGCCGCTGAGGGTCATAGTACATGTACTGCCACTGCTACGCAAGTGGACATTGAGTCGCAACAAATCCTTGCTGATTCAGCCAGAGCACACATCGATCGGACTGTGACAGTGGCTGCCTCCTTGCATGTGTCTTTCTGATTTGTGGCTGTTGTGACCGAAGATCGTGGTGACGTCAAACTGTTTGGCCCTAAGGCCTAAGGTGTTGTCACTGAGCAAGGGCCGAACAACTCCTCTCAAATTTCCACTGTCTAGAAACCTATTTTTTTAGTAAAAAAAAAAAAAACACAAAAAGTACAACAAAAGTTAAACACAAGGTTTTCCTGATGAGAAGTGGCTGCTTCTTGGTTACTGAGCTACTATGGTGGCCTGTAGTATGCAGCACATGCCGCATGAACAGTGAACTCTGGGTCACCGCGTATTGTTACCACGACAACGTACAACGCTCGGCGAAGTCCACGGCTCATGCCGTAATGGAAGTGGGCAATTTCCGTATCCACAAACTGTAGAGTACTGTACTGAAGGCGCTACCCCCCCGCTTGCCAGTAGTCGTGCAATCCTCCAGAGTGACCCAAGCATTGCAGTATCCGGGACTCGGACCCACCTCCCCTCCCGAAAATTTCCCCGTTCCAAAGCCGTTTTCTGAGGACCCATGAACTGGGATCAGGATGTTCAATTTGTTGGTGCCGACACTCCAAATCGTCGTAAGTCATGGATCCAATGATTCCAATCGGCCTCCTTTTCGGATATTCGCAACTACCGCTAATTGTCAGTATTGACAGCCGTTACGCCAATCTCTGATATCGATGGCGAAATCTCTCATTATCAATGTATTCTATCATCATTACACCGGTCTGATCCTTTAACTTTGTCACTTGTCGTCGCGTTGGCTTGCTCATACAACAATCGTTATGTGCGATCGGACCGGAAAGAGGACTTGGACAAGGCAATCTTCCACTTTACACAAGCCATATTCGTCCCACGTCCCTCCTGGTATATAGACGGTCCAAATATCGTTCAGATGTTCTTTCTCCTCGCGACCGTGCTTCTTCAACGCTCCTATAACTTCGATCAGCCCAGTGATGCCCAGTACTGTGCAGAGTACTTTCGCTATCTACAATCACAGCCCCTCGAATCATTCGATATCCCTTGCAGTCAGGTCAGAGCATCTCTTGTAGCGGCGCTGGCTTCCCAGGTGAATGTAGGCATTGGTGATCCAGTGAGGCACATGGATGAGATGACGGACCACTGCCGTGAGCTCCTTGCCTCCGATGTCCCACAATCGCACCTATTGGATGCCGCTAGAGCACTTGCTTCCGCCAAGTTTATCAATCGCGAACAATCCTTGGTACTGGAAGTCTCAGATAAAGTGGTTAAATGCCTCCGGGAGGCGAATAGACGCCTGGACTCTCGTGAATTGGCCCACGATTTTGCCGATCATCTCCGCAGGCGCTTCGTAGTGACGAGTGCCATCGATGATTACGAGGAGGCGATGGCTCTTTACGACAAAATAATTTCTTCCGAATCCAATGGAGATTATACAGGGCCATATCTGGAAGACGCTGCCTATTCCTCTGCATCACTTGCATGGAACCGAGCCCGCATATACGGGAATCCGGAGTATTCCGAAGAGGCGATCCACCGCTGTCGTTCATTCCTCAGAATACCTTCCATTGATGACTTCAGCCGCCGTGCGACCACAGAGCCGTTGGCGCTGATGACGAAGTTGCGCTCAAAGATGTTTGGTGTCACCGAAAGTTCTCAAGAAGCACAGTCTGGTGATACAGAAGTCACTGATGTCCGACGCCTCCCGTCATTCTCCGGCCTTGTTGCGTCACTTCTCGCCAAATCCACTGCTGGCAAGACTCACTGGTGGATGGGAGGAGGAGAGGAGGAGGAGCATCTTCGAGCACTCGAATGCGTGTGCTGCACCACAGATTTAGCGGAGATCGAAGAGGCAATCAAGTATTGTCGACTTCTCCTTGCTTCAAATCCACCAAGTGATGATCTCATATTTCGCTCCGCCCTCTCCTTGGGCAGAGTCCTCTTCTATGCATTCGAGTGCACTGATGAATTTGAGTACCTCGACCAATCAGTTGCCACATTTCGTGAGATGCTCCAGATGCCAATTCCAAGTTACACGCGCTTCGCCGTCATGTGGGAGCTTCTTGACGCTCTATCAGTCCGCATATCACTTTCTGGAGAACGGGACGACTTCGAGGAAGCCATGAAACTACATTCCATAGCATCCAAGGATACCCACGCGCCAGCGCGGGGGCGGTTCATCTTTTCATGCAAATGGGCACATATTGCACGAGTCAACGGTCACCCTACCGCTTCTACTGCATATGAGACCGCCATCATATTGATGGAGGACACGTTGCTATGTGCTCCAACCCTCGAAACACAGCATTTTCAGCTTCTCGCACTCCGCTCTAATTGTGAGGAGCTTCCGATGCACTACGCTTCATATGAAGTCGGCAGGGGTCAACTAAAGGACGCGATCCAGGCCCTAGAGCGAGGAAGAGCCCTAATCTGGTCCGAGTTGCGCGGCTTGCGCCCCTCAATCAACCAACTTCCAGTCAACTCACATTTGGCAAATGAGTTCTCCGCAGTGAATAGGGAACTCGAGTCGCTCACAATGTCCGTCCCTCCGGGTACAGTTATGAATGACAACGATGGACACAAAGACGACGAGGGGATGGACAACTTCGGCCGGCTTGTGGTGTCCCACCGGAAGCTCTTGGCAAAGCGCAGCAAGCTCGTTTCCCAGATACAGGCAATCCCAGGTTTCGAGCACTTTGTGAAGGCACGGTCGTTCGACGATCTCCGTTCTGCTGCTGCGAGTGGGCCGGTTATCATCATCAACCATTGCCGGTGGCGCTCTGACATCCTCATCGTTCTCCACGACACTGACCCTTTACTCATCACTACCCCTGAGGATTTCTACCACCGTGGAATCGAATTGAAGACTCGGCTAGTGGAAACACGTAAGGAATACCCCCTCGAATCGAGGCAATACCAGCGCGCTTTGCGATCCGTACTCAAGAGTCTTTATGACCTCGTAGGCCAACCAGTCATCAAGGAACTCCGCAGGCTGAACATACCAGAACAATCCAGGTTATGGTGGTGTCCAACGTCGGTCTTTTGTTCACTTCCCCTTCATGCGATGGGGCCTATTCCATCAGATGATGGGGTCCCGCGCTATTTCTCCGACTTGTACATCCCTTCATATACTCCAACTCTATTTTCACTCATTCAATCCCGAAAACTCGGCAAATCGTCACTGGAGAAACCCTCAATACTACTTGTGGCGAGTCCCGATGACGCCTTACAACAAGCGCTTCCTGAGATCTGGTCCATACAACGCCTTGATGCAAAAGTGACAACTTTTATGGGGAAAAGAGCAAGGAATTCCGCCGTGTTAGAAGGCCTCCGGGATCACAGGTTTGCCCATTTTGTGTGCCACGGGAAGCTAGTACCAGAAAAGCCATTCGAGGCGTACTTCGGGCTTCATGAAGACAATCGCCTAACTCTACATGACATCGTGCGATCTCGTCTTCCCGATGCCGAGTTTGCCTTCCTCTCAGCTTGCCACACAGCAGAACTGACAGAAGGCAGCATCGCTGACGAGGGTCTTCACCTTGCGGCAGCGGTTCAATACTGCGGATTCAGAAGCGTGGTCGGGACGATGTGGGCGATGGCGGACCAGGATGGAGGTGATCTGGCTGAACATTTCTACAAGTCGATGTTCTCGGCCGATCAGTCGGGTGTTCCCTATTATGAGAGGTCTGCAAGGTCACTTCGGGATGCTGTCCGTGCTGTGAGGAAAAAGAAGAAACTCCCTCTTGAACAATGGGTGAACTTTGTTCACTACGGCGCATGACCAGGGCCATGATGGTTGTGAGTAGTCGGGTAGGATTTCAATGAGCATTGCTCTTACGCTGACTAGTTTGCGACAGGCAGCACAGATCAAGTTTAGATCGAGCGAAGGTAATTCGAAATGAGAGATCAGTCAACTTTACACGGTGTTAAACTAGATGTAGTTGGGTGCATCATGTGGAAAAGAACGAATCTAAAAGGTGAATTCCCGGCACGTGTTGGGCCTCAGAGCGCGTGCGTCAGACAGACACGGGAACTGAGGTAACAAAAGTCAACTACGAGTATATAAGCAACTGCAACTGTAAGGCCCGGAGTACCAAATATTCTAAGGGACAATATGTCCATGTGGAACGGTCCGGGTAAATTGTATCGATCCGCTCCGCGCGCCGTTTGTTACACATCATTAATGCATTAATCATTAATCATTTCTCCACCACGATGTGTTGTACACTTTTTGACTTGCGCACATGTACGCAATCAAAGCGCTGCCTGCAATCTCCGGCGGATCTGTTGTAGGGCCAATAATACTATGATTGGGTTGCTGATGCTGATAACGCTCCGTCTTCCGGCTATTGTTGAACTACAGAGGATAGACTGGGAAGAAAGGACAGAGAGGAGGTTGCGGTCGGGTCAAGATACGTCTATCTTTTTCTTGGCACTCGCGTCCCCGTTGGAACGGGTTCAGAGAAGCTGATGGTCGATATTGAGACTCAGTTGAGTTCAAAAGCCGGCGGAAATGAGATGAGGTACTATTCACGTTCTGGCATCTATAACAGATGATCCACGCAGGGTAGCTACTACATACACTATGGTTCCTGTCTAATTTAAAATATGTCGCGTGTTGATAGTTGCCAGGATAGGAGAGAATACTGTATATTTACAGCAACTGCATCACCTTCTCCAAGTACGGATGCAAGGCCTTCCCGCCGTACAGTGTACCCACGACGACCGTCAAGACCGCGAGCTGCAACGTGACTCGAAGAAACCCCTTCAACCTCCGCGCGCACTGCCACCGTTCCCCGCCAACGATCACGTAGTCCGAATACCGAGGGCGGCGCGCGAGCCACCAGAAATGGGTCACGTGCCCCGGGAACGTCACGAAATTTTTGCCCGTCGTGCTGTCGCGTTGGTAGTACGACTGGCAGTGGTTCCACACCGTCCGAGTGAGCCGTTTCTGCAACCACGAATTGTACTTTGCGCTCGCTTCTTCGCGGACCGCGAATGATTGTACCTCGCCCTTGAGGACAGGTTTGAGCAATTGCATCGTGTGTTGGATCTAGACGCGAGCGAGCGCTTCTCTCAGGAACACCCACGAAATTGAGAGGTTTGGAACCCCACGCACCTGCACTTCCTCGTTGAAGACGACCGACGCATGTCCACCTGCGCTGTTTGGCCCTGTGACCCACAAAAAGTTCGTGTCTCATGGGTAACGTGGGACTGGTACTGCGGACGTACCAAGAAACATAAAGTAGTTGGGAAAGTTCGGCACCGCAAACCCATAATAGGCTTCAGGTCCACTCTTCGACTCCCAATAGTCGCCAAGCCGAAGGCCACCAACGCCAACGATCTCCAGGCGAGGGGGAAGCTGTCACATACACCACGGAAGCTGCCGTCAGCGTGGCGATTCTCACGCGACGCGCGACAATCAACGACGCACCAGTGTGAATCCGGTTCCAAATATCAGCACATCGAGTGGGACGAGTTGTCCAGTCTTGAGCTGCACCCCCTCTGGCACGACACGTTCAATTCCATCATAGGTCAAGGTCACGTTCGGGCGATGTAGGCATTCCAGGTAACCGGGGTCGACGATGATGCGTTTGCATCCCGGTGCTGCGTAGGTAACGTGGAGTCGAGATAAGTATATAAATCAAGGAGTATAAAGACTAGCGGGGATCCGTACGGAATTGAGGAATGAGCTTGCTGTGGTACCTCTCGGGCGCCGTCATCTTGATATATTTCGTCAATTCCTTCCAATTTTGTCCGACGTTCATTTCCCAGCCCCGTATGATGGTACCTGTGGACTTACCTTTCGTGCTTGACGCTGAATTAGAGAATCAGGCGGGCCAAAGGATACAAACTTGATGTCGTGCTGTAATGTTGCCAATCAGCACGCACAGGGTAGAGGCCACGGAGGGACGTAGTACGACTCACAGCGGCGAAAAGGAAGGCGCGGTAAGCCCTCATGACGAACGGGATGTGGGCAAAGGCCCACTTAACCCACTCGGGATAGTCGTACTGACCCTGAGGAACACCGAGGAGAGAACAGGGTCAACCGGGGCACGCCCGCTAATGCGCTAACGCTTAACTCGGAACACTCACCCGTGGCACGTACCAATGGGGGGCACGGCAAAAGTTGATCACCTCAACCGAGGGGTCCTTGGAAATCTGCGGCACAAACTGCGCGCTAAGGAAAAGGAAACCGCCCAAATCAGGCGCAGCTCGGGGATGGGAAGAGTAAGGCACGGGACTCACGCAGAGCATCCGTTGCCAACCACACCGACGCGCTTCCCAGCGAGCGGGACGTCATGCCGCCACCTCGCCGAATGGAACCGCTCGCCTTGGAACATCTCTATACCCTCGAGCTCCTCCGGAAACCGGGGGCTCATGAACCCACCCGCGGCGTTGAGGACGACGCGAGCCCGGACGGTGCGACACACACGCGACAGTACGTCCTCGAGCACGACGTCGTACGCCTGCGCCTGCTCGTCCCACGTCGCGCGCACGACCTCCGTCCCGAAACGCGTGTGCGCGCGCAGGCCTCGGCGCGCGCAGATCGTCTCGGTGTACGCGCGGATCTCGGGCTGCGACGGGTAGTAGGACTTCCAGTTGGGATTGAGCGCGCGGGAGAGCGAGTACCAGTGTCCCGCAACGTCGGATCCGCAGCCCTGCATTCATGACATGTGATTAATCGATTGGCCGGTTGGTCGGTTGCGCAAACACCGACAATGCCACCATCACCGATCGTTGTCAGCTTTGTTATGTCATGCGGATGGACGGATGGATGGATGGGAACAGGAGAACGTACGGGGTATGTGTTGTCCTTGTGATGTGACATGAATAGAACGCGTAAGCTTTCCTTGGAATCGCGTAGTGAACACGAGTCTGGACATTACCCTCCACACACCACCCACACCATCCTGCGCCTTCTCATATATCTAAGAAGCAAAATACCACGAGTCAGAGGTCGAGTGGCCATTCGTTCGGAGCCCGTCATGAACCACGGTGTCTCACGCACCGTAAAGCCCTCGAACCCGAGGTCCTCCTTGAGCGCGATTGCGGCAGCGATCCCGGCGAGCCTTCATAAAACCCAAAAAAAAAAAAACGGAATGGCGTGAGCACGCGACATGTGTCACACATCATAAACGTCGTGGAGGGTTTGTATGCGCCGTCACGAGTCGCGAGAAAACAAAGGGTGGTGTTGCTTACCCTCCGCCGATGATGACGACGCGCGTGGTTTCTTCCGTTTCCGGTCGGAGCGCGTCATTGTCGGCAGCCGCGGCCGAAGTTGGTTTAGAAGTTGACATGATCACAGTATAACGGTGTCTTCCTCTTCCTCTCAGACAAAAAAATGGCGCAGCTATGCCGTAGTATGTGATGAGAGGTGGAAATGAAGACCTAGTCGGACAGCTCAGCTGCTCGCCCTAGCTCCTCTTAAGGTTGACTGGTAAGCGCCGGGGAACCTGCGCAGATATATTGAATTAGTGCACAGCATGACAAAGATGCGATCGTGAGGCACCTGAGGTCTCACGACACAGTGTGGTGTGATGGTGGTGGTGGGTGGAAAATCGTCACACGGCTCAACTGCCCGCTCTACGTCTGACAGAACTCAAAAAGTGCTGCAAGCGCAGGTATATTCAGTGCAATGCATGACAAAGATGCGATCGTGGGGCACCTGAGGTCTCACGACAGACACGACACGACAATGGGAAATCGATGTCTTTCCCTTTCCCCAATTGGAATGGTTAGATGGGAACAGTGTTAAGACTTATGCATTGAAGAGCTGACAACTGGCTGGATATCATACGAAGTGTTACAAAAGGACTACAAGAGGGCAGTGAGTACAGACAGAGACTCAGAGGTGGAGGTGAAAGGGAGGGATGGAGGGGTGGAGTGGGAATGAAAGATATCTTAGAAGTGCAGGACAGAAGAGGTAACTGAATGAGGACAAGAGATCCCACGCCTGTCGGGGCTTCATCGGAGCTCGAAGCTTGTGCTCACATTTTCTGGAACGTGTTGGAGGGACAATTGCTGGTACCTGACAATTGCGGTTGGTTTATCAGCCATGGCAGAACATCGGCCTTGGTACATCTGTCACTTACGGCTCCGAGTTTTGGTGGAAGTAAAACCCGCTCATGGTAGCCACTCCAGACCCCGAGCGTGTGCCAAGCGATGGCGTGAGGTGAGAGCTTCCATTTTCCTCATGGGCAGAGCCCCTTGGGCTGGACAGGGGTTCTGGCTTAGTTGCCAATGGCGATGGTTGGCGGGTGGGCGTGGTCGGCGACGGCGTCGGTGTGTGCGGCTGCGTGTGCGAGTTGAAATCGACACAAACATAATAAAAGCCTGCGTAAGGATTGTGGCGGATTGAGATAAGCTCGGAATAAGATTAATGAATGAATTACCTGCGAAACTTGCCCCATTAATATCCTGCACGCGGTGGTCGGGGACCAGGAAACGCTCCTTCCATCGCATGAACACGGCGCCGGGATAGCCGTCCATCGTCAGGTGTGGGGCTTTCAGCTTGTTCTTCACATGGCGGAAGGCAGGGAAGCGGGCCCAATGCACCATGTCACCTTCCTCATCGGCACCCCATCCCCTCGTCAAAAAGCCATATCGACTGCCGATGATTTCGGCATCAAAGTAAGTTGTGAGCTCCGGCCAGTCATCTGTAAGCCCTCGGATACAGAGATAACCGCAGAGGAATGAGGAAGAGAAGTCGACGTCCTGGCGTAAACACGGGGCGTCAATTTAATCATCATGGGTCAACTAACGGATCAACAGACCACAATGGAGACTGTCACATCATAACTATTGCGCCCGCTCTTCTGGGTACCTTGAAAGGTTGCACCAGGATAGAGGCAGTGATGACGCTGCGACCGCATGCGAATCCGAGTGATGTCGACGAATGGGTCCGGCGCGGGCGAATATTGCAAAGTGGTGTGACTTGATCTTATTGAAGACGAGACCGAAGGCACAGAGGAAACGGCCGAGCGGAGTCCGTCGGCGGTGACGGATATAGTAATAGCTAATTTCGCGCGTTTGCTTGAGGCGGGAGAGATGGGGGTTTCATGGGCGACTCTGGGGGGTAATGGCCTGTCGGAGGGCGCGATGGGGGATTGGGGCTGTACAGATGGGGAAATTTCCGCCATCGGGGCGGGGCCGTCGACGGGAAGAATACGGGGAGAGTCGTCGCTGGCGGGATGGGCTGGATATGCGTGTAACCGGTGTGGTTGATCATCTACGTCGGAATGCTGCGACAGGTCGTGAGGTTGTTGTTGTTGGATCGTCTGGAGCAAGAGACGCTCCCTGCAGGGACGACAGAGCATGAGGTGGTCATTAACGTCGGAATCGGGGATAAGGTAGGTGGGGTCGAGGTCTTGAGAAAGAGGAGAGCGACATGAAGAACATAATTTGATTTGCGATTGGGAAGGGGGATCTTGTTGTTGTGTGAGGGCAGGAGGAGAAACGGGCATGACTTGAGGAAGGCAAGAGAAGAGAAGAGATGAAAGGACGAGTGGAGTGAGGAATGAGGAGGACGTGATGAGGATGAAGAGGGTGTGAGAAGAAAGAATTCCCCCGAGTCGGTCGGTGCACGTGCATTTATCACTCTCCCTTAAGCCATCACCCTCGGCGCTCCGCTATCCATGGACCACCGACGTATTATTTCTCCCTCGGTTCATACAGCTAAAGCACTGCAACAGCATCATCTGCCCCGCGCTCATTCAACGGCCCATCTGACAGATCACTGGTCCCCGGTCCACGGAGAAGAACAACTTTCGAACAAACAACTCCCGGCACAGCCCGAAACAGATCGCTACATTCCGACCATTTGATACTTCACCTAGCCTTGATCCATTTCGTTATTACTCTCACTGCTAGGTCCTGTCCTGTATCTTGTCCCCGCATCATCTTTGCACCGTAACACCGTGGTAAACACGCGGCCACAAAGTGGCAATAACACTTTTCTGATATCTACCGTTCTAGTGCACAGCCGAGAGCTCTCTGGGTGTGGGCACTGCCCTCCATCCAGCCCTGGGCCACTCATCCGTCCGGATCCTGGAACCATCGATATTCCTCCCCCCTCCCTCCACCCGACCGAGAACCCGACCCATTTTCGTCGACCTCGTGCCTGGCAGTGGCACCGGCGCTTATACCAAGGCCTTCGTTTTTTCATCTACGGCGGGTATCCGCGTGGCCGTTCCCGTGCCCGTGGAGATGTCTCCATTCGTATCTACCCATCCCGAGCGAGCGAAGCCCCGATGCACCTGATTACTAATTAAAGTTGGCGAACGCGCAAACGAAGGAGGTGATCACACCTTTTGTTTGTCGTCGTTTACGTGACCACCTTAACACTCTTTGATCCTTGATCCAAAAGGTGAAACTAAACTGACTCCGAGCCAGCATCAAACTATCGAAGCTGCTTTCCTTGGAACGTATCTTTGCGCATGTATTGATACCGAGCTGCGGGGCGGTTCCTGAATACCCAAGGATGATCCCATCGAAATCAAATCAAACCCCCCCGGTCGATGTTGGAGTGTCATTACCCTTGGGAAGTATGTATGCCAGCACGAACCCAGGATCTGGCTGTATCTTGGGGCATCCCCGGTGATCTAGAGCATGATGCCCCTGAGACGTCCCAAAAGTCGGGGATATGAGCCTAACCCTGAGATAGCGCAGGCAAGATAAGAACCACACGGTTGATTGGGTACATCTCCACTGTTCCGTTTCTTTTTCATTTGCGCTCCTTCCCCGCCCTAACGTATCAAAATATTCGTATCTTGACTCTCATACGTTCTATTCGTTCAGGGTACTACATGGCACGACACGTACAAAGATCGGTTGTGACCAGAAACGTTTCTTCCGACCTCGACCCGTGGAGCCCATCCAGCTTCGCGACTTCGCTTCTCTCAATCCGGAGGTTCTCAGTACGCCGTGCCATGTGCCGGCAGGCCATAGGGGAAAAATTGCTTGAACAGGTTCGGATAGTGCCCTTCAGCAACGTCTGGGTGGCTCCTGTGACGCGGTGCTCCATCAGTCAACCCCAATACCCATGCCCCAACGCTCATACCCCAAGGGAGCGCGGATCGAAAGGCGGGGGGCTACATACTTAACTCGGTTGATGAGGGAGACTTGGCCAGAAGGTAAGTTGTCGTACTCAGAGAAGTTTACCGCTGTGTCGTAACCGATTTAGAATCGATCAGTCATGTGGGAGCATTTCGGATATCCGGACTCACAATCTGTCTTGCCGAGCTCGCCGCGGCGCCCTTTGAGCTCGAACACCTCAGGAGGGACTAATCCACATGTACCAAAACGTGAGAAAAGCGGAAGAAATAAAAGCAAAAAAACATGAAGGGGGAAAGGACACACTCTGTAGCTCGTGCTCGCTGAGCCGCAAGTCCTGCTTGATGTTCTGAAAGAATGGAATAGAATATCGCGGCGAGGTGCCCGCTGCCGGGGCCCGCACACGGTGAGACGTAGCGCGCGCGAGACCCTGCGTAACCGACTCCAGTCCTGTGCGCAAAAACCAAGAAAAAAAAAGTCAGGACACCGCCCGCTAAGGGTTAACCCCGCGCACTCCATTGCCCACAACCCACCCATCCACAACCCCCCTTCCCCGCAAACACGTACAAAGACAGGCCGATGTCATTCGTACGGCATCGAAAAAAGAAGCAAGAACGGGGAGGGAAGGAAAGGAAGGGAGGACGTAAAACGCGCGAACGGACCTTTGCCGATATTAATGACGAACGTGTATGGGCGCGGGGGCACGTCGATCCATTCCCCAGACACATTCTGCACCTGCAAGCCGGCGTGATCCGACGCTTGCAGTAGCTTATCGCATCGCCAACCGTACAGCACGAGTTGTCCGGCGATTTCGTAAAAAAAAAAATTATTTTGAATGTTGATGAAGGGGTGGTGACTGGGCTTGAGACTCACAAAGGTTAAGAAACCGGCGTCAAAGTGTGGTCCCACGCCCTGATCAGAGGAGACCTCGTCTCGCGTCGGATACTTGACGATCTGGACGGCCAAACCAAACAAGGACACAAGGGTACCTGATCAGCCAGGGCGATCCCCAGTCGGCACGTACATATGACACATGTGTGGGCGAAGGGAGACCCTGGCGCTCATCGCATCAAGGGGATCGCTGCGGTTTGATCAAGGTCCAGCAATCGTCCCAGCGAGGGCCGCGGAGGGCCATGATGCTCTCGTCTCCTCCCTCCCCTTCCCGCTTCCCATGCACATACCGCGCACAAAAATAGATACGCACCTTTGAGCGATGTTGCATGGTTCCTCGAGCATCGTAAAACTGCTCCAGTCCATCCGGGCCCAGGCCGAGCGCCTCCGCCACAAGTCCGATAAACGCGAAGCTCAGGCTCTCGACCTCGCTCAGGTACCGCAAATACGTCTTTTGGAACCCTGGGACGTCCTCCTCTTCCGGCCACTGATCGAAGGACGGGGGCGTGGAGAAGAAGGACAAGGGCGGAGGCGGGCGGACAGAGGAGTAAATTGGGCGGTGTTGCATCGTTATATCACCATTGTTTGTGTCGTCCGTCATCAGTACTACGCATACGCATACTACACAAATAGTACCCTCTGGGGAAGCGGACACTTGACGCCTCCCCGAGCGGGAGGGCGATCTCATTCAAAAGAAAAACAAACGCACCTGAGACGGACCCCAAAGACGCAAATACTCCGGGTCGCCGGGCTTCCACACGCACTCGAACGGCGTCGCAATATCGATCTGCTCGCGCTGGTCGGCCGCGCCTTTGGTCATCTCCACGCCGAGGCGGGAATACCCGAGAAAGTGGGGCGAGTTGGCCATGCGCAGCGCGTCCTTGCGCTCCTGCGGGAGATCGAAGACGCGGGGTAGGTATGCGATCACTTCGTCGATGAGGGCGTCGGTCACCGGTGGGTGCTCGAGGTAGAGGAAGCCAACGTTGATAAGGGCGTGTCGGAGCTGCTCGATGAAGACTGCGCGCACGTCGGGGGAAGAGAGGAGGGCATAGTTCAGAATCGGGATGCTTGTAAAGTTGTCCGCGACGGTCATCGTTCGTTATCGGCAACTTGCTTGATTACTGATCGTGTGAGAAATGTATTTAGATACGAGCTGTAACACAAGGTTTAGCCTTCACAGTCACGGTAGTCTTTATCCAGTACAGTTCACTCTGGCAAATACAACTCGGATGGCGTGATAATGAGCAACAACACCGCGAGCGCTCGCAAGCAAGTCATGCCGCGCCGGGGGAGTCCGCTGACTGCGTGTGATATGACTCGGATCTACTCAAAAGTATATCCCATAAAAGTCATCCGTAATTTTGGCGTGCTAGTTGCCCATGCAGTGTGAAATCGAAATTCATAAACCAATCCTTATTCTCTTTTATTCATACCTTCTCCGGTGTACTTGTGTTGGCGTCATTGTCGCGCGCGTCATTAGGTGTGTGGTCTCGGTCCTTGCGATCCCCTGGCGTTGTTTCATACCCCTCTGACTTTTCGTCCAAACTATCCCCTGCTCCTGTCGGCGCGTCATCAGATGGTGTTTTTGCTCCCGCTGCAGCTTCGACGTCCGCGCTTGCGCGTGCACCACCCCGGATTATTATCCGCTCGAGTGAATACGCTTTGATAAAGAGAACTTCACGATTGGATCAACGTTAGCGGATTTCAGTGCAGATATACGTTCGGGCTACCCACCCATGATGAACCCCAAGCCAACAACAGGCACGTTAAAGATCCATATCGCGCTAATCGACTGCGTATAAGCGTGAATGATCTCCCCTCTTTCGGGTTGCTACAGAAGTGGTGCGCTCAGCCCGAGAACTGGGGACTACAGATTCACGTCGGCACACATACGGGGAGTAGTTTGAGCGTGCGAACACTCTCGCTAAGTGCAGCAGACGAAGTGTCGAACCCACTGAGGCCGGGGATCTTATTGATCTTCTTCTTGAGGACGCTCGTATAGATGGCCTGCCCGACAGCGATTCCAACTGTGCCACCCATTGTCCTGACGTACATAGTCAGGGGGGGGGTGCACTGTGGATACGAGATAAGCGCACCTGAGGAAGCCAAAAGTGCCCGTCGACGTGGCCATATCTTTGATAGGCATGGCCGCTTGCAGAGAAATGAGGGGCACCTGGAGGGGAATCAGCAACCCTGGCCGCATGGGGAGGAGTGCAGTACCTGGAATAGACAACCGACCCCAAGTGCCGTCACGAGCGGGTAGAACACCTTCTTCGCTCTTTATCACAGGAAATCAGTAGGATGCAGAAGCAAAGGGCCAGCGCCTTACGTATTAGAACGGTCATCCAACGTAGTCATCAGGCCCCATCCAAGGGTCATGATAGCCCAAGATCCCCATATGACGCCACGATATTTTCCCAAGCGAGCAACGACGAGGCCTGAGACCACCGCGGTCATAGAGGCACCCAGAGAGTATGGAATCATTCTATGAAATGCTCTGAGTTGAATGCATTAAAGACATCAGATATCTTCCTCACCTAACTCCGGCGCCAGTTGCAGATGCTCCAAGAACTTGAAAATATAGCGGGAGGTAGAAGGAGCCTGAAAAAATCATAAGGCTAAGGATCGGGAGCAGAGAAGCGGCACAGGGTGTATACACTACCTGCGAAGAATGTGACAGCGTGGAAGAAGCATGTGATCAAAACGATGCCAGTGGTACGTGTCTGTGGAAGCTTCAGCGAAGGGGCGCACAGTAGCAAAATGAACGACCAACCTTGAAAAGGCGAGGGGGGATGATAGGGGACCGGGTGGTCAGGATCTCATTGATCGTGGCGATGATCAAGAGTGTGCATCCAACGCAAAGGAGAGCGATTGTCTCGGCAGATGACCCTTACGAACCAATCATCAGCAATGAAAGTCCTCTGCGTAGATCTGACATACAGTTCGTTTCACCACTATTGAGACCGATGAGGACACAGACAGCGCCAGCCATCAACAGAGCCAATCCTAAGAAATCAAATTCTTTTATGTGTTGCTGTAGTGTCACCCCTTGGTGGGGGTTGAGATTAAGGAAGAAGAACAAGGTAACCCCAGCGATACCACCAGTGGGTCTACGGAATCAATGTGGAATCTTGTATGACTAAGTGAATAACTGTGCGCACAGGTTAATCCAGAAACACCTGAGAGTATAAGGTCAGTTGTCTTATCGCAAGAAGCTATAAACGGAGCATTACCATCTCCAGGACACATGGTCAGTAAGTACACCCCCCAGAAGGGGGCCAACCACGCTACGGGTCACCAAGCAGTTGAGAGCCTGTAGAAACCAGAATTTTACACCACTCACCTCGCAATTCCCCATGTTGCGCCGACAAGACCACCATACTTGCCGCGACTAGTGTGAACGTGTATGTTAGCCATAACGATGAGGAGACGAGAGGACTAAGCATACTCTTGTAAAGAAACTATGTCGGATATGACAATTTGAACAAGTTGGAGGATGCCGCCACCGCCGATTCCTTGGACGGCGCGACAGATAATTAGCCAGGTCAGAGTCTGTGCAGCGCCACAGAGCGCAGAGCCCAACTATAGATATGATAGAGTAAGGGAAGGTGCATATACCATCCATTTGGGCACACACCAGGAATAACAAGATAGCAAAGTAGAGAACAGGTTTTCTCCCGATGAGGTCAGATAATTTTCCGTACAGAGGCGAGAGAGCACTAGCTGCAAGGAGGTAGGAACTGGCAGGAGATGAACGGGAATCAAATGATCCATAAAAGGAAACAAATGACGAACCTGCCGACCCAGCTGTAGTTTTTCCCTCCACCGATGTGCTCGACGATGGTCGGTAATGCAGTAGCCACGATGGTCTGTTTGCATAGAGTAAAACGAGGGATAAGTGGGAGAGGTGGGGATGATTGACGGGAAATGTACCTGGTCAAGGGCGGCCAAAAAAATGCAACACATGAGGCCAGAAAAGACTATCCATAGACGATTTTCCGGGAGGACCTGCTGTTGATTGTCCTTCCAAGAGGCACGAGCTCTGCGTTGCTCAGGTACAGGCGTGACCGATTCTTCATGGGAATGGAGGTGAATCGCAGTCCCTGGGTTGGCATCTCGGGGACTGTCTGACATGGATAGCAGAAGGGAATAGAAATGAAGAGTCGAGCAGAGAGAGCCGGAGAGGACATTCCATGGGTGACTACACAGTATCTAATAAAGACCCATGAAATTCCCAGGTAAACTTGACTTTGGGAGACAATACGGCCTGGCCGCGGCACTAACGGCATCGATTCATTTCAAAAATCGACCGGTCGGCATTGCGTAGCACATTACCCACCTAGGGTTGGCCAAATGGCCAAATGGACCTGGACTGTAATCGAGAAAATCGGTCTGACAAACAGGCACCACTGGTAAGGGTAAGCGGATCTCGGCAACGGCAAGAACACAACACCACTTCGGCCGGCACAAGACTGGCCTAAATTGGGTTCAGACATGACGCAAATTCTTCGAACCACAACCACATGACCCACACATTTAAAAAGCATTCTCACATGCCGCGCTGTCGTAAGCTGTCTTTGTGATTGTTGGGAAGGTACGTGTCTCAGCATCAAGTCGGCGAAGCGTATACACTTCACCAGATAAGCAGAGGGTACAGTGACGGCAGAGGTGGAGGGCACTTGTACCTCCGTGGAGTCCGTGCACACCTCGACCCTGCAGCGACAACTTCTAGCCAGCATATATCTCCAGGCACATTCCTCAACTGACATTCCACGAAGCCGTCTCCACCAATTGAAATGAGGGTATAATAATTCCCCATCTCGCTTAGCTTCTTCGCGCTTTATTTACCTGCCAGCGCGATTAACCGCGCAACCAACCTCGGTTCCGCTCTCGTTTTCGCGCATTGTCAAGCGTCAACAGGTCATCCCACTTTGTGACCACACGTACTGTAGATCCCATACATTTAACCGCATCTGGTAGCTCGTTTCTCCACTGACGACAACGGGTCGCCTCCCCTGCACCCTTTCGCCAACCCTCGGCCCATATCAGCTCGTTTTCACCTCTTGTGACTCACTTATCGCGGCCAAGCAATCCGCTATCAGGTTCTAATCACTAGCTTTCTATCGATCAGCTTACACTGGTCTCTCATATTAACTCTTGTTGTCTCTACTAAGCGCCTCGATATTTTGCAGTCAACCAGACTAACTCAATGAAAGCCTGGCCTTGTTTGCCCCCTGAATTTCATGTCACAAGTTGATCGACATGATGAAGGCAGGCTGCCAGTATCGTAGTCAAGACCGATGATATTAGATCCGTCGTGAGACGCCCCGGGACATAACGAAAACATGAAATGTTGAAGGAGACACTACTTGCAAGGCTTCTCAAGCAGAGGTCACACAATTACCTCCTCGATGAGTAGAAGCCAAGGGTTGATACATGAGAACACTGTCGAAAGGAGCCGTGAGTGCTATCAATTTGAGGAAATCTCAACCCATGCCGGACTCACCAGGCTTGGACTTGTACATTCTTGGTCTGTGGGAATATTGTTCGTGCCATTGCCCACACGATCGTCCTTGCTCTCCCGAGGTGACTTGTGTCTTGCGGGACAGTGTTGACAGGTTGCTGCGATACTCACAAACTACTTGGTCTTGGGAGGAACGTCGAAAGTCGTCGGGGAAAAGCGCGGACGTATTCATGGTGTCTGATTATGTCAAGCGGGCGCAGAAAACCCAGGGAACACAGCCCATAATCCAAACATGCATCGCCGACTAACATAGATCGTTGAACGTTTCAGTTCGTTTCGTTTCGAGTTGAAACGAAGCGAAATGAAACGCTCAACGATCTATATGTTGAGAGTGTACCAAATACGCCCGGGACTTGCGATGAAGGTCGGATGAAAACGAGTGGACAATTGAGAGGTGTTCAACCGACCAATGTATGAAGAAACTGGAGACATATCGGTCTCTACCTTGAACAAATGCATCCGTGCACGGGTATAAGCCTCAGGAGTATTCAGCGATGTCCTGCTAGCTATCGCTGTACTAGATTAGATAAAGTTGGGGTCTGCTTAGTAAGGTGTTTCCACGAGTCACGGTCATCTACGCAAACAACTTTTGAACGACTTTGCTCTTTCCTTTCATCTTTTTTCTCTCTTCTTCTCTAGATTATTTCAATGGCCGCAACTACAACCCAAACTCCATCTACTATTCCTACTTTCAAGCTTGTCCTCGGTAGGCCCTATCGGCACATCTGATCTCTCCAACAGCTGAATGATTCACTGTATTTCCCTCTAACCCCCTGCGCGATCGATCCATGATCCGACAACATTCGCCTCACGACATCCACGTTCATTTATGTACTTTGTCTGTGACGTGTAGTTGGCGATGGAGGAACAGGAAAAACCACATTCGTCAAGGTATCGTACCTGTGGAGCTCTCACCCTATGCCCTTGACCAAGCTCTGATCCTACTTTTTTCTTTTTTAGCGTCACTTGACTGGAGAGTTTGAGAAAAAATACATCGGTGTGTATCGCTCCTTTATCTTGGATGCCCAGGGGATCCTGTCGCGTCGCGTTCCTTTTTGTTGTAATTTACGCGTCACGCCAATGGCACAGCCACCCTTGGAGTTGAGGTTCACCCTTTAACCTTCTCCACCAACTTTGGCACGATCTGTTTCAATGTCTGGGATACCGCTGGCCAAGAAAAATTCGGTGGTCTCCGTGATGGTTATTACATCCAGGGCCAGTGCGGCATCATCATGTTTGACGTCACGGCACGTATCACCTACAAGAACGTTCCCAACTGGCATCGTGACCTCGAGCGTGTCTGCGAGAACATTCCCATTGTGCTGTGCGGAAACAAGGTCGACGTAAAAGTGCGCTCTGGCCTTTGCTCATCATGCTTGGGCGTTTCTTCAGGTTCTAACTTACCTACTTGAATCGTAGGAACGCAAGGTTAAGACCTCCACGGTGACCTTCCACCGGAAGAAGAGTATTCAATACTTTGAGATCTCTGCTAAGTCCAACTACAACTTTGAGAAGCCCTTCTTGTGGCTCGCTCGCAAATTGGTTGGGTTAGTTGCCTACCTTGATACCTTTTGGCGTTCGAACCGTTTATGCATCGTTTCAGCAACCCTGCCCTCGAATTTGTCGCCGCCCCTGCACTTGCACCGGCCGAGGTCCAAGTTGATCCTGCGTTGATGGAACAGTACAACCGGGAGCTGCAACAGGTACAATGTTCTCTATTATTCCTTCTAAACCCGTCATCTGATTGCATGTTCGCAGGCCGAGGCTGTCCCCCTCCCAGAAGAAGACGACGACTTGTAATCCTCCTTTTACGTACATCTCTCCCGCTTCCAACGACATGAATCCAACCCTGTTTTTTACGACACCTACCTCTTACTCCTGTACAAGATTCTATACATCCCCAAGGAGCGAGCCTAGGGTGGATGTGTCTGCAGTTGTGGCATATACATTGGACGTAGGCCTTAGTATGTTACACACGAGGATGTAGTCTTGTTGAGTGAATTGTTTTGCGTGCTATGAAATTGGCGTGCGCTTGAGAATGTGTGGCGGGCCGGTCTCAGAGGGTTTGCTTACCGCCACATAGACCAAATGACTTTGCCGTCTGCAGAAGCAACAACTACCTCCCTCCTGGGCACTATTGTGGGCGACAAGTACGTCTATACTAGCCCAGAGGGACACAATCTCACTGACTATTCTGTCAAGCATAGCCCGTACTTTCAGGCTGGCTTTGGTCTGATGGTAACAAGTCCGTACCCATCTCACCCTCCACCGCTCTCACCGTGGCTACACATTGCAGGGCGTCGGCGTCGGCATAACCGCCCTCAGACGCGGTGCGGTTCTGGCCTCGGTCGCCCTCCGCCGACGTCTGCTCGTGACGCTCGAGATCAACAACAAGGACCGCGCGTACGACTGGTTCCTCGCGTGGCTCGCGCACCACCAACGCACGACGCGTCGCCCCGCCTGGGCACACTCGCACCAGCTCAGCGTCGAGACGGCGTACGCGCAGCACAAGAACGGAAGCGCCGACGTCCTCTTCCGGCTCGTCGCTGGCCCGGGCGTACACTGGCTCAAATACCACGGCGCGTGGATGCAGGTAGGTAGCTTTACCGCTGGTATTGTTGTTGCTGACTTGGGGGGTATTCAAAAAAAAACTTATTTCGTTTTTGTTGTTTTAGGTGAAGCGAGAGCGCGAGACTCGCGCGATGCAGATGGCATCCGGTACACCTTGGGAGACCGTCACGCTGACGACGCTCTCGCGCGATCGTGCGCTGTTTGCGCCGCTTCTCGCAGAGGCGCGCGATACGGCGCTGCGCGGGCAGGAGGGCCGACTCGTCGTGCACACCGCTTGGGGGACCGAGTGGCGACCGTTCGGGTTACCGCGTCGCAAACGGCCGCTGCGCAGCGTCGTGCTTGCCCCCGGCGTCGCAGAAAGGATCGTTGAGGACGTGAGCGCATTCCTCGGGAGGCGGGACTGGTACGCGGACCGAGGTGCGTTTACTCTCTCATCATCAAAGGAATAGGAAGGTGATATGATGGCGCGGCGAACAAAGGTATTCCGTATCGCAGAGGCTACTTGCTACACGGTCCGCCGGGGTCAGGAAAGTCTTCGTTCATACAGGCTCTCGCGGGATCGCTATCGTACGACATATGCCTGCTCAATCTCTCCGAGCGTGGCTTGACCGACGACAAGCTCAACTACCTGATGTCGAACGTGCCAGAAAGGAGCTTCATTCTCATCGAAGATGTCGATGCCGCTTTCAATAAGCGCGTGCAGACGAGCGAAGACGGGTGAGGCGGGCGAGCGGAGGGGGCGTCCGGCCCCCTCCGCTCTCTCTCTGGTCTCTTCGTGCGTCAGGACACTGTTGACTGACGCGGTGATAACAGATATCAATCTTCCGTGACCTTCTCTGGGTTCTTGAACGCCCTGGACGGTGTCGCCTCTGGCGAAGAGCGAGTCATATTCCTCACGACGAACCACTTGGACCGACTCGATCCTGCGCTCATCAGGCCCGGTCGCGTTGACTTGGCAACTCTCATCGACGATGCCGTTCCAGAGCAAGCCAGAACGCTCTTCACGAACTTTTACGGAAATGGGCAGGGAGGAGGCGATGCTGATGCTTCTAAACAAGTGGAGCTCCAGGGAAGGCAGGTGGAGGAGATAGTGAATGATGGCATTAAAGATGGTCGTAGGATCAGCATGGCGGCGTTGCAGGGCACGTTCATCAGACACGATGCAAAAGGTGCCGTAGTATCAACGAGAGAGCTTTTGGCTGCGCAACAATAGAGCACAACAAAAGAAGCGATTCGTTTTTGCGTGTGCTACTAGCAGAGTAAAGTACAAGTAAACAACAACCTGTGGAAGGGATGAGTGGAACCGCGCTCTCTCTAGAATATTGCCCTTCTTTTGCGACCGGTGAACTTGGAGTCGTGGGGCACGCCCTCCTTTCCTCGTCTTCGATACAGCTACGATTGGAAAGGGACTCAATGAGGGGAAAAAGGCGGATTTTACGAGCGCCACGTACTTCCTTCTTCCGTAAAATCCAGTCTCTTCCGCCCTTGACCACTTTCTGTTTTCCGTTTCTTTCCCTTCGCGATTCGCGCTGTCTCCGCCCCTCAAACTTTGCTTTCGCATCCTCGCTCTCCGCGGCACCACCACCATCAGCATCGCCCTGTAGGCCCTCCGGCACCCTAGCTGCGGCGCCACCGCCACCGCCGCCGTCGCCGACAAAGAGACAGAGAAAGACCTTCCGCGCTTTTTTGGAATTGGGATAGTCGACTACGACGCCGCCGCCGAAGCCGGCGCGCTGTGCGATTGAGGTGATCAGTTGCACTTGATCATCTGAGGATGGGTAGAATTGAAGCACCGCGCGCGAGGGGTTGCGCAGTGCCGAGTGGAGGGTCGTGAAGAAGCGCGTGAGGCGGTGGGGCGGCGAGGAGGTCGGGTGGGAGGTTTCGGCGTTTAGCAGCCATTGCAGCACCGAGATGCTTGTTAATGTGCAGTGAGGGGTGGAGGGAGGGTTTGAGAGTCAGGTTCGGGCGGGGTGCGTGTGTCGCTCGTACCTAATGGCACCGTCAAAGCTTCCGGGTCGAAAGCCAAAGCCTTGCCCGATATCCTGAAGGAACAGATCTCCTTCAACCTCCCGCTCGAGAGCGACCTCTATCTAATACATCAATACATCACATGACAGTGAGGAGGGCGCACTCACCAAGCATGCTAGGTGCGATGTCGACACCTGCCCAGATGTATCCCTCTTCATCGAGGATCTCACCAGATAAGCCGGAGCCACAGCCGATGTCCAGAAGAAAAGCAGGCTTGTCTGGTGGCAGATTTAGCAACTCGAGGGCGCGGTACGTCATGTCCGCTTGGATCTGCTGGATGCGAGTGCTGTAAATTTTAGTTCTTGGGCAAAGGCTAAAACGAGATGTGCATGGGTTGCATACTTATTCGTGTATTTTGCGGCCTCGGTGTCGCCATAATACTATGACGTGCTATTGCTTGAGTCCGATAGAAAGATACGATACGAGAAAGGGCAGCATACGATTTCTGGTGGGGCTTGTAATTCTGGGCGAGACATTTTAGACAGAAGAAGTAGAGAGCGTGTGACAAGGCGCGTGACTGGGTCAAATCAAGGGAGACGCGCACACAAGTCGACGATCGACCATGGCGACTTCGAGTAAACAGTACAAGGCCATCGGCGAAGACCTCTGGAAAGGGCGTACGGAGAAGATAGTGCGCTCTCCTTCACCACGTCGTCGCTCTTTCAACACACCTCTTGACATCCGTTTTCACAATTGTAGAATGCGGAACTTTTCGCAATGACATACGGCGCGCTCGTCGTGCAGCTCATACAGGACTACGAGGACTACGCAGAGGTGAACAAGCAGCTCGACAAGATGGGCTATAACATCGGCACCCGCCTGATCGAGGACTTTCTCGCGCGCAGCAATATCGGACGCTGTGCAGACTTCAGGGAGACGGGCGAGGTGATCGCCAAGGTGCGCATATATATCCCGTAACCACCCAACCACTCCCATCTTCCTTAATCACCCTGCCCTCTTTTTGTTTTGGTTGTGTGTGTGTGTGTGTGTGTCACGCAATGACGCGATGCAACTCGTGCGGTGGTGGCGAGGGCGTAAATAGGTCGGCTTCAAGTCATTTCTGAACGTCATGCCGACGGTCGTGCATTCGCCACAAGCAGCGCCTGCCGCCGGCTCATCACGCTCGAGCACCCCCGCAGGACAAACGCCGGCGGCGGCGCAGCAACAGCAACAGCAACCGTATTTCACGCTCACATTGGACGAGAACCCCTTGACGGAGTTTGTCGAACTTCCAGAAGAGGCGATCGAAGGTGGGCTGTGGTTTAGCAACGTCTTGTGTGGCGTTTTGCGCGGCGCGCTCGAGATGGTGTGTAATCTCTGGCTTTTTCTGAAACGGAGTTTCCGGGCGGGGATAATTCTTTTGCGGCAGATTCAAATACGTGTCGAAGCGCAATTCATTTCGGATGTTTTGAGGGGTGATGAAACGACGGAGATACGTGTCAAACTGGTCAAATATCTAGAGGAGGAAGTGCCGGTTGGCGACGACTAGATTTTAAGATTACATTCTGTACGGCTCTGTGCGCCGTCTGTACGATAGTTGCGAACACGCATGTTTGTATTTTACAGTCCGAGCGAGCATCAGTGAATGGCGCTGAAAGAATCGGGCGGCGTAGCGGAATAGCTCAAGTCAAGTGCGGCCGATTTTGGAGATAGCACTGATAACAAGATGTTCCTTCCAGCCGCCGCAATATTTGGAACACGTCTTCAACATGGGTACAGTACACCGAATTTACGGAATACGATATGGGATCTATCATGGGGCTGGAGCATGTCGATGCTCTACATGAATTACTTCGTACTTCGCAACGCCAAGAACCCTGTGCGTGTTTCATATCTCGCGCCGAACCTGACTATGTTTTGGTTTCCAAAAGGTCGACTTCTCGATGTTAAACCAGGGTGATATCGACAACGTAGAGGGAAAGCTGGTGTTAGACATTGACAAGCTCGCAGCTTGAGTCGCAAATTCTGATAAGAAAACCAAAGGAAGCGATCGATCTACTGAAGGACCAACACCTCGAGCTATATGACCGCGTCAAGGTGGACGTAAGTCAGGTGGTTTCATATTTGTCGAACCTGCCCTGAGGATCAAGTATGCAGTGAACCCGGATCGCACATGATAATCGATGCAGTGGTCTTGACGCTGGCCCGGGCAAGGGTCGTGCATGACCCACGGGAGAAATTGTAAGTCGCGATCTTGCCAGAGATGAGGATTACAACCGGAAGTAGCATCCAGATCAAAAACCCCGTGTCCAGGTACGAGCTAATGTCGACCAGGCCTGTCGATTATGCTGGTGTTGCGGTATAAGGATGAAAGATTTAAAAAATGCGAGCGTCCGGTCGTGTTCACTAGCAGGTGTGAGACTCGCTGAGTTCATATATTCGCCAGAGTGGTTCCTTGAATCCGATGGTCCCACATATATCACCTTTGAGCTCTCGGACGGTCGTATTCTCCTAGCAGAGGCCAAGCGCCGGTCTTTGACGGATAGCAGCCCACGTCCTTGCATTCCTAAAGCCGTTGGACAGGCCATTGCATGGGCTACGGTAACGGGGTTCGTAATGTCCCTTCGCGAGTCGTCACTGAAACTTGTTAAAGCAAAAGGAAGTTTCGTTTTTGCCGTCAAACGGACAGTTATGGGTATTTTTTATCCTGAAATCAGAAGATGACAAGCGGGTATATCATGATGCACCCCCATTCAAGTTGCTAGAGAGGACTTGGGATACTCCAGCCAATCCTTGTCTGAAGTTGTCCATCTGCTGCTCGAATGGGTAAGTTCATCCTCAAATATATAACATGTGGTGCGCATAGTCTTTTTAATATCTCCCTCACACAGAATTGTGCAAAACTTTCTTCATAGGAGATGTGTGAACGTTACTTTGCGCCCCGAGGGGCTGGCGTTTCTGAAACGGGGATCTGGGAGATGATTTCGTGGCAGATTCAAATGTGTTGAAGCGCGCGAATTGTTTCGGACGTTTTGAGCGATGAGACGACGGAGATCCGTGTCAAACTAGTCAAATATCTAGATTCTAGAGGAAGTGCCAGCTGGCGAAGACTAGACTCTGCGGGTGCCGTCTGTACGATAGTAATGAACGCACATTTTGTTTACGCAGATGGGACAGTTATACGCGCCGGACCCAATGTCTGACCTACCCGCCAAGCACTACCTATGCCGCTCCACCCTGTTGAGCTTCCTCGCCGTCCTTGCATTCGTCTGCGTGTTCTGTCCACGCACAGGGAGACCCATCGCGTGCCTCTTGCCGACGTAACTCCCGATCATTCGCTGGTGCGCAATATTCTCCCGCATCTCGCGCTTCAAGTCTGCCTCTATCCGCAGCCAGCGCAGCGGGTCCATGCCCTTCGTTTTGACCCTTGGGAGCGACGGGGGTGGCGCGTCGAGTTGCGCAAGGTAGGCGCGTGCGCCGGCCAGATTTTGGAGGGGCGTCGATGGGGACGCAGGCTTGAAGGTGAGGGATGCGAGGGGCCCGCGTGGGGGTATGGGAGAGGTGGAGGGAGAGGATAGGAAGGCTGCGATGGCTGTCACTTGCGTCGCGGAGAGATGACGAACGCGGCAGGTGTCGTGTATCTGGAGGCGAGCGCAAATACGGCCGGCCGTGTGGCGACTTATTCCGTAGAAATGGGTCAAGGCATGCTAGAAGAGGCGATGAGTAGGTGTATCAAGGATGAAATAGATGGGCTGGGGTTTACCCTGACAAAGTTATTTTCGAACAGCTGCACGCCAAGGATGTGAACCATCGCGGTGTAGCGTCGCTGTTCTGTGCTGTGCTTATGCCGGTGTGGGTTTAAGGGCTGTTTAAGGATACGCGACGGACATTTGGAGGTCGCAATTCAAACTCAGTTTTGTCTCAGGCTTTCGCACACACGCATACGACTACACACGATCACCGTTCTTTAACCCATCCTTGCCTTTATCACCATGTCGAATAACATGCCAGAGGGGCGTCGTGAAGACGCCCTCGTGAAGCAGCGTAATCAAGCCCGTGAAGAATACGAGCGTCAAAAGCAGCAGCTCATCAACGAGACCGAGAAGGCTCGCCCCTCGGTGAACCGCTTCGTCGGACAGAATGATTCTATGGAGGACTCGCTCAAGAATAGTACTGTCGGTCTCGTCAAGCTCGAGGACTTTCAACAGAAGCGCAAGGAACTGGAGGAAGCCAAAGCGCGCGAGGCGGCGCGTACGGACGAGCTCAAGTAAGTCCTATCGCTCCGCCGTTCTCCCGGAGGGACCTCCTCTTCTGTGCGCCGCATGGGTGGCTCATGGTATGTGGAGAATTTTTTTAGGGAGGAACAAAGGAAGGTGAAGAAGCGGAAGAAGTCTGCCAAATCTACGCTCTCCTTCGCGCTCGATGATGAAGCCGAGGGTGCAGATTCCACCTCTGGATCTGCCACCCCCAACGCCAGCGCGAATGGCGAGAATCAAGCGCAGCGTAAGAAATTTAGGAAGAATCCAGCCGTGGACACGTCCTTTTTGCCTGACCGCGAGCGCGAGGACGCCGAGCGCCGCGAACGTGAGGAGTTACGGCAGCAATGGCTGAAGCGTCAAGAAGATATGAAAAAGGAGGAGATTGAGATCACCTATTCCTACTGGGATGGAAGTGGTCATCGGAAGAGCGTAACGGTGAGTCGATTTGACCTTCCGTATGTTACCAGTACCTCACTTGGCGCTGCAGTGTAAAAAGGGTGATGATATCGCGACCTTTCTGGAAAAGTGTAGGCAACAATTCCCCGAGCTCAGAGGGGTCAACGTCGACAATCTCATGTATGTTAAGGTCCGTGAATCCCTCACAACGCATGCTTCGTCTTGCTGAACTCACCGTCGACACTCTAGGAGGATCTCATCATACCACAAGTATGTTTGTTGGATTTTATCCTATGCACCACTCATCGCCGTTCGTTAGCATCACACATTTTATGACTTTATAATCAACAAAGCGCGTGGCAAGTCAGGACCGTTGTTCAACTTTGACGTCCATGACGATGTGCGGTTGCTCGCCGACGCGACCATGGAGAAGGATGAATCGCACGCTGGCAAGGTTGTGGAACGCAGTTGGTATCAGCGCAACAAACACATTTTCCCCGCTTCTCGATGGGAGGTCAGTCTACCACGTTCATTCACCCTAGTATCCACTCACTGACTCTACGCAATTGCTCGCACATCATTTCTGGGGTTGGGTGGTTCAGGTATTTGATCCGGAGAAGGACTATGGAAATTATACCATCGCTTAGGTTGTGCAAGCCTGGTCACCGTATCTCGTCCTAGTCCCTGTTTTAAATCCTTTATTCTACTTGGTTGTCTTCGAAAAGGGAATTTATTTATGAGTACTCCCGGATCGTCGGTCCGCGACCCATATCAGTGTGTCCTCTGCTCTTGTACCACAACATCTTTACTGTACTCTCCACGGACCCTCACGTATCATCATGTCCGGCACAGGCCCACGAGAATCGATATTCCCTACGCGGATGGCGCTCACGAACACCAAATCCCGTCTCAAGGGCGCACAGACGGGCCACTCGCTGCTCGCCAAAAAGCGTGACGCACTGACGACTCGCTTCCGCGCCATCCTTCGCAAAGTAGACGAAGTGAGCTCCGTCGCTCGATACCCCCCTACACCATCTATTTAAAGAAAGTTAGCTAATGAAATGAACTCTTTTGTACGTGGGGTGGGGAAAACAGGCGAAGCGAAAGATGGGACGGGTGATGCAGCTTGCGTCGTTCTCCCTCGCTGAAGTCACGTACGCCACTGGCGACATCGCATATCTTGTGCATCAACAGGCCAAATCGGCTTCTTTCAAAGTCAGAGCGAAGCAAGAGAACGTCTCTGGCGTCGTGCTACCCGCGTTCGAAGTCGATCGCGTCCCCGGAACCGGTACGTAGTGAAAGGCGCGCCCCTCCGCTCTGTGTGAAGCTCCTGACTGACTGAGAGGGATATTATTTACAACCTCCATGTAGACTTTAACCTGACCGGCCTCGGGCGAGGCGGCCAGCAGGTGTTGAAATCAAAGGAGGTGTACGCAAGAGCGGTTGAGACGCTTGTCGAACTCGCATCGCTCCAGACGGCGTTCATGATCCTCGATGAGGTCATTCGTGCGACGAATCGCCGGGTGAACGCCATCGAGCATGTCATCATTCCCCGTCTCGACAATACGATTAAATACATCATAAGCGAGCTTGACGAAATGGATCGTGAAGAGTTCTTCCGGTGCGTCTGTATGCGTTCTGTATAAGCCACCGATGTTGACGATACTCGCCAATGATAGACTCAAGAAGGTACAAGGAAAGAAGAAACGAGACGCGGAGGCCACAGAAGCGAAGCGAAAAGCTGGGCTTGCAGCGCAGGCGCAGGATCTCGAGTCAGGTACTGCAGCTCCTACGGCGCCGTCTGCTGATGTGCCCGTGGATGACGAGAGCGCAGCCGATAACCTTCTCAGCACTAAGGACGACGATGTTATCTTCTAATTGTATTTTTTCCCTCACTTTATCGTTCCACCGTACGATCAACGTCCACGATGACCAGGTCGATCAATACACATGTTGCCCTCAAGGGCTTGTGGATGCTCATAAAGCATATCATGTGGACAGACACATAAGTACATGAGGGTGCTTTTGGAGTAATCATGCAACAAGACAAGGTAGAGCAAAGGACCACGACGTCATCACTGTAGGAATCTTAGTTAGTAAGCATGATAATAAAGGGTTAAACACCGACATCAACGATATCGTCGGACGATTTCGCCGTCTCGGAGCGATCCTTCCTATCAAGTATGGCCCGCCTCCCGGAGAGTCCTTAGAATGAATTCCCAAAATAGAGTGGTGGCCCAGCTCACCTGTCCTTGTCAAGCTTGATGGTAGTAATAACAACGTTGCTGGGGTGAATACCGATTGGCACGCTTGACCCATTCGCCTTGTCTCGTTGAACACGATCGACGTGAATGACCCACTTCTTGCGGTACACTTGCGTGACCTTGCCATCGCGCCCCTTGTACTTCCCTCGGACAATCCGTACTTCATCATCCTTTCGTATAGGAAGTGTTCGTGCCTGTTATGCGGCTACTTGTCAGCGTATGAATGCACTGAAGGGAAATAAGGCGCACGTGGTACTTGTTGCGCAACTCCTTTGACAGTGATGAAGACATAATCTTACGGCGAATCGAGGAGGGCGCAGAAAAATGCAGCTTGCGGGACTTGCGCCGGGAGGAAGAGACGTCTATAGAAATGTGGAATCAGCACTCCCATCCAGAGGTACAAGTGTCCATGCCCAGCATATCAAGACCACATCCGCATAGTAAACCAACAATCCACCTCAATTTCTTGATATCAAACGCATATAGCCTTCACCACTACGACAAGGGATAACACTTGCACAAGAAAGAGTAAGAACTAACCAGGGTTGATCTTCATTTTGGCCTTGAGGGCGTTGTTGACGGCGACAGCGGAAAACTGGGTTCAGAAACGGTGAAAGGTTCCACATTTGGGTGTAGGTCACGTGTATTGCCTTCCGCTTTGAGTCACTTCACTTCACTCACCACAACTGGTATCATCATTTCATATTTCGCGTTGGGACTCTCGAGCGACATGTCAGACGGTAAAGCACCAAAAACTCTAAGACTCAAATTCAAAGGCGAAAAATCCAAAAAGAAGCGTAAACGTGACGAGGATGACGAAGGTACAAGTTCGTCTCGTCGCGGACGTCACAATACCAAGGACGATGGGAGTCCTGAACAGTGGGTGCACCTTGACCAGGCTACAGAACTACGAGGCCCGACGTTCATCTTCCATCCATCCGACCCTTCACCTATCTGCATCTCCTACGATGCGACGCGAAACCGCATTGCGCTGCACCCACTCGAGAAACCTGAAGACGGTGTAACCATCCTTGATCGGACACCCTCCGAGGTCGCTCAAGTCTGGGTTACGACGCGTGTTGCGGGCGCGGGCACCATCAACTTGCGTACAGGGGTAGGAGAGGGCAAGTTTCTCTCGTGCGACAAGCATGGGCTTGTCACGGCCGATCGCGAGGCGCGTGGTCCTCAGGAAGAATGGACACCTGTTGTCCTGGAGGGCGGGATGGTCGCATTCATGAACGTTTACGAGAAATACCTCAGCATCGATGAAGTGGCCGGTGGGCAGCTAGCGCTCCGTGGTGATAGCGACAACATGGGATTCCAAGAGAGGTTCTATGTGAAGATCCAGAACAAGTACAAACAGGAGGCATATGAAGAGGAGAGGAAGAAGGGCGGAGGACTAGATCAACCATCATTAGATGAAAAGGGTACCAAGTGGGTCCTTTACTTTGTGGCTCCCTCCAGTCTTGTCACATCCTGTCGCTCTAGTGCCACGTACCAAGCCTGGGGTGCCGGAAGATCCGTTGTTTCCAAAGGCGACAAAAAGGAGGTAAGAAGGCCCCCACGATCTCAGGGGTCCTCGTTGCTCACACTTATCTTTAAAGCTAAAGCGTGCGCGCAAGGAGGGACGTCTAGCAGAAACTCTTCTGGACCGCCGCTCGAAATTGAAAAGGTTTGCACCTTCCGGTTTACCACATTAATTGGTCAGCTGAATACTCTCTACGCAGCGATCGATTTTGCTAGATTTTATGTTCTGGCCATCACGATACTCTCTATCTTTATCTCTGAATTTCTCCCCGATTTCGTTGTGCCACCGTACAACCCATCCCATCGTGGTCGAGAGCCAGACAATGGAACCCTTCGTACACCTGACTTTGCCGTATTCACACTGTCAGGGCCGTCCTCGGGCAGCATTGCACACCTCCTACCTTCTTGTCCTCGCTGATCCATGATCCATAGAAGTTATCCAATACGGATAACCATTGCACGCACTATCACCCACTTTACCCACGTGTTTCCCCCAAGGTCGTAACTAACGTGCACCCTGTCTCGTCCAGAACAAATGACATTTTGGGCATCCTTCGACCGGTACAGCAGGAGATCTCGTTGATGGAGTGGTGTTGACCAGAAATGCGACGCCCTGGCAGGAGGGGGTTTGTGACCATGCCCGCCTTGCAAGGAGAGAAACTCTGTAACTACCCAATTGGCGTCATCAACGTACCGGACAGCGATAACGCATCTTATGGTATTCTCATAATCACCTCATGACTATCTGATTCATGTAATCTTCGAATGGTCTCAACCCAACCTACCTTAAGCCTCGCTGCTGAAGATACCGCGGCCTTTCATTAAGCGATTGAACACGGAAAAATGCATGAGAAGTCGGGCCAAATATGTTACCCACTCATTTCTGGGTTATTAAAGCGAGCATCCAGCACTTCCGCGTATTAGTGCCGCGTGTCAACATCGCAACGCCATCCGCCATCGTCAAGAATTTACCCCCTGAACCATTCACTTGGTACTGTATGCATATTCCACAAACCCGAGAGGAGTCACTGCTGGATCTCATTATATTGAAACAGAGCATGCTAAAGTTCGGCACCGCGTGCCGCGTGCCGCTATCAAACCGTGGCGAGGTCTTGGGCCACCCCTCCACGGGCTGATTCCTGATAGTATAGAAAAACACCGCGCATCATAGCTGACGTAGAATATCGAGTTCGGATACCGCTTTAAATGCACTTCTCAAGGCGTCTGTCGCGACGGGGATGACGGGACTGCTGTCTGACCACTACTTCCACAGCTTAGCGCGCAGGCTGGATTCAAATAGATCCTAGAAGACTCCATGAGACCATCTGCCATTGGCCCTGTGCATTTGGGCCGCGGATCTGATGACAAAACATACATTGGACATCACGTTGTGTTTTTTGAGGTAATGGATTCAATTCTATTCATCATTTCACGCACATTGTGAATAGGCTACAGGGCGCACGGCCTGTGGCGTTCCCCATGGGTGTGTGTTGGATGCGCGCTGTCTGACATCGATGTATGGAAGTGCTGAAGCGCATTTCTGATCGGTGCATGCAAAAACTTTTCTGACCAGGCGCCGACTTTAAGCTCCGGGTTCTTGGGCATCACGGCCACCAACTCTTGCGGCCTTTTCACATCCTAAACCCCAGCTGACACTATTGTATACTCTGCAACTTCGTGTCTCACCGAGAATGCCAATGTCACGGCGAGGTTGAGGTTCCCCGTCCGCTCTGCTGTGCTTGGCGCCGTAGATGGAGAACCACGTTTGCCGCAGCGCCATAACAACACGCCTCTGCCATCAGGAATAACCGTCATTTCTGGGTTCCCAAGGCGCTCTTCTCGCGAAAATCCATACAATGTTTACCTCAGATATCATGCGCATCAGCGTCGCCGTGTTCTTGGTTATGTCATGGCACATCAGGCCTCCGGAGGATGAAAGCTCCCACGGCGACGCTCCGAAGTCGATGGACTGCAAAGTTCCGTGACCTTTCCTCGCTATACAGCTCGGTTACTCGGTCACACCTACTAATACCTCCGTGCTCATGGATCAAGTTCTATTGACCGAAATAGTTCTACGAACTTCTGGGCATGGCACGTGGGGACGGAGTAGATGGGTATGGGCCAATCCGACCCTGGCGCTCTTCAAACAAATCACAGATATCCTGAGTGGGCTTCGATTCTTAGGCAGAAGCCGTCCAATCGACTTCGGTCAAATAGTGAGACGGCGTCTATGTCAGATGGCTATTCAGTGCAAGCCGTCATCCATGCTCCGGACTGATACGCTTTTTCTCCTGCAGTTCATCACCGGAATTGCGTTCAAAAAAGGATAACGTAAGTCTGCCCACAGAGACTCCCTTACTCCGGCAATTGATGCGCCGGGAATTAGGAAGGGAATTGATTCCGAAACGCGCTTTCAGGTTCACAGGGGGCACCTCCGTGTTATAGTGGAAGGCTTCGGGCGGAATTTAGCGCAAGTTCGTCGGTGAAACCAGACAGCACTATACCAGCTACCCATCAAGCATGGGACCTTCCGCCTCCTATAATTTTTTTTATAGGGGTCCCGTCGTATCCTGGGGGTGGCCACAATTCATACAGGGAGGACTCAGGTTCGAGGAGTGGGAAAGGGTAAGGCAAGCAGGGCACCGCAACGATTGTAATATCCGACTCGGACACGTGCCACGTGTTATAATAAAGTTCATGGATTTCGAAAACCGGATTCTGATAGCAACCACAGTACGGAATGGATGCTTTAGAGACGCTGGTTCTCTCACGTCACTGGCCGTCTCAATTGAAGAGACAGCGCCGTGACAAGGGGTGCATGCAAAGAGAGAGACATGGCGAGTCGGTTCTTTGATCGAAAGGAGAGGGGCTATGACTCCGCCATAGTTCGCCTGCCCGTGTGCCTGTTCCGTATGATAGGTATTCAAGCGCGAGAAGTGATCGTTCAAGGCAAATTACAGTCTGCACGCTACTTGACGTCGCCGAGGTTCCGCCGTGGAACGCTTGGTATGCACGCTCACCCGTCGGCAATCGGGAGACACTGAGAAACTCACGATAATTGATAGCCATGGCCCTGAGGAAATGGAGGTGGCGACAAACAGGGCTGTGGGTTCCGCCAATCTCCACCACTACACTAGCGATCTCTGCCAGGGTCGTGGTCATGGTGAATAATTACTGTGATATGAAGACTTTTTGTGGTCTGTACAGCTCGAGCCTTCCTCCCGAATTATCGACTACTCGAACCATCGAAAGTGCGGTTCGTATGCCGACCGTTTTTAGTGGCGCATCTGCCAAAGGCTTTACAATTCAAGCATGTAATTTCTTTCAACGCGCATGATTGCTATGCTCCACATCATCACGACCTGTTACCGTAACAGCTGTCAGGTGGCCCACGAGAGATGCCATACAGTATTGTTAAGGGGTTTGCCCTTTCGCATTGCTATTATTCGGCTGGGAGCCATGAGGCCTAGCGTTGAACCCTCGCAGAGAGCCAGTCCTGGCTTCTTCCCGTCAGCCGATAAGCTTTTGTCGTAATCTTTTTTTTTCTTTGGTCACCTCCGAGGCGTTTCGAGTGCGCCGTGTACACACATTCGGCGTCTGGTAAGTGGTAACGGCATGGGGTAACCCCTGGACCGACCCGACTGAAACGGCGCATAACAGATACCATGGTTGACTATGAATGTTTGGAGTCAGGTAGCCCTTGTACAGTGGGGTAGATCCACGACATGTTATTACGGCCAGTCTCTGAGATCTAGGCTTCTGGAAGGACTTGATGACGCGGGTGCCCAGCTATACATGAGAAAAGAAACAGCGTATAAGATGTGGCCTTGGCTTTGTGGTGTCAAAGGTCCGAGTTTTTTGGTTCAGGAAATGCCCGAGATTAGGAAACGGACAGCCAGCCCCTGTCTGGGCCGTATATGGCCAGATGAAAGGATGGCGATGCAAAATAACCAAAAAAGGAGGTGACAGAGGTGACACACACACGTCTACACATCCAAACACCACCAAAGTCAGTCGCCAGCCTTGGCAGTGCAGAAAGAAACGAAGTCGTCGACGCATCGACGCATACACCAGCTTGGGCCAGCGGAGCGCTGATTACTCCACTCAGTCCTTACACGAACGTAACATACGTGTCAACTTTTGACTCCACAACAATGGGTCGGCTCGCAGAGATGCAGCGCAAGCTCTTGGAGGTGTGTGGGTCGTCTTTAGTACAACCGTTCCCCACACGCTGACGCGACTCACATCCCACGTAGCAAATGATGGGTCCTGAAGCCATGGGTATCGCGACTGTTAACTTATCCTGGCCAGACGAGAAAGTGTGCCGCAACTTCCTTTGCGGAACTTGCCCACACACGCTCTTCACCAACACGGTGCAGTCACTCTCGTTTGTGGCCCGAATGCCACTTACTGATACTCATTTTCCTGTGCTAGAAAATGGATCTAGGTGCATGCCCCAAATCGCATACCGAGCGGTTGAAGACAGAGTTCCTCGCGGCCCGAGAGGCTAACCCCAGCGACCCGATATTCGCCAAGTTCCAGACAGAATACGAGAACAACATCTTTGCCTTTGTAGATGAGTGCGACCGCCGTATTCGGACTGCGCAGAGGCGTCTGGAAAAGACGCCGGAGGAAAATGCAAAGACGACTAACCTGGTCTATACCTTACTTCCTTTCTCTCACATGACATTAGGAGGCTAATGCGGGCATGCAGATGCGTGAGATTGCTGAAATTGAGCTGGCAATTCAGGGAGGAACGGAAAAGATCGAGACACTCGGTATGTCCCTCGTACTTTTTTTCGTTGATTGTGGGTACTGAGTTGGTGCAGGCGAGCAAGGGAAGGTGGAAGAGTCGATGAAGGAGATGCAAGCCATCGAGGCGCTGAAAAGCGAGAAAGGGGAGAAAGAGGTGCGCATATAACTGCCGTCTCCATGCCCCTACACTGCCTTATGGCCATTTTTACTCTAGCGTGAACTCCAGCAACTTACAGACACGTCTGGAGCGTCCGGACACCAAAAGTTGCGCGTGTGCGACGTGTGCGGCGCATACCTGTCCGTTCTCGACTCTGACCGCCGATTGGCAGACCATTTCGGAGGCAAAGTGGGATTCCCAACGCGTTTGGCTACTCATGTGTACTCAATATTTGAACACAGATGCATCTAGGCTATCATGAATTGAGGAACATGCTAACCAAATTCCGAGAGGACAGGGAGAAGCGTAGGACCCAAGCGGCACCTCCACCTGCTCCCAGCAGCAGCAGCGGTGGCGGGGCTGTTTCTGGGCGTGGTGGCGGTAGCGAAAATCGCTCCTCCCGCGACGATCACCGAGACAGGGACCGTGACCGTGACCGTGATCGTGGTTACTCAGAGCGACATTCTTCGTCGCGGTACGAGTACGTTAATTGGTATATTTTTTCGGTTCATGGTGGCTCATAAGGATCCGCAGTGATCGTCGCCGGGACCGCTCGAGGTCACCAAGAAGGCGGTATTGAGGCGGACATGGCTGGTTCTCCTGTTGCGTGCAAAGCAAGGGGATCTTATTCTTTCGCTATTTATGTCCTGTAGTTGACTTTTGTCACTAGTGCTGCTCGGTTGTACAGGTGGCTTATATTCTAGTGAAGTGAACGTTTTTGGTACTTAGCTGGGACACGTGGAACTGGGCTGTAGCATTCATTGCGCAGCAAGGCGCATTGCCTCGGCGGTGAGGGAGTGGGTTGATCGTAACTAGAGAACGGACAGGCGATTGCGTGGCGGTTAGACACGCGGGAGCTAAGCCCGATCTGAGAGTAGTCCGATCTGATCTAGTGCTGCCAGGCCAGGTGAAGGTGAAGAAAGATGGAATGATCATGCAATTAAAGGACCAATTCACGATCTTTGGAACCGAACCAAGTGCGCCAGGTGATGCTATGAGAGATTACGTGAAGACCATTTAACCTTTTAACCATCGGAATTGAATTATTTGAATATATATATTATTATTATTATTAGGGGGATTCGGGGGACTGGCCCTGAGTGAATTTGGCCTGAGGACAAGGTCAAGGTCAAGGGAAAGGACGAGGCTGAGGCTATGATAATATTATATCGCTCTGAGTAGACTCAAGCCTCGACGGCGACTCCACACACGACTCGAGCGAGGCAATCCGTTGGTCGTTGAGACAATTCAGAACCCGAGAACCTGCTTATCATCCCAGCGTCTTAATTTTATTTTTTTCTCACAAGGTAGCCGCACTTTCGCCCGTTGAGATAGTGTCGTTGGGTTGGTATCATTATTACAGTACGGTGCTGTTAGCAGGCGACAACCGAGATATTACCATTACCATTCCCGTCCGAGGTGATTTTATCCATCCCATCCGCTCCAGTCCGTCTCCCACTTCCCCGTTCGTCCTTTCCTCTTCTCCGTCGTCCTTTCATCTCCTCGCTCTCTTACTTCCCTTTCCTCGCCTCTTCTCTCTTTCCTTCCCTCTCTTCTCTTGCTTCATCAACACCTCTATCCTCGTCTCTACCCCCCCCTCCTCCAAACTGAAGTCCCACTCTCCTCAACCTCACACTCATTATTTCTACCGTTCCGGTACTGAACCCATTCGCATAAGGGCCACGGTTCGCTTCCTCACATAGCTGCCCGCTGTCCCTCCTTGCCTCTATGGACTCTCTCGTACACGATGTCCCTTATGATGGACAGTACCAGCACCTGACAGCCGACTCTCTCGTGTCGTCCATTCAGTCATCTGAGCACCTTTCTTCATTCCCCTCCGTCGTCGGCCCTCCCTTAACCGACTCCACGCTCCCCAACCATCCCGCCTCGTCCTTCCCGGATACGATCAATCCAGAGGCCACGCTCTCCGATCCCCGACGCATGGACATTTCTCCCACAGAGGCCCATCAAGCTTCCGCTCACCATGATACCGTGTCGGCCCCGGCATCTATCACCGCGTTTCAGCCCCAGTTACGTGAGTCCTTCTCACCTGAGCGGGCATTTGAGGTCCCCAGACCCGCGCAATCCTCTCCAGCAGCGACGTCCGTCTCCAGTTTCGCATCGCACACCTCGTCCCCGGCTATCTCGGGCATGAACCCCGCCTATTCGACCATCCCCCCTGCGTCCATCGCGTCAGCTATGGACAGCATGGGCCTCGCAGGGCGCAGCCGTTCCGGCTCGGCTGCATCCCCCGGTCGCTTCGTTGGCAGCGGTTCGGACCTTACCTTCCCAAGTTCCGGCACTACGACGTCGAATCAGGGATCGGGTTATCGCCTCGCTCCATCTGAACACGACGTTAGCCCACCAACGGAAGAAGAAGGAGGCCCCGATTTGGCTGGCCCGCACATGATGGTAGTTGATGACGTGCTAAAAGGGTATGTGCCAAGAATTCTCACCATCTCTCAACGTTTTTTTTTTCTAAAGCTGGACGTGCAGCATCATGCACACCGCGAATCAAGCACGTGTCGATTGCAGTGTTGGACAAACTGCTCATGCTGGTGTCAGAATTGATCAGCTAAAGAAGGCCATTTCCCTCGTCTCGGAACTGATCGCCGCCACGAGGCTGGCTGATGGTCCCAGCCCACCGAGTGATAATCCGTCGCCCCCTCACAACCCAGCCGCTCGTGCTTCTCCACCAAACCTCTCAAATTCTGGAACTGGCCCTCCTTTCGCCCCCCTCCTTCTCGGTGATTCCATGCCCCAAGATGGTATGAATCCTGCCGATTTCGAGACGAGGAAGCGGTGTGCGTCTTCGATGACGGAGGACGATAGGGTACCCAAGGCATTGAAAATGGAACCGCTAGATGATGTTTCGCAATCCCCTCTCTCGTCCTTCCCATTTTCGTCCGTCGTTGGCACAGGTGTCGTCAACTCACATTCAGTCCCATTTCCTTCAAATCCGCCCTCCAGTCCTCCATCACGCCCCGAGAGTTCGACAGGCGTGCCTTTACATTCGCAATTAAACATGTATCAACGACCGTTAACTTCTTCAATTTTCCCTCCTTCACTCAATGTAGCAGCTGCCAATGGACGCGCTCCTTCCGACTTTTCGTCTCCGACATCCGCCTCGCATCAACCCGTCTCTGGTCATGTGGCGTCTTTTGGTCAGTCTCCAGAAGCGTGGGGAGAGCATCCGGGCACTTTTGCTCCTTCCCATCGGCACTCTCTATCATGCGGCAGTCGTCTTAGCGGGGATGTAGAGATGAAAAATATTATCATGGGTGGCCCTCCTGCGTTCGCATCGCCCGCCGCGGGTTTCCATTCGTTACCAGCTACTGCTCCGCTTCCAACGCCACCAGCCGCAACCGTGGCACCTGCATTATTGCAAAGTGCACCCCGTGGCTCTCGTTCCAACTCACTATCAAATCCTCCGACCGGTGACCCATTTGCGTTTGGCGTGCCGCTCTCTGAGGCGACGATCGATGAACGGGCAGAGTACCGGGTTGATATGTCTCGACCCGACACGGGGTTCTCGCGCTCCCATAGCCCTGTCTCGTCTCCCGATGACGACGATGAGCCTGATTCTGAACCTGGCTCACCCAGTCATTCACGTTATCGTGCGCGGAATGGCAGCGTTGGGGAGGCAAATCACTCGTTCCCACGTCCGCTCTCTCGAAGGGTGCTCGTGAATCGCACCTCGACGGACAACTTTAACTCTGGCATGGGGACTAATGGCTCCGGGAGCAGTAGTCACAGCAATGAGGTCCCCCAGGAATACCGCGCGGAAGTGGACAGGATCTTCTTTGAGTTTTTGAACAAAATATGCTCCAATCGTCCGTATACACTTCACCCAATGTGGCACGTCAACTGACCCTGCGTTCTTTTTTTCACCAACAGTGGAAGCCACCGATGCAAAAGGGGAGCCGATACATCAGACTCTTATGGCCAAGAAGATGCAACGATTAGACGAGTCCCCTGACTTCCGACCTTTCAAGTTCCGCATCCAGGCGTTTACGAACGCGTTCCTGGAAGAGGTGCGTCGTGCTGTGCGCTCCGCGGGGTGATCTCTCAAATTTCGTAACATTTTTAGCTTGCACGGCAAGGATATCCTGAGGATAAAATACCCATGAAAAAGGTTCGCAAAACGCCGTGTATGATCCGGACGATAATCTGATCAAGCACGTGTTCAGATTCGGAACTACCTTTGGAACTCCCCTTACATCTCGCGCTTTAACGAAGATGGGAAGAAGGCAAAATCAAAGGGGAACCACATTTGGAACATCGAGGCAAAAAAGACTGGCGATGGTAGATGGGCGTTCCGCCCTTTCCAGCGCCGTTTGGCTGGCGTCCCACCTGGCGTGGCCTACGTGGGTCTTCGTTGGACGTGGACACCACGCATTTGGGACCCGCAAGCCTCCAGAAACAATCTGCACGTTGCTTATACCTCCCCGTCGTTGCCGTCTTGGCTTTCGTGGCAGGAAGACCAATACCTGACTGGTATACCCACACCAGATGCACAGAGCTGCGACGTCACAGTAGATGCTCGGGTGAGTCTGAGTTGCACAGACTAGCTACTTTTTCGCCGATCATCTCCCCACTAGTTCATGCAAGACGGGAAGGAGGAATTCCTCTCTCAAACGGTGCACATCACTATCGCACCGGTGGCGAACGTAGACTCGTCGTTTTCAAGTTCGTCTCGACGGCCGTCGCTTGTCGGTGAGGGTCCCCGCAGGTTGGCGAATGACTCTGCTGTTCCGCAGACGTCCCCTTCACGGTGAGTCAGTTCAGTTTTTCAGAGATTCCGGCCTCCCTAGAATGTTCGCAGACCCCCATTAAGTCGACAACCGACGGCGACGCTCCCCCCTCCGCCACAACCGGTCCCATCGCAGGACGCGCAGGTGATCCAGGTGCTGACGACTGCCGCGCAACGTGTCGCGCAGGAAGCACAATCGCAAGTCGTTGCTGCGGGCGTGCCCAACGAACCGGGGCATGAATTGCAGGCGCTAGCGAAGCAACAACATGTGCTCACCGTGACCGCCCAGGCGGTAGACGATACCGTCACCTCACAGGGCAATGCGATAACGCAGCCATCGAGTGTCCTGGCTGCCGCCGCTCAGCAAGTCGTCTTGCAAGCTGCCCGCCAGGTGGCCGCGGACCGTTCTGCGATCGCTGCCGCACAGATTTCTGCGGGGCTTCCGGCGCCACCCGTAGGCACAGCTGGTCAGGTGACGGTCAACGAGGTGTCCGTCGCGACGCAGTCTGCGGTCGCGCAGGCCGTCGAGCTTACCGGGCCCCTGTCGAGCGAAGTGGACGTGCTCATGACTGCTAGCTCGCTACTCCAGGCTCACCATGCGCAATCTCAAGTACAAGCCCAGGTGCAGGCGCAAGCGCAAGCGCAAGTGCAACCGCGTCCGGTGCCGCCACCCACCGTCCCCGTGGCGCTCCGTCACCACGCATCGTTCAGTGGGATCCCTGTTCCGGCTCCCCTGCCAGTTGCTGTACACCATCCTCCGGAAGGAAATCGTATTGCTAACGTGTCACAACCGCCAGTGTCGAACGTGGACCTCACAGTGTATCCTCAGCACCAATAGACTCTGAATTACCACACACCCCCTTCCTTTGTTGTACGGGTTTTTTTTTCTTTTCCCTTGGTTCCCTTTTTCTGTCGTCTCCCTTGCCTATCTTCTTTTTCGTGATCTGTTGTACACTAATATAGGAAGGTTGTAAAAAGTCGCCGCAGTCAAATTTTCCCCCCTTTCACCAGCCTCGCTGTCTCTGCATTTTGTGTGTGCTAGCATTTATGCAAATAATAGAAAGTATGTGCGTCGTCGTGTGAGCGGTTGTTGTTGTTGTTGTTGTCATTATATACGAGACGAATGGTTGCCGTCACTTTTTGTATCATATATAGAAAGCAAAAAAAAAAATCTGTAATGTTCCAGAGCGCGCGATCAGGGAAATGTGGCAGAAGTGGTTGGAAAAGGCAGAGCGGAGGAGAGCGTGTTGGGCTTGGGCTTGGGATGGTTCCCACTCTCCGATCACCGCGATTGTCAAAAAAAAAAAACAATTTTTTTTTGTGGGTGGTACTACAAGTGGGTTGGGCCACAGTGATCAATCAATCTTGCCTCTTAGAGATGTTTCCTTGACCCGATCACCGTGCGCAGAGCGTCGTGTGCTCGTCCCCACCGTCGTCATCACAATATATTTGAATCCAACGTCCCGGAGACGGTCGCAGCCAATCTTCCGACCGCGCTATAATGACATGACATACATCCCCCAATCCGCTTCCGCTCTCCGCGTAATGGATAAGTCAAAGTTGGGTTGGCGCCTGCGCAAGTATAATATTCCTATGCATGATACCTGGGGTCCTCACACGGAGGCAACGGAAATAAAAAATAAAATAAAATAATAATAATTGAGTTTCACCTTTTCTTTCTTCCTTCTTTCCACCACATGCGACACGGTGTTCTCCAATGCATTAACTGTAAAATGCTGTACTTTGTGCGCTGTGCGCATGCGTGGCTGTGTGTGTACATGTGTGCCTATGTGCGATAATGTTATCATCCCATCGGGATTCGGGTGTAATTAAATGCTGCGAGAGCAAAAATTCTTCGTCGGAGGCCCTTGTGTCGGCGGTGGATGAGAAGTGCCCCGGACAGGTATTAATTAGCCGCTGCGCAACGCCGAATGGCGACGACGACGAGGAGCGAGGCACAATCGAGGAACGTGCTAGAAATTCGAAGAAAGGGTTTTCTCGAAAACACAAACGGAAGGAAGCTCCAATGACAACCTGAACCTGAACCTGAACGACGACGACACGTCGAGCTGATAATTACCCAATTTGAAATTCGGGCTTTTTTTTTTTTTTTTTGCTTTTTCGTTTTTTTTTTGACCATGCCAATGATGCCATGCAGATGATATTGACCTCGTTCCCCGAGTCGCGAAAAAGACTCTTTGTTTGTATGATATGATACGAGTCAAAACGCGAGCGATTACTTGTCCTGTTACATATATTTCATAGTATTAGATCGTATCCGAGTCGTTCGAAGTCTAGAAGGAGAAGGACTCTACGTGCGATACGTCGGATATTACCGTGGACCGAACGTTTTGATAGTGTTTTAATTCGACTCGCTACGGGAACTCTCGCCTCGCTTCATCATATGGAACTTCCTGCCGCGAGACGGTTGTGGCCTGGCCCGAGCAATCAAATATCCACATATTAACATGCTAAACACACTAATAGCAGGAGAGAAGGAATGTCCTTATTTGCGCACGCATATTTACAGTGGATGGTCGAAAGGGGTATGGTACAAAGGGGCGGCAACGGATTTGCTCCACACAACAACAATGCCCCAGCCAAGTAAAGACAAAAGGGATACGGGGTTTGAAAGGGGATGAATGATGAAAGGGGAATCACAAAGGCCCCTCGCACATCTCGCAGGCAGTCGCCGAAGATGGGTTCTCGAAGGTGCACATCGGACATGGCTTGGTCGTCGTGTCTATCGGAGCTGGGGAAGACGTCGCTGTGCGATCGCTCATCGTGTCATCCGGCAAAGACTCGGATGTCCACCCGCGGGCGAGCAACGTCCCACTAAACCCGCCGCCGTCCGTCTCGCGCCGTTGGGACGGCGTTTCCGTGTCCGTCTCGAGAAGCTCTTCGTTCTCCTCTTCCTCGCGCAGATCGAGGATATCATTCGCGAGGATGCTCAGCGCCGCCACGCTCGCACTGTTGTCCGACAGCTCGTGGCCTTGATAGAACAGCCGTTGACAAATGGTCGGAATGTCCAGCTCCTCTTGCAGCTACCAAACACGAGCATGAAAAAAGGGGGGAACCTCGGTTATACGAAGCGCGTGACATACCTGAAGCTTGATGTCCTTGACCGACATCTGTTTCGAGATCCCTATTCGTCGTACTCTTCGTTTCACCGTGCGGATCCGTTTCGACTGTCGTTGGGGTTCAGCGTTCCGAGAACGATATGTGAGGATGGTTGTCTGGCGGCTGTCTATCATGACTGGATTCTTCGTATACGTATCTGGTGTTGGGTCTGGATCCTCGCCGCCCAAGACGCGGATCGTAATTTCTGTCAAGTCATAATCCGTTTTCCTATAAAAGGATTCATTCAATATCACGCAGGCGACCAGCGTGCAAGCCACGCACCGCTTAATTCGACACTCTTCGCAAAGCGGCGGATCATGAACAAATCTCGAATTCAAGGTTCCCGCATCAGCGACACGTTGGTTTTCTACTGTGATGAGTGGGGATGCATCGTAACTATTCGAGATGAAATTAGGTGTTGGCCTCAAGATACACATATCATTACTCACAGTTTCTCCAAGACATTCCAGTCTGGGCGCCGGACAAGGCAGACCGAGCGGTCCAGATCCCCCCCGTTTAGATCAAGTGCCAAGAGGCCGTGATGGCACAGAAATGGGGAGTTATCCAAGCATGCTGGACGGGGATGGTGTCCAGGTCGGAGGATCCAAAGCTTCCATTCTCGCACAAAACTTGCGGGGACGAGAGCACAAGCCATGTTTTCAAGAAGCGCTGTGTTTCCATTCAGCGCATTCTCTTGCATATGTTTAAGTTTCGCCTGCTCGAGAGGTCAGCGGGTGATGTTTGTGATAGTCAAAGGACTAGTGGTCAACCTTTTCTTCCTCAGCCTTTTTCCGTAGCTCCCTTTTATCCTGGTTGGAGTTCTCTGCGGCAGCAGCACACACAGTACATGGGCCGACAGCATCGGACAAGGTTACCCATGATGGAAAGAGTGTCTTGAGCAATGTGAAGGCCTGAGGGTCATAAGAACACTGCCTGGGCGTAATGTTTGTCGGCGCACCTCCTGCGAAATGCGTATTCGGGCGGAAATGTTGAGCGCCAAACCACTATGTTCGCACACGACATTATCTCGGAAACCTTGCGAGTCTGGAGCGGGGTCACTTTGAGATGGCGCGTGCATCTTCGGTTTCGGTTGTCTCCAATCTGCATTGGGTTCAACATCACAATTCTGTTCGTGTGAATGTAAAAAAAAGAGACGATGTGCACCTTTCAACCAGCGCCGAGAGACCCAATAGCCAATGGAATCCACCTCGTTCACGACGGCATCGAACTGAGCGACATGCCTTGGGTGTTGATACTGATATAATTTCTCTAGATGAAACGAGCTCATGTCACGTCGATTCCAGAACCGAGAAGTGATGGACCCACCAAGAAAGGTATCTTCAACACACGTACGACAAATGTCTGTCTGTGCCAGTGCTGGTACGAAGGATGCACCAGACGGCACCATGAACGATTCATAGGTAGCCTGTATGATTCTAATCGTCAACAAGAAAAGACGCCTTGGTGGTTAGGACGAACATGGTCGATTCGCTTCATGTCTGCAGCTTTCCCGGGATCAAGCCTACCATGCGAACATAGTATTTCTTCGACAGAGATGTCCCCTTCCATGAAAGAGGCCGGCTTCAGCACAGACGTTTCGTTACCATTGCTTTTGACACAATTCAACCTCGTCTGACTATTACTCGAACATTCGGTCTGATCGGTCTGATCGATCGAGCCATTGGTACGTTTATCGAGTGGTCGAGAGAGAAATGTGTTCAAGGCTTGCTGGCTGACTACGATCGAAGGCTGCCACAAACATGAAAAAAAGGGAAGGAGGATAACACCCTCAACATACTTGGTCACATGACGCGACGTTCCAAGACCGATAGATGTCCTGCATCTTTGACTGAAGTTCAAGGAATTCGGTTCTGAGCTTCTCTCGCCTACCATATTCCGTCAGCATCTCCGACGCCTGGAACCCCTGCTATTTACCTTGTATCATAGTCAGCGCAGGCATCAGCGTGGTTCTGATTCATTCGGAGCACGACGTCAAGCGCACGCTGCGGAGGCTTTTGAACCTTCGGTTGTCCTGGTGTGGCTCCTCGACGCATGTATACAAGCATATACGCATCTCTTGACGCCATTCGTCTGGAAACAGCTCTTGAATTATTGGACATCACTCGAACCTAGGGAGGCGCACCCAGCCGACGAAGGCGGTTGTATCCTGGTACAGGGGTGAGCACGATCAGACAATCCGTTAAGCCTTGGGCATACTCTGCGATTTCATCATCACTGCTGTCCTCGACCCGCCGACGCTTTTTAGGGGGCTTATGTCTCCTAATTACCATGCATAAGGCATGCGTAGCCAGGACAACATGCAAACGTACGCTTTGCCCTTATCGCTCGTGTGAGGCTCGGATCCTGGAGGCTTCATTCTAGTAACAACTTCATCATTGAACGTGAACCAGGACTCATGCCTATCAGAGCTCAGTGTATCGCCGCCTTGGTTTGGTCAGACAACCTACGTGACATCAAACACCATGGCTTCGTAGTGACCATGGTACGCACTAGAGCCTTTATGGATGAGGACGCCTTTCAGTTCATAGATGTTTTCTTGGTTGGTCGAATCCTGATTACGAAGGTATCTGTTCATGTCAAGCACAACAGGAAATGAGACGTTGTGTTTTCTCTTCTTTCGTTCTAGGGTCGTAACATCGAAGACAAAACGAAGTAGCGAAAAGTGGAGAACAGGAGGGAGCTTTTGCAGGATGAGCTGCCGAGTGGCGTCTTCTAGTGACTGGCATTTGGAACAACGGTATCTAATGAAGGGTTCAGCAGAGTCAATTCGGTTGAGCCAGCAGAAAACATTACTTATTGTCCCCAGATAATGTTTCGGGTTGGAGAAGCACTTCCATGCAGCTTTCGAGCGAAGTATTATCCTATCATGCGGGCTCGATCAACATATTATGACGTCCATACTTAGACCTACTTCGAGATTGAGCTCTATTTCGAGGAAGTCTGAGTTATTCTCAGAACACGCTCCGCACCGCATACAGGTCATCGCGTATGTTTGTGTCCCTTCGAACTACGTGACGCTGCGTATCAGAATAAAAGCACCTAATTTGGGCTGAGATTTATTACTTGATTTGAGACGAGATGTCTCAGTGCAGGATCAGGCTGCTTCTTGAACTCATCGTCCAAGTGAGTGATGAAAAGCTTAGAGAATCTATGTGGGAAATGAGTGCGAGCCGATGGCAAACATCAAAATTACAAACTCTTGAGCATCTTGTTGTTCATTCGTCCGGAGCTGTAGACTCCCAACAAGCGCTTCCGGATTGAAGACCTTCATACGGCTTTCTTGCAGCGCGGCGAACGTCGTCTGAAGCTGGAAGATAGGCGAATCCTACGGCCAAATGTCAACTTCCGCGATAGGAGGGGTAATATGGGTGCGAACACCGGAAGGATGGTCCCTATCATTGGTTGGCAGACACTGATACACGCCATTGCGGAAACAGATGTCCTGGAACCAGACCTGCACATAATCAGTCTCACACACATTTGCCAGACGATCAAGACTCACTTGGATATACGCATTTGCGTAGCAGGTAGCCCCGAGGTTCTAAATCAAGTCTCAACACAAACACATGCTACACCCAGGTTGACGCACCCTGAGGCCTACCGGTGAACCGGGCTTCCTGGTCTGGTGATTAGGATCTGAACCCAACTCCGTTGCAGATAAGTAGGCTTTCAAAGCAGCCTCTAAGAAACATCGGCATCAAGCAATGGAATGATGAAGACAGCTGCTAACCTGCGTCCTCCCAACGATCCTGACCAAGGTAATTCAGACAATTCGGGTTCTTCGAGCACGCCTTTTTGCTACACGTAGGGGTTTCATCATCGGAGATGATAACGACATCCTTCGTTGGTTCTTCCCCTGATGCAACAGCTTCCACAGGGTCAACGGTCTTCGCTGGGCGTTTTCGGTATTTGTTGGCACAAAATGAGTGATGCGACTTGCGAGAGAAACCGCACGTAGCGAGGAGATATTCCTCAGTAATTCCAGACGCGTCCGTGACGCTCGTCCCAACCCAACCCCAGGGAGAATTCCAGTCACCCCCCAAGTCCGAAGTCAACTTGTGTCTCTTGAATCTTTCCCCTGCGGCAAGTCCTTCATACTGCTGGTTTTGACGTCGTTTTCGCTTCGTATACATGACGACTTCGTGGAGTGAAGGCTTAGGTAGGACCCGTCACGGACAGGGAGGCGTTGGACTGTTGTTGGATTCGTTCTGTGTTCGATTATGCTGACGCGACACGGGTTTCACGGCGCTAAACTGGCGCACCGGCACCGGGCCGACTGATTTGCCGTTTTGAGAAAATGTCCAAACGGACCCCACCTTGAAATCGTCACATTCTCATTCTCACAAATGTCCAGCGAATCGCCGTCAAGACAGGTGCAGGCCCCGAAAAATGGCTTACGGGACCGTATCAGGGGTGTGTTTATGTCCCGTGATAATGCCGCACGAATACGAAAGCGGAGGAAGGCAGTTGCAGTGGTCTGGCGCTACGTGAATGTGCTCAGGTGTGCGGTGTATTGTCTCACTTCCTGGCTGTTGATTCACCAAATTACAGACTAGCTCTACTCGCAGCAGGATACCTTTGGCTATTTGCGCTTCCACTGTCACAGCTTGGAATAGACACTTACATCGACGAGAACGCGCTTCAGCCGAGCCAGGTGCCAGAAGCAGTTTTTATTCGTCCCACGCATACCGATTTTGCCCATAGGTTAACACTTACTGGAACTGGGCAGACGTTCACCGTGCGGATAGAACTTTGGAGGATCTGAGCTCACTGCGGGATCGTAATTTGTCAAGTGCAGAGTGAGTCGGCCCGCATTTCCTGTGTTCAACCATGCGCTCACCCAGTTACGCAGGCGTGCGAATTTCTTCGCAACAGAATTCGCAAAAAGCGGCTTACCATCCTCCACGCAAAGCTACACTCTCCGAACTCCACTTGGTGTAGGTTTCATCTGTTTTCAAATATCGCGGGATTGCTGATACTTCTTAGACTCTGAATGGTACCAATGCCTACGCCATCTTTTCTGCCCCTAGAACGTCTGGGATCGAAGCGATGGTCATAAGTGCTTCCTGGAAAAGCCTGACCGGTGGGGAGAACTTGAGGGGGGTGGCCATTGTGCTTTCCTTAGCTGCGTTCTTGAAACGTTCGTAAACACCACCTCAATTCTACCTTTTCTAACGAGTCACCTCCGGGCAGAATACTCACATTGGTCCAAGGACATCATCTTTGTTATCAGTGACGGCCACCTTGACGGCATGCATGCATGGTTAAGCGCATATCATAAACCTTCGAATACAAGTACGTCGTCCGACCTTTTATAATGCCTTTCCTCAGTGGTCATGTAGATTGGGACGTTGAGCCTTTGTCTATCACATCCGGCGTGATATGGACTGCTCTCAACATTGATTATCCCGGTCATTCTTTCTCCCATCTGGGTGTTTTCAGAGGTGCGTCCGACCGCTTTGATGGAGACTAGTTGCTGAGCGCTTGTGCCCAAGTAGAAGGATTGAACGGACGACTGCCAAATCAGGACCTCATTAATTCATTTAGGGTCATTTCTCAACATACAGGTAGTGTACCTGTGCTCCTCTACGATCACCACGAGCCATCCGAGTTCCCTGGACGCGAAGAAATACGCAATTTTTACCCATCTTGGCTTCCAAACTGGCTTTGGGAGCGCCGAAGTGTCCTGGAGTATGGCTACCGAGCCAAGAATATTCTAAGACACTTCGCATATCAAGCTAAAGGCAAAGCGAGCGGTCCACATGGCCTATTCCATCAGTGGGTCCTACTTTGATTGTTCATGTACCATGCTGAGACCAATGACTTAGATATCGCATAGATGCGATCACGCTTTTTGCTGTTCCATCTAATGGACCCCACGGGTTTTACGCTCTTGGCCGGTACGTGTCACAGCATTGAAGAGTCCGCCCTCTGACCCTTCTTGTACAGCACGGTTGAATCTACACTCCGCACCATGGGCAATCTGCTCGAGCGACTTCATGCGTCATTTTTCCTCTACATTATGACAACCCCGTCGTCCTTCCTCAAGATTGGTAGTTATCTCCCAAGCGCGGTGCTCGTTGCTGCAGCCCTGATGTTCGGCGGTCTTCGGGAATGGGTCAGCGCAGGTTGGGTAGAATTGGAAGATGCGCACCCACGCCCTGGGAATGGAAAGGCTGTCGACATGGTCTTTACATCAAAGAAGTGGGTGCGTCGGAGAAGAGATCTTTTGGACGCATTTATTGTGATGGCTGCCTCGCATTTGATTGGTCTGTCCTTCTTTGTGATTATCTCTCAGGGGTGGTTCGATATCCGCCAATCGGTATGTCCTTCGGTCTTGATCTCCTCTTTCTATTGGCTTATGTTAGTTCAAGAGCGTCATAATCCCCCCCATCTGCTGGACAACTCTCGTGCTCGCCCCGTGGAATTCCCTTTCGCCTGGTAGAACTGTACAAACAGCGCCGCTTCATACCCTTTTGAAGGCTATCAACATGTGCCTTGCGAGCACGCTCATCTCCGTTTCGTCGGTTCTCAATTTCTCCCTCGCCGCACTCCTTGCAGTCACTCTCGGCCTTCCCCTGACCGTGGCCTCTCCATCGAATTCTCTACTAGCGCGTGGCGTCAAATGTGGGCTTTATAGTACACTTGCTTTCGGGTGGCTTGTCTGGGACGCAGAAGTACAGCGGGGGATATGGGACTGGCAGATACTAGGCGGTTGGTTCTCTCCACTGTTTTGCCTCGTTTACATCCCATTTGTACTACAAGCCGGCATTGTTTCTTCCCTCTCGTCGTAACAATACATTTGTCTCTCGGGCTAATCTTCATCTATCGGATAGATACGGATCTCATCGTCACCCCCGATGCGAAAGACAGCTAACCGGAGTCAGCGCTGTACTCGTCGGATTTGTTTTCGCGCCTGTATCTGTTGGGGGTGGACGAAGAACATAGACTGACGAATTGATCTTGATCGCTCCCTTTGGATACCACGGTTGGGCCGTATCAAGGTTCTCGAACCATTATGGTTGCTTAGGATTTCCGTTCAGGGAGGGAGACCCGCCATGGTCGCTCCGTGCGGTACCTTCTCACGCATGGGGTATACTTCACGTCCACTTCCCTCATTCACACCTCCAGCTTGGAACTAAAGCATATCAGTCAGTAACAAGCGGATAATATGCACGCCGTGATGCGAATTCTTATGCATTCCAACATGCCGCCGCCCACTTTGCCCTATATAAATACCTTGATCAAAGAAGGGTTGCGCCGTCGATTCAACCATGTCCCCCCCCCACAACCCGCTCGCATACACGACTGGGCCAAGACGCTCCGAACGATAATCCGAAGACGACTGTGGCGCAATTCCATCTCAGGATGGTCAAGGATGTGTTAGGAGAGATCGAAGGTGAGCGCGACGTGGGATCTGTACTGCAGTACATCAGTGCTGCAGAAGAACTGCTCTTCGATAGTAGTGGGCCGGTGGGTCGTCAATTCAACTGGTTGACGTTCTAAACACAGCTTTTGGCTTTCAGCCACAACAGAAGAGTTTTTCGCAACTTCGATGGGGGGACATCACCCAATGTGGTGTCCCGCATACCACGCTGGTGTTCAACCCCACCAGGACCGCAGAACTAATAGCAAACATGAGTCCGAATGCTAGGAGTGAGGCCGATCTCTTGAGAACCCGGCTCCTCGATATTTTTACGGGAGTAGAACTGAAGGTAAGTCGTGTAATTTTTACACTGAAGCTGCTCTCAGGCTAATAATTTGAGTATGTAGCAGGAGGCCGGTGCACGGTTTATAATCAACGCGGTGCTCGAATCGGTTCGCCGGATCGTGCGCGATCCGGCGTCCCACCTTGACCTGGTGATCAAACCCGAAATGACGGTCGCATCGGGTGATGGGGTTTTAGTACAAAACGCAAGATCGGGCTTCAAGTTAAATTTAACCGGTGTCGTCGACTATGCCATTGTACGATATCGTACGGATAATCCGGATATTAAAGGTAGGTGTTGGATGTCCAATCTGCCACAATGGTGGTAATAGAGAGGCAATACCACCTTATACCCAGGGCTAGGTAGCTCAATAGGAAGAGCACCTGGTATATATCCAGAAGGCCTGAGTTCAACTCCCAGTCTGGCCGTAATTCTAGTGCTGCTTAAGAGTAGGTGCCTCAGGCTGACAGGTACCAAGATTCACTGAATTGACCACTTTCTAGACTTCATCAGGGGACCGTGTGCTACGATTGAAACGGTTATCAAAATTTCTGACAGGTGTGCGCTTCTGGTGGAAGCAAAGCGGCACTCGCCTAGCCTCTGAGGAAGCCTGCCTGAAGCTATTGGCCAGGTATTGGCCTGGGCCGAGCTCACCAAGTATGTCCATCATATACCATTTAAAAAACATTTACTGAAACCTCTTAAGAAAAACAGAGGTCCTTTGCCTCACAAGCGGGCAACGATGGATCTTTGGCGTTCTCAGATCGGAAACCGGGCCTTTCTTTGGATCCAGATATCACTGGATATGCTACACTTCAAATGAACACCAGATTCTCCACGATCAACTGGAGAGCGGCAATTTACAGTCCTTACTAGAGATTCTCGAGTTTATTCGGGAATGGGTAAGTTTTTTTCCAACGTAATGGCATACGCTCATTCTTCTGTTAGTTGTGCCCCAGCCCCGAGGACAGGAGGTTTTATGACTTGAACGAACTAGAATAGTACAATCACTGCGGAAGTCAGTTTATTTTGACACCTCTTTTATGTAAGATTATCCGATGTGATGACAGTATTTTCTGAGGTGGCACGAAATGACATTTTATTATCATATTCCAACTCTGAAGAGATCACGTAATGATACAATAAAGACAGTCTGATTAGCCTCTGCCCAAGGCTAAGCCTATGATCAGAATATTCACACATGAGTTAAGCATCAACGGAACACCCACCCTGGGCGATTGAGGCTCTCGATGCCGCTAAAGCCCGGGCTGTCGCCCAGAACGACGAGATCCTCAACGGCCTTATTCGCGACGGTCGCGTGGCCGCAGAAAGCCAGGCCAGAACCGACGCCGAAACATTCTACACCGCCACTCTTGAATTTCTCAAAGCCAAGGCTATTGCTCGTACTAACAACAAGTTCAGCCTCTTCAGTCACCAGTTGAAAACCGATACTGAGGAGCGTAAGGAGAATGCCCGCCTGGCAGCGGCTAAGTCTTGCGCCGGCTTCCCTGATTCTTCTTCCGTGTCAAAGAAAGCTACCTGTAGCCGTCAACGCATGGACCCGCTTGCCCGACCGCCTTCTCGCTCCCGTTCCTGTTCCCATTCTCGCTCACACGCTCCCTCACCGAAGTCACAGAGCACCCCTTGGGCCTCCCCCGTGGTGGAATTGCCGCCCATCCGGACTCTGATGGACCCAGCTCTGAGCCTCCTGCCCCCTCCCACTGATGCCTCGGTGGGACCCCCATCAAACAGCTTTGAGGAAGCAATGATGGACGTCTGTACGTCTCAGCTTTCCGCATATGAACTCTTCCGGACTCGAGATACAGGGGCCTCCCCCGACCTCAATCGCTCAGGCCTCTCAGGCCTCCACGTCCTACACGGACCCTGCGGTCGATCGCGCCATCGCGGACGTTCCCGCGAGTCTCCTTAGTCAGATTGGCGCCTTACTAGGCCCTCAATTGACTGCTATATCCTCCCAACTTTCCTCTCTCTTTGAACGTGTCACTAACCTTGAGTGCCCTCCGGCCGCCGCATATTCGCCTTCTTTCCCAACGGGCAACTGGCAAACTCCTTTCCTGGGTACATCTTTCTATGATGACAGCAGAGCCATAGACGATGAGCCCAACTCATATGGCGCTGACATGCGGCCACGGCGGGTCATTCAGACCACCGACTTCCCAGACATGCTTCTTGAGCTATACCTGCGATGCGCCTACTACTACTGCGCGCACTTTGAGCTCGAAGAAACCCCTCTCCTTTTTTCTGGTGAACAACATGCTGACATAGTGGCCCTTGAGAGCCTGTTTGACTGGTTCTGTCATGCACGAGGCCTTTCTACGGAATGTGCCCTCACTGACGATCAGATGGACAGTTTCTGGACCTTCCGGAAATGTGCCCTCGGACCGCTACGACCTACTACTGAGGTCGTCCGTTGCCAGATGGTGGACGACGACGAAAGATACAGTTGAAGCTTGGGAAGGCCGCGATTCTCGGACTTGGAGGGTCCCAACGCAGGAAATATTGACATAAAAAGAAAAAGACAGTGCACGCCACATCAACTATCCTATGTCCATATCGTCTTCCGGACCAAACAGATCCCCATCTGGCGGAGCTCCCTCTGTACCATTGAGCTGGATGACCGCTGGCATCTCGATGCCCTGCAAAGGAAGGGCATCCGTTTCTTCCCTGTCCGCTGCGTCCTCTCCGGGTTCACCTCCATCGTCACCTTCTGCATCATCCCCGGCATCACCCTCGTCCGGCTCTGGCTCACCAGCCTTGCGAAGCCTCGCCATCTCGATTATCTCGTCCTTCTGGCCCATCTTCACCTCGAGATCCGCGCGTAGCTTCTTCAGCGCATCCTCGAAACGTTTACGGATCAGAGGGTTGCCCGTGCTCGCGACCTCGGCTTCCTTCTTGCGCACGGCGAACTCGAGGTCGGCAATCTCCTCGTTCAGGAGTTGTCGCGCTTGCTGCGTTTCGTCATCCTCGTCCTCGTCTTCTTCGTCCTCGTCCTCGCTCTCGTCTTCATCATCTTCATCATCTTCTTCCCCTTCGAGCTCCCGATCGAGCTCCGCGGCGAGCTCCTCGTCGATGTCACCGTCTGCCTCGCCTTCTTCGCCATCTTCGTCACTATCATCGCCGTCGGCCCCTCCCCCAGGTGTCCCTGCATCGCCGGGCTCGGAATGACCTCCAGGTGTTTGCGCCTCTAATACATCGTCCGGTTCGATAAACTCAGAGTCCGACAAGTCGGGATTTACATTGTCCAGGACCTCTGGAAAGTGTGGTTGAATGAGAGGCGCGGGAGATCAACAACGTATGGACATACCAAACTTGACGTCGTCTGCCATAGCATCCTGTTCAAGGAGCCTTTCAACCTCCTGCTCAACGCTCTCAATTGTCCGTTTATTGACCCGTCTCCTAAAACGTCGCTTTCTGACATGATGGAGGGCCGGAGTGATGCCGTGGGGCCAAATGAAGTCATCGATGTTGAAGCTCTTTTGAGCGCTCACGACCTCCTCGCTGGAAACCTTTTGTTCGACGAGAAGCATCTGTGTGCGTGTGAGATGATGAATCAGAAGCAGTATAGAAACGACAAACCTGGCAGATGTCGGCGACCTTGAACATTCTCTTGTTGTCGAGGGTCTTCTGCGCCTCAATCATACAAGGGAGATCGACGAGTTTTGATGAATACATATTATCGCCGATGTGGAACACGGCGCGACGCGAGTCTGCTCTAAGACGTCAGCCATTTTGGCGGACGATTACTCATGGACGTACCTTTGAACTTGAACCAGACATCAGGCGAGATTTCACGTGCCGCCACCATTTCGCGTAGCTTGCCGCAGTCCTCTCCGGGGGGCATGCGAAGTATGAACTGTTCCTCGAAGGACAGCTCTTCGTCGTCGGAGTCGAGCTCGCGATCGTAGGGGCCAAGAAAGGACATGCCCGGAGCCAGCGCTGCGGCCTTTTCGCTCAACTTGAGCTTGAGTTTTGGTGCTGGTGCGGCCTTTGTCTTCGCCGAAGAACGTATTGGCCTCCCGGGAGTCGTGTCGCCACTGTCAGAGTACGCAGGGGAGCTCTGCCGCCGAGCGCGTAGAGTCGCGGCCCTTTGTGGTCGACCAGTGGTGGCCTGTGTGGCTTGGGCATTCGCGGTTAGTTTTGAAGGTCCTGCAATATCATGTGCACCAGAGTCGAGATCGTCGACAACGATGAGGTCGTCTTCCATCGGTTGATCCACCGTAAGTTGCGTGTAGTCACTGGGGCTGGTGCTGGTACTGGTTCAGTGGGAGGTACGTAAGCACGTGATCTCTCTCGAACGGATGCGGGATGCGGAGAGCCGCAACACGAACACCAACGTTTACTCTTAAGGAGTTCCTAAGGTTGCTCAGTCTACTCTTCACCGTGAAATGGACGGGTACGCTTTTTCTGAATACTTGACTTAATCGTACTTTGAACTATCATCCAACATGTAGCCTCGAGTTCAATATCCATCAATTAATCCTCTCCGACCTCGCCGCCAGCGTGGGCGCTTCCAAAGATGACCCCGCAGACCCCACAATCGACACTTCTATTGACTTGATCACTTCCAATGTCACGACTAGAGCCATCTCTAAAGATGACGTGGATGTAAACAGCACCAGCGCTGGCTCGGAAGAGAGGGTCTTCATGGTGGGTGTTCCTCCGGCTTCAGCGTGTGATTGGTTTCAACGTCGTCCGTAGTCCGCTTCGAGAGCGAGATGCAATATCGGGTTCGCGGAGCTCTCTGTGAACATATCGGCTACACTCCTCCCAAGTACAGTTTCTGTCTTGTTGGACATTCTTCGAGACATACCCTACATCGAGTTCGACATGAACCTGACATGGGATGGTAAGCCCCTTCTCTTGTAGTCGATGAACATCCGAATGAAAATTCTCCCCAGAGTGGTCTTTACCTGACCAGTTGGCCTACTCAGCGGTTTCTGCTCTTCTGAAACTTGCCGCGGTTCATTCAGAGTATAGGGGTGACGTCATGAGTGCCATTACGACCTTCACGTCTGTCCTTGTCAACAAGTTACAAGGCAGCCCTCGTGAGTCTCTTCTCTTTCTATCGCGTCTGTGTTATGAATATTGGGACAGCCTCCGAAATACTTACCCATCATGCGCTCTCGTTCCATGGTCTGTATCGGGCTATCATCTCCACCGAGTTCTCTTGGAATTATCATGGCTGGGCTTCAATATCTGAGCACCTCAATGTCCTCTTTGAACCTGGTGTTATCGAGCGTCTTAATCGCTCTCTGTTCAACGTTATTCAGGCCGAAGATGGTGACATTGACGTCAAGAACTATGTCCAGGCTCTCCTTTCGCGCTACGTGATGAATGGTCGACCCCTTAATGGCTATTTTCTCGTGTGCTGCGTCGTAGAGGCCCAGTGGACAATGCTAGCGCAGGCTCTCTACCCGTCACAGACACCAGTCTATCCCAAGTCCGGGGAAGAGGTTGAGGCCGCAGCTGCTAATAAGGCATGGTCAGCTCTCACTCGGGACATTCCCCCCGAGACTGGTGCTTCTGAGCCGGGCTTGAAAAAGGCCCTGAAGATGTGTCTCGAGTTATCCACTCAAACATTTACCGACCTCCTTGTTCAGATTGAGGAGATGGATTCTGAGCCGTCACTGGATACATATGCATGGGAAACCATGTCCGAGAGCTTGGTACGTTCCTGCTTCAGTTTGGTCGGTTGACATCTCAATTCCGGCTAGAAACTTGGCACTGTCTGTGTTATTGCCCTCCGAGACCTTGACAACAACCTTTTTTCGCGTCTTAAAGTCATTCTAAGCTTGGATTCGCCAATCGCCGATAGCCTTGTTCAAGTGGCTGCTTTGAAAGCCGTCACAGTGTTGGTACAGCAGTATGTTTCTCACTCAATTCTTGGAGCATCTCCGACTCGTGTGTAGTTTCCCCGAGACTGCCTCTTCGCTGGTATCTCATCTACGACGCTTCATCACGTCACCGATACCCACATTCGAGAATGAGTTCATTAGCGAGTCTCGAATCCCCCCTCCGTTATTCTCAGCCGCCAAGTGTCTTGCACTATGCATCCAGGTATCTTCTACTTGTTTTCTGCGCATTCTCTTCTCATTCAAGATAGTTAGCACCTGGTGATGACCTAATTATGTCGAACATGTACTCACTACTTAATCACGTCGCCGCAACAAGCAAAGAGATTCACGACCTACCACATAGCACTTCGCCCAACGGCTTCTTCTCTAGTTTGGATGGCGAATACACCGTTATACATGCAGATCGCGCCACTTTACATTCCCTCGATACAGTTGGTCATGGCCATACGGAAGAGGAGAGAAGACTCATTACCACTAGCACGATATCGGTGGTATCGAGGCTTGCCCTTGAATTCAAGCGTGATGACGTGAGTGCTGTTTTTTTGGCATTGTCCGAATCCTAGCTGAGTATCTATTATATAGGCAACAAAACTAACAATTGCGATGCTTATACAACGGCTCCAGATTTCTGAACCATATGCTGAGGCTGCCATCGCCCATAATCTCGTAGATCTGGCATTGAAGGCTCCTGAGTCCTCATTTTTAGATGTCATAAAGGCATTCTCTTCTCTCAGTCTCACCAAATATTCCGAAGATCCAAGGTTCTCGAACAATATGGTAATGCTTCCTCTCAGTCTTGCTAGATTTGCCTAAGAACTCTTTACAGATTCTGGCTGCACAGACTAGGCTTGCCCACGAGCTGGATCAAAGACCAGAGTTCTATTATATCTACTTGCAGGAACTCCTCTCGTTATTCGGAGATAAGGGAATTGCCATCCAAAAAGCCTCCGTTCAGAACCGCCACATGAAGGCAGAGGATCTGTCCGAACAGCTTGTCTCTCTCCTCCTACCCATCGATGCGCTTCTGGGTCATGCTGACCTCAATCCCCGCTCCGGTTCATCCTCCGAACTCGTAGCCTTGTTCCGTAACATGTGGTTCCTTTGTACCCTCTTCCAGTTTACCGTTGCGGACGAAAAAGATGGGTCAGCGACAGAATGGCGCCGTCCCGCATTGTCCCGCATCGCCGCCAAGACGCCTGCCTTGGTTCTGGAAGAGGCCCATGAACTGCTCGTTAGCGATATTGAATTTAATTCGTCGATTCGGCTTGAATTCGCGCATACCGTGAGATCCTCCCGCATGTCTATCGTGTATTACGCCTGACCATAGAATAGGTTATGCCAAAACATCGCGGCTTGCTGAACAAGTACCTACCGTATCATCACGCCGAAGTCCGAACCTTGTCTCCTGGAGAAATCATCCTGCTTCTGGCCATGCACGATGTGGAAGGATTGCGAGCAGCCTCTGGCCTTCCTTCATCCCTTGTGCTCTACTTCACGAACAGTAGCATTAACAGCCGTACCGAGCTAAGCGCATGCATGGAATCCATGGCCGATAAGGTACGGGAAGTAAAAACATCCATCACAACGTACAGTTACACCGTGTACAGATTATCACAGACGCAATTCAGGATCTGAACCACCAAGGGCAGACCCAATCATTACCGGGGGAATTACTCGGCGAACTGCAAGTCCTCCTGACTGGCAGCACGCATCGCGTCGCCAAGGCACGGGCAGTAGCATCCAAATATATTCATAGACTCATCACGTTTTTCCCGTCGCTCATGTGTGATCCTCCTCTCGTCTTTTCTATCCTCGAGGTTCTCACGCTGCTCCGACGTTCATGTGAGGGTGAATACTTGGACGAGGTATGGCCTTGTTGCCGCTCCACGTTCCCTTTTTGTTGACACGTCGTCATAGTATAATCCGGTCTACGAGTTCCACTCGGATCGAGTCGACATAACTCTCCAGCTTCCTGATGACTACAAGATCAGGGATGAAATTCTCGTCAACCTCCAGCGTAATTCTAGTCGATGGTTCGAGCTCGGACTCAGTCGTGCTCCAATGGAACTACAATCTACTCTTCAGGTACAAGCTCCCACCCTTGACCGCCCGCTGTGACAAAGCTTATTCTTCTTCTAAGAAATATCTCGCTATAAATCAATCGCTCTCGCCCATTGACAGCGTCGATCTCGGTGCTTCAATCGCCGAGAATTATGGAAAGGCTATTGGCCCTGTAGAGCGGAAGCTCTGTACGTACTGTCGAAGCCGCTTGTTCAATCTTTTTGACTATTTCCCAGCTTCCCTTGCTGCGCTTTCTAAACATAAGCCTGATCGTGCCAAGATTGTGACTAGTCAAATTGCTTCAAAGGCGTATTTCACGGGAGAGATAGCCGGCCTACGCCTTGCTGGGCGAGGAGGTTAGCACTTTCACACTATCCTTCTCCTCTCTGAACTTACCCACGGTGGTCCCAGGGAAGAACCTCCAGAAGGCAACAGACGAACAGGATCCAGTCCCTGAAATCTCAGCTCTCCGGGAAAAGATGCACTCAGCTCTTGCTGCTGTGCGCGAGAAGCGTAACTCGTTCACCATCCAGGACTTGAAACGGTTACTGTTCCGTTGCGCTTCGTCGCTTATCTCAGTGATCAAGGTAAGACGAGCCCCTCTTTCACATGCAGGGCTAATTGGCTTGGTAGTGTGATTATGCATTGATGTACTACATGGTCGCTTTGCCCTTCGAGGTCTTTACTCCATCTGCGATCGCCGCCGGCATCGAGACATGGACATGGGTGATATCTGAGCGACCTGCGTTTGAGATTTCCATGATGGCGGAAATCAACTCGGCTTGGATGACGAGCATCAGGCTGGAAAGGGGCATTTTCTCAAAGACGCTTAAGTACTTGCTGAATCCTCTCCTAAGGTTGATGGCCGGTTGCTAATCCCCGCCTCCAGCTGTGACGACCCGTTTTATCATCCTATCGACTACGCGCCCACAGACAAAGACGTCATTGACCGTGCTACCAACCATGCCCGTCGACTACTCTCCCCACATACGCTTGTCCTGCAAATGCTCTTCAGTAGACTACAGGCCGCGAAATTCCGCAAACCCGGGTTAATGCTGCTCATCCAGCGCCTTGTCCTCCGTTCGGCAAGGGCTTATCGCTCATTGAGGTAATAGACACCCTGTATTCCCCTGTATCCTGAGACTCATCCTTATCGCAGCACACATGCGTTAGCAAGGGAAGCTCGATTCTCCCTTTTAATCTTTGGCCTTGAAGCCCTTGGAAGTTCGAGACTTGATTCCTACTGCGAGCATACACTCCGAGACTGTCTTTATGCGGTTGCCTTTTCTTGGTTCTCTGTACGCCCTCAGTGAGTCATACCTATTATCTGATTCCACGACCCATTTTCTCACTACGAAAAGGTGGTCCCATGGCTCCAACCGCTTACAGATGGACGCCGACTCGAAGCTTCTGACCGAGTTCTTGTCCCTCCTTCAGGCGGACACCGCCCGACTTGCGCATGAAGTTTCGAGCCTTGGGCATGCTCAAGCAACATCGTTGAATTCAAGTTAGTACATTTTTCCTTTGACTGAGTGCGCTGTGTGAATGATCACATTTTTCATGTAGCATATGTTTCGCACATAAAAAGTCATAGCGTTCCTCTAAAATTGTTGGTGGAGAATGAACTCTTCAGACTCTCCGTTTGGTCAAATCCGGTGAACGATTCGAAGCGTGGCATTGATTATCAAACCCACCTAGAGAAATCTATGACGGATGTGAGCCATTTCTAACTTTCTTCGTTGCCATGGAATAACAGTGTTTATTACAGGAGACTTGGAAGAGCGCGATACGAGCAGCTTGGGAGATTGATCCAGCTATAGCGGTGAATTTCGTGGAGAGGTTCAAGCATCCCGTTGTCGGGAGGGAAGTTGGCGCCCTTGTCCGCTCACGACCACGTGAGGTCCTGCATATACCCGAAGCCGTCGAGCTCCTTTTGGGCGACAGGTTCGACGGTCGCCGGGATATCAGGGTAAGTCACTTAAGACAAGGATTTGCTAGTCAGCTAAAGGCCGTCGGCAGTACCTCCTTTTCTGGGATCCTGTCCCTCCGGTCATTGCCGCAACTTTCTTCGAACCCCGATATCGTGGCGATCCTATCGTCCTTCAATACGCTCACAGAGTGTTGGCTCAACATCCAGTTGATGTGACCTTCTTTTTTGTTCCACAAATCGTGCAAGCGTTGCGCTATGACGACCTAGGTGAGTTGCCTCGTGCTCGTGCTCGACAGCTGGAGAAACTCAATATTACACAATATGCAGGGTATGTTAACCATTTTGTTTTCGATACGGCCAGGATATCCCAGCTGTTCTGCCACCAAATCATTTGGAATATGAAGGCCAACTGTTACAAAGATGACAGCGCCGAGGTGGTAAGCTCACTCTAGTTTTTGTTTGCGAAGTCTATGAGTTTTGACCCATTTATTAGGAGGACCCGATGAAACCCATCTTAGACCGTATGATCCATGACATTGCCGAGTCCTTGTCTGGCTCGGAAAGGGACTTCTACGACCGCGAATTTAGTTTCTTCAACGAGGTGACGTCAATCTCTGGAAAGCTGAAGCCCTATATCAAGAAGCCAAAGTCTGAGAAAAAGGTATGTCCCGAACCAGGTGAAGTGTACGGCAACTAAGACTTGGTGGTAGGCAAAGATTGATGAAGAAATGGCAAAAATAAAAATCGACGTTGGCGTTTACCTCCCAAGTAATCCCGATGGAAAAGTTGTTGACATCGATAAAATGTCGGGCCGGCCGCTCCAGAGCCATGCCAAGGTTTGTTACTTTCCACCCTCGTGATTGTCGTCCTGATTTGGTATCATAGGCACCGTTTATGGCGACGTTCAAGGTGCGAAAGCAGCTGGTGGTCATTGATACCGACCCCGATTCCCTGATCGCTGGCGATGGTGGAGAGGAAGAGCGTCGCACGGAACAAGACGTGTGGATCCAAGCAATCTTCAAAGTCGGCGATGACTGTCGGCAGGACGTACTTGCGCTTCAACTCATCGCTATGTTCAAGAACATCTTCACGCGTGTGGGGCTAACGCTCTATCTCTACCCTTACCGCGTGACAGCCACTGCACCCGGGGTATGTTCAACTCATCTTCGTGAGCGTAAAGTCCAATACGATTACAGTGCGGTGTTATCGATGTCGTGCCGAATTCTACCTCGCGCGATGAAATGGGACGAGCAAAAGTCAACGATCTCCAAGGTTTTTTCGTTGCCAAATATGGAGGAGAGGACACAATTGCGTATCAGAGAGCTCGGCTGAATTTCATTCAGTCGATGGCTGCATACTCCGTCGCATGTTACATTCTTCAGATTAAGGACCGTCATAACGGCAACATCATGATCGACGGAGAGGGTCATATCGTTCACATCGGTTCGTCCCCCTCAACCGCAACAGAATATGTTCTGAATAATCTATATAGACTTTGGTTTCTTGTTCGACATAGATATGTTATTTCTCTCGATTATTCTTCTCGCAGCACGTACTGACAGAAAACCATGCACGTCCCGGCGGCGTCAAGTTCGAGCCCAGCTCGTTCAAGCTGAATCACGAAATGGTCGTGCTGATGGGCGGACGAAACTCGCAAGGCTACGCGCTCTTCCAACAGCTCTGCGTGGCCGGCTTCCTCGCGCTGCGCCCACATGCACCACAGCTCATAGCGACTGCGCAGCTCATGCTCGGGACGGGCCTCCCTAGCTTCAAGGGCGAGGCCACGATTCGCCGGCTGCGGGAGCGCTTCGCGCTTGGGATCAGCGAGCGCCAAGCTGCGGATTTCATGCTAGCCATCGTCAAAAACGCGCACGAGAACGTGCGCAGCACTGTATATGACGAGTTCCAGCGGGTGAGTTCACAACTCGGAGCCTTCTCGTCACGTGTGGCCACTCACAACCTGGTTGGTGCGTGCGTTATAGCTGCAAAACGGTGTGTCTATTTGCATCACGATACCCTCCAGAACGGCCTGGCTAACCCTTCGCAGGTATCCCGTACAAGTAGATCGCCTACTAATTTGCGAGATTTGTTACGCGTGAGGCTCTGTGCTCGTTGTCTACCCCAACCAAGGAGCTATATCTTTCGCGGTACTTTGACACGGCTGATGCGTACGATACATCATCGTCACCTTTATTTGTTATCAATTCCCATCATGTAAATCTTGTCGAGACGATTTTTGCCATTACCTCCCAAATTCCACCAAAAAAGACACGGAAGCCAGACAGTCCCGAAGCCATTGTTCATATTCAAAAATAAGATGTAAGTGATGTCGGTATAAGCTAACATGTGCGCTGTGGTATCAAGAGCAGACGTAAAGGTGTCTACGGAACAAGCAAGAAACCGCAAGTTCATTTCAGTAGGGTGAAAGTGTATGTCACAGTCCCGTATCGCAATTGCGTGATAAAAGATGAAAAGATAAAGATGAAGTGCGAAAGTCCTGGGTTAAATTGACGAAGGCAAAGGGCAAAGGGAAAGAATTTAAATAAAAAGCTCAAGACCTTTTCAACGAAGCATTAGGTCATGGGTCGTGCGAAGTCCATTCAGGATCGTGCAAGGAAGTTAGGGGGTTAGGGGTTCGTAATTGGAGTTGAGCGAGATATCTATGGACGCGACAACGCACGCCATGAAAATAAATGTGAATGATAAAAAGAAATCTAGGTCAATTTATGATGGGCCACTACACGCTGGACTCTGCGGTGGCAGCGGTGGGAAGGACGGAGGGCATGCTATGTGAGCGCATGGATGCGAGGGTAGGCGGCACGGGTGTAGTAGGAGATGAGTAAGGAGAGCCAATGGGTGTACGACGGCCGAGCGAAGTCGCAAGACTGGGGTTGATCGGGCTGGGCAGTGGGCGCGTTGGCATCGGACTCACTGGGGGAGGTGCATTCGAGCAGCGACGAGCACGGAGGAATTTGAACGGCATCGTGCAGGAGACACGTTGTTTGCTGTCTGGCTGAGAGTAGAGCCACGTAGCAGTAAGGACGACGCTCGCGCCAACAATGAACGAAGCCGTGATACGGAAATGGAAGAGTCCAACGGAGGCGAGGAAGGATATTACAATCGACAGAGACGTAGCAAAACCCTTCATGATGTTGTCGGCATACTTGATGACGAGGGCTGTAATGAGTCCTCCCAGGACCTGGGTGAGTACTGTCGCCCAGGCCCATGGTGTGAAATTCGCAAATAGGTGTGTGATTGAGGGAACACTGTGCGCAGGAGCGCCAGGTGAAGGTGAAGGCATCATGACGATGGGAACGAGCGCCGGAAGCAGTGAGAAAAGAGAGAGTTGCACGTTGCGCACCCAGAGGTCTGCAGTCGAATTCTTGATCACCATCTCAAAGTACACGCCGGCTAGACCAGACGTAAAGCAGGCGGCGGCGACCGCGAGGAAGCCCTTGAACGGTATCATGGTGTGCACATCAGCAGATGACCCATCGCCGGATGGGTTTTTGGCGACACTGCTTTGGATTTGGACGATACCCACGCCAATTGCAAGGAAGAAAAGGGCGACCCACTTGAGAGGGGTCAACTTGCGGCGGAGGAGGACGACGGAGAACGCGGCAGTAGTGAGGATTTTCATCTGGTAGGAAACTTGGAAGGTAGCAGCTTCCAAGTTAGAGGCGGCGACAAACTGAAGATTATTCTGGATGACTGTTCGCAAAAGGTGTGAGGGCAGTCGCATCAAGATAGTAGGGGCATGACTGACCATAGAGTATAGCAGGGATAGACAACTTCCAGCAGTCGGGCCGAAAAACCTCCTTTCCGACAATTCTACACCGCTCTAGGAATACCTTGGGATTGAGCGGAGAGCTGGCTAGACGGTTCGGGAGGGGGGAAGGAAGGGCAAAGGGATGCTGAGACGAGTTCGGCCGTACCCGGATCAATGCAATAATAAGTGATATGAAGCCCTTTAGAAGCTCGGTCGCAAGGACTGCAGATGCTGCGGAATATGCCCGTGATGGAGGCATAGAGACGCGGGAATAATGCATGAGCAGTGAAAGGGTAGCATTCTGGACTGCTAGAGTGACCAAGCTGGGAAGGAAACACGTCAGAACATTGGTTTAGTTAGCCAAAGGACCAAGAACGGGCATAAGCCCGCAATTGGAGATTGGCCGTGGGGAGACAAATGGATGACATACGAGATATATTTGAGAGGCACACCACAGAGGGAAGGGGTCGCAGTAGGGGCTGCAGCCGGTTGTTCAGTGTGATCCTTATCGGTGACAGCATCGAAATGGATGGATTTTAGAGTAGTTTTCCCGTTCCAGAAGAGAAGTTTAGAGTCGGAAAGAGGCATTCAGAGGGAGATAAAGGGAGAGGAACTATTGAGACCGTGTTCTGAGTCTCTTTTCGTGTGGCGTGGGGTTGAGTAGGGTGGGGTGGGGAGAGAGGGAAGGGAAAGAAGAGGGGAGGAGAGATGGAAGGGGGAAAGAGGGTTAAGCGGGAGGGAGGAGAGCAACCAGGAGTGAAAGTGTGAAACCAAACTGAGGGACACGACTACGAGCGCTCGTTGCCTAGTCGCGGTTTACCCAATTTTAATAAAATAATTTTGGTTATCGTGCCATTCCATCCGTGGGAATAATATTCCCCTGGAAACGGGTGACGTAATCACACTGTCAGTCACTAACTCCCACCCTAACCCATACAGTACTCATGGCCCCAGCATCTCCTACTGCTACTGACGGAGAAGTTTCTTATACCGTTTCACCAGTGTCTTTGCGTCGGTGACAACCTGTAGCGGGGACATTGAATGATCAACGTTCTTTGCTTCGACTTGTTTATCTGCCTTTTTACCTTCTCCTGTTCACGCAGCATCTTCAGTTCAGTCTTGACCTTCCGCAGCAGTCTGCGGTGTTCCTGTGCACGCCTCATGGCGGTGGCCTCGACTACGGTTTGTGAGAACAACCAGATGGCAGTCCAAAGACAGACAGAGGGGACGTACTGAGTTCGCTGACTTCATTCACGTCCTCCTTACGCTGTATTCCACTAAAATCGATGACCCTTGCCTCGTTGACCTTGCTCTTCTGGAGAATAGACTTTACTTTTGTGGCTTCGTAAATCCAATGGAATGCTTACGCGTCGAGCCTTCCATTCTAATGCAGCGTTAACGACGGCCTGTGCGTTGATGCATCCTTCATCTTGCACGTTGAGGGCGTCTATCTCCAACTTGGATCTGAGTTGTGCGTCAGGTTACATACACACACTGGGGTGCAGAGATACTCACATATATGCGTTCATCTCTTCGACAAGTGCGTTAGCATGCCCGCGGAACTCAGCAGAAAATGTCGCAAACTGCCGCTTGAAGTCGGCCTGGGAAGCTTTGAGAGCCTCCTCTATCTAGATGTTGAATATCTGAGATTTCCCTTGGTTTGTTCACACTTACGCCGAATCTTTTGAAGGATGATCAGATATTCCACGCTATCACTGATGGGAGAGGTCAACCGGGTGATTGATACGAGAATAAATGTTTGAAATGGACCCACATCTCCTTTTCCCGGTCGTCCGAAATCTCTGTCGCACTTGACATCTCATCGTCGGATCCTTCTGCTGGTGGTGGCAGTACTGGGACACGCTTCGAAGCTATTGGCTTCATCAGTAGGAATTTTCTGGAGCACCACCGTAAACTTACTGGATGCGATCTGTTTACTAGACATCCGTGGTGTGGTGTATGCTCTTGCGGTGACCCAAAAAGTGCACGAGAGTTGGACGTGTTTGGATCACATGATGAGAGACTATGGGCACGTGATTTACGCAAGCGAGACACGAATCATCGAAGTTCATATTCGTGTTCATATACAGTTAATGTCCATGCATTAAGGGCAGAGCCCGATGCGAGCACGAGTTAAAATGTCAAGGCTGTGTTGGTTTCGTTGGCCTTGGTGGCCTGGACCTTTTACCTTGGCGTGACGCGACGTTCGGACCTAATATATAGCCGCACTGAGCCACCGATCAAGCTTGGCGCTCCACTTACACATGCAACAGACCAGTGGCCAGCCACGAGCTACTGTCGGGCGCTAGACGCGACAAGCTCCATGCACAGGCACATCGGTTCATCCAGAATATCCCCATACAGTACAGTGTTCCTCGACCGTTACACTAATGGGACATCCCCCTCCGGCGCCGCACTCCGCCGGGCTACAGTAGTGCAGTGGCCGCCCATTGGTCATCAAATGCGATTAGGGGAAACGAGTCCGAGAGATCTGCGCCCTACACCCACAGCATTGCACGATCCCAGTTAGCCAGTGCATCGATGATAAACGTACGTAAACCTAGTCCCCCTTTCAGTATCCTCTCCTCTACCCCTTATATTTAATCCAGATCGACGACACGTCCCTGTTGGATCTCTTCCCTTATCAGAACCCCCACCATGACCTGGCCCCTACCATCCCCCTCCCTCTTCTTCCTCTCCCTGACGCTGCTACTCGTGCAACATGCTGTTGTTCCCGTCGAGGCTCAAGCTCAGGCCCAGATTCAGGCTCCTGTCTGCCTGCCCGCCGCGATGGGAGTTTGGAATTGGGTTCGAGACCAACTTCTGTAACCGGCCCCCTATAACCAGCTCATGTATTGGCAGACATACAACAGCTTCAATCAATCCCCTTGCCAGCAAGCTGCCTACCTCGCAGCCCAATGCAATGGTGGACGTACGTTCGTCCTAACCTACCGGCCTTGTGGGAACCTCATTGACACATCGCTAGAATTCACGATCGAACAAATTCCTCAAGGAGGCAATTACACGGGGCCCTCCGGGTCCGACGCCAACGATATATGCAGATGCAATTCGGTTTATTATTCATTGATCAGCGCGTGCACTGGTTGCCAGAGGGGCGTCTGGAAACCGTACGTTTTGGTCCCAGATATATCGTGCTATGATTCCCGGTGACACTTATCCCCAGCTATGACCAGTGGTATGCAAATTGCACCAACATCTCCCCCATGTCAACGTATGTGCTCTACCGTGTACCTAGCCCATGCACTACTGAACAGGTTTGGTGAGCAGGTTCCCTCAGAGCATAAATAACGACACCAGCGTGCCCGCTTGGGCGTTCGTGAACGTTTCCGTATGTCCCATTCGCCATTTTCGTGGTCATACATTCTTCTCATTCTTGGTTCTGGTCAACAGGACACTGTGCCATGGGACAACGTCACTGCCTGTGCTGTAGGCGGCAACCCCGAGTCTGCTGGTGTTTCCCGCCCGCCATTCGCACCGACGTTCGATGAGGGAGATGCCGTCCGTGTCGGCGTGATTGTCGGCGTAGCAGTAGGATGCACAGCTGCGGTCCTCGCGATTTTCGGGACGGGCGCGTGGTTATTTTGGCGCCGCCACCGACGGCGACGTCAGCAGGAGCAGGACCGCGCAGCCAGCCCCCAGTTGGAACAGTATGTCACTGTGGAACACGAGAACGGCAAACACGGGATCACACCTTGGACGCCGAACTCGGACAAGAAGTTTTACGTGAGTGCACCGCAGTCTGCCATCTCTTCGCTTCTCTGGATGTGCGCGCTGATGCTGTTTGCCTCGCCACCCCGTGGTGTCCGTTTGACGTACAGAACCCATCGGACCCGAGCACCTTTCCAGATCCCGGAGTTTTGTCGCCAGGCGCCGGCCCGGCCGCAATTAATTCAGCTGAAGCGGTGAAGGACCGATCAAATCCCAACTCCATAGACCACAGCGCAACGGACTACTCAGGTCAATACTCAAGCCCCTCAAATCGCTACTCGGGTTTCCCCGAGATATGACCTCCATCTGTCACTCCTGTCCAACGCAAAGGGTCTGAACAGCGCAGCTGTCCCAATGCTGGACTTATTGTTCGTTCATTCATCGTACTGTAATCGTGTCATTATCACCTCATCGCATGGAAAGGAAAAATGGCATCGTTAGTGTAAGCTTACACATTTTTGGGCTGTTATTCATACTGCCTAGGTGGGCTGTGGGTGCTCATCGATGACGTGGCTACACGCTCTTGGCCGGCATACGTGTCTAAGTAGGAAGGAGGAAAGCGCCCCGATCAACGGATCTGTGGGGTGGGTACAGTACAGCGCCAGGCTCCAGCTCCAGCGCCACCAGCCACACTAGTACTGCGTGCGCCTTCTCGTTTTGGTGTGAACGGATAAAATCGGTGCCGGTTACCCCTGTCTCAGTTAGTCAGCCAGATATATGTTTCAGTTCAATCTTACTCGTTCCCCATGCATATTGCATATAATGCATCTCAATGCAAGGGCTCTCCCTCGTAGTGAAGGATCGCGGTCATCATTATTGACCTGACTATATTTTTCAATCACCAACGAGATATTTGCGGCACGGTCAACATAACGTCGTTGTATATTCGGATAAGCTCAGGGGTGAAACACGATCAGCGTTCAGCAAAGCTACAGCTATTTTCAATCGTTTTCAAACGGTGCGAAGAATATGACCCTTGTGGAGAATTGGGCGGTCCTGACATAACAATAGATAGCGTTTGTGATGCTCCAAGAGCTTGACCCTTGAGCACATGCAGGGGCCAGGGGATGAGTTTCGTGTAATGAGGAGGGAATGGATTCGACATCAAAGAAATATTCACCGTGATCAGCGACAGACTCGGAGGCGTAACATTAACGATGTGTCACAATAACGAGGCCTCCAAGAGGGAGGTCGAGATTCATCGCTAGTGGCACCGGCAGTGCGCTCATAAATTCTTATTTTGGGCATCCATCCGAATCGCTGACGCTCGAAAGCAGAGGGTGCCAGTGTATTTCAAGTCCTTAGACGGCGACCGTGACTGTAGATGGACGATACACGGTCTCGTCCAGATGCCTCGACATTCAAAAGATAAGGTTTACGCCTTTATGATGCCTTCTATCACGAGGACCCCAGAAAGTCGACCATCGCATGAGTTCTGGTAATGTAGCCTCCGCGCGCTTTGACTTTGGATACTAGTTAGATAACTCCCGCAGTTTGATGTCCCAGGGCAAGATCGCAGCGTTTCATACCGCTAAGTCAGCTACTCGGAGAAGCAGCCCGGCTGTGGGGGTTGGAACGGGAGAACGTACAGATCACGGGAAGGGAGAGATGCGTCCCCGAACTGGCTCTGGGAACAGAACATCTGGTCGACGGGTGCAATAGCGGAATCAATCACAGTTATCTATGGATCATCATAGTCAAGATGCCAAGATGCCCAATGTCATCAAATTCATGCAACCATCATAAACACTGATGTACAGAACAATTGCGCTTTCTGAAAAGGTATACCTGCCAGTGTATGACATGAAGAAAGTAAGTGACCCGGTGCTTCTACGGACTCGGACACACCTGTTCGGGCCCTGCGGTCCGAGTCCCATATATTCGCATCGCGGGTTCTCGGTGCAGCCGCGCTCCCAACCGTGACCTTGCTCAGGCTGGGCTACCTAAGGAATTCCGTCACGGTACGGTATTCCCAGACTTAATTCTTCCTTGATCTCGTCCTCATCATCCAGGGATACCATCACAGCAAGCGCCACACCCATAGAGGTGCGCACCGTTTCATCGATCTCCCAGGCATTAGGCGTCAGCCAGCGCATCAGATGTGCACCATGTGGTGGCGCTGGAACGATGGGTGCGTTGGAAGCGCGCAGACGGATTTGGGAGTATTACTGTAGTACCCTCATGCACCTTCGCAATCTATATGAAACACGGGCGATCAGTAGACCGCAGGGAGGACAAGTAGAAGGTGCGTGTTACTGGACGTTGTTCACAGCACCTTCTACACAAATGAGGATGCTTTGTGGGATTTCAAAGGATCTGAATTGCATTCAGAGTGTGAGTACTTTGCGGCCACACACGGGATAAAGGAGGCCCTCTGGTTGCGGGGCCTTCTCTCTGAGATCTTTGGTGCCATCCCCGAGGCCACCACCATGTTCTCCGACAACCAGGCCGCAATTTATCTCACGCGTGACCACCAGTACCATGTCTACACCAAGCGCACAGACGTGCGTTATCATTGGATCCGGTGGGTGATTGAACAGAAATGTTTGTATACGATGAGGCCCCTCGTGCGTTTTCCTCAGGATGTAGCCCTGCGTACTCGCTCTCTTGGACTCCGCGAGAAACCTACTGGTAACCTAACACATTTACTTGAGAGGTTTGAAATGATTGTTTTAGGTGGCAGCAGTCAACCATGGCGTTAAAGAACTACCTGCCAGAGTTAGTATGACGCGCTTCTGATCACATGATGAGATGAGAGACCTTGATCACGTGCGTGAGACGGGCAATTCGTTCGGCCGACAACAGCTGCTCGATTCGCTCCAGTCTGTGTTGTCAAGGTGACCCCGAATCGTCAAAGCTTGGATTCGTACCAGGTCGATCATTTTTTTCTAGTAACATCTGAACTCCGCGGGTGAACAAGTTGTCATTCGGTGCACATTTGCATTCACCACTTTGGCGTCTACTGTAGATTCGGGGCTTGTTTTCAGCACGTGTTCTAGTTATTTTTATTTATTTTTGCTTTTAGATCGAATTTGATGCACGCGTTAGAATGTCCTAGGGTCCGTCTGGGCGCCTATGATGTCAAATAGGGGGCTTAGGCATTAGGTTGACTGCGGACGGCCACGACGGCGCTAGACGCCACACATCCATCATCCATAGCCTGAGGCAGCTCATTCGCTGTGCAGGACTGTGCAATGCTGTATCCCCATTCAGTGGGAGTTCTCCCGTGGAGTCCGAGTTGGCCGACTGTTGGCGGTAACTACCGATTCGCTAAAGCGCTCA